>Ga0210040_10000118_pt1 | contig 157305 bp, 129 predicted proteins | sample CryGeyCG12114_NA_FD_185462 | JGI IMG/M metagenome (GOLD analysis project Ga0210040, IMG submission 185462) | Groundwater microbial communities from aquifer - Crystal Geyser CG19_WC_8/21/14_NA (SPAdes) (version 2) | ecosystem: Environmental > Aquatic > Deep subsurface > Groundwater | place...
TATCGTTGTTAAAAGCATGCTGAGCACCTTCGTATATATAAAGCTCATGTTTGATACCGGCAGCTTGCAAGGCTTCTTTGTAAGCAGGTATACCGGCATTCACCCGCTCGTCCAATCCACCGTAGTGCAATTGCACTGCCGCTTTAATTTTAAGTACTTCTGCGGCCTCCGGCTGACGACCGTAATAAGCAATTGCGGCATTTAAAGACGAATCGTGCACAGCTAATTGGTTGGACATTGCTCCTCCCCAACAAAAACCAACACCTCCGGTTTTACCGTTGCAATATTTGTTATTCCGCAGATAATGTAAGCTTTTCAGAAAATTACTCAGATTCTTTTGGGCATCCAGTTTTAAAATCATTTCCCGTGCTTCATCTTCGTTTTGCGGCGTACCTCCTAAAGGTGATAAAGCATCCGGTGCTAATGCCAGGTACCCGGCTTTGGCTACCCGCCGGACAATATCTTTGATATGCGGGTTCAATCCCCGGTTTTCGTGAATTACCAGCACCGCTCCTTGCTTCTCTTTACTTGCTTTTGGCCGGGCTAAATAGCCCTTCATGGTAATTTCATCACCTGGATAGGTAATATTTTCCGTAATCAGATCCGCATCATCCGGCGGAATAATAGCGGCCTGGGCACTATTTACTTCCAGGAGCGGTAAAACCGACATAGCGGCGGTTAAGCTACCCGTTAAAGTTACCAACCTTTTTATAAATTCGTTCCGCTTAAGCGGCTTGTGCGTATATTCGTCGAAAAGGTTAATGATGCGTTGATCCATCTTAATTTACCTGATATATTAATGGTGTATTGAATAATGCCATCGGAATTAAGATAATAACTCATGTTACGCAAAAGAAATATTATTAGGTTATTTAAGAATCTTGAGCCCACTCCTGTCATCCTGGAAGGATCTATTTGGTTTACTGCAAAATAGATCTTTCCGGGATGACAGGATTAGGCTCATCTAAGTTTACCAACCATTGATTTTGCGTAACGTCAGATAATAGCACATTCCTGATTTAGAGGTAAGTTAAGAAAAATCTGATCAACTCGTTTTAAATGCTAAAATTTTAAAACTAAATCTAAACCGCTATATCTCTTCTGAATTTCGTATCTTTCTAAACTTAGTTAAACATAAGCTTTACTTAAATGAATAAGATATGAAAGCCTTATTGCTGATTGATATTCAAAATGATTTTATACCGGGTGGCGCGCTGGCGGTTCCGGAAGGAGATCAGATAATTGCGGTTGTTAACCAATTGCAAAACCAGTTTGATTTAGTAGTAGCTACGCAAGACTGGCATCCGGAGCATCATAAAAGTTTTGCCTCCAGCCATCCGGGAAAACAAACTTTCGAGAAAATAGACTTAGACGGATTGGAGCAGGTATTATGGCCGGATCACTGTAAGCAAGGCTCCCGGGGGGCAGCGCTTGCCCCCGGCCTGCATTTGCAAAAAGTAGAAGCAATCTTCCGCAAAGGTACGGATTTAGATATTGATTCGTACAGCGGTTTTTACGATAATGGCCACCGCAAAAATACCGGGTTGGCGGCTTACCTGAGGGGTAGAAACATTTCTGAAATTTACCTGGCCGGTTTAGCCGGCGATTATTGCGTTTACTTTTCGGCTAAAGATGCGCGGCAGGAAGGATTTACCACTTATGTGATTGATGATGCTATCCGAGCTATTAATAAGGAAGATTATCAGAAAGCAAAAGCAGATATCGTACAAAAAGGCGGTAAAATAATAAACAGCCAAGACCTGCGGTAAACTTAACAACAAACCTTAATATCAATCGAATTTAATAGCATTCACTGGCCGGATGCGGGTAATCATAAAGGTAGGTATCAGAATAGAGAGCATGGTGAGTACCAACGTAATCACATTTAAAAGAATAAAAACTGGTATATTCCAGTTGATCGGTACGGTTTCCATGTAGTAATTTTCGGGGTCCAGCGGGATGATTTTAAATCGATCCTGAATAAAACAAAAACTCAACGCTATTACATTGCCCCAGAATATACCTTTTAAGGCCAAGCTTAATCCCCGAAAGAAAAAGATAGAACGAATCTGCCGGTCGGTGCCGCCTAAGGCTTTCAGTAAACCAATCATGTTGGTACGTTCCAAAATCATGATAAAGACGGTAGAGACCATGTTAAAAGTAGCTACAAAGATGATGAGAACCAGGAAGATGATAACGTTCTTTTTCAGTAGCTTCATCCAGTCAAATAACTGGGCGTATTGATCGGTTATTTTTTCCAGCTGGAGATCGTAGTGCATCTTATCGAAAATAACATTGGCCACCGTATCTATTTTGGTAAAATCTTTTAGTATGATTTCGTAGCCTCCGGACAAGGTATCGGCCCATTTATTTAAATCCCGGATGTGCTGCATATCCCCGATTACATACGCCTGGTCGAACTCTTCGAGGCCGGTTTTGTAAATGCCCGTCACGGTAAACCGCCGGGCGCGGGGCGGATTCTGGATAAAATAAAATGTAGCTTTATCGCCAATGTTTAATTTAAGCTTATCCGCAATTTGCTGACTAATCATGATATCGTTGGACGCAGCGGTATCGGAAAAAGAAATAGTTTTGCCCGCTACTAAATTACTGCGCATGGGGGCCAGATCGTAGCTTTTATCTACGCCTTTTAAGATTAAACCCAACACTTCGTCGCCGGCTTTGGCAATGGCCGTTTTAAAAGTATAAGGCTGCATGTTTTTGATGTCCGGAATAGATTTCAGATCCGACTCAACCAAACGGGTGCTGATGGGCTCGCCTTCAAAAGAATTATTGGTGTCGTATTTCTTTACTTGTAAGTGCGCCGCAAAAGAAAAAATTTTGGTTTGAATTTCGTTGCGGAAACCTTCCAGGATGGCAAACGAAACAATCATGATGGCTAAGCCAATGGCTATGCTAATTATTGCTATTTTTGTGACCGACGACGTAAAAGATTGCGTGCCGGTGTCGGAAATGCGGTTGGAAATAAATCTGGATATATTCACGTGTAGAACGGATTTAGAACAAATATAGCCGCCGTAATTACTTTTTCTAAATTATTCTTTATGCAACACCTGTTATTGTTATTTATTTCTGCTCTCATAAGTTTGAAACAATGTTCAACGCAAACCGAAGAAAGCCGCAGCCAAACATCCGTTACTTCTTCCCCTGAGACTAAACCGGAGGTTGAAGATGCGCTTTTACTAACCGGAGCGCAGCAAACAGCCGCTTATCTGCCTTTATTAAAAGGTAAAAGGGTAGCCATGGTGGTCAATCAAACTTCTATGATCGGCAAAAAACACCTGGTAGATTCGCTATTGACCCGGGGCGTAAATATTAAACTTATTTACGCGCCGGAACATGGCTTTCGCGGCGAAGCCGATGCCGGCGCTCATATTAACAATGCCAACGATTCTAAAACTGGTTTACCCATTTTCTCCTTATACGGTAAAAACAAAAAGCCCGCCGCCGCACAGTTAAAGGAGATCGATGTTGTACTTTTTGATATACAAGACGTAGGTACCAGGTTTTATACGTATATCAGTACCATGCACTACGTGATGGAAGCCTGTGCCGAAGAAAATAAAACTTTATTGATCCTGGACCGGCCCAACCCAAACGGCTATTACGTAGATGGGCCCGTAAGAGATGAAAAACTGGTATCTTTTGTGGGCATGCATCCTATTCCAATTGTACACGGCCTCACGGTGGGCGAACTGGCACAAATGATAAACGGCGAAAAATGGCTGGCAGGTCAGCGTACCTGCAACATAACGGTTATTCCAGTGCAAAATTACACGCACCAAACCCGCTACTCTTTGCCCGTTAAACCTTCGCCTAATTTACCGAACGACTTGGCGGTGCAGGTATACCCATCTATTTGTTTATTCGAAGGAACCAATGTAAGTGTAGGCCGGGGAACAGAAATGCCTTTTCAGGTACTGGGAAGTCCTTTTTATACCAAAAAAGCTTATTCTTTTACGCCAAAATCCTTGCCGGGCGCTACTAATCCACCGCATTTAAACCAGGTATGTTACGGCTATAAATTAACGCCGGCCGATGCAGAGGGTACATTCACCGTGAAGTATATTCTGGATTTTTACCAGAATTCAACCAACAAAGAAAAATTTTTCACCAACTTTTTTACTACGCTAGCGGGCACACCTGCCCTGAAAGAACAAATCTTGGCGGGTAAAACCGAAGATCAGATCCGGGCTTCCTGGCAGCCCGCTTTGCAGGCTTACAAAAAGATGCGGAAGCAGTATTTACTTTATCCTGATTTTGAATAAAACCATGCCGAAAGACTTACGGATAATATTTATGGGAACGCCTGATTTTGCGGTTCCTACTTTGCAGACTTTAATTGAGAACAATTATCCGGTGGTAGCGGTAATCACGGCTCCGGATAAACCTGCCGGCCGCGGATTAAAACTGACGCAATCACCGGTTAAAGAATATGCGGTAGCGCAGGGAATACCGGTTTTGCAGCCCGAAAAATTGAAAAACCCGGAATTTTTAGAAGAGCTACGCAGCTACCAAGCCAACCTGCAGATAATTGTGGCTTTCCGGATGCTGCCCGAAGTAGTTTGGAATATGCCGGAGTTGGGCACTTTTAATATCCACGGGTCGCTGCTGCCGCAGTACCGGGGAGCGGCCCCCATCAACTGGGCTATTATAAACGGAGAAACCGAAACCGGGGTCACTTCTTTTTTCCTGCGCCATCAGATAGATACCGGCGATATTATTATGCAGGATAAAGTGGCCATTACGGAAAAGGATGATTTTGGCACCATGTACGAAAGACTTAAATATATGGGCGCTAACCTGGCCTTGAAAACCGTAAAAGCCATTGCTGCAGATGCGGTTACTTCCCAACCGCAACCTTTGGCCGGAGAGCTGAAAGAAGCCCCTAAAATATTTAAAGAAACGTGCGAGATAAGCTGGGAAAATTCAGCCGTTCAGATCTGCAATCTCATAAGAGGCTTATCGCCCTACCCTACTGCCTGGACGTCTCTGGAAGGAAAAACTTTAAAAATATATAAAGCCGATATAGCTGCTACCAACCCTGTTGCCGCTGCGCCGGGTACTTTCCACTCCGATGGTAAAACTTATTTGCATGTCTCTACTGCAGAAGGCACCTTAAGCCTTTTAGATATTCAGTTAGAAGGCAAAAAACGCATGTCCGTAGAGGAATTCTTAAGAGGCTACCGGTTTGTAAAGTAATTAGAAGCGTTAATGGAAGCAAAATTCTCAAGTGCTTATTCGAACCATGTATTGCCTCCTGCTTTAGCTGGAGGCAATCTATTTTAGATTTTTCTACTAAGTTAAATTTAATACTTGAGCTTACTTATTTGTGTAGCCAGCTTAAAAATTACCCTTCAATTATCGCCTACTTCCTTTTATACAAAACTTATAACTTACCAATCAAAACTCAGAAATGATTGCCTCCATTTTTGCTATGTCGGCCAACCGGGTAATTGGGAAAAACAACCAGTTACCCTGGCACCTGCCCGCCGATCTTAAATTTTTTAAAGCCACCACTTTGCATCATCCCATACTAATGGGCCGTAAAACGTTCGAATCTATCGGCAAACCTCTGCCCCAGCGAACTTCCATTATTATTACCCGGCAGCCCGATTATACGGTGCCGGATACCATGGTGGTACATTCGGTAGCAGCGGGTATTAAGGCGGCCCAAGAACTGGCAACCGATATTTTTATCATTGGAGGAGCCGAAATATTAAAAGAAGCTTTGCCGCTCATCAATACCATGTATCTTACTCAAATACACGCTGATTTTGAAGGTGACGTTTTTTACCCTGCGTACGACGAAAATCAGTGGCAGGAAGTATGGCGGGAAGATCATGCACCCGATGAAAAGAATCAATACGCCTTTAGCTTTATAAAGCTGGTCCGTAAGAATTGATTATACTTTTATTTAACAGGAACAACTTTTAAACCTTTACAAAGTTAAACCTGCTAAATCTTTAAAAGGGTTTTGAATGATAGTTTTAAGCTAATCTCTTTCTTTATAAGTGATTGGACAAAATTATATTTCTCTACAAGCCAAATAATTAGTTACCTTAACCTACTGTTAATTATTACATCATTATAATTCAGTCTTAATACTGCTGTCCGTTTACTTATTAGAGGCAAGCCTTCTTTACTATCCATGAAAAAACTTATTCTGTTCTTTTTCTTTAGTAGTGCTTTCATATTGCCGGGCCTAAGCCAAAAAGTAAGTGCCCCGCCGCCTACCAAAGCCGACGATAGATTGCAAAGTTTTATGCAGCGGCAGAAATTAGAGCAGCATTCCCTGGTTAGAAATGTGCCGTTTCGTTCGATAGGTCCTACTGTAATGAGCGGGCGCATTGTAGACATTGATGTTTCGCCTGTCGATCCAACGCATTTTTATGTTGCTTATGCCTCCGGCGGACTTTGGAAAACTACGAATAACGGTATCTCTTTTACGCCAATTTTCGACCAGCAAGCCGTTATGACCATTGGGGATATTGCCCTAGACTGGAAAAACAACGAAATTATATGGGTGGGTACCGGCGAAAATAATTCCAGCCGTTCGTCTTATGCGGGCACCGGTATGTATAAAAGCACCGATCAAGGTAAAACCTGGCAACATATAGGCCTACCCGACTCGCACCACATTGGCCGCATCGTGTTGCACCCTAGAAATCCAGATGTTGCCTGGGTAGCAGCTTTAGGTCATTTATATTCGCCTAATAAAGAACGAGGGTTTTATAAAACTATTAATGGCGGCAAAACCTGGCAGCAAACGTTATTTATAAACGAAAACACGGGCGGCATCGAACTGGAAATTGATCCTGGCAATCCGGATATATTATACGGCGCTACCTGGGAACGGGAACGGCGCGCCTGGAATTTTGTCGAAAACGGACCCGGAACGGGTATCTACAAAAGTACCGACGGCGGCAATTCGTGGCAGCAGTTGAATAGTAGCAACAGCGGTTTTCCAACGGGCGCAGAATTAGGACGTATTGGTTTAGCCGTTTACCCGCAAAATCCCCAAATTATTTATGCTATCGTAGATAACCAGGCCCGCCGAACTGAAACCACCAATGAAACCAAGAGCGATAAACTCACAAAAGACCAGCTTCGCACCCTCACAAAAGCCCAATTTTTAGAGCTGGATGAGGATCGGCTCAAAGCTTTTTTAGCAGAAAACTATTTTCCCCGCCAATATACCGCCAGCAACATAAAGGATCTGGTTCGCCGCGACCAGTTAAAACCAATTGCCTTAGTGGAATACCTAGAGGATGCGAATACGTTGATGTTTGATCGGCCGGTGATTGGGGCCGAAGTATACCGGTCGGATGATGCCGGTAAGACCTGGAAACGCACCCATAGTAATTACCTGGATGATATTTATTATTCGTACGGCTACTACTTTGGTCAGATAAGAGTAGCGCCTAACCAACCCGATAAAATTTATATTTTTGGCGTTCCCATCTTACGTTCCGATGACGGGGGAAAATCTTTTACTTCGCTGGATGCTGATAACGTACATGCCGACCACCATGCGTTGTGGGTAAATGGTAACCGGTCTGGCCACTTAATTAATGGCAACGATGGCGGCATTAATATTTCTTATGACGATGGCGCCAGCTGGTTTAAAGCCAATACCCCAGCCGTAGGCCAGTTTTATGCCATCAATGTAGATATGGAAACACCGTATAATATTTACGGCGGTTTACAGGACAACGGCGTTTGGGTGGGCCCCAGTAATTACCGGGCTAACAACGGCTGGACCGCCGAAGGCAATTATCCTTATAAACGCTTACTGGGCGGCGACGGCATGCAGGTAGAAATTGATACCCGCGATAATAATATTATCTACACCGGATCGCAATACGGCAATTATGTACGCCTGAACCGGAAAACCGGGGAGCGCCTTTCTATTCAGCCCAAACATCAGTTAGGGCAGCGGCCATTACGGTTTAACTGGCAAACGCCCATCCATTTGTCGCGGCATAACCAAGATGTAATTTACCTGGGCTCCAATAAATTTCACCGCTCGCTGAAGCGCGGCAAAGATATGCGCACTTTATCCGGCGACCTAACCAACGGGGGCCGGCCAGGCGATGTGGGTTACGGCACCTTAACCACCATCAGTGAGTCGCCGCTACAATTCGGTTTGCTCTATACCGGCTCCGATGATGGTTTAATCAATATTTCCCGGGACGGTGGCAATACTTGGAACCGGATTTCCGATAAATTACCGAAGGAGTTTTGGGTAAGCCGGGTTGTTGCTTCTAACCATAAATTGAGCCGGGTGTATGCTTCCTTGAATGGTTACCGCTGGGATGATTTTACGCCTTATTTATACGTCTCAGATGATTTTGGCAAGAACTGGACCCGCCTGGGCAGCAACTTACCCTTTGAATCCATAAATGTAATCAAAGAAGATCCCAGAAACGCCCGCATTTTGTACGTCGGCACCGATAATGGCCTTTATATATCGCTGGATGCCGGTAAGAGCTTTATGCGGATGGGCAAAGACTTGCCGGCCGTAGCCATTCATGACTTGGTGGTGCATCCCCGTAATCTCGATTTGGTAGTGGGTACCCACGGTCGTTCGGTTTATGTAACCAGCCTGGAACACGTACAGCAGTTAACCGATACGCTTATGCAAAAACTATTGCATCTTTTCCCGGTCCGGAACCTGAACTATAATCCGAATTGGGGACGCAAGTATTCGCTATGGGAAGAAGCCAGTAAACCCGAAACAACGATAGCTTATTTTCTAAATCAACCGCAGACCGTAACCATTCGGGTGAAAACAACTACTGGATTGCTGTTGTACCAGTTGACCGATGAAGGCGAAAAAGGCTTGAATTATGCGTCCTACCCTTTAGAAGTAAATCCAGCAGCTATTACGCCATATGAGAATTACCTCAATGCCAACCGAAACAAAAACGAAAAGGAAATTGAATTAACCGCCGCGGATACCGGCAATATATATATTAGACCAGGAAAGTATACCGTAGAAATTGAAACGAATGCAACCCAAAAAAGTACCCAATCCTTTTCTATCATGGTACCCGAACAACATTCCCGGTAAATCACTCTTGTCAAAACTCTTTTTTCTTCTAAATGTGTACCTGATCATATCTTTATAAAAAACAAGCAATTTTTAATTTATTCCTGCTAAAAGCTCCTATTTAAGCAAACATTTATTAACTTAGATCAGGCAGAGGCAGAATATTTTAAATTTTCTAAAAGTGATAGCAGGTTGCGCCCAATCTTTTTCCAGGATATTGAAGCGTACACCTATCTGCTTTCTTTTTCAGATAATTTTACTATTGCTAATCTTCCATCCGGGACAAAGCCAAACTTTTTTTAAATTCAGTTCGCCCCGGAAACAGCTTACATTACCTTTTTCCTTTCACCGCAACCTGATTATTGTGCCTTTGTACATAAATAATCAAGGGCCTTACAATTTTTTGCTCGACACCGGTGTGGGTATGGGATTGATAACTAACCCAAATTTGTTAGATAGCCTGAACTTGCCGAAAGGCAAAGAAATACAAATAAATGGGGCCGGGGAAGGTCAGGAAGATTTAAAAGCTTATGTTTTACCGCATTTAAATTTAAATTTTAACGGTGTGGTGGCCAAAGACATGATGCTGACCATCCTCTCGGAAGATGTTTTCAATTTATCTTCTTATGTGGGTTTGCCTATTACGGGAATTCTAGGTTACCAATTCTTCAACAGTTTCGTCGTTCGGATAAACTTTGTAGAACAGCAGTTAACTTTATACGAACCCACTACTTTCAAATACAAACAATCGTATGGTGCCACCATGCCTTTTCAATTAGAAGAACAAAGGCCTTATCTCTACGCTTTGGCCACGCTCCAAAACCTGCAGCAAATGGCTATTAAACTAATATTAGATACGGGTGCCAGTCATGCTTTGTCGCTGGAACAACGCCATAATTCAGCTATTAAAGTTCCGGACCCGGCTTATCGTACGCATTTGGGCTGGGGATTAAATGGCTCCATAAACGGGTATATTGGCCGTATTAATAGTTTCAAACTAAATAAATATACCTTTAAAAATATGATTTCCTCTTTTCCCGATCATGCAGATGTCGCGGCTAAAACCAACATTGGCCGCAACGGGAACTTAGGCAACGAAGTTTTAAAGCGTTTTCACGTTATTATTGATTATTCCCGCAGCCGCCTTACCCTAAAACCTAATTCCTTTTTTCGAAAGCCCTTCGAACACGATATGTCGGGATTAGATATTGTGGCTACCAGTGAGCAGTATAACCGCTATTTTGTATCCAAAATAGAAGCCGGCTCTGCTGCCGCCCAAGCTGATATACTACCCGGGGACGAGATCATTCTTATAAATAATTCATCGGCTAAAAACTTAACTATCTCGCGCATTGATGAAATGTTGCAGTCCAGAAACGGGCAAAACTTACTTTTTATTCTTCGACGAGATGGTAAATTGATTTACAGGATATTAACATTGAAAAGACGGATTTAATCGGCTTTGTTTTAAAAATGAGCAGTCAAAATAACCTCATTAAACCTTAGATAAGTTATATTTACATAATTTTAAATGTGATAGGAATTTAAAGTAGGATTGATTAAAATGTCAGAATAAAGAAAGTTATTATTTAAAAAATTATCCAATACACGTTATAAACATTTAAGTCTGTGGTGGCTGAAACTGCTACCTGGCTCATTAAACTTAAAAACTTGTTGAATCATGCCTCAATTAGAATTAAATCTGTAGAAAACTACCCCAATTTTAAATATAAGCGAGATTATAATAAATAGTTAAATTTTACGTATTTTAAACAAATATTAACATCCATTGAAACAATTAATATGAAAATCTTAAAATATAGAAATTATTAATACTTGAAAATTTTATATCTGGGATTTTAGCTTATTAGTAAAATATGGTCCTTTTTTTGCAAGTAGGTAGTTCTTTAATATATGCTATTTTGATATGATCTTATTTCAACACCACTTAATAGAAATTGAATACGATAATATTCATCAATTACTGCAAGTGCGGTGGACTAATCCTTTGTCACCGGAGGCATACCGACGCGTCCTCAAAAAAATAGCAGAAATTATAGCGGCATACCAGGTAAAATCAATATTACTGGAAACTTTCAATTCACCAGGCAATGATCAGAAAAATGAACTCTGGACGAGTAAATTTTTCCTGGACATGTACAAACAAACAGGTTTGCAAAAGATTGCCCGGGTAACCCTGGATCATGTTTCTGAAAATTTACTGATTAATCGCTGGCTGTCACAAGAAGAAAATGCAGAAGTAGAATTCCGGCAATTTAAATACCAATTTGAGGCTTTCGATTGGCTTTTAGAGCAAGATGATAAGTATTTACTAAGATATGGTACGTAAATCTTAGAATCATTTAAAGTATTTCTCTTAAATACGAAATTGAAATTTAAGGTATTATTTTTTCTCTTTTAACTGGTATTTGCGTTAAGTTAATCTGGTAGTGGTAAATAATAGTTGCAGCTATGCTACATTTGCTAAGCTTAAAAAAAAGTAGTTGACATAAAATAAGCCTTAGCTACGGGGAACTGTCCCCTTGAGGGGACCGCAGGGGTGTAGTAACCGCAGCAAGTAAGAATAGCTTTTGCTACCGGGTTATCACCCCAAATTACATCCCCCTTTAATGCTACACACGCATGTTTCAAACTCCCGTTCTCACTTGTCCGTAAAAAACACACCCCTCTTTATCTCCCCTCAAGGGGAGAATTTGCTGCGTAGCTTACTGCTTTGGGTATAAAACTTTATTTTCCTTACAAGATTAGATTCTAAGGGAGACAGATACTAACACTTTTCATCTTTCTTGAGCCATTCGGCTTTAAATAAATAGGCTTCTTTATAACCCTCCGCAAGCGCTAAGTTTTATTATAAAATCAATTTTTTGGTGCTTATTTCATCTTTTTAGTTTTAATCGACCAAGTATTTTTTAACTAACCATATACTAATCACAAATATTCAGTTTATCTGTTTAACAGCTCGTATCTGGTTATAGGCGGCAAATACACCTAAGCCACCTTGGATGTTGGTATATATAATAACCGGTTCGGCGAATGGATTGCCGTTGGTCTGATTTTGTTTTTCGATGGATTCGTGATAAAGGTAATAAGGACGATCGGTAACCGATAGATGAGCCTCCAAATATAAGGGACTAGGCAATACATCCTGGCTCGAATACTGAAACTTACCAACACTGGCAAACAACTGGCCGTCCTGCTTTTCGTCGGAAAAGAAAACCTTTTCGCCGTAATTATCTAGCGGTAACCGTCTGTTCCGATTTAAACCGGGCTCATAGTATTCCAGTAGCGATAAAGCGTGGTAGTAATTTTCTTGTCCGGCCGCATCCTGCCACTGAAAATCAAAAGAATGACGGTAATAATCTCCCTGCCCTTCGTACGATTCGGTGGTGATACTGTGTTCCAATTTTGTAAAGGCAATGCCTTCGGTTATGGGCACCGTGCAACTAGCGGTAACCTGGGCCCCATCGGGCGTACTTACCGTTAAGAGATAGGTTTCACCCGGCAAAATAGGTAAAGTAGAAGCTTCTGTCCAGTAGATATCCCGGGTAGCATCGTAATTTAAGCGAACGGCCCGGGTGCCGTTAGAAATACTAACCGTAGCGTCGGTTACTTTGGCACTGTTAGATGTAACTACTCCCACAGCCGGCCGGGTTTTACTTACTTTTACCACTAGTCCGGTATCCTGGGGCGAAATAAAGGAAGTAACTACCAACATGGGCTGCGAATTAATTTTGACCTCACTGGTTATGTCTTTCTCGCAGGCACCCATAAGTAATAGCAGGGTAACCAGAAAAGTTATTCTTAAATAATTACTTGGTTGCATGAAATTAAAAAGTATAAATAGCTTGAAACTGCTTTGGTAATAACTTAAAATTTAAAACCGTAACTAACCGAAGGTAATACCGGGAAAAGTGAATACTGCTTTAAGCGGGTTTCCGATTGATTGGGCCCAACGTATTCCGTGGCTAGCGCATAGTAAAATGGGTTTTTGCGGCTGTAAGCATTATATAAACTAACTTCCCAGGTACGCTCGCCCCATCTTTTCTTTTTATGAAACTGAATACCAATATCGAAGCGGTGGTAAGCAGCCATCCGAAAAGTATTTTTCTCGCCGTAGTACGTTACATTTTGGCCATAAAAGTAGTTGTTGTATTCCGTATTGAAATTTGATGGTTGATTACCTCTGGCCTCGTAATCGGCCTGGGGCATGGTTATGGCATTGCCCGTACCGTAAACCCAGGTACCCGATAAAGTAATCCGATCGTTAGGCGTATAAATTCCTACTACCGAGATATCGTGGCGCCGGTCGTAGCGGGCGTAGTACTTCTTACCAAAATTTAAAGAATCAAATTGCAGTTGGGTCCAGGAAAGGGTATACCCCAGCCAGCCCGAAAACTTTCCGAATTTACGTTGCAGCAAAAACTCCATCCCGTACGACCACCCCTGACCGGCCGTTACGTTATTTTCCCAGCTCACGGTCTTCGTATCAGCGGGGTCTTCGATCAGTAAAAAGCTGGCCCCTTCTTTGTACCCGATTATGTTATCAGATTTTTTATAATACCCTTCCAGCGTTAAAGTCAGGTCGTGTTTAGCAATATCTTTAGCGAAACCCAAGGCCACTTGGCGGGAACGTTGCGGGGCAATGCGCTGGGTGGAAGGCACCCATAAATCGGTGGGTAAACCAATACCGGTATTACTCAGCAGGTGCACATACTGGTTCATGTCGGCGTAGGATGCTTTCAGGGCCAAATCTTCGCGAAGATTATAACTCACGGCTAAACGGGGCTCCGGCCGCAGGTAAGCTTTGTTTTCCGCCCGGAAATAACTTAATCTTAATCCCGCATTTAAGCGCAACTGTGCCAAGGGCTTATAAGTATCTTCGGCGTAAATACCAGTTTCCAGCACATCGATATTTTCTACTTCCCGGGTAAATTCATTAATATTAGTATCTTCTACCACCAGGGCACTGGGCTTAAAACGATGGTAAGTACTGAGAATTCCGGCCCGGATGTTATGCTGGGGATTAGGCAGGTAATCCAGGTCGTATTTGATACCGATATCGCGGATACCGGATAGATAATCCAGCGAAAAAACCTGGTTGTCGGAGTCTTTTTCTTCCGAATAAATATTAAACTGGTAATTACTGTAAATAAAAGAGGTATTAGCAAATAACTGGTCGTGAAACAAATGATTCCAGCGCAAGGTACCCGTACCGTTGCCCCAGTAAATACCAGTATTGGAGGAGCCGCCATCGTATTTATCTCTTACAAAAAAACGGTCCTGGCCGAAATAACCACTTAGGTACAACTTATTTTTGCGCCCGAAATCGTAATTAACTTTGGTGTTGAGATCGTAAAAATAATACCCGGCTTTCGCATCTTCGGGCATAAAAGGCCGCGCCAGCAAATCGGCGTACGTGCGCCGGCCCGAAATTAAGAAGGAAGAAACGCCTTTTTTAAGTGGACCTTCCAGCACCAACCGCGACGAAAGCAAGCCCACCCCACCTTCGCCGTGCAACGCCTCTTTGTTGCCTTCTTTCATGTTTAGTTCTATTACCGATGATAACCGGCCGCCGTACCGGGCTGGGAAACCACCTTTGGTCAGTTCCACACTTTTCAGGGCATCACCGTTAAACAAAGAAAAAAAACCGAATAAATGCGTGGCATTGTAAACAGTGGCATCATCCAGAATAATTAAATTTTGGTCCGGACCGCCGCCGCGCACGTAAATACCACTGTTGCCTTCGCTGCCTTTTTGTACGCCCGGCATGAGCTGCAGCACTTTCAGCACGTCTTTTTCGCCCAGTAAAGCCGGAATATTCTTTATCTGGCTCACTGGTATTTCGATATTGCTCATTTGGGGCGTTTCGGTAACGCTCTCCTGGCGGCTGGCAATAACTTCTACTTCCTGCAAACTGGCATTGGGCTCTAAAGCAATGTTTAGCTCAATATTATGGCGCAGGCTCATCCTGCGGATTACGGATTTATAACCCACGTAAGAGAAAACCAGCGTAAGAGAATCAGTGCTTGGCAGCGTTAAAGAATAGAAGCCGTAGGTATTGCTAGCCGTGCCATTATTCGTGCCGGGCTGATAAACGCTCACGCCAATCAGGGTTTCCCCGCTGCCCTGCTCGCGCACATAGCCGCTGATACTGTGTTTGGTTTGCGCCAAAAGCGGAGACACGAGCCCACTACAAAACAAGCATAACAAAAGATAAAACCGCATGAGAAGAAAAGTAAAATTTAGAATCAGATAGTGGGATTAGGTACTAAGTATAGTTTTTTTTATATAACACAAGGCAGACTAAATCAGGTCTTTTAGTCGGTTTTATTAATTCCAAATAATCTTTTATTCTTTCGGAAATAACAAGCTATATTTAAAAATTAAGAATATTACTTTAGAATCAATTGTTTATTAGTTACAGCTATTTTAAACCTGACTTGTTTAATCACATTTGCTTTTACCCCTTTAACTTAGGAGAGTCTTAAAGTTTATAAATGGTTGCATTTAATGTACAATTAATTTTCACAGTAAAAAAATTTTAATTAGTTTAGGATAGTTATTTGTGGGTGGTTACACAACAGTGTTTAAGAGCAGAACACTAGACGATGGGTGATGCAATAGAAAGAGCTCTCCCTCGCTTCTAGCTGGAACAAAAAACTTACCGGGTAAGTAATTATTAGCAGCTAATGCAAGTAGAATAATACAGTTAAAATCTAGCTGTAAAGTCCTCCTGAGCAAAAGGTTGTAAAGGGGCAGTTAGAATTATTAAAGGTTTACGCTGCTTTTTCGGCTTTTAATAGAAGCAAATTTATTAACAGCTATTTGTGTGAATTTGGATAAGGGAGCAGTAATAACATTTCCTGTTTTTCTCTCACCGGCGTAATTGCTTTATAAGCTAATTACGCCTGCTCTCCGGTAAAACAAAACCGTAAACTTTAGGAGAAAAAGAAAAGATGTGAATTAGGTAAGCTGAGTCGGCAGTTTAGAAATAAATTTGGTACTGTAACCAGGCCGAACTGGCGTTAGCAGCTTGATTAACATTGCCGTTATCACCTGTTTCGAATACCGGACGTAACTGGTAATTAAACGATACTTTAGATTGGTGTTTATTAATGAGCCAGTTTAAACCGGCATCGTATACATTAACCGCATCGCTCAGGCGGTCGTAGCTGGAGCGGCGGTACGAGGCATACGGCATTAAGGTACCTTGATCGCCGAGCAGACCATTCGGTAGCCGCAAACCTACTTGCGTGTATATGGATTCTCCGGTACCAAACATCGGATATGCATTTCCGGCCCCGCTAAAACTAGCAGGATCGTTGCTGCCGTTGGCAGGATTCATAATGCCGTTGTTCCGGATGTAATTATGGCCATAATCGGTATTGAAGTAACCCGCATAAGCCGACAAGGCGAATTTATTTTGCTGCAAGGGCATATCGGCAAAAGCCGCCACCGACCACAAGCGCATATTATCAAAAACCGGGTCTACCCCGTTTTGGGTGTACCACGTAGCATCTTTCTGGTAAATTAAGCCTCCTTCCAGGTTCAAAATTTTCTTCTCGCCTAAATAAGTACCGGCCATATAAGGCGTGGTATGCGGTTCTTGGTCTAAAAAGTTATAAATAAAGAAGCCTTGGTATTGCTTGGTATGGCCCAAAGTGGTAAAATTAGCATTAGCACCTAAAGTCGGAGCGGTCTGGCCGTTAGTTTGAATGGGAAACGGGTCGGACATGGCTATCCGGTAATCTAATTTACCCAGTTGTCCGCGGGCGTACACGCTTAACTTGCGGGCAAACTCATCGGTCTGATCGACAGTAGCTTGTAAAAATACCGGTACATCGGTGGTCATGATGGTACCAACACTGGGCTGGGTAAACCGGCTCAGGCCACTCGTAATGGTTAATCCACCGCCTAATTTTAATTTATCGTTATCTTTAAAAACCTTATACTCTCCTACTGCATCGTGGAAAAAAGTCTGCAGTTTGCGATTACCGGCATTCTGGGCCAGGTAATTAAAGTTATTCATCCCAAATTGGGTATAAAAAAATACATGCTCGGTAAGCTGACCGAACAACTGCATCCGGGTACGCCGCAAACCAATATCAACGGTATTATCCTGCGGATCGCCGTTAACGGTAGTACCTGGGTTATTGTGGCTATAACGCAGCCATACCTGGTTTAAAAAGGTAGCTTTAATGTATTTGGTACCATCGGGCGTAAGATTATACTTTAATTCCGAAATAGGTTTTGCATCCGTTTTTGTCGTAGTGGCCGTACTGGTTGGAGTTGTTTCAGGGATAGTAGTGGTGGTATCCGGTATTTGTTGCGCCATGAGGGGTTGGGCAAAACTTAAGGAAAGAGCCAGAAAAGGCAATAACATTCTTTTCATTTATATTAATTTAAAGATTCAATTTAGAACATTTTAGGCAAAGATAGTCCTAATCAGCTTTATTCCGTAAAACTGACCCGGTGAAAGCAGCTTCCGAAGCAGTTACAGGACTGCTCCTGAAGCTTAATAAGAAAAGTTTAGGTAGTTCTAACCGGTTTACGGGCGGCCGGCGGATGCATGGAAACTGATTTATGTTTTTCCGGACGCACAACTTCAAATTTTCCGCCCTGGCTGATATAATCGTTTTCATAATGGTGCAAATGCTCCATAACCCTATGATGAACCAAACAGGCTTCCGAAGATTGTCGATAAAGTGTTTCTGCTAGGGTATGGCATCCAGGTACTTTTTAAAGCTGGTGTTAACTCTGAAAACTGCCGCATCGTTTACATATACCATATATAAAGTCTCGGCATAATGATTATTAACTTCTATTAGAAGTTTTGGTAATACAGCGTATAGGTAAATTTATCAGATGCATCAGGAGCTTGGTTACAAAACAAACTGCAATACCTTTTTCCGGTTGTTTTGCGTACTGCTTATCAGCTTTAGCCTTGTCGGCATTACGGTGACTTGTACCATAAAAGAAGGGACAGAAAAAAAGAGAGGAGATATGATAACGAATCGAAGCAGCTATGATACCGGCCGATTAAAGGCCCGGCCCAACAATGCTACTGCTAAAAATAGTTTTGTCGCCGGGGTTCAGCCCCTGGCGTTAGATAACCGAAAAGACGGGTTTATTTACGTTCCGAAAAATTATAAACCAAGTCGGCCGGTGGCACTGGCGCTAATGCTGCATGGCGCCGGTGGTCAGGCTGAACATGGTTTATCTTTATTAAGAAATTATGCTGACGATAATAATATCATCCTCATAGCGCCGGCTTCGCGGGCCGCGTCCTGGGATATTATTTCGAGCAATATTTTTGGTCCGGATGTTATATTTATAGACCAGGCATTGACAGTAGCATTTGAACGCTATAACGTAGATCCGGCGCATATAGCCATTGGCGGCTTTTCGGATGGTGCTTCTTACGCGCTGTGCCTGGGCTTAACCAACGGTGATCTTTTTACCCACGTAATTGCTTTCTCGCCGGGCTTTGTGCACACCATTGAAAAAAAAGGCAAACCGAGGGTATTTATTTCGCACGGAAACCAAGACCGCGTATTACCCATTGATCCGTGCAGCCGCCGGATTGTACCCCAATTGCAGCGCCAAGGCTTGCAGGTAAACTACCTGGAGTTTAACGGCGCCCACGAAATACCCGGCAATATTTCCAGCAGTGGTGTGGAATGGTTTATGCGTAACATCCCCGAACAACCTTAAGCTTTTATACCTGTTTGCTATTTCTATTTTGCTTTGAAACTGATATAAGCAGCCATTGGCCGTACGTTGATAAAAAAAACAGATAAATTTATAATTTAATAATCTCTATATGAACGCACAAGAAAAAATTAATCCTGCTGAAGACGAAGAAAAAGCTAATGAAAATTCGATTATTTTAACCGAAGAAAATGCCCGGGTTATATTTGAAGATACAGCCGAAGCGAATGAAGATGATATAGAATTGATAGATCTTACGGCCGATGATGACGAATAAGTTGAAAAATTAGGGATCAAGATCCGGCAGAAAACACGAGGAAACCACTGAAGAGAGAAGTAAACATCGGGCTGTAGGGTGCCTTTAAGCTTTCTTCTTATGTTTTCCTTTAATTTGCTTCTTAGTTTTATTTCCCTGCTTTCTTATTTGCTCAAATTCATCGTTCGGCACAATAACGGAATAGGTACCGCTGTTTAGAATGGTTTGCCCCTCCTCCTCCACGTAAACCAGCGTTAGCGTAAGGTGTTTATTTTCATTCATGGTGTAGATTTCACCGGCTTTGTCAAATACGTAAAAATTAAAGTCTTCTTCATCAAAATCGGTATTGGGTGCCCGGGCCAAAAGATCACCGGTAATAATTAAAGGCGTGCCCAGGGTGTCTATATACTCAAAAGGCTGAAAAAAAAGACCATCTTTTTTATGGGTAATATAAGCAATCTGGTCAACATGAACTTCAATGTCCTGCAGCCGACTGTTTCTTACATTCTTAATCCGGAGTATGTCGCCTATTACTTTCATGTGCTTTTTTAAATTTTTAAACGCATAGCCCTCCCGGAGGTTTATGGTGCTTCATCTTAAGTTCATGCAAGGGTACACGGTTGCAAGCCTAAATGCCTGGTTCCATTTTAATTAATTCAATCTTAAAAAATATTCCAAAGCAAACCGTAGAGATTGTTTTACCCGCTAAAGCTTCCTGGAGGTTGAAAAGGCGGGTTTGTTTTCCGCAAACAGTACGGATATTTGCACCGAACCCGCCATTCTGTTATACTTGCTCATCCAAATATACTTAGGTAGCAACAGCGCAGACTTAAGCGGCTTAAGCGTAAGGAGCATACTGAAAAACAACTAATGGAATTAATAGCTGTTACTAAACCCTTCGACCAACTCACACCATTTGAATTATACGCAATTTTGCGCCTCCGCAACGAAGTATTTGTGGTAGAGCAAAACTGCGTTTTCCAGGATGCTGATAATAAGGATCAAGCCTGTTATCATTTGCTGCTTTACCGTCAGGAGGAATTAGTTGCTTATGCCCGGCTAGTACCGGCAGGTGTAACATTTACCGAAATCTCGATTGGCCGGATTGTGACGAGTCCGGAAGTGAGAGGCACGGGCATGGGCAAAATATTAATGCAACACGCTTTAGAGCAGACCTATAATTTATTGGGCAAGGCACCAATCCGGATTGGTGCCCAGTTATACGCCATTGGTTTTTACGAAGCTTTTGGCTTTGAAGCGGTCGGCCGGATATACGACGAAGATGGCATCGACCATATAGAAATGATAAAACCGGAACCGAAATAAACCTAATTCCTGCCAAAGATGAAAAAATATAATTCTAATCTTGTTTCCGCAAAGGTTCAGAGGCATCGATAAATTTTCCCTCTGCCCTGTTCAGATAACCTGTCAAGTTCTTGGGCTAGAGCTGCAAATACTGGTGAACCTATCCGGGCATCCATCTGTTTTTTTGCCGAACCAAATACATTCCGTATGCTTCGCTGGATAGACGTCTTGAAATATGCTAAATACAGTAATCCGGAACCAAACCGCCGGGTGGAGAAAACAGAAGAAGCCTGGCGAAAAGAATTAACACCAGCCCAGTTCCGGATTATGCGGCAAAAAGAAACGGAGCCGCCTTACCGGAATGCTTATTGCCGGTCGTACGAGCCGGGCGTTTACACGTGTGCCGGCTGCGGCAACTTGTTATTTGATGCCAACACCAAATACCACGCTATATCGGGCTGGCCTAGTTTTACTCAACCTATTTCTAAAGGCGCCATTAAATACTTCTTCGATAATAGCCACAATATGCAACGTATGGATGTACAATGTAATGTTTGCGATAGTCACCTGGGGCATGTATTCCCGGACGGACCGGAGCCGAGCGGCTTGCGCTACTGCATCAATTCCGAAAGCCTAAACAGAACCGCCGAGGAAAAGGTAGACTAAAGTTTTGAAATAGAATTAAATAACTAAAAATACTGCGCAATCTTCTGCAGTTCGGTCTGAATTTCTTTTTGCTTATTTTCTCCGGCTAACAAAAAGGAATTCTTGGTAGTGTTCAGTTTGTCTTTGGTAATATTAATATCCTGGGTTATCTGGTTAATTTCAACTTTTAAGGCATTTATTTTTTGAGTTAAGACCTGCAATTCTTCGGCTTTCTTTTGCATCAGTTGTTCTTTTTGCCTTACTTCTTTCTGATACTGCACGGCATGGGCACTTTGAAAAACATTTAAATCCCGACCAATTATATTTAAATATTCCTGGCCGGTAGATAGGAGCTTTTCTTTGGTGAGCCCGGTACTTTTTAAAACATTGTAAGCAGTCCGGTATTTAAGGGCTTCATCCTGTATGTCGTCGATATCTACTTTGCTGTCTACAAATTCTTTATAATCTGTACCCTGGAAAAGCGGGTTCTTGGCATTGGCTTCATCAATCAATCTTTCAAAATATTGCTCGTGCTCCGGTAAAGGCCCGCTTAAGGTACCGCCGGGCGCATAAGTAGGAACCTGATTAGGAGTATTTGCAACCGTAGCGCTGCCGTTAATCAGCGGATGCTGCGCATTTACATCAGCCGGAGGAACCGACGAGGTCACCGGAGATACCGCTGATGTAACTGGGGTTGCCGGAGGAACTGGGGCGGCAGCTGGCTGATTTCCCTTAGCCGGCTGCTTTTTTTTATCTTCCTCAAACTCCACAAAGGGCGTTAATAGCTGCTTTAAAAAACTCATAATTAATAATTATTTTCTCAGGCTTAGCAAAAAACCAATTGTAAAGTTGGCGTCCCAATCAAAAACAAACGTATCCGTTCCGGTGGCATCCGCAATGGCTTTATATATATTTAGGCCGGACGCCATTTTTTTATCGGCGGCATTATAAGCCTGGGGGGCTTTTAAAACAGTATATCTTTCTTCGCCATTTCGGTGCTGGTTGGCCAGGGTGAAAGGAACTCCGCCTAAAACAAAACCTACATTGCGTTTACTAGCCGGAATCTTGCTTATCTGAGCTTTTACTTCATTGTATACCTGGTCGTCGGGCGTACCTTTCTCGTAGTATTTTGCACCCGGCAATTCAATTGATCTTAAGGTTCCGTTCTCATCCCAGGAAATCTTAGTGTTACCCGAACCAATATCCACTAAAAAAGAATTATCGGCAAAAGTTGGCGGTACGGTAGCATTGAAGCCAAATTTGCCTTCCTGTTCGGCGGTAACGTTATTCACCACGTAGCCCATTTTTTTCAGTTCATTGCTGATAGTGGTGGTTTTAGGTTCTTTCTGAGCCCCGGAAGATATTACAAAGTGCATGTTATTTTTTGCCACGCCTTTATCGAACATGGCCGCCAGGTATTTTTTTAAGCCAGCCCGGATATCTTCGGTGGTAGCCAATCCTTCGTAGGCCAGCGATTCGCCAAAGTCTTTCGATACAATTTCCCAGCGCTTCTGGTTATCCATGTTTATTACAAAGGAGTTAAAACCAGTAGCACCTACTTCTACTACTCCGCGTAAGGTGCCGTTCTCCGGTTTTTCCGGATTGTAATTAAATTCCCGGGTTTCCGTATTGGCATCGGTATTGGTAGTATTGGTTGTTGATGTTGAAGTAGCATTGTCAGATGCGTTGTCGTTAGCTGCATCACTGCCGGGATAGGAACTGGAACTGCTGGTTGCATTTTCATTTCTTATCTCCGACAAACGGGGACTAATCGCAAAATAAGCAAGCACGCCTATTATCAAGAGAATTACAATGATACCGGCTGGTTTAAGTTTCATTTTATATTGTTTTATTTAGCTAAGGTTAAATTTAGTCTGCTACTTTGCAGCTGGTTATTTATACGTAAAAAGCTATTTATTAGCCATGGTAATTACTACCACCCGGCCGCCTTCTTCTTTACTCAGCAATAATTTTTTACCGTCGGAAATATCTACCATGGTATTTACGGGTATTTCTTTGTCCTCAGTCAGGTCTTTCAGCGACGTAAGTTTTTGATTGACAAACACCCATCGGCCCTGGTAAAAAGTAAAGTAGCCAACCGGTATTTTTTGCTCGGCCGTCAGTCTTTCGTTTCTTACAATGTTCCGGTTTACATGCCACTGGAACAAATACTGGTTATGATACACCATTAACCGGTGGTTTTCGGGCTTCCAAACGTTGGGTTTAAACTCGTAATATAAATCCAGCACAGGTAAGGTACCTTTTACGGGCGTGCCGCAAAACGGGCATTTCGGTGAAGTGGTATTATCGAAAACAAACCATTTTTGTTCGCACTGCGGATTGCTGCAAGGCTGCATTAAATCCGTAGTTTTAAGTAAGGCTTGCTCCCACTGGTCGGCGTTGGGCCTCTGCATCGGATCGTGTAAGCCGGTTACAAAAGCCTGATCGAACAAAGCTTTTAAATAAGGGCCGGTAAGGGTATAGGGCAGTTTAATTACATCAGCCCACGGCAAAGTCCATTTGGATACCTGGTCCAGTTTGGGCCGATTGGAGGTATTGGTGGGATGTTCGATAAACAAAGCTTTTTCGCCCATCGATAACAAATCGTCCTGTTCGGTATCCAGGGAATTTACTTTGCCTCCTTTCAGCGGATGCCGGTACAAAAGGTACATGTAAATCATAACAGGCAACGCATGCAAGTCGGTGGTGCGGTTGGCGTGCTTGCGGTTTGGGTCGCGGAGGTCCAAGTGCTTAGTGGCTAATACTTCGGGCGCAATAAAATCGGCGGTGCCAATTACATCCGGCGGATACAAACCCGGCACCACCAAGCCATCAATATCGATAATAGTGGCCGATTTACTTACCGGGTCAATCAAAACGTTTTTATAAGATAAATCGGAGTGCGCCAGGCCGGCGGCGTGTAAGCGCTTGACACCACGGGCTATCTTTACGCATATCTGGAAATAACTGAGCCAGTTGCCTAGTTCACTTTCGTCTAATCTTAAGGCAAATTGCTTATTCCGGAATTTAGCTGAGGCAAACCACAAACCTTGTTTTTCTTTGCCTTTTATACCTTCGCTGGTGGCATAGCCTTTTTTAAAAAAGAAATTTTTGTCGTAAGCCGGCACAATCAAACCAACTTTTCCATCTGCTTCTACCATATCGGTAGGCCAGCAATAAAGCTCTTGGTAATAATCGCCGCCTTCCCGGTTAAAAAAACTATCGTAATACTGTGTAACCAATTTTTTTAACCGTTCCCGCGAATTATAATCCTGCTTGTCGCGGTAAAATGCTATTACGTACGATTTATCCGGACCAAAATAAACATCTTTCATGCCGCCCCGCATGGGCTCACCATTATCTACGTACTGGTAAGTTTTACCGGCATTTATAACGGAAGGTACCGCCTTAATATTCGGCCCCGGTTTATTTGAAAAATTGTTTATGATGCTGTAAGTCACTTAATAATTTTTTATTTAATTCTTACCAGATTTGAATTAAAGCAATGGCTTTTGATATTTAAAAAACTATGGCCAATGTGCGGTCGTCGTGGTTGCCCGGACTCCAGAAATCCATCCACTGCGAAAATTGTGCTTTTATTTCTTCATTATCGGTACGCAGTTCTACTTTTATTCCGTCTGCGTTCTGGCCGTTGAGATCGGCTAAAAACTCCTGCCATTTAGTAATGTTGGGTAAATTTGCTTCCACCACAAACTTGGGGTCGTAAATACCATCCGACATCATAAACAAATACGAGAAATCATTTAGCAGTTTGAAACCAAACCGCGTAGAAAATTTATCGCTCTGGAAAATCTCGGGCATGGTAATAAAACGGGTGCCGCCGCCAAATTCGCCCACATCCAGCCAGTTCATCAGGGTTACTTCCGTAATATCTTTGTTCAAAACGGCAATCGGGCAATCGCCCACGCCAAAGGAAAGCAGCAAATAGCCCGCATCGTATTTTTTAAATAAGGTAAATATCAAGGTGCTGCTTAAATCTTTCAGGGTGATTCCTTCGGATGTGGCAAATGCTTCCAGTTGCTTATGCGCCTGAAAAGCGGCTTTGCCCAAATTGTTATAAACCAAATGGTTTAGTTTCTGTTGCGTGTCTTCGCCGGTTTTGCCGGTGTGTTGCTGCACCAATTCGTCGAACGCAAACATGCTTTCTACCGCAGTTGCTTCCTGAAAATAATTTACAACCGCAGCACAGGCCAAAGCCGAACCTTTGCGCGAAAGTTTAGCGCTGCCGGCGCCATCGGCCACCACCACCATGCTCCAGCCATTCGGCAAATCATGAAAAGCAAAATCATCTTCCCGGAACGAACCAATATTGGCATGGGAACGGCCCCGCTTTGATGAAACCAGGATATGCCGGTCTCCTATAGGCGCAAAAACCGTTACATTATCTTCTTTCCAATGCGAGTCGTTTTTATCACTTTCCAGGTTTTTCCACAAGGTTTTCGGATCGGGATTAATAATGAGCGTGATTTGCTTTTCATTAGCCGGTGCATCTTCGGGCTGCTCTTTTAATTTAAACTTAAAAGTAAAATTTATATCGCCGCTTTGGGTGGGAACACCGGTAATTAACCCGGTATTTTCATTGTACTGTAAACCTATTGGCTCCAGTCCTTCTAGTTGATAACTAACAATATCCTGCCAGCCATATTTTTCAAAATCAAGCTTGGCTTCGTAGGGTTTGCCCACCGTTGCATTGGCTATCCGAACCGATTGCTGCAAGATATCGGCTATCCTTTCTTCTGTTTGCCATTTAGCCATAAGCTGGTTCTGATTTTGAATAATTTGATTGATAATAGCCTGGTTCTGTTTATCCTGCAAAAATTTATCGAACAAAGGCATCCGGTTGGCCGGTACGTTAATATTGCTGTTTTTGAAAAGTTGGTTTACCAGTTGTTTTGCATCGCTCATTCCTGCTTTGTGTTTTATTGCCCGAAAAGGTACTTTATATTTTTACCACAGCGTAAACCGAGGAAACTCCAGCAATTAAAAAGAACACGCCGTGCTCTCTATGACCTTGATGAAGCCTGATTTGCTCTGTGGTAAAAAATACATTTTACTTACGTAACAATATTTAATTCGGAAGGCGGCGGCGGCAATTCACCAATACCGGTAACTTCTTTGCCGGCATCTTCCACCCGGGTAGAAGAAACCCCAATAGAAGCCGAGACCCAGGTAAAAAACTTGGCAATACTTTGGCTATCGGCGGTATCCAGGCTTACCACATTTTCGGTAATCTGTTTCAGGAGGTTAGAATCGGCGGCACTGCCGGCAGCACAAGCTACCGTAAAAGCCGTTTTGCGTTTTTTAAATTCTTCCAGGCCGCTTTGCCAATCATCGGTCGGGATACCATCGGTCATGATAAACACCAGGGGTTTCCAGTCGCCTTTTTGTTCGGCGGTTGTTTTGGTTACTTCGGTATCAATACAGGTAGAAACCAATTTTAAAGCTTCGCCCAAGCTGGTAGTGCCGGTAGCTTTAATATCTACCATTTGAAAAGATGCCAAATCGGTTAATGGCACCACTTGTTTGGCTACACTATCGAAAGTAATAATGCTGATAAAAGCCGTTTCAATAGCCTGGGGATTTTGCCGCAAGGAACTTATCATTACCTGCACCCCATTTTTTACGGCCTCAATGGGCTCACCGGTCATAGAGCCGGAAGTATCTAGTAATAAATAAACGGGTAATCTTCTCATGTTTTTATATTTAAATTAATTTTAAAAAAAGCGCCGGAACATTAAAAAAAACGGCCTTGTTCCGGCCCTAAAATCTGGTAAATATTGATTTGGTTTTAATAAAACAAAATCTAAAACAAGAAAAATCTGTATTGTTATTAAAATATCCGGTTACAATTTTATCTATTCTCTTTTCTCCATTCTTTTCTCAAAGCCAACTCCTTTAATAAGCAATCTAACCGTACTACTTTAGCCTAAATTTATTTAAATAGTTTATAAAACATGGTAGGCATTCATAACAATATTGGCTTTTCATTATTTCTGTACCGCCACTATAGCTGCCAAACGCCTTAGAGATAATGTACCGAAATCTGCTCTTGCTTCTTGTGCTTTTACAGAATTAAAACTTTAACGCAGGCCTTCGTCCAAAGTTTTCGCTGGTATTTGTAAGTACCGGATTTATACAATTCCGAATACTGGTTCTTTAAATTATAAGAAACTTTTGAAGGCCAAGGAACAAATTACGCCTGAAGAAAGTAGCGTGACGGCCTCATTACTACTAAGGCATTTTAGAAAGCAGAAAAGGTATTTGCATGATGCTGGTTAATACCAAACCAGCTTTCCTCTTTGCTGAACTTCTTGCTTTTTAGATCGGATTATATAAAAATAGATACCCGCACCTAAGTTATTGGGTAAAATTTTATTACGTTTTAACTTTACCGGTTGCTCCAGCACCAACTGGCCATTAGGCTTATACAACTGCAGATAGGCCGGCGTGCCCAGTTTATTATCCACGGTAAAATAGCGCTCCACTACCGGATTGGGATATACCTGAAAATTCCCGGCAGTTGTTTCATCTTCTGCTCCTGGCAAACCCAATACATCGGTATTCTCATTATCGCCGTTTCTTTGCGGTCGCAAATAAAGCAGCACCGATAAGTCTTTTTTGGTGGTATTATCTGGTGCGATGGCCCGGAAAGTAATTAGATAAGGCAAACTACGCCGCAACGATTCCTCCGGCGTAATGCTGAATTCATACAATATATTACTCCCGGTAGAAGAAACTTGTTTACTAACGTTTTTACTCAAGCCGAATAAGGGCGAATATACATCTACGGCGGCGGCATTGGTGGCTAATACTTTAATGGTTACCGGTGTTAAGGGAGCAATAAAGATTTGATTATTATCGGTGATTGGTAACTCGTTGCGGTTTTGAATAACTACATCTAAGTTGCCTTGCTTTGCCGTAACAATAATAACAATATAGTCCCGCATTACTTTTCCGATAACCTGTCCCTGGCGGTATTCGGTTACTTCGTAGGCAAAAGCATAGGTACCCAGTTGCTGCGGACGGTTCCAGGTAATTTCGCCACTACGGGTATTCAGGGTGATGTTCTCCGGAAATTGGTAGTCGGGAATAGGAGTGGCAGCGTCCTTAAAGCAGGATACTAATTTAAATCCTAAGCTATCGCTATCGGCATCATAGGCGGCCGGGTTGTGCCGGTAAACTTCGTTGTAAGGCGCCTGTATTATTAAGGGAGCCTGAAAAACCGGTGAACGATTAGGGGTAGCCAGACTACTTATCTGCACCGTAGCCTGAATAGCGAAGGCATTACCTGCTGAGTTTGGTATATTTAGGTAACCTCCTCCCCTATAAATTTCTTTAAATGAAACCAGAAAAGTGCCAGTACCAGCATAAACATGATCAAAATAGTAGGTATTTCTGGAAATAGTTGAGTCACTTGTTTTTACTTTCATCGTCCTGGCCACCGTTTTTGAAGAACCATCCCCGAAATCTAGGCCGGCTAACGCCACATCAGCAGTACTACGGTTATCTGAATAAATAATCAGTTTAAAAAAATAACGCAACGAAGAGGTATTGGTAGTATCCGAAAGATAAGTTATTTCACCCCCAACAATGTGCGAAGCCTGCGCCGGTAGTGCTAAGCCGGTTATCAATACGAAACAACTAATAACCAGCAGGTAAAAGAAAGTAGATGGTATTTTCATCAGCTTACAGGAAAATATTGGTCTTTAGAAGTAAGTTATTGATACTAAAGCTTATTTCCTACATTTAATTACCCTTTTTGCATTTGTTGCCGGATATATAATCCTGATATAATGTTTAGTAGCTGCAGGATTGTTTATTTAAGGCAATTACGATTGCTGATACTTTTTATCTGGTAATTTATTAGCAAGGTACAAAAGTAAATTTGCGCTATAGGTGCTGCGTATTTGCCAGCACCCGTAAAATTATCAGGCGGAGTATAACGTATCGACAAAGCGGTTTTCATCTTGCTGCCACAAACGGATGCCGCCTCTTATGCCTTCCCGGTTCGTAACAATAGTAATATTATCGTCGAGGGAAAAGCGCAATTTGCTGGCATTGCCGCCGCTGATAAATAGATGGTCGTAATTAAAAACGGTTTTTAAAACGGACAAGACATGCATCATTCTTCTATTCCATTTTTTTTCGCCGTGCTTTTCTAAGGCTTTATTGCCAATAAATTGGTCGTACGTTTTATTCTTGTATACCGGATGGTGGGCTAATTCTAAATGCGGTAACAAATTGCCGTCCAGCAATAAAGCAGTACCAAACCCGGTACCCAAGGTAATTACTATTTCAAAACCTTTGCCGTTCACCACGCCTAAACCTTGCAGATCGGCATCATTTACCAGACGGACCGGCTTCCCCATTGCTTCGGCGAGTTGCTGCTGCAGGTTAAAATTCTGCCAGCGGGCCGTCCCCAAATTCGGAGCCGTCAGGATGCGGCCGTTTCGAACATAACCCGGAAAACCAACGGAAATTTTAGAGTAACCGGGAAAGTCTTTCACCAAGTCCTGAATAAGGTTAATTACATTATCGGGCGTTGCCGGTTCGGGCGTAGGTAATTTTCGGTAAACATCAGGTATTGCGCCCTGCGGGGTTAAAATAGTGGCTTTGATGTTAGAACCACCAATATCTACGGATAATATATTGTCGTCGGATGATAAGTTTTGCATAATATCAGCTATAAAAAAAATAATGATAGCTTATACGGCAATAAAGCAGGTTGTACTTAGGTAGATGGATAAAAAGTATTAAAATGTAAATATCGTAAAACTCTTGCCTTTGTTAATGAATGATAGATGACACTTGTTAGCTTTTAAAATTACTGTCTCTGCTTCTACTTGATTTAACTAAATCTCCAAAATAACTTTGGTGTTACTTAGGGTATTAAGGAGCCAAGCCCCATTTAAACATTAGTCATGTATATTGAAGAATATCCTTTATATTGGTATAACCGAATGGATTAAGTACACTAGAATATTGCTTAATTTACAATAGTAACTAAATTTCATAAAATGAATCGGAAATTCTTAACGGATATAAAAAAGTTAAAAGAAGCAATAGCAGCTAATAAATTAGTAATATTTGCTGGAGCAGGAATTTCTATAGACGCTGGCGTTCCTAGTTGGTCAACATTAATAGAAGAAATAAAGGCAGAGATAGATTTGCCGGAGAAAGAAACTGATTACTTAAGAATTGCTCAGATATATTTTAATGAAAGACAACAAAAAGAATTCGTGGAGAAGGTACGGACTGTACTGAAACATAAGAAAGTAAACCACAATGAAATACATGAAGCAGTTCTGGATTTAAGTCCAGAGCATATTTTAACAACTAACTTCGATGATTTACTAGAACAAGCCATTGAAAAAAAGTCACTACCATTCTCAATAATTAAAAGAGATAAAGATTTTCCTTATGCTACAACTTCAAATCTCTTGGTTAAGATTCATGGTGATTTAGATGACGTAGATATAATTTTAAAAGAAGATGATTATTTAAACTATTCATTAACTCATCCACTAACAGAAAGCTTTATCAAATCCGTTTTTGCAACTAAGGTTGTATTATTTATTGGTTATAGCTTTTCAGATGTAAATCTGAAGATTATTATGCAATCTGTAAGAGAAATTTTGGGTAAAGATTTTCAGAATGCATATTTTCTAGACACTAATAAAATTTTTCATTCTTCTCAACAGGAATACCTTAATTATAAAGGTATCAACGTGATTTCATATGATGAAGATTATATAATTAACTTTTTGAATGGCGATAATGAATTACTTAAAGCTTATTATAAAAAAGGTAAAAGTTTATCAACAGATGAAGGTCAACGACTATTTAACTTTTTAACCTTCATAAAGTATTACAACAGCTTTAATGAAAGAATCCGCCCTTTGAATATAATCGATCAAATGTATTTATCATTAAATAGATTTAGCGAATTAAGGGTACTTCCACCTGAGTTTATTGCTAATTTATTTCCATTCAATTTATCTCAAGAATATATCTATAATTATGAACTAGGGAGTTTAACAACTAACAACAAAGATATTTACAACTTATTTGAGAAATATATCAAAATTGAAAAAGATATTGTAAAGTATAATCCTCCTATAGAGTTAGGCCTGAAAGAACATGAAATATCTAATCTTGAAAAAAGATTAAAAGCTGTAATTGAGTTTATGAATTATAGTTTCATAAACGCTATCGACAAAGAAAAAGATAAGTCAGATTCATTAGGGTATAAGGGAAGTGCAGGACAAAAACTAAAAGTGTTTATTCCAAATAATGAGAACTGCAATTGTTTAAACTGTTTATGGAAGAACCTTAAATTTTCCGATTTAATCAATAAGATTGAAAATACACATATAACAGCTACATCAAAGATAAATGAAGACCTTTTATTAGCTTATTCTTATTACCAAATAGGAGAATTTTATAAATCTTACTTATTATTTGATGAAGTTGCAGGAAAAGCTTGGAAAGAGGGTAAATATTTAAGCTACTTTATTGCTAAACATAATATTAAAGGATTAAGAAATTTGCTTTATTCTTTTAATGGTAAAGTATTTGCCGATAGCAAAAAAATAATTATTTCCGAAATGGATGATATTGATTTGGATAAGTTACTCTTCCAAATTAAAAGCTTAGATGAATTAGAATACCAATTATTGCAAGATATTCGAGACGAATCCAATTTAAAAAGTGCTGAAAAAGAATTAGAAAGGCTATTGGGGAAAACAATAGAAATTTACGAACAATATAATAAAGGTGGCTATATCATACCTCCAAGTATATCCGCACGAAAAATTAGTTTTGAATTAGAAAAAGTTATTTTCTTTTATACTTACAATTATATCATAGCAGATAAATTTGTCGATTTTAAAGATTTATGTAATAAAGGGTTAGAGGGTTTAGTCGTTCTGTATGCAGTTAATACTAAATATCCATATCGATTGAAATCCTTTAACAAAATATTTTTTAATGTTTTTGTTTTTTACGGCGATATAAATAGTCTTAAAGCAATATTTAAAAGATATAAAGTTGAGAGTATCTTTTTTAAAGAAAAATATGAGGCTGAAATGATTCAGTTAATCATAAACTTTTTTAAATCAAGCTATTCGACAACAGTTTTCAATGAAGTTAAGCCAGTTACTTTTGTTAATAATTTATATTTTAACTTTAAGTTCAATGACATTGCAATACGTATTCTTTTTATCCTATCAAAAACTAGATTTAAATTTAATGTTCCTTCTGAGTTTATTAAAGAATTAAAAAACTTTTTACAAGTAGATAATATTCTTAATTCAATATATATAAATTATTTAGGTTCTTTTATCGCCATTAATAAGCATATTTTTTCTCTTGATGATTATGATTTTTTGTTGAAGTTAAGCTTTAGAAAAGAAGAATTTTATGAGAATACTGATTACCTAAATTCCATTATCTATGCACTTCATAAACAATTCCCTGAATATCTAATAAATGATAATGATTTGATGGAGAATATTTTCTCTAAAATAGATTCAAAAGATAATATAGAATATATTTTGTCTCTATGGAAAATTTCAAATGAAGAAAATAAATCCAAAATTAAGAATAAAGTATTGTCAAAATTAAGATTGAAATTCGATTCGGATTTATATTATAATGCTTCTATAAATGAGATTATTAGTAATGAAGAATTTTTTTAATGAATATGTAAGTTTTTTAAAAAATCTAAATTACTCCAATAAGATTGATTTTATGAAGGAAGAAAATACTAAGAGAGTAAATTTGAGATATTTTCAATTTATACATTTGGTTAATTCTCTAAACATCAATAAGCAATATGAAGGCATAAATGAGTTAAAAGAAAAATCCTTGATAATTAAAGCTTTCTTATTTCCTAATGAATTTGATTTCAATCAATTTGACTTAGATTGGCTTACATTGAGAGATGTTAAACTTCTTTATAAAGAAATTAGAGGAAATAAAATGCTTAAGGATAAAATTGCTAAATCTTTAAAATATAATTATAATGAGAATTTAGCAAAAATATTCTTAAAGTATTTTGCTTGATCCCTTTCTTAACAAAAATCGACCAATTATATTATCTAAAAGAATGGCATAACCAGATATACTAATTCTGATTATGCCGGCTTTACCCGTAATTTCAAATAATTTATTCGTTCGCAGCAGCACCGGGCTGATTATTACCCACCGTTCCCGTTACCTGCAAAGGATGCAAAGCGCTGGTTTTATCGATGAATATAAAAGAATCGTAGCGGTTTGGTAAGTCGGTGGGCACGTAGTTATAGATTTCGTTGCCCGGATTATATTCTACGCCAATGGCCCGGTGGCCCCGGGTTTGCGTCAGGCTTTGGTCGCTGCGCCATTCTTGCAGGTTAATCAGTTTATTAGGGGGAGCGGTTTGGTGCAACAAGGCTTCCCAGGTATTTTCAGGTGCGGCGGGTACGCTAAAGGTAGTAATGGGTCCACCCCAATAATTAGAAGCAATAACGGAGCCTTCGTAGGTACCAAAACCAACAACGTGCACCCCGGCGTTGGCGTGTTGTTCTCGCACCAATTGGCCAATGTTTACTTCGCCGGCCGCCGCCATATTGGTGTAGCGGGCATCACCCACGTGGGTATTATGCGCCCAAACCACAATTTTTGCGTTATTGCCCCGGTGCGCCACCAGGCGGTTAATGGTTTCCATCATGTGGCGGTCGCGGATATTCCAGGAACTAGCACCGGAATTCATCATGGTCATATAATACTGCTCGGCATGTACCGCTACCAGGGCATTTTGTTCGGCGTTAAAAGCTTCTTCGTGCCCGGCAGGTAATTGCGCTTTCCGGTTCCGGACTGCCTGCAATACCTGGTCTATGGCCCCGGCACAGCTGGTGCCGCGCATGGTAGCCTGGCCATAGGCCTGTTCGTCGCGGTTATAAGGCGCCAGGCAACTTTGGGCACTTCGCACGGCCGCCAAAGTCGCTTCATCCGCAGCTTCCGAGCGGGCAATAGCCTCTAAAGACTCCCACAAACTGTACACATCCAGTCCGTAAAAACCTACCGGGTTTGTCCCTTGCTGTTCCTGGTTATACTGGCGGAGCCATTCGGTTAATGTGGCAATTTCCTGGTTCGCCCACATCCAGGTAGGCCAGCGCTGAAAACTTCTTAATACCTCCGTCGCATTGGTGGCATTTTGTTCGCCCCGGATGTACCGGTTTACCGCGTAAGCCGCCGGCCAGTCGCCTTCTACCGCTATCAGGTTAAAATTTTTTTCCTGGATTAAGCGCCGGGTAATAGCTGCCCGCCACGTATAAAATTCGGCGGTACCGTGCGATGCTTCGCCCAGCAACACGTATTGGGCGTTCCCGATTTGGTTTAAAAGGGCATCCAAATCTTGCTCGGTTTCTAAAGCCGAAATACCGGTGGCGGGTATGGTAATAGCCGCATTGGTGCCGGCCGGGGTTGCGGCATCATCTTTAGAAGAGCAGGCCGCTATAAATATATTTAAGATTGATACGAATAAGTATAATTCTATTTTTTTCATGATTTAAAGCTTTTCTGTCTACCCCAATAAATCTATCTCCTGGCGCTTTATACTAACTGCGGAAATTAATAAATCTCACGGAATTACTGTTTTGCTTCCTTTCTACCTATTCCGGAGAAGCAAACAGCCTGATAGTATAATTCTGAGATATGCTGGAGTTAAGCTTACGGTGTACCCGCCGGTGAGTTGAAAGAATACCAGAACAATTGTAATTTTCAGTAATTACACCTAGCTGATATAAAACCTTTAAAAACAGTTAAGTAGAATTACGGAAGCTTAAATAACGTTGAGCAAAATAAAATTTTCTAATGCCAAGCCATGGCCAAAATCAAAATCAGAGCTTTTTTCTTTCTGTGAAAACTCTATAATAAATGGGTTACTGAACGACAAACGTGGGTTACTCAAACTTTAAGCTTTATGGGCTCTACCAATTAAGAAGTTAAAGGAGGTCAGCGGTTTGGAAACTTGTTGGCAGAATACAATCAAGCCTCACCAGGAGCCTGGGTTTTCAGGAGAACAACGCTGACCCGAACTATTTTAACTCTACTTAAATTATCTTTCCATCTACCTGCTGAATATTCCAGCATTTATTTTAACAGGCATCTGCTAACAGGTTACAGGTTAGTTCCGGAAGTTTTGGGTAATCATTAAACGGTGAAAACCGCCTTCCATTACGCCAATACCTACGCGCCCAAACCTTTTTTGCAAAATATTGGCCCGGTGACCAGGTGAATTCATGAGTCCTTCGTGGGCAATGTCTAAGGTAGGCGCCAGGGCCAGGTTTTCTCCGGCCGCTAAAAACCGGATTTTATGTCGCCGGATGCGGTCGAAAGGATCTTTGCCTTCGGGGGTGTAATGCGAAAAATAACCTCTCCGGAACATATCGGCCGAATGCAGACGAGCCACCCGCGTAAGGGCCGTATCTGCGGCCAGGGGTTCCAGGCCATTTGCCGCCCGCTCCTCGTTTACCAGTTGCAGCATTTCGGCTTCTAAATCGGGCCGCGGTTTAGACGTGGCTACCTTATAAGGCAACTTGATCATTTGCTCTGATTCGGGTTCTACCGTCAGCTTCGTCAGGGTGCGGTTGGCCGCATCCGCAAAAACGGGGGCCAGCGCCGATTCTAAACGGTCGGCAACCGAAGCAAAGCGGGTGGCAATTTTACTTTCCTGGGCTTCGGTCCCAATGCCATCGGGCAGCGGAATGGCGAGTAAAAATATAGCCAGAATAGCGGCCGTGATAATGCCGTTTACAAAGCCCGGGATAAGGCCCAGCACCTGGTTACTTTTCCGGAAATGTATATCGGGCGGCAATTTTCTTAATATCAGAACTCCTACATACTGGATAATGATACTGGCCAAAATGGTTACAATAAAAAACGAAATCGGCGGAATCCAAACCGGGCTCCAGTCCACATTTTGGGAAAGCCAATTAGACAAGTAGGGATAAAACCGCAAGCCGATCAGTAAACTACCAATCCACCGGACCAAGTCCAGAATACCCAGGATAAAACCCCGTCGCCAGCCGGTATACACACTGGAAAGTATTATAAATACAAAAATAAGATCGATGTAATTAATCATTCGGATAATCTTAACAAACCTGATCCTTAAAAACTTGCTTATCAACCCAAAGGTTGTGGCTATCCTGAAATCTATACTTACCCCAGCCGCTTAGGCTTTTAAAAATGGCTTATCTTAGGTTAATTTGAATCTTTGGTGGGTTTGCTCTAACACTTGGCTTGATGCCTTCTTTTATAAATGAAAATAAACTTTTAAAATTCCTGCTATACTTTTCTTCGCTACGCGATTCTAAGTGGAACTATAATTTACTTTAATTAGACACTAACAATTAAATCATTATCAGTCTACTAATGCTATAAAAAAATATTAACACTTAGAAATATAAGATTAATTAGCCTTACCTATTTCAGGCAAAAAGCTTAGTTAAAAGCAACGGAAACTTTCCCCAAATTGGCATTGTTTTACCTGCATGATATGGACGATACAATTCATGCTGGGAGCGGTGCTGCTGGCAATTTATAATAAACCCACAACGGAAATCGTGAAATTCACCTTTAACAAAGAACCGCACGGTACCTGGTACATCGACCTGCCCGATTACCCCGGCCCAAAGGGAAACCTGGCTATGGTGGCCGGGGCGGATGACATGCTCGATTTTCTGGCCAAAGGTAAAAACAGCGTGGCAGTAGAAATGAGCGAACAGCCTTTTGCGGGCGCCCTGGAACTCGACCGGACGAAACTAGGCGAACCAGGCGGTGGCGCCTATTACAAACCCGTAAACCACGCCATCCAATCGGTTTGGTTGTGCGATGTTACTTTATTTGCCCTTGGCAAGTTTCCGGAGAAGATATTCTTCCGGGCTGTAAAGTAACAGCCCGGCCTTTGGTGTTTTCTTTGGGGTTCAGTTATCCTTCCTGCGCCGGGTAAAGCAACACATAACTAACATCATCGAAAAACCGGGAAAGATAGCGGGGTATGATATTAAACTCGGGGCGGTACGAAACGGTATGGGACCGCCCCAGTACTACCGTCAGCAAATCGTTCTTGGTTACTTCTTTAGCCAAGGCTTGAAAATTATCCCAATTTTCGTAAAGTTCATAGCTGATATCTACGGTATAACGGTCCTGATTCTTTACAAAGGCTTCCAGGGTCTGCAGGGTACCAGCAACACCGAGCAGGCGTATTCTGGCTCCTGCTCCTTTGGCTAATTGCAGAATGGTGTTCACCCAAAAAGGAAACCCGGCCTCCCGTTCGGAGTTGCGTGGCACCACTACAATTATGGTTTGCATGGTATTCAGGGGATAGCAGAATTTACAGAATAAGGTCTGCACCGAAGTATGGTTCACCACCCGGTTCAGGACGCTTCCTAAAAACCGTTCGCGGGCACTTAGTTTGCCGTTCCAAGCCATCACAATCTCGGTAATCCGCAGTTCCCGCACTGCCCGGATAATACCGTTTCCAACGTTCAGGTCTACCCGGTACACTGGCCGCATCTGCTCCTGGTGATCCGTTACTTCGCTGATAACTCCCGCTACTTTTTTTTGGTGCAGCTTTATTTTGTCTTCGGGCGCATGGTGATCCGATACCACTACCAAGGGCAGCAGCGGCTCTTCCGATTTTGGATTTTTAATCAGCATAGAAAAGTCCAGCAGCCTTTTCAGGTGATCCATATTGTCAACGGGAATAAGAATGCGTTCTTCGGCTTCGGTACTTGCAGGTACTTTGTCGGCCTCCGCAAGGGCAATTTGCCGTCCGGCTTTCTCCGCTACAATGCTGCTGATCAGGCACGAAACTAAAATAAGGATAATGGTACCGTTTAAGGCTCTTTCGTCGAGCAGTCCGATGTTATAACCGATCAGCACTACGGCAATGGTTGCCGCGGCGTGGGCACTGCTCATGCCCCAAATCAGGTTTCGTTCGCTCGAACTCAGCTTATATATTTTCTGCGTAAGAAAGGCGGCAATCCATTTACCCAGGAAAGAAATTGTGATAATAACGGCCGCTACGAGCAAAGCTTCCGGCCCTTCCAGCAATACCCGTACATCTACGAGCATACCCACACTGATCAGGAAAAAAGGAATAAACAGTGTATTACCAACAAACTCGGTCCGGTGCATCAAGGGCGAGGCTTTGGGAATAAGCTGGTTTAGGGCCAACCCGGCCAGGAAGGCACCAATTATGGGTTCGGCACCGGCTACGTGGGCCAGAAAACCCGAAAGAAATACCACGGCCAACACAAATAAGTACTGGGAGTTTCCTTCTCCTTCCAGCGCCCGGAAAAACCACCGGCTTAGCCGGGGCACGCCCCACAGCACCACAAAAACAAAAGCCGCCAGCGAGGCCACGAACTGCACCCAGAAAAAAGGCGATACATCGGGTTTCTGCAGGTTGGTAACAACCGCCAGGATAATTAATACGGCTGCATCGGTAAGAATAGTACCTCCCAGAATAAGCGTAACCGTTTTATTTTGGGTAATACCCAAACGGCCAATAATGGGATAGGCTACCAAAGTATGCGTAGAAAACATGCTAGCCAGCAAAAACGACGACAAAGGACTATAACCCAACAGATAATAAGAACCGAGCCAGCCCAGGATAAGCGGAACAATAAACGTGAGCACCCCAAATACAATGCTTTTATTCTTATTCTCCCGGAAATCATCCATGTCCATTTCCAAACCGGCCAGGAACATGATATAAAGCAAACCAATGGTACTAAACAGCACCACACTCTCATCCCGCTCCAATATGCCTAAGCCATGCGGGCCCAGCAATACGCCCGAAAGTATTAGCCCCAGTATACCCGGAATGCCAAGGCGGCTGAACAGAAGCGGCGAGAATAGAATAACCAACAGAATAACCGCAAACACCAGAACGGGGTCCTGGATAGGAAGGCTGAAAAGAGATACTAAAAACATTAAACTAAGATTCTAAGAGATGGATGCCACTATTACGGCGCACCCGATTGGATGTTTTTCGTTCTTCCGGGCCTATGACTAATATTCTTCCCAAAATAGAAGCAGGATAAATTTAGCGCTACCGTTCCGTAATCATTGGTAATAGGAAGCATATGCATGATGTTCTGCTATTTAGAATAAGAGTCCTTTATTTGTTCGCAAAATACAGGCGGATTTAAAGATAAATTTTCTTTATTTTAATTGATAGATTGTTTACGGGCAACTCTTTTTGGTGCCGAAGTATCTTTCCCCGGATGTGCCTGTACAAAGCAGGGCTTAAGCAGTAAGTACAATTAAACTTAACCGCAATTTACCCGCTTAATCATCAGGAAAGCGGCTATATATACAGTCACCGACCAGAATAGAAATTAAAAACTTTATCCCTATTAATAAAAGAAGGAAGCATGGAAACATTGGCCCTAGTGGCTCATAACGAGAAGAAAGACGAGCTTCTGGAGTGGGTAAAAGAGAATAAAGAAAAATTAAAGCAATTCCGATTAATTGGCACCAGCAGTACCGCCGAATTGGTAAACCGGATTTTGGAATTGGGGGTAGAACCATTCGGACATGGCCCGCAAGGCGGAGATATCTTATTGGCCGCCCGAATTTTGGAAAACCAGGTGCACCGGGTTGTCTTTTTTATGGACCCGCATACCCCGCATAGCCACGAACACGATATCCAGACTTTGATTCGTACCGCGGTTAGCAATAATATTCCCTTTGCCTTAAACCAAACGACGGCCGATTTCCTGCTGCGGGACGAACCCAAACCTTAACTTTGTTTTATGATATCTGCAATCGTCACGGGGCTAACTGGGATCGATTTTTAATTAATTACCTGAGCTTTTCGCCGTTAAAAAATCCAGGGCAGCTTGGTCTGGCAGCGTTTTAGCTTCAGATTTTTCCCCCAGTAGCATAATTTTTTTTTCTTTAACTGTGTAGGCAGGCCAGTTGGGGAGGTTTTCGCCGTTGGGATTACCTGTAGCGGCAAAGTTCACCCAATACGAGGATATAATCCGGGCCAGTTCGTAATCCATGGGTTCCCAGGGCCGATCCACAAATTTCAGGTTATCGTAAGCATAAGGCACTTCGCCGGTGTGAAAAGCGCCGTATTTCACGTATTCGTCCGTGGCCGGCACTTTGCGGGTAAACCGGTAAACATATACCGATGGCTGACCTTTTAAACTTTGCACATTGGCCCAAGTATAATTTTGGATACCAAAAATTAAATCACGCGATAAATGAAGTTGCGAAGCTTTGGCTTCTGGATCATTCGCCGCCGGATAATACTGCAGAAAAGCTTTGGCATCGGCTCCGTATTGTTGCTTTGCCTGCTGCCGGAAATCTGCGGCACTTTTCAGCGGCCCGGACATCAAGCCTTCGTCTTCGTTCCAACCGGTTAGCAAAGCTACTTTATTTTCTTTACCCCCGGAGAATATAGCGGCGATGTTATCGGGTAACACGTAACCGTCGATAATGGGCCGCATCCCCTGCCCTTTTTGTTGTAACATTTCTGCCGGTATATTCCGCAAAGCTGCTAATGAAGGAGCATTTAACTTTTGCGCCGTCTTTAAACCTTCCTGTTCAGCTTCGCGCAAAGAAGCACTTTTCCGGGTAAAGCTGGCCCCGCTCTGGGCAATGGCTTTTACAAACAAATTTTTAGCCAGCGGCGAAGCTACGAGGCAATTAACACTCATGGAGCCGGCCGATTGCCCCGCAATGGTTACATTCTGCGGGTCGCCGCCAAAAGCCGCAATATTTTGTTTAACCCACTGCAAAGCTGCCACCTGGTCCAGCAGGCCATAATTGCCAGAAGCATTTCGGACCGATTCTTTCGTTAACTCCGGGTGCGAAAAAAAACCAAATATCCCGACGCGGTAATTAATGCTAACAAATACAACTCCTTTTTTGGCCATGGCCTCCCCATCGTAAATAGGTACGGCACTGCCGCCGCTGTTAAAACCGCCCCCGTAAATCCAAACCATTACCGGCCGTTTTTCATGCGCCGTTTTAGCCCCTGTCCAGACGTTCAGGTATAGGCAATCTTCGCTGATAGGAGCCTTGGGTATCAGGAATTCCGCGCTCCACATACTAAAGGGTTTCGGCTCATTTTGCATGGGGCTGGGACCAAACGCAACGCACTTACGTACGCCCTTCCAGGAATTTACCGGCTGCGGTGCCTTCCACCGCAAACTACCTACGGGTGGCGCAGCAAACGGGATACCTTTATACACCCGAATACCATTATCCGAATTAAATCCTTCTATTATTCCCCCGGTAACTTTAACCTGGCTGGCCGGCAGAGATACTGTTTCTATTGGTATAAAAGACGCTAAAACCATTAAAGAGAGGAAGCAAAATCCCGCAATCCAATAAAGAGATTTAAATTTGATCAGATACATTATAAAAGTGAAATGCTAAATTGTCTTAAGTTAAAGAAAATTCTTGTAAACCGGATTAATAGCAAGTTGTTTACCAGTTGTTTTATCTTCTAAATTTACCTACTTTAGGCTTCTCGCACATAAGTAATTTTTTACTAAATATGTTTAACCACCTAAACAAAAAACTGCAATATAAAACCTTAATATAATGACAACCAAACTTTTAATCACCTATTGTTAATCTATTGGTTTACATCTACAAACCACTAATTTAAAAGTTTACAGCACATCTATTTCCCAGGCTCGGATTATAATTTCTTTTTGTTGAAATTGCTGTTCCAGCATTTGCTTATAGTTTTGCCACCACTCTTTATCTAAATATTCAGCCATTACTTCATAAATAATAATTTCATCCTTAACCGTTTCATCTGCTTCTTCTTTCCATAAACCCGTAGCTGGAGATCGGGTATACGTCGTGATGCCACCAAACTTATCAGTTAGCTCTTTTCTGATAGCCGTATAAAGGTTAATGGAGAAACCTTTTTTTTCTTTCTCAATGAGAGGTAAAAAAATTTGAATAAGGTGCATTTTCTATTTTTTTAATTGATGGATACTATTACTTGCTTGCTTTCCGGCTATTAAATTAATAAGTCAGTAGCAGTAATTATTTGAAATTTTATACGAGAAAGCGGATCGGAACAGCATGAGAACTAAATAAGAATTACCAGATTATTGTTGTGCCTCCTGGGTTATTTAATCTAAAGAGGTCTCTTAATTGCGCATTAATATTCATCCATAATAACAGGCTTTGCTGATAAAATAATTAATGCTGCCTGGCATCGACACAGAGTATCTTTTCTTGTGTTCTCGCGTTTAGAAAGCCTATGGGTATTTTAGCATTTGTTATATTTGTAGCCGGTGTAAGCCTGGTATTTTACCGTTGGGCCACCCGGAAAAATCGCCGTCGTAAAAAAATAATGAGCCAGGAATTTCCGGCGGAATGGCGCCAGATATTAAATGACCGGGTGGGCTTTTACCATACATTGCAAACAGAAGAAGAGAAGCAGCGCTTTGAAAAAATGCTGCAGTTGTTCCTGTCGGAGAAACGGATTACCGGTATAGAAGTAACAGTCGATGATGTAACGAAAGTATTAGTAGCCGCCAGCGCCATTATTCCTATTTTCGGTTTTCAGGATTGGGAGTATACAAACCTGGGAGAAGTGTTGATTTTTCCGGGAAGTCTGGAGCGTTTTAAAGATCAGGACAGCGAAGCGGTTTCGGAGGTATTGGGCAAAGTAAATCCTTTCCAAAACGACCATTATGTTACGCTTTCCAAACCAGCCCTGGAGCGGGGTTTTAACGATATGGGCGACCGCCAGAATGTAGGTATTCATGAATTTGCCCACATGCTGGACCAGGCCGATGGAGATATTGACGGCACTCCGGCAGCTTACCTGCCTCCGGAACTGGTAAAGCCTTGGAATGAATTGATGTACCGGAAAATCAAACAGATTAAAAGAGGCGACTCCGATATAAACCCTTATGGCGCCACCAACGAGGCCGAGTTTTTTGCGGTAGTTACGGAGTATTTTTTTGAGAAACCTGGCCAATTAGCCGAGAAGCACCCCGGCACATACGAATTACTAACCAAAGTTTTTCACCAAAATCCCAAACGACGTTTTCGCCTTAATTTCCGGGAATTATTAAATCCTTACGGTAAACGTTTAGGCCGCAATGAGCCTTGCCCTTGTGGCAGCGGTGAAAAGTACAAGAATTGCTGTCTTCCTAAAAAAATGGCTGCTTGAGTTAATTAAGAACTTCTATTTTTTTTAAAGTCATTGTTGTTTTTCAGTCTACGGAAAGGTTAGGATTAGAACACCAATAGCAATGAATCAGAAAAAAATTACCAAGTAAATATTGTGGCCTGTTGAGCTTATCGGGTAAGGCATTCCTTATTAATATATCTAAAAAAAGATTTTGTCCTGAGCAAAATAAATGATACGACAAGCTCAACAGGCCACAATATTTAACCGCTTTAAATTACTATTTATCAAAAGTTTATATAAATTTAATTAAATCAATAAATTAAGTAGTACAAATTAATTATCTGGCAAAATTTCTGATTCAAATCCATAACTATGTAATAGATTAATGAAAGAAGAAGCTTCCATTGCCTCAGTTGCCGAAACTATCCGCAAAATTTTGTTGCAATCTTTCAAATCGAAATTGGCTTTATAACCCTTAAAAATTTGTGTATCTGATCAAGCAGCAAGTTAGCTTTGTCGGCATCGCTTACGTTAATTTTGAATGCTTCTACCATTCGCTTTTAGTTTTAATCTTTTTAAATCATTACTAATTCTTCGAATTTACTTAAGTAGTAACCAAACTTGGCCTAGCTTATAAGTTTTATTCAGTGGATTTTAACCCTGATTAACGGCACTCGGATCCATCCACATAACTTCCCATAAATGCCCATCTACATCCTGAAAACTTCGGCCGTACATAAAACCCTGGTCGGTGGTGAAATTAGATTCGGTTGCACCAGCTACAAAAGCTTTATCTACCAGTTCATCTACTTTTTCCCGGCTTTCCGCTGATAAAGCTATAATGACTTCGGTGGTACGGGAGGTATCCGCAATTTCTTTTTTTGTAAAGGTTTTAAAAAACTTCTCCACTAATAACATCACAAATATATCCTCGCTTATAATCATGCAAGTGGCGTTCTCATCCGTAAACTGAGGATTGAAACTAAAGCCCAGTTGGGTAAAGAAATCAATTGACTTTTGAAGGTCTTTAACGGGTAGATTAAGGAAAATTTTGGTCTTCATTTTTTTAAAATTAATGGTTATAGAATTATAGATGAATTCGTTCCTAACTTTTTCTAAATGTTTGGCAAGTTGGTCGAAGGAGCTGTTAAACCCCTGCCGCATAGATTCGTGCCCATCTGTATAAGCTTGGGGTTCGGTTTAATCAATATTATATGTACTGCATATCTGTGAAACTACAGGTCAGTTAGCAGATACAAGATTTCTCTACCTGTATTATCATAAACTTTTATTCTCCTGTCCAACTGAAATCTTATAGAACAAAGATATAAGAACCATTAAGAATGCAGGGGGTGTAAATCCGACAACAAAAGAGGTAATTGCGACAGAAAAATACTATTGCTGACTTCTTTTAAGTTAAAGTGACAATATTAAATTACTAATTATATTAGTTTTAGAGACCAATAAAAAGATTGAAGTTCTAGAACGTCATATATTATTTTTTCATTAACTAAGAAACGAGAGTTGAGCGGGAGATTTAGAAAGAAATGGAAATGCTTGCACGGGTTCATATTTGTTTTGATTATTTCGCCGGAGTAAAAGTATACCATCCGCTATAAAGGTTTGGTTATAGCTATGTTCCCGTAAAAAATGGTAAGCGGTTACAAACCTCTCCTCAAGTTGCTTACCAATCGTAAGATGCGGCACAGTGGTTATGGTTTTATACTTGCTAGAAATATTAGCAATAAAAGTTTTTTGGCAAATATTTTTACTTAAGTTGGAAAAAGCCTTTTTTTCATTAATCAACATATAAACAGTACCAGAGGTATTAAAGGCTTTGAAGCCATTTATAGAAAAAGCAATTTTGCTTTGTTCAGCCGCAATTATTTGTAAAGAATTATGCAAGGCCTTTTCTCTTTTTTTATCCATCAAAAAGCAAGCAATGGTAAGATGAGCAATAGATCGGTAAGAACAATAAGATCCGATTTTATCACAGAGAAGTTTCTTATACTCAAAAACATCTTTCTTGATAAAATCAGGAGGTGAAACAACAAGAAGATATTCCAGCGATCTGTCTTGGTAAAACTTAAATAGGGATTTAGAATTAGCAGGTACTTGCGGTAATATTTCTGGGTAAAAAGGTAAATGCAATGCTAAAAAATTTGTTCTCATCGGTAAATACTAAATTTTATAGCAATAAACAGATAAGTTTTCAAAACTAAAATTTTTAGCAATTTTTTTTTTAGACGAAATGAAAGACTGAAATTAGCTTTTTAATTATAGAGAATTAAGTAATTCCGCACTGTTGTTTGCCGGAGAATTTATTAAATCAGAAATGAGACAAGCTTGCATTAAATTGGAAGCATAAGGCTGTAGTATATCTATTAAATTATTGGGGTTAGTTTCGTGTTCATTAAGCCAAATTACTTCTGTTTCGGGGGTTAAGATCACCGGCATTCTATTGTGAATAGGACGCATTAACTCATTGGCCTCGGTAGTAATTATGGTAAATGTTTTTAATACGTCTCCCGTATTCTTATCAACCCACTCGTCCCATAAACCGGCAAAACTGAATAAATCGTCGTTTTTTAACGTAATCCGGAAAGGCTGCTTCTTCTTTTTACCTTTTATAGTAATGGGATTACCAAATAAATCGGTTTGGGTCGCTGCTTGAACCTGCCATTCGTAAAACCCATCGGCGGGCACCAGGCAACGTTTGCTGCTAACTAAACTGCGGAACATGGAGCTGGAAGTAATGCTTTCGGCCCGGGCGTTAATGGGTTTGTTTGTTTTTAAGTCTTTGGACCAGGAAGGCACCAAACCCCAGCTAAAAAACTCTACTTTATTGCTCTGCGTGGGCATTACGGGCAAAACCTGCGCAGGGGGCAGCATTGTAAGTAGGTTCGGGTGTAATGCCGGCGTAGCGGTCGGCATACCGGTGATCTTTCGGAATAACTTTTTTTATATTTGAATAGCGGCCGCACATAAAAGCTTATACGGGTTTGTTAGCTAAGCTATCTTCCTCCTCTATTAATTTCATAAAATTATTTGATATAGAATGCTGTTTGTTTTTACGCTCCAGCACAGTTGCCATATTCGGGAAATAAGATATGCGCCAGTCTTTATAATTTCCGTCCAGAAAATCAGAAAAATGTTTACGAATACAAATCCAGAGACAAATAAGCTACTTAAATTTTAATCGACCTTTCTAGATTCATGAATATGAAGATTAAATACGGTGCGTTGGTACCGGATTGATTACTATAAATCAATTCTTATAAGGGAGATTGGTGCATCAGGAACGGCAATATAAATGGTAACTAAACCTTTGCTCCTTTAATTAAGTATTCTAGATAATTACTCCTAACCAGGAGCAATTTAAAACTCTTTTTAAAGAGGGTTTTAAACTAAATTTATGTCTCACTTAAACCAAAAAGGACTATTTTTATGCTAGCAATGGATTATCGGGGGCCTAAACGGGTCCGCGTAACTCAGAAACCTATGCCCGAAATAAAGCATCCCCAGGATGCAATTGTGCGGGTGACGCGCTCTTGTATTTGCGGGTCAGATTTGCATTTATATAATGGCAATGTGCCAGACACCCGGGTGGGCTCTACTTTTGGGCACGAATTCATCGGGGTTGTAGAAGATATAGGTTCTGAGGTAACGAAACTAAAAGTCGGCGACAACGTTTTGGTGCCGTTTAACATTGCCTGCGGACAGTGTGCTTTTTGTAAGCAAGGCTTATTTGGCAATTGTCACGAGTCTAATCCCGAAGCCACCGCTGTAGGAGGTATTTTTGGGTATTCGCACACGGCGGGCGGCTACAATGGCGGGCAGGCAGAGTATGTGCGTGTACCTTACGCCAACGTAAGCCCAACCGTAATTCCGGAAGGAATGGACCCGGATGATGCGGTATTATTGACGGATGTAGTGCCGACCGGTTACCAAGCCGCCGAAATGGGAGGCATTCAGCCGGGCGATACGGTAGTTGTTTTTGGCGCCGGGCCGATCGGTATTATGGCCGCTAAGTGCTCGTGGCTTTTTGGCGCCGGACGGGTAATTGTTATTGATCAGTTGGATTACCGCCTGGAATTTGTCCGGAACTACGCCCAATGTGAGGCTTACAACTTTAAAGAAATGGAGGACCCGGTGTTGTTTATTAAAAAGACGACCGATTGGATGGGTGCCGACGTTGTAATTGATGCCGTAGGTGCCGAAGCAGCGGGAAATGCCATGCAAACCATTACGGGTAGAAAGATGTTGTTACAGGCTGGTTCGGCTACAGCTGTTCATTGGGCCATTAACTCGGTAAAAAAAGGCGGCACGGTATCTATAGTAGGCGTTTATGGTCCTACGGATAATTTAATTCCGATTGGTAACGCCCTTAATAAAGGTCTAACAATCCGGGGAAACCAAGCTTCGGTTAAACGTTTGTTGCCGCGCCTTATTGAGCACGTGCAAAACGGAACGCTTAACCCCAAAGCCATGATTACGCACCGGGTGCCTTTAAGTGAAGTGGCTGATGCTTACCGCATGTTCTCCGCCAAGTTGGACAACTGTATCAAAACCGTTCTTATTCCCTAATCACCCAGCATGTAAAGAGAAATATATATGGAAAATACAGCAAATGACTATTCACATATTAAAGGTTGGGGCATAGATGCGGATCCGAAAAATGATCCGACTTACCCGATGAAACATCGTACCAACGAAGAACATAAAGGTTTTAGTTGGGAAAGACCCACGCAGCAACAAAGCGATTTAGAAGTATTACATTCGATTGAGCGACCTAACTTAACGGCCGTGTTTGGCACCTCCGCCCCACCTTCCGGTTTAAGTGGCATGATCCGGCGGTTTGCTTTTAAGTACAGCGAAAACAGTTACCTCCACTGGTTGCCTTTAATTGTTGCCGACCGGGTAAACGTAGTAGAAGGCATTGTGGATGACTTGAAAAAAGGCCATGTGCCTAATATATTCGCCGAAAAAGGGTATAAAGCCGAGTGGAAATATAACCGCCAAGGCTTTATTCAAAAAATGGTAGTAATAAGTGCCTTAACCGCCGCGGCTGTAATTGTGCTCACGCATAAAGAAAAAAAATCGGATAAATACTAATTAGTACCCCAATCTGACAGGCACCTGGAAAGCAGGTTAGTATGCTAAATAAATGCATAAATTGTAAACCCGGTAAACTTTAACTGTTTACCGGGTTATGTATTAAATATTAAATTATTTATTATCTTTGATTCGAACCGGATTATTCCGGTTCTTAATTCCTCTATTATAAAGGCGCAACTATTCTATTTTACACCACGAACCTGATGTGTCTATAAGTATATTAAATAAAATTTCTGAGAAAAGGGTACTTAGAAATAATAACAATTTAAATTTAACATTTCTAAAATTACCGGTGATATAGTATAAATTTCCTTATTAGGAAGTACCATACTATGTGCCTGAATTTCGCTTAAATCAGGTTAAAGTTATATTTCGAATAAATTAAAATGAATAATTCAATACTGGTAATAACCGGACATCCGCGTTCGGGTACTTCCTTTACGGCCTCCTTACTACAAAGTGCAGGCTTGCATATCGGGCAAAATCTAATGGCGCCCGGCCATGGTAATGTTAGAGGCTTTTTCGAAGATTTGGATGTGGTAGACTTTCACGAATCGGTGCTGCGCTCCCAAAACTTACATCATGTGGGTTGGACAACTGAAAAACATATACCGATAGAAGCCCAATTTAACGATAGAGCCAAAGAGCTGATTGAAAACAATAATTCTTTCCCGGTGTGGGGTTGGAAAGATCCGCGCACTACCTTATTCCTGGATTTCTGGGAGCAATTACTTCCCAATGCCAACTTTTTACTACTATACCGGGCACCTTGGGAAGTAGCCGATTCTATTTACCGTCGGGGCGACGAAATGTTTGTGGAAGCCCCTGAACTGGCCTTGAAAATCTGGATCAGTTATAACCAACAACTTCTGGAATTTTATCATAAATTTCCCAACCGCTGTTTTATAGCTAGTGTAAATAATGTTTCGCAACAGCCGGCTTCTTTTATAAAGGCTTTAAATACGAAATTCAATTTAAAACTGGAAAGACCAGCAGCCGACCTGTACGAACAATCTTTACTCCAAACCCAGGTTTCCGACTCGTATCATCCTAGTTTAGTTAATGCCTATTTCCCGGAAGCTATTCAAATTTACGAAACCCTGAACAACCTGGAAGAACAGCATGGCCTGTCCCCTGTTCAAAGCTGGAAACAGAATATGGAAGTAAACCTGGACCCCGCCTGGGCTTTTCAGGACTGGATACGCATTCGTAGGTTAGAGCGTAAGGTAAAAACGTTGCAGACAGAACTGGAAAAAGCGCACGGCGCCCTGAACGACTTAAACAATAGTGAAATAATAAGTGCTTGATCAATTTTAAAAATTTAAGTAAAAAGGCCGGTACTATACCGGCCTTTTTACTTAAATTAAAAGTTAAATACGGTTTTTTTGATCGTTTGCGGGCTCTTTGCTTTGCTGTAATTTAAATCTAACTTATGTGATTCTACAAACGCGTATTTACATTACTTACCGTAAATAGTTGTATCCAGAAAAGCATTGCGGAATTTACCTTGCGGATCATACTCGGAAGCTAAGTTGATAAAAGCCGGTAATTTCTCGTAACGGGTAGCTAACTCGGCTGCGGACATCGTGAATAACTTGCCCCAGTGCGGCCGCGCGTTAAAAGGAGCCAGTTCTCTTTCCAGAACCGGCAACACCTTACAAACAGCAAACCAATCCGGCTTCCAGGTAAAATGTAAGGCTACGCTGGGTCTTTGGTAGCACGGACTCAACCAGAAATCATCGGCGGCAATGGTCCGTATTTCCGAAATTAAAAGATGCGGACTAATTAGTTTGCCTAAGCGAGCTACGGCCATTATTGCCTCCCCGACATGTTGGTACGGTACAAAGTATTCAGATTGTAACTCCAGGCCACTGCTCGGCATAAAGCCCATTTTGAAATGCGGTAATCGTTCGTGCCAAGGGCCAGGAACGCCCATTTGTTCGGTACAGTTTTCGGCGGGCATTTCCAAAATAGGATGTCTGTTTTGCGAAGCTGCCGAAGCGCCATAAAACGCTTGTTCAAAGCCAGAATGCCGCTTTTCATCGATCCGGCTTTTAATCCAAACTTGGTTTATATTGTCAGTGATCCAATCGGTAAATAAACTAACACTATAACCGATGGCCATAATGTTATTAAAATGCATTAAGAGCTGCGTAAGCGGTAAATTCTCGTAAATGTTTTGCTGCACCGAAAATGTAGGTTCTATGGCCAGCGTAACTTTAGTTATAATACCCAGTGCTCCCAGGTTTACCACCATGCCATTAAAAGCCTCTTGGTTATTTTCTTTCGAAATGGTCACCACGCTACCATCAGCCGTAACCATCTCGAAAGAAATAACTGATGTAGCCAGGTTACCGTTAGCTACGCCCGAACCTTGCGTAGCCGTAATAATTGAACCAGCTACCGAGATATGAGGCAATGATGCCAGGTTAGGCAGCGCAAAGTTATTTTGGTGCAGGTAAGGTGCCAATTCTCCGTATTTAATTCCGGCCTCTACGGTAACTGTACGGGCTTCGGTATTTAAGCTGACAACTTGGTTAAGTTCTTTGGTAGATACAAAACTGTACCGGCTATCGGCAATCCGGTTAAAACAATGCCGGGACCCCAACGCTTTTAAATGCGTATGATTTTGTACTAAATTTTGTACTTCGGCTACCGTTTCAGGATAAAATACTTGGCTGGTACTAAACTCGATATTGCCGGCCCAGTTAAATAGTTTTACCTTTGGCTGTGCATCGCCTTCAGAAAACAAAGTATTACCAGGTACTATGTTATCCGGTAATGCGGTAGTTGTTTTTTGTCCCATATTAATATTATCAAGCCCCATTATTTTACACTTAAACTTTTTCTTAAGCTGGTATTACTTTAAGCCTGAAGATGGCAAATGCCGGGCATAAAATCAATTTTCTTTTTCAACTTGATCCACTATAAATCAATCAGGCTTGTTTAGGACTAACAATTTTACCGTCGGTAGCCGGTGCTTCCCGCGGCGAAATTTGACCAGGGTAGCTAGCGGGCACCTGATCTCCCAGCAATTTTCCCCAGGGCTTTAAATCCTCAATCCGGTCGCAGATAATTTTAATAACGGCTACAAATGGAATCGACAAAAACATACCGGCAAATCCCCACAAAGCACCTCCCAACAAAACCACTAAGATGGATACCAAAGCATTCAGCTGCACTTTAGACGAAACAATACGGGGAACTAAAATATTATTATCAATAAACTGAATAAGTGCGTAAGCCCCGATAATCATTAATTGAGTAGTGTAACCATCTTGGGTTACAGTAGCCATCAAAACTGGTAATAAAATAGCAATAATGCCTCCTACATAAGGTATTAAATTTAAAATAGCCCCGATAACGCCCAGTAATATGCCATATCTTACCCCCAAAATGGTTAAGGCGGTAGCGTTTAAAACCGCCACAATCGAAGCCTCGATGAGTAAACCCACAATATAACTTTGTATTGCCGATTTGGTTTCGTGTAAAATATCGGCCACGTAGCGGTTATTTTCTTTTGAAAATACTTCGAATAAAAAATTCAAGATTAATGGCTTATAAAAAAGCAGCAGGAAAATATAAACCGGAATCAAAAATAAAAGACTAAAAATACCCAACGCACTCGAAACCGTTCTACCCACGATAGCTTTGCCGCTATTAGCCGCATCGTTTAAAAGTTGGGCTTGCTTCTGCGTAGTAATTCCAAAAGTAGTTTCGGCCCAGCGCTGCAAATTGGTTAATATTTCGGTGAACTTTTGTTTTAAAGCCGGGGCCATTTCTCCGAACTGAATTATTTGCGAAGACAGAAAATACAGCAAAATTCCCAATAAGCTTAACGCAATAAATATGGTTATAATAATAGCCAGCACTTTGGGTATTTTAAACTGCTGGAGCCGGGTGTTAAGGGGGTTTAGCAAAATAGCCAGCAACACCGAAAAAGCAATAGGTACGAGTATATCCGACAAAATGGCCAGTACATAAATTACCAGCACTATGCCTAAAATGATAAGGGTTATTTTTTTGTAATACGGTTCCGTATTTTCCATGAAGTTTTTATCAAAACACTTGTTTGTAATACATGCATTTTCAAAAGCAGTTTACAGCTTCTGAATTGGTTTAATAATGCAACAATTTAAAAAGGGGGAGCAGATTTATCGGGCTAACCCCCTTTTAATCTATAAAAAAGAGCAAAGAATCAATTCTGTTACCCATTACTTTCCAGGTATTTTCCGGGAAATTAATGGGTAACCAAACCGATATAAAATTTCGTTTGCAGCAAGGTTATGGTTTGAAAACAACGCGTGTTTCCGTTAGCTTTTCCGTAAGGTAGTGCTTAGGGCAAATCCAGCTAACAAAACGCCCGCAATTGCCGAAATAGTAGATATGGTTTTACCGGTACTTTTCTTTGAATTTTCGGCTTTCCAACCTCCGTTAACCCGGTTCCAGTTAGTAAGGGGTTCGTATAAGTTGCCCTGATAAGGTCCGGATGGCTCTTTTTTAAAATGTTTTTTGCTGATCATTTTTTGCATGTTCTTATCAAACATTTTTAAAGGCAAAACTAAACGCTGCACGCGCATCAGGCGGGCCATATTACCAACTGCCACTTCTTCTTTTGGCGATTCGGTAAGTTTTACAATGGCTTTGGCTACTCGTTTAGCCGGGATAACCGGTTCGGGAGCTTTTATTCTTTTGCCCATGTAATTGGCCGCGTGCTGGAAAATAGGCGTATCAATTACCGCCGGCAATACACAACAAACATGAATATTTTCCTGATCGGCCAGTTCCTGGGCCAGGCTCATGCTTAAGCCTCTAACGGCAAATTTACTGATCGAATAGGGCACACTAAATGGCTGGCCGGCTAAAGCCGTCATAGAAGAAACATTAATCAAAGTTCCCTTTCCATTAGCCCGAAAATGACGAATAGCGGCCCGGGCACCGTACATATAACCAAATACATTGGTTTCCATCAACTGCCGGATATCAGCGGTAGGAATTTCTTCAAAATGGCCAAATAATGAAACTGCCGCATTGTTTACCCATACATCAAAATGGCCATAAGCTTCAATGGTCCGGTTCGCCAAAGCGTTTATTTCATCTTCGCTGGCCACATTCGTTTGCACCGCCAAAGCCTTACCACCTAATTGTTCGCATTCGGAAACCAACTCTTCCAGCGCAAAACCCCGACGAGCCGCTAAAACCACCGTAGCTCCCTGCTTGGCAAACTCCAGGGCCGTTGCCCGACCAATTCCACTCGACGCACCCGTAATTACTGCTATCATAATCTTATATATATAAAGTGTAAAATATTATAAATCAATTATTTAATTTCGCTAAGATTACGGCTTAAGAAAGCTTATGTTGCTCTATATGGGAAAGCTCTGCTTAAAAGAAAGAGCTAAACAACTTGCTTCTAACAAAATTTAGTACTTCCATGCCAAGGTGTATGGGGGAATTTATCTTTACTACCTTATATATTTAAGTATAGAACTCAAAAATTTACCATTATTCTGCTTAAATCAGCATGTTGAATACAAGCACTTTGCAAATCTATTATGCTTCTTAGTTATCAAATCCGTTGGGAGTAAAAATAGCTGCAACAATTTCCGGGGTTGATTATTGTGGGCGTTTAATTTTTATTTCTGTAGGTTTCGACCTAGTTTTGCAGCTTCTAAAATTTATTAATTAAAGACATAGCTTTGATGATTAAACGCAAAAAAGGCTTTGCCATCCTGATCGCCCTTTCCTTCGTTATCTTTTTTTCAGCTGCCCAGTCTATTGATTTAGATTTTACCCAAATAGCAAAGACCATTCAGCCGGGCGAAGCTCCCCTTACGGAACCTGCCATTTTAAAAAAGATAATTAAACAACCAGCGCCCGTTGTGTATGGCATTCCCACTGATTCTTTAGAGATTGTAGCGGATGTGGTAGAACGGGGTGAAAGTATTTCGGATATTTTAAATGCCTACAACATAAACCCGACCCTGATTTTTAATCTAGCTCAGAAAGCAAAAGATACTTATGACGTAAAACGGATTCAATCGGGACGGAACTATATTTTGCTACACGCCCGCGATTCGGCGCAGACGGCCCAATATTTTATTTACGAGCCCAACGAGTTAGAATATATTATTTACGACCTGCGCTCCGACTTAGAAGTAACCCGATACAAGCGGGAAATGAAAGTAGTTGAGCGGGAGCTGGCCGGGGAAATACAAGGTTCTTTGTACGAATCGGTGCTAGCCGCGGGCGGTTCTGCCCAGTTGGTAAATACATTAGCCGATATTTATGCCTGGCGCCTGAACTTAAATAAATTACAGCCCGGGGACCAGTTTAAACTGATATTTGAAGAAAAACAGGTAAATAACAATACCATTGGTTACGGCGCCCTCAAGGCAGCTTATTTTCTGCACAACGGCGAGCCGCTTTACGCCATTGGTTTAGACCAGGGTAATGGTTTAGGCTACTTCGACCAGGATGGCAAGAGCTTTAAAAAAGCATTTTTGAAAGAGCCTCTGGAATATAGCCGCATTAGTTCGCGGTACACCATGAATCGCTTTCACCCGGTACAAAAAAGATATAAAGCTCATTTGGGCACCGATTTCGCGGCTCCCCGGGGTACTCCCATCCGAAGTGTAGGCGAAGGCCAAGTATTAGAAGCCGGGTTTACGCGGGGCAACGGCTACTATGTAAAAATTAAACACAATAAAACTTTCACTACCCAGTACCTGCACTTATCTAAATTTGCCAAAGGTATACGGGCCGGCAAACAGGTTAGCCAGGGCCAGACAATCGGGTTTGTAGGCAGTACGGGCTTGGCTAGCGGTCCGCATTTGTGCTATCGCCTCTGGCAAAACGGCAAACAGGTTGATGCCTTAAAAGTAAAGTTACCTTTGGCCGAACCGGTAAAGAAGAAAAACCAAGCAACTTTCTTAGCCACAAAAGAAGCAGTTATAAAACAGATGAAAGCGCTGACAGTAAAAGAAAACCAACCAGCATTATTAGCCGCTGAAGAAGCAAAAACGGGTAAAAACATTTAACCTTATTTTTCTTATCCGTATTAAATAACTGCTGTTATGTTAAACAAAGATTAATTAGTCTTAGATGAGCGCACTCTTGTCATCTTGGAAGAATATATTTTGCAGTAAACGAAATAGTTTCTTCCAGGATGACAGAAATGGGCTAATGTACCTTTAATTAGTTGCAACAAAAGTTAAATTTATACTTTAATAATACATTTAGAATTTATTTTGGGTTGTTAAGGTTTATATTTAATAAAGGAACCAGAGCTCCCTCCATTATCTTGCTCCCGGTCCTTGGTAAAGCAAAAATTTTCTGCGCATAAAATGGAAATATCCAAAGAAGAGTTTGATGATAACATTCGGGAATCCATAGATAATTTATTATCGACAATGGCCGAGCACGAAGACATTAACCCGGACAAGTTTTACAGTATGGTTTGTATATTAGAAAACCTGGCTTTCTTTAGCCCGGTAATTTATAGTGCCCTTCGTAATACCAAGAAAATTTAGTCAATCCAACCCCTGTTGCCAACCATCCTGTTTTCTCTTTTTCCCGGTTAAAATATATAGCAAGCTGATAAAGGTTTCTAAATAATAGTTTTACTATATTTAGAAACCTTTATCAGCCTATATTATTATGAAAACCTGGAAATTTGAGCACGAAGGAAATGTCATAGAAGTTATAAATTCTGCAGCCGGTGAAAAGTTAATCGTAAATGGCCAGCTACAGGACGAGCAAATCGGGTATGCTGCTCGTAGCCGGTTGTACGGTCACCTTAAATCTCCTGCTGGTGAGCGCCTCCACCTTAAGGTTTCTATTGGTACCGAACTTTTAACGGTCCGGTGCATTGTTTTCCTGGACAATAAAGAAATTTTCCGCTCTTAGCTATTTGGGGTCGATCAGAATACGCTTGCGTGTTAACCGACCCCGCCCCAGAATATTGCTGCTACAAAAGCTTCTGAAAAAAAGGCACTAACTCTTCTGCCAGCACAGCATGATCTTCTACATTCGGGTGCCCGGAACAACCTTTAGCCTGCATGGGCCGGAAAAAATAAAGCGCTATTGGTTTTTCGCCCGCATACAAAGCATCTATTTTCCCTTTTACGGCAGTTAAACAATTTTGCAAAGTTTCCCGGTTTTTACCATTTATCATGGGGCTGCTCAGTAACGCAATTTGGGTTTGCGGGTATTTAGATTTTACCTGTTGTACAAATTTTATGTAATTGTTTACGTAGGCAACACTATCAAAAGGTAGTCTTTCTTTTTTACCATCGCCCCGGCTAAAATCATTGGTACCTAAAGCAATGCTTACCACCTGCGGCTTAAAGCTGGCAAAATTCCACTGCTGCGGAGTGTTTTCCTGAAAATCTACTTTTTCGTAAACTTGCGGCATGGTTGGTCCATTGCTGTTCCAGTTCCGGTAAACGCCAATACCGCTAACGCTGCTCAGTACAAATTCCGTTTTTAAAGCCCGGGCAACCCGCGGCCCATATGCCATATACGCATTATGCTGATCGTGGTACTGGCCGGTTCCACAAGGTACTTCCGAGGGATCTGCGGCAGCTCCGCAGGTAATACTATTGCCAATAAATTCTATAACGGGGGCTTTACTCTTGGGCAATGGCTTTACATTTTGCCCGGTTATTTTCTGAATAAAGATCGGACCCGTATGGGCTTCGGTGGCTTTGTATATTTTTATGGTATGTTTCTCTCCCTCTCCGGTTGGCGCATTAATCGAGATTGGCTCAGTTGAATTACCACAAATTTTAATTCTTTTCTGATACACCCCGTCCAGTTCGTATTGCAGATAATTATGGCCGTCGGGGTTCGGAATAGAAGCAAAAATTTTGCAGGCCGGGCCGGTAAAGCTAAAGCCAAAATGCACCGCCGAACTGATCAGTTCCAGGCTTTGTTCCTGATTGAATTGATACCGGCCGACAGGCTGCAAGGCCGAAGCGGGCAAGTTTCCCTCATCATTTTTAGTCTGGTTAGACGTGGAACAACTTAGGCTGAAAAAGCAAAGAGCTATTAATAAATATTGAAGCGTAAATTTCATATGAATGTTTTAATCTTTTTACAAGTACAAGATTAATAACACTCCGGGAGTTTTCCAGGTTTTAAGCTGAAATTACAATTTATTTTTTGATTACTCCCTTTGAAACTTTTTCTGCATTTAGAATTAGCTAATTAAGCTTGATTTTATTCTTTCTGGAGATAGGTTTTCACGCTTAAGCCCAAAAACTGGTTTCAGACTTAAGAAAAAAAAGCAATGGCCCACAAAAAGGAAAAGAAACAAATGAACAGAACAAATTTGTACAGAAATCAACTCTTAAATTATTTAAAGTAGTTACTGCCAAAACAACGGAAAAATATTAACATCATTTTGCCTAACAGCTTTTGTCGCGAGTTTAGTCCGGCAAAAGAATCTTAAATCTAAAATAAAGATTACGGTTCTGCTGAAATAAAATATTATTTCAGCAGAACTTATTAGTTCTTAATATTACAAATGGATTTGTTACAGGTTACAGATATTACCGTAGAAGAAGCAGGAAACGTTGTTTTAAAAAATATAAGTTTTACCCTTCCGCCGTTCCGGAAAATGGCTATTGCCGGCGAAACCGGTTCGGGTAAAAGCACCCTGCTGCAAACCATTGCGGGGCTGGTGCAACCTAGTTCGGGCGAAATAATATTTCAGCATAAGAAAGTAATTGGTCCGCAAGATAAATTAATACCCGGGCACCCCGGTATAGCTTATTTGTCTCAACACTTTGAATTGCCTCACGCTTTAAGGGTAGAGCAAGTATTGCGCTACGCCAATAAATTAACGGCCGCCGAAGCAGCAAAACTATATGCCTTGTGCCGGATTGATTATTTACTCCCTCGCCGAACCAATCATTTATCCGGCGGCGAAAAACAGCGGATTGCATTGGCCAAGATACTCTTGTCTTCCCCCAAACTATTTTTGCTCGATGAACCTTTCTCCAACCTAGATATTGGTCATAAAAATATCCTAAAATCGGTTATCCGGGACATGAGTGAAGACCTGGGTATAACACTGATACTAGTTTCGCACGACCCATTGGATACACTTTCTTGGGCCGATGAAATACTGGTAATGAAAAATGGCCAGTTGGTACAGCGGGGAACTCCCGAAATTATTTACCAAAAACCGGTTGATGAATATACCGCCTCTTTATTTGGAAACTATAATTTGCTATTGCCAGCCCAAGCTAAAATATTTTCCACTTTACCCGACCTGGAATTTAAAGAAAGAAATATGCTGATTCGTCCGGAGCATTTTAAAATAGTTTCGGAAGCAAATAGGGCTATTAAAGGCCAGGTAACACAAGTAAAATATTTTGGCAGTTATTACGAAATTAGCGTTTCATTTGCAAATACCAGTATAACCGTAAAAACCGCAACCAACAGTTTGAGCAAAGGAGATACAATTTTTATTTCGGTATCGCCAGAGGATGTCTGGTATATTTAAGACTGTGGATAAGGCCTGGTTACCTATATTTTGTTGCCAGCGCATATATCTTGATGGTGAAAAAATAAAAAAGCCTCTCTAGAGTGGCTTTCTTGTATGCTGAACTTTAAGCTATATCAATTATTCGGCGCTGATTGACTTGTTTTTGCTCCTGTTTGGGTACCGTTATCGTGAGTATACCATCCTGGTAGTTAGCCGAAATTTGTTCGGGCCCGGTTGTTTCGGGCAAGGTAAAAGAGCGCCAACCCTAAATTAGCCTATAGGTAAGAAAATGGTTTATGGCACAGATAACCGTAAGAAAAGATTCCCAATCCAGCGTACCGGAAATATCTCCCGGTAAAATAATTTAGTACCAATGGATTAGTATGAATCAAAAATACACCTAAAGGCGTAGCCACTATAGATAATTAAAAACTACATGCTACAGCTTTTACGCAAACCTATATCTATTTACCCGCTGGTTTACTTCCGTATTCTGTTCGGGTTTCTGATGTTCTGCGAAGGAGTTGGCGCCGTATTAATTGGTTGGGTACAGGAACATTACGTGGAGCCCCGATACAACTTCGGGTACATTGGCCTGGAGTGGATAAAGCCGCTGCCGGGATATGGAATGGTGTACCTTTACCTGGTAATGGCTTTGTTAGGTTTCCTGATAATGGTGGGATGGCGTTACAAAATAACTTCCTTCCTGTTCTTTCTGCTGTTTGGCTATAGTTTCTTCTGCGAAAAAACGCACTACCTCAACCACCATTACCTTATTTTTTTAATCAGTGGCCTGATGGTGCTGCTACCGGCTCACCGCAATATATCGCTGGATGTGCGGCGGCGACCAGAACTAAAAAGTGAAGTAGCTCCGCAGTGGACGTTATGGCTTTTTCGGATACAGTTGCTGTTCGTGTACTTTTATGCGGGCGTGGCTAAAATACAGCCCGATTGGCTGGCGGCCAAGTCGATGAGCATCTGGATGTCGCATAAAACGCATTTTTATATTATCGGTCCTTACCTGAATACCCCGGCCATGATCTGGCTGATTTGCTGGGGCGGGGTTATTTTTGATTTTCTGATTGGCTTTGCCCTGCTGTGGCCCCGCACACGCACGGCTGCTTTTTGGGTAGCTTTTGTTTTCCATATTTTCAACTCGGCAGTATTTCATGTGGGGGTGTTCCCGTATTTCATGATTGCGGCCAATGTGCTTTTCTTCCGGCCAGACCAAATTGCCCGGTGGTTTTTCCGGAAAGAAGTTTCACCGGCCGCTCTCGAAAACCTGCCATTACCACAGCCCCGTTGGCAGTTGCAGTTGGGTATAAATTTCTTTGTGCTTTACCTGAGTTGGCAATTGGTGTTCCCGTTACGGCACTTTTTTATACCCGGCGACGTAAACTGGACCGAAGAAGGGCACCGTTTCTCGTGGCGAATGATGCTGCGTACCAAAAGCGGAAGTATTTATTACCTTGTCCGGGATGCCGCTACCCAAAGAACCGAAACTGTACAGCCCGATAAATATCTTACCCGAGACCAGATAAGGGAGCTAACCAAACACCCGGATATGATCTGGCAATTCGCCCAGTTTTTAAGAGCAGAATATCAGCAGCAGGGCATGAAAAACCCGGAAGTATACGCCAACTCCAGTCTCAGGTTAAACGGCTATCCGCCTCACCCCATCGTGGATGCCAACGTTAATCTGGCCGCTGTACCTTATACTTGGGGGGCTAAAGCGTGGGTTACGCCCCGACCAATTGCGGATGGCTGGCCCTGGTTAAAGCGAGCGGTTGCGGAGGCAGAGCATTAATTTTGTTTTTAAAACCTTTGATAGGAGCTTCTTTTTATTTCTAATGCTTTTAACACTGGATTTCAACTTCTTGTTTTGTTAAAGGACCGGGTTAACTGTCATTTGCTGAAAAAATGCTTTTACTGGATCTTCTAAGTGGTAAAAAAGGTATCCCAGTTCTATAAGTGGTTCAGCCGGGTTCTATTTAACCAGCCTGCAAGAATCAATCTTCGTTCTTAATTACACGAGATAGTAGGAAAATAAAAAAGGTGTAGTTACTAATCCTATTTGCTGGGATTAGTAGCTACACCTGAAGTATATGCCGCGAATTTCGGCCTTAACTTTTATTCTTTTTCTGAGTTGGAACCGGGAATCCGCGGTCGCGCATCAAAGCATCAATGGTAGCCTCCCGGCCTCGGAATTTACGGTAGGCTTCCGCCGGGTCCATGGCGTTGCGGGGCGCATATAAATATTTCACCAGGCGGGCAGCAACTTCTTTGTCGTAAAATCCGCCGGGAGCCTCCGCAAAAGCTTCGGCGGCATCCGATGTTAGCACATCTGCCCATAAGTACCCGTAGTAGCCGGTGGCATAGCCTTCGCCGGAGAATACGTGCGTAAAATGTGGCGAACGGTGGCGCATAACCACTTCTTTGGGCATTTTTAAAGAGATCAAGGTCTCTTTTTCAAATTTATCCGGATCTAAATGCTGCGGATCAGCCAAATGGAATTTCATATCCATTAAAGCCGAAGCTAAGAACTCAGTAGTTTCAAATCCCTGGTTAAACGTAGCCGCTTTTTTTATTTTCGCCACCAGTTCGGGCGGCATTACTTTACCGGTTTCATGGTGTTTCAGGAATTGATGAATGACTTTATCCGTCGATAACCAACGCTCCAGCAATTGAGAGTGGAATTCGGTATAGTCTCTTACTCCCCCGTTCAGGGTTGGGTATTTTACATTTGAGGAAAGAAAGTGCAGGGCATGTCCAAATTCATGGAAAAACGTGTTGGCATCGTCCCAGGAAATTAACACCGGCTCGCCGGGAGCAGGTTTTATAAAGTTGGAATTATTAGAGGCCAGCACTGTTTTTTTACCATTAAAAGTGGTATGGCTGCGGTAAGAGGTAGCCCAGGCACCGGAACGTTTACCCGGACGCGCAAAAGGATCGAGGTACCACAGGCCAATATGGTCTCCCGTGGTTTTATCGGTTACTTCCCAAACTTTTACATCCTCCTGAAATACCGGCACCGAGCCAGCGGGCACCGGTTTAAAATCAAAGTTAAATAACTCACCGGCGGTAAAGAAAATAGCTTGGGTTAAATTATTCAGTTCCAGGTACTGTTTTACTTCGTCCGAGTTCAAGTCGTATTTCTGTTTGCGGACTTTCTCGGCGTAATAACGGTAGTCCCAGGGAGCAATGGTGATCTTGGTTTTACCGGTATTGGCAATCTTCTGCATATCGGCTACTTCCTGTTTTACCCGGGCCAGAGAGGCGGGCCATACCGCCATCATGAGCTCCATAGCCCGTTCCGGCGTTTTGGCCATTCGGTTCTGCAATCGCCATTCGGCAAAATTCTGGTAGCCTAATAACTTCACCCTTTCCTGCCGGAGTTGTAAAATCCGGACAATATTGGCATTGTTGTCGTGCGCATCGCCATTGTCAGCCCGGGAGTAATACGTGTTCCATACTTTTTCCCGTAGTGCTCTTTCGTCCGAATAAGTCAGGAACTGGTCCATGGAAGAACGGGTATTTAAAACGGCATATTTTCTCGCTTGTCCCCGGTCAGCGGCGGCTTTGGCGGCAGCTTTTACAAAAGATTCCGGCAAGCCGCTCAGTTGGTCTTTCGTCAAATAGGTTACATAGCTTTCTTCATCGGCCAGCACATTGTTACCATAAGAAGTGTACAGCGAAGATAACTCCTTGTTGATGGCCGCATAACGCTCTTTGGCTTTATCATCCAATCCGGCACCTTCCATCACATATTCTTCGTAAATCAGGTCCACCACCCGCTGCTGGTCGGCGGGTAAAGGAATGTTCTGAGCATTATCATGAACGGCTTTTATTCGATCGAATAGTTTTTTGTTCTGCGATATTTTAGACCGGTATTCCGCCAGTTGCGGAGCCAATTCCGCTTGAATCTTCCGGAATTCCGGGCTAGACATGTTGCTGCTCCAAATGCCATAATACACCATTGCCCGGCTTAAGGGCTGTCCTGCTTTTTCCATGGCCGCAATGGTATTCTCAAAAGTTGGTGCGGCCGGGTTAGCTGCAATGGTATTAATTTCGGCTAAATGCGCCGCCATGCCTTTTTCGAGGGCTGGTCTTATATTAACCAAGCTCATTTTATCGAAAGCCGGAACGCCACCAAACGGCCCCGTCCATTCGGCTAGTAACAAGTTCTGCTCCTGCTGGGTGGCTTGGGGCTGTTCTTTAGCCATGGACGTAGATACGGGATTATTAACCGGCTGGGAGGAGGTACAGCCCAAAGTAGCGAGCAGAAAGAAGAAACCTGATTTCCGGCTGACTGCATTAAGTTTTATAAACATAAAGAAAAGGTCAAGTAAGTAAACAAGAATACACTTAATATTCCTGTGTGTAAAATTTAGACCCAAATTTAAGAAAAAACAATCAATATACCGCCAGCACCCTAAAATGCAGTAACTGTTTGGAGGATTACTACTTAAAATTAGATTTATGAGGAGTTTATTAATACTATTTTAAAACTTCTATCTGTATTCTTACACAATAGCTGCCGGCAAAATCAGTAGAAGAAAAGCTGATAGGGCTGGTAACGAATTTAACATTATCAAGATAGCTTACTAAAAACCTGTACTGGCATTCAGCCGACGGAAACTTCTCTAAGTATAGAGTCCAACATTATTCAAACTTCTACGCGGACCATCAACACTCCAGATACCCGCTCCATGCGCGGCAATGTATAAAAAAAGAAAGCAGAATAATAGCGCAGTTTCACCCTGATTAAGGATCGGGAAAGGGCTACTAGAAGCATGGGCCATAAAATAAGCAAAAGCCATCTCGCCACTAGCAATAAAAGCGGCCCAACTGGTTAGTAAACCAATAACAATCAGCAGCCCGCCAACCAGTTCTATAATACCGGCAAATCCCATCAGGGAAGCTATTTCTACGGGTGGTTTATCACCCGGCCAACCAAATAGCTTTTGGCTACCATGCATGGCAAAAAGCAGGCCGGCTACAATGCGCAGAATTGCATAAAAGTAAGAGCTGTACTTTCCCAGAAATTTGTCCATGATTAAATGCTTTAATTGATACCTTATATTTTAAATCACCAACACCTCACAACCTTCTAATCTTATAGATCTACGTGAAAAATAATAATTAGTTAATTACCGCCCTGCAACAGTAAACTTCACCCTAAGTTTGTTTAGAATTTTTAATTAATTATTAGAATTACCCCTTTGAAGCTAATCTTGTAGGGAAAAATATTGGTTAAGCCCTAACTACGGGAAACTGTCCCCCTGAAGGGACCCCAGGAGTGTGATAAACGCCGCCGAAATTAAGAATAGCTTTTACTTCTGGGCTATCAACCCGAATTATACCTTGCTTTAGAGCTGCACGCGGAAGTTTCAAACTCTCGTTCTCACTTGTCCGCAAAAAATTCACCCCTCTTTATCTCACCTCGAGGGGAGAATCTGCTGCGTAGTTAATCTGGTTGGAGTATAAAGTTTTATTTTCCCAACCAAATTAGCTTTAGTGTAACATACCGGAGGCTTCGATCGGTTGTAGGTCATTGCTGGCCGGAATGCCTTTGCGCCCGAGCACCAAAATAACAAAAGCCAGAGCAGAAGAAAGCGCCATCAGGCCGGCCATGGGCAGAGCAGTATGGCTATTAAATAAGGTTAAAGCCACGGTAGCTAAAGCGCCGATACCCATTTGGGCAGCGCCCATTAAAGCGGAGGCACTGCCGGCATTTTTAGAAAAAGCTGCCATCGCCAGCGCCGAGGCATTGGGGAACGTAAAACCCAGGCTGCATAAAAAAAGAAAAAGCAAGGCTATGGTCCCGAATAAACCCAGCACTCCCAAACTCATACCAATCAATAAAGCAAATGCTATAATGGTCTGACCAATCAAGGCTACTTTAATAATCTGCTGGCTGCGGTATTTTTTAAGTAAAAAAGTATTTACCTGACTGGCTCCAATTAAACCAATGGAAAGAAAAGCGAAAATCCAGCCGTATTGTTTTTCGTTTACCTGGAAAATTTCCATAAACAACAAGGGCGATCCGGCAACGTAGGCCAGTAAACCGGCAAAAGAAACGGCCCCCGAAAGTGCGTAAGTATAAAATCGTGGCTCCCGGATAACGGCGTAAAAATTAGTCAGAATAGGCTTAGGTTTAAGCGATATAGACGGATCAGGGAGACTGCTTTCGGGTAAGCCAAAATAAACAGCCGCCAGAATAATAGCCGACATACCAGCCAAGATCAAAAATACGGCTTCCCAGCCGAAACCGGCCGTTACGTAACCACCTACCGTAGGAGCAATCATGGGTGAAACCCCCACCACCAGCATTAAAGAAGAAAATACTTTCGCACTATCTTTTACCGGAAATAAGTCGCGCACCATTGCCACCGAACCCACGGCCGCCGCACAACTACCTACCGCCTGAATAAACCTTAAAACTATCAAAGCTTCGATAGAAGAAGCAAATGCACAAGCCAGCGATGACAGCAAATAGATAACTAAACCTATATAAAGCGGCTTTTTACGGCCAAACCGATCCAGCAAAGGTCCATACAACAACTGCCCGGCCGAAATGCCGATAAAAAAGCTGGATAAAGAAAGGGAGACATCCGCCACCGTTGTACGCAAATCCTTGGCTATGGCCGGGAAACCCGGTAAATACATATCAATAGAAAAAGGCCCCAAGGCCGTCAGGAATCCCAGAATCAGGATAAGCGAAAAATATTTTTTACTCGTCATAAAATTAAATTGTACGCAAAGATAGCACAACTTAGGTTAGGCTTTAGAAGTTCAGGAAACTTCAAGGTTTTTGCAACAATTAAAGACAAACAACCGGAACTCATTTTATTAAATATAATATGCCCGTTATGGATGGTTTTGAATTTTTAGAAGCAATTACCCGCTCCGGACACCTGGATCTGGGCAGCACCAAAACTTATATGTGCAGTAGTTCTTCTAACCCCAAAGACCAGGAAAAAGCCAACCGCTACCCTATCGCGGGTTTTATTACTAAGCCATTAACCAAAGATATTTTTGAAGATATAATTAGTTAAGTAAACGAACACTAGTATCAAGATATAAGTATCAAGACTAAATTACAATAAGCTATTGCTTTATAAAAAGCCAAGACACTAATTAATTACCTGAAAAGTAAATCTAATTTTGTCCTCTTACTTCCTTCGTTTAACACTCCTACTTCTTGGCTTTGCATGAGCCTGCGCTTACCCAATAAACAGGACTTAAACTTTATTAATAATATACAATTAAATAGATAGCTCTATTTAATTATTTAATTAATTCATTTATAATAATACTAATTAAAACTAACAATTAACCTTTATTAATTGCATTCATTGATGATTCAGACCAAGACGGGCAAAAAAATACCATAACAATAAATTTATATTTTTTTCATATCTGATTTATTCTTCTTTTCTTTGTATAAGAATTTACATATATATGAAAAAACTTTACTCTTTAATTATTTGGTGCTTCTTGGGAAGCACATTGGTATCGTGCGAAAAAGAAGAAAGCCTGCCTGCAAATCTGGTGATCACAACTACACCAGATTATCTACCTACTACTGCCGGTACTACCTGGACTTACGGTGGCCGGGCACCCTACACCTGTACCGTTACGGGGAACACAAAAGTTATTAATGGTAAAACTTACCACGAAATGCAAAACAAAATTGGTACTACCACTTACCCGTCTTATGTACAGAAGGATAAAGGAGTTTATACCGCTATCGGCTTGGTAACCGGTATGGGTGACCTGGAAATAACTGTTTTTAAAGAAGACTTACTCGTGGGCAGCACCTGGGAGCAGATGGGCATTGTAAACGGCATAGACGTTAATCTAAAATTTACATTAGCCGAAAAAGACGTAATCCAAACTATTGCAGGTAAAACGTATGATAAAGTTGTAAAAATTAGATTGGCAGGCACCTACACTTATTCCGGTATAGAAACCGGCATTACCTTTACTACCGATTATTATTTTGCTCAAGGAGTAGGTCTTATTTTGACAGATCTTGGGAACAACGGGAAAGCACCTTTACAGAATTACCAAGTTAATTAAATAGATTTCAAGCTTTTAAATTAGGCCGAGTTAATATTATTACCTTCATCCGGAAAGGCAACAGCTTCTAAACTGTTGCTTTTTTATTTAACAACTTTAAGCGTGTACGAACGGGAGTTGTAAACTAGTTTGTTTATAACTTAAACCTTATTTACTGCCGAGAAACAGGTAATTATACCTACTATACCAAACTATTCGCCAAACTGATTTACGGCAAGTAAAAACCAGGTATTTATAATCTGCTGTACCGGCAAACCTCTTTAAAAGCCGTACGTTTAAAAAGCCGGATTTTATTCATTTTAAATGAAAATATTTAACTGCGTTTGCGGTAATAAGCTGTTCTTTGAAAATTCTTTCTGCTTGTCGTGCCAGCGCGAAGTTGGTTGGTGCGAGGTTTGTGATGGCATGCATGCCGTGGAGCCGGAAGCCACGGGCGGGTACCAATGCACGAATTGCCAGTCCCGGGTAGTAAAATGCTTTAACTATGCTACTTATGATGTATGTAACCGGATGATAGCAAATACCGGACAAAATCAAGCCTCCCAGCAATTATGCCACTATTGCCAGCTTACGGAAACCATACCGGATTTATCGGTACCGGGCAACATAACCAAGTGGTACGAGTTGGAAGTAGCAAAAAGGCGCCTGCTGCATTTGCTGGATTTGATGGGCTTGCCTTACGGCTCCCGAACGGAACACTTTGAGTTACCGCTCTCCTTCGACTTTAAAGAAGATATTAAACCCGCCGTTATTGGTTGGATGAAAATCGGGAAAGAAGAAAAAGTTTTTACCGGACACGCCAATGGAAAAATTACGATCAACATCCAGGAAGCTGATCCGGTAGAGCGCGAAAAGCTGCGCGTGGCATTTGGTGAAACCCAGCGAACGCTGATTGGGCATTTCCGGCACGAGATCGGGCACTATTACTGGCAGTTGCTGGTACAAGGGAAAGATGAAAAAGCTTATAAAGTTGTTTTTGGCGATCCAGAATCACCTACTTACAGCCAAGCCATGGATCTTTACTACAAAAACGGCCCGAAGGCAAACTGGGCTAACTCCTATATCAGCGCTTATGCTACCATGCACTCCTGGGAAGACTTTGCCGAAACCTGGGGCACTTACCTGGATATGTACGCGGTGCTGGATACTGCCGAAAATACCGACCTTTTGCAAATGCCCGGGGAAGACTTGCCCGATACGCAGTTAGAAACCATGCTGAGCCGCTATGCGGATCTAAGTTTGAAAGTGAACGAAGTGAACCGGTCTTTAGGTCTCCCCGACCTGCTTCCGGAGACATTCTCGTTCCCCGTAGTGGAAAAGCTGCGTTACATTCACCGGTTAATCAAAAGAAATAGAATAAAGAGCTGAAACAGGCAAGTAGATAGCTGATTTAAAACTTGTTTAAAATCCTTAAACCAACTATTTACCCGCAAGCTGTGCCAGCATTAACTGAGCAGTTTTAATACTAATTATAAAACCGTTTATGATCCAACGCCAAGTGTACCGCATGCCCCTAGCCGGTTCCATTAAAAATTTAAAACTGAAAACTGAAAATCTGGCACCGCCCCAAGCGGATGAAGTTTGCGTGCGGGTAAAAGCCATTGGGCTTAATTTTGCCGATATTTTTGCCATGCAAGGTTTATACAGCGCTACCCCCAAAGGATCGTTTATTCCGGGCCTGGAATTTTCTGGGGAGATTATAGCCGTTGGCGCCGCGGTAACAGAATGGAAAGTGGGCGATAGAGTAATGGGAGCAACTAAATTTGGCGGTTATGCCTCGCACATCAACAGCCATTATCGGTACGTGCTTCCTTTGCCGGAAGGTTGGAGTTTTGAAGAAGGCGCCGGCTTCCTGGTACAGGGATTGACGGCCTATTATGCCCTCACGCAATTGGGCAATCTGCAGCAGGGCATGACCGTGCTGATTCATAGTGCCGCCGGCGGAGTGGGTATCTTGGCCAACCGCATCTGTAAAAAATACAACGCTTATACCATTGGCACGGTTGGGCAGGGTAATAAAATAGATTTTCTCCGCCAGGAAGAAGCTTATGATGCAGTTATTCTCCGGGATAAAAACTTTTATGACAAACTAAAAAATACCTTGGGCAATCGTCCGTTGCACCTAATTATGGAATGTATTGGGGGTAAAATCCTGATGCAAGGCTGGAAAGCCATGGCGCCCATGGGTCGCATGGTGGTGTACGGCAATGCTAGTTTCTCCAGCCATAGCGCCAAACCCAACTACCCCAGCCTTATTTGGCGATATATTAAGCGCCCCAAAATAGATCCCCTGCGTTTGCCTACTCAGAATAAATCGCTCATGGGTTTCAACCTTATTTATCTCTACGAGCAAACCGATATGATGCATACATTGCTCAGCGAACTTCAGGCCCTTGAATTAGCACCCCAGCATATTGGCCACGTCTACCCTTTTGCCGAAATGCACGAGGCCATTCACTTGTTTCAGCGCGGAAAAACAATAGGTAAAGTGGTAGTGAAAGTAGGTGCGTAAAATTTTACCACCATTTCGGCCAGGGTAAAGCAGCTCTACCAGAGCAGAAACACGGGCAGCTTTTAGGCTCTCTGAAAATATATAACCTTTTTACCGCTTTATTAGCTGCTTAAAAACAAACTACTTAAATAAAAAACGCCTTTAAACCTGTTCAAAATAAGGCTACAAAGTCATCACTCCCCAATAACTTTTCACCTATTATAAGCCGGCAAAGTAAATTTAAATAGCAGGTCAAAATTTGCCGTTAATATAAAGTAATATTGTTTTTTTAGTATCTTGCCCCTATATACATAATTGTAAAGAATAAAATATTACTAAAAATGCGGAAAAGTTGCTAAAATATATATGCTTACTTCTTCATTCATTTTTCGTATTTGGTTAAGCTGTTTACTATTTCCCGCATCTAAACAAACTTATGAATCTAAAACTTACCGCTGCTTTCACGCTCTGTTTAGGAGCTTCGGTGTTAAGTGGCTTTGCACCTAAAAAGGAAAAGCCCGACCCGCAAATTGCCAGAATGCTGAAAGAAATTTCAACTAAAAATATTGAAACTACCATTCTGAAATTGGTTTCCTTTGGTACCCGCAATACCCTTTCGGCCCAGGATAATCCTACCCGCGGCATTGGAGCCGCGCGCGAATATTTATATTCGGAATTTCAGAAAATCAGCCAGGAATGCAACAATTGTTTGCAGGTAGAAAAACAAACATTTCTGCAGCCCAAAGCCAATCGGGTACCCGAACCTACAAATTTAACCAATGTATATGCGGTACTAAAAGGCACCACCGATCCGGAGCGCGTGTACGTGGTGTCAGCCCATTACGATTCGATGTGTACGAGCCCCACCAATGCTGATTGCGATGCGCCCGGCGCCAACGATGATGCTTCCGGTACGGCTGCCGTGGTGGAAATGGCCCGCGTGATGTCGAAACATAAATTTGATGCCACCATTATTTTTATGGCGGTGCCCGGCGAAGAGCAAGGTTTGTTGGGAGCCGCGTACTTTGCGCAGCAAGCTTTAGAAAATAAGATGGATATTGAAGCCATGTTCACGAACGATATTATCGGGGGCGTAACCACGTTTAAAGATGCGGATAATCGCCAAACCGTGCGCGTCTTTTCGGAAGGTGTACCGAGCAATGAAACCGAACAGCAGGCCAATATCCGGCGCGGCACCGGTGGAGAAAACGACTCGCCTTCGCGCCAGCTTGCCCGCTTTATCAAAGAAACCGCCGACGTATATTCGCCTAAATTTCCGGTGATGATGGTATATCGGCGCGACCGGTATTTACGTGGCGGCGACCACATGCCTTTCCTGGAGCGCGGCTTTACGGCCGTACGCATTACCGAAACCAACGAAGACTACGATCACCAACACCAAAACCTACGCACCGAAAACGGTAAGTTTTACGGCGACACACCCGAATACGTAGATTATGGCTACGTAGCTAATGTAACGCGGGTAAATGCCGCCAGTCTGGCGAAGCTTGCTTTAGCACCAGCCCGACCCAAAAATGCAGGCATGGTAACCGCCCGGCTGGGCAACGATACCGAACTAAAATGGGATGCCGTGGCGGAAGCTGACCTGGCCGGCTACGAAATTGTGTGGCGCGAAACTACCAGCCCGGTTTGGACTCATGCGAAAACGGTGGGCAATGTTACCAATTTTGTAATGAAAAACATGACCAAGGATAACTACTTTTTCGGTGTGCGCAGCGTAGATAGAGCCGGCAATAAAAGCCCGGTTAGCTTTCCTAAACCCGTTAGGTAGAACACTTTGTTGTATTACTAAAAAGGCACCGCATAGAGCTGGTGCCTTTTTTATTGCTTTTAAATTTATGTTTACCTACCGGAAGTTAAACTTTATGTAAGTAAATAGTCAGACCAAAATCTAAATAATATTTATCAGAACACGATAAAAATGCTGTTGTAACAGAGACAAAAGATTGATGCCGTAGAGGCAACGGTTATGGCTAAATAGAAAGAGTTTGAAAATTAGCAAATAAAAAATCAGCATACTCCTGTTGTGGACATCCTAACTACAGAAGTATGCTGATTTTGAAATTTACCAATTGAAAGCTAAAATACCAGCTGCCCCTATGCTGCCCGTTACAAACCTCTGAAAGGTTGTAACGGCTATTTTATCTTTTCTCTAGCTGGCGTTTTAACTTTTCTTCCACATTTTTAATTAATTCATACCAGTTTTCTCCCCTATCTTCGGCAAAAACATCTGTACCCGGTACGCCCACCCGCATGCCTACTCTTTTAGAATCAGTTGCATGATTGGATTCTTCCTTAAAATAAATATCCACCGAATCTATTTTCTTGGCGTGGCGCATAAGCTTAGAAATACAATCCCGCACACTTTGTTGTACCGAATCGGATATGGAAATATCCACGGCTTGTACATCTATCTTTATACCTTCATAATTTTCTGTATAGTTCATAGTCTTGTTTAAATATTTGGTTTCGTGTTTTTACTAACGATTACCAGCATTTTAAGTTAACCCACTGAATTTCCCGGATAGTATATATTATTTCTATTAAGTAAACAGACACAAGTATGAAGATATAAGTACAATATCCAAATTGCCTTATTATTTTAGCTTACATGCATTTAAGACCAATTATTACTTAACAAGTAAATTTAATTTTTGTCCACTTACTTAATAGATGTTACGCAAGCATGTAATTTGGCTTTCTTGAGCCCACATTTGTCATCCTGGAAGGATCTATTTGATTTACTGCAAAATAGATCCTTCCAGGATGACAAATGTGGGCTCGTCTAAGTTTACTTATACTTTGTTTTGCGTAATATGAGTTACTTAATTCCGCATAAGACCACATCATGTATAACGCAAACAGCAGTATTAAGAGGAAAAAGCAATTGGCTAATTACTGATTCGCGTTTGATATTAAACCGAAGGATCAATAAAACCAGCTAAATATTAACCGGTCTTGCACTTATTTGAACGATTATTCCACCGAAAAATTAATTAAAAAAGGCCACCTATTCAGATGACCTTTTTTGATTAATATTCCTGTTCGTCAGAGATGCGCCTGATACATACCTCAGCATAAGAAGCCCGCAGACTCTCTATTTATCCAAAATATTAAAATAATTTACGTACCAGGCTTACTATTTTATCTATAATAAAGCCTAAGATCAGGCCGCCAATAGCACAAGCTATTGCTTTCGCTAACCAGGCCAGGGCGGGTACGCTCGCCAGCGAATGCTCCAGGCTTTCTACCAGGTGATGCAATACCGGGATGCCGTGGGTAATAATTTCGAAGCCGACCCACAACATGGCGGCCGTACCCACATAACCCAGGATTTTAAAAAAATGCGGCATAAATTTTACAATTCCGCGCCCTAGGCTCCGGACTTGCGGCGAATGGTTTTCCTTCGCCATGGCCAGCCCGATATCGTCAGCTTTTACCAATAAACCCACAAACCCGTAAACCCCGGCCGTAATAAAAACGGCAACGGCCAACAATACCACCATTTGATTTAACAACGGCTGGTCGGTTACCTGGCTATAAGCAATGGCAATAATCTCGGAGGAAAGAATTATATCGGTACGGACCGCGCTGGTGATTCTTTCTTTTTCCAACTCCTCCGGCGTAATAACTTTCACCTCCTCCGGTTGGGCTTCGGGCAAATCGTGGTGCTTACCAAACATCGAATGCACTTTTTCGTAGCCTTCGAAACATAAATAAGAACCACCCAGCATTAAGATGGGCTGTATCGCCCAGGGCGCAAAAAAACCGAGCAGTAAGGCTGCCGGGCTTAAAATAAGTATTTTATTAATGAATGATTTTTTGGCGATCTGGAAAATAATGGACAGCTCGCGCGAAGGATCAAGCCCCACTACGTACTTGGGCGTTACGGCCGTGTCGTCGATGACAATGCCGGATACTTTACCCGTAGTTTTGGCCACTTGCGTGGGCACGTCGTCTAAACTGGCCGCGCTTACTTTTACCAAAGCCGATATATCGTCTAGTAAAGCTAAAAGTCCTGAAGGCATTTTTAATTTTTATGTTTAAAAATTACTTATTTTCTGGGGCATGATTTGCCCAACAAGTTTAACTCGCTGCGGCCCATCTCAAATATAGGCAGCCGGGTATTGATTAACAAATAAGGGCTAAATCACAACCCCTTTCTGAATAATTAAGACGAGTTGCCCGATTTCCAGATCCGCAAAAAAACTTTCCCCCTGCTGCTTACCTGAAACTCTTTTTGGCAGCCTGCTCTTCGTATAGCAGTCTTTTTGTTCCGGGTTATATTCAAGCCCAAATCTTATTACAGCAGGTTACGTGTTTCATCCATTTTCAATCGTGCTATTTTCAAACTTAAGTATAATATAAAATTATTTTATCTTTAGGAATAAAAGTCGCATTTGCTTAATTTCATCTAAAACAGATCGCACGCGCCACCAACCGTGGGAAGCCCTGTGTAATGTTCCTGCCTTTCAGGTGTTTTCCCGCCTTATCAGGTGTTATTACCGGACTAATATTAATAATTCCGGTCACGATAGAACTACTTTTTTTCCTCTCCTGGTCCGTACGATATGGTATTGCGCAGGCTTTGGATGCGCTCCGGACTGAATCTGGGGAGTGGCAAATCATCGGCCTCACGCCATTCCTTAACTTTTCCCTCGGCGGCCTGGGTTTTTTCTTCCGATTTCCCGGAATCGCGGCCCAGGTAAATGGTTTGGGACGGGAAGGCGAAGCTGGAACCGCTGGCTTCAATTACGTCCATCATCCGGAGAAGCAAATCTTCCTGTACCTCCAGAAACTCCCCGAAATCGTTGGTTAGTACATAAGCAAAAAACTCCAGGTTAAACGAAGAAGCCCCAATGCCGACAAAGCGTACCCTCGCCGACTCCGGGTCAACTTTGGGATGGGCGTACAAAATAGACCGAAGCTCCACCAGCAAATACCGGATCTGGTCGGGACTGGTGTCGCAGCGCACGCCAAAGGTAGGATGAAACCAAATGCGGTCGCGGTGGGTGTAGTTTTCAATCCGTTGCGAAGAGAAATCACCGTTGGGAATGGTTACCACGGTGCGTTCGTTCGTCCGGATGCGGGTGGAGCGCATGCCAATGGACTCTACCGTGCCCACGGTATCGCCAACCTTACAGAAGTCGCCTACCCGGATGGGTTGGTCGGCAATAAGGGTGACGCTACCCACAAAGTTCTCTACGGTTTTCTGAGCCCCCAGCGCCAGGGCCAAACCGCCCACTCCCAGGGCCGCTATCCCGGTGGTAACATCGTACCCCAGCGTACCCAACAAGGCAATTACCCCGAAGGCGACTACGGCTAGTTTGGCACCGCGCCGCAGGAACAGTACAGCCGAAAGTCCTGCCTGTTGCCGGTGCCGGATCATGCGCCGTTGCAGAAATTGGCCAAACACATCAATTAAGCGCCACAAAAGCAGCAAGAATACGCCCAATCCAATAATAACGGTGAGGGCACTAAACTTCTGCCGCACAATAATAGAGATGCCCGCTCTTTGGCTAAATTCAAAAAAGAACAACAGCGCCAGGTACAATTGCAAAGGCAATGTAAACGCCTTAATTACGCCGGTTATGGGTTCTTCGGTGGCTTTGCGCCAGCTTAACTGCAATACATATTGCAAGGCATGCACCACGCCCCAAGCCAGGGCATAGCCCAGCAGGGCAATGAGCAGCAACGCCAACCACTGCCCGATCGGCACTCCCCCCCATTTGTTTTCTACCGCTACCGCGGGCATTACCTTGTTGGCAATGGGGGTAGTGGCTTGTTCAATAACAATGGGTATGCGCTGTACCGTTTGCGACGAAAACAACCAGATCGGGCCACCCTCGGGTCCTTCAATCTTTTCCAGGTACAGGTCAAAGCTTTCGCCGTTAACCGAGGCCGAGCCGACCCGGTCCAGGTTAGGCCCCAGGTTATCATCCTGGCTCCCGGCGGAGCTGTCACTGATCATGGAATAGGGACGAATTTTACCGCCCTGGTCCAGCAGCCGGTGCAGGGAATGCGCCAGCTTTTCCCCTTGTTGTTGCTGCTGTAAGGCACTGTCCAGGTTTAAGTAAAGGGCAGCTTTGGCGTAGTTCTCTTCGGCAATAGCTTTTATAAATCCTTGCACCGCTCCCCGGGGCGTACGCCTGCCCAGGGAATCGGCGGCCCAGGTGGGCACACCGGACCGGGTGGTATCGGAAGCGGGTTGCTGCGCCTGCGCCGGCACTTCTAAAAGCCCCAGGCATAAAGACCAAAATAAAAAAATTTTTACCAGAATAGGAATTGGTTTTAGACGAGTAAATAAATAACAAGACAAAGGCATTTGTAACTCCATAGAATGCTTTTGAGATTAGAAAATAGCGGTTTCGGCGGTAAACCCATATAAATAGATTTACAACAAACCTTTCCGCACTTAGTTTCGTGAATACCGGCGCAAGTTAGTAAAACTTTTACCGCTAACCTCGGTTGGTAGCGCACCGACCAAAAGATCTGCCCTGGCCTTTGGTATAAAATGCTGGCAAAAAGTTTCTTAGCAGCAATACCCTAATTTTGAAAAAAATAAGTGGTGCGACACTAAACACGGGAATAAATTACCGTAGCTTTTTAGTTAAAAATGAAATTGATGGTAACGAATGGTGAAAGTTTTTAATCGGCGCCTTTAAAACCGGCTCTAGAATAATCACCAGTTTTAAACTTGTGGCAGGTCGAAAAAAAATAATTATGCCGGTTTTTAGCCGGCAAATAACTAGGCGTTAAAATCTGCTTTATCTACAATGGCCCTAATTTGCTGGTCTAATTCAGAAGCGCTCGCTTGCAGCATGTCCAGGATTTGTTTCACTTCCTCGTCTTGCTGAACCATTGGTTTTAATAAAGAAATAAGCCCCAGAATGCCCGCCAGGGGAGCCCGAACCAAATGAGCCTGATTAAAAGATACCTCTTGCAAAGCTTTAGATTTTAACTGCTTTTCTTCTTCCGCCTTGGTTCTTTTTAACAAAAGCTCATTTTCATACTTTTTCCGGTCTTCTACTTTAAAAATGGTGGCATTAATAATTTCGCCGCCGTCAACTGCTACGCCGTTGAACAAACAGGAAAAGCTGCCGTTTACGGTTTTAATATTAAAATTAATCTCTTTTACTTCCTGATGCATTTTCAGAATCGGCTGCACGAAAAGTTCATAATACATCCTGCCCGCCCTATCCAGAATATCCATGAAATTTTTATTTGCTATTTCGGCCTCACTAACCCCCAGCCATTTTAATAAGGTTTGATTAATGTAAATAATCGGACCATTTATTTCAAAAGTTAATAACCCGCAGGGAGCAGTGTTATATAAAGATTCAAAATCTACTAAATCTTCTAAAACCCAGTTTTCCATAAAAATCTATTATGCACAATTAATATAAGCGTCAATGGCCTCAATTACTTCTTCCGGAGCGCCCAAATGCGGACAATGACCGGTAGCCTCTAAAATCTTTAAAGTATTTCCTTTTGCTTTCTTCTCTATGTAATAGCCCACGGCTAAAGGAGCCAGAATATCATTAGAACATTGCAGGGTAAGGCTCTCGGTTTGTAGTTTCTCCAGATCTGTCCGGTTGTCCGAAAGAAAAGTTACCCGGGCAAATTCCTTCGCAATATCCGGATCGGTAGCACAAAAATTGGCGACCAGTTCTTCGCCTAATTCCGGCCGGTCTAAATTTCCCATCACCTGCGGCGCTAAAAAGCTCGACCAGCCCAGGTAATTACTATCCATTAATTCTAAGAGGTTATTTAAATCTTCTTTATCCAAGCCGCCGATATATTCCTCGTCGTTTATATAACACGGCGAAGGAGAAACAAAAATTAACTTCTTAAAATAAGAAGGCTGCGCGATGGCCGCTTTTACCCCAATCATGCTACTGACGGAATGGCCAATAAACAGGGTATTCTTAAGGTTTAAGGCTTCTAAAATATCCAGCACATCTTTCGCGTACCCATCCAAAGAACTATATCTTTTAGAATCGTAAGCTTCCAGGTCGGATTGGCCAGCCCCTACAAAATCAAAAAGAATCAGCTTAAATTTTGTTTTATAGTTAGCCACTAAATGTCGCCATACGTTCTGGCTGCACCCAAATCCGTGCGCCAAAATAATGGCCTGGTCTCCTTCGCCAATTACGCGAACATTGTTTCTTTTAATAACGTCTATCATGCCAGAAAAAGGATAAAATAATTTCCGGCAATTTACAAAAAATATTAATATATATAGATGCTAGATTTAAAATTTTTGAAAAAATGAAGAACGGATAAATAACAGAAAAGCCGTAAGCAACTTATGGGCTTACCTGTAAGCGTTGCGAAGCTTTAAAATTTTGCCGGCATTTTTGGCGCTACAGGACATGAAAAGTACCACTCAATACAACCATTATTGCCCTAAATATTATCTTTACTACTAAATAGTCCTATAATATTAGTAACACTTATACTTATTATTAAGGAGTTATCTAAAACCGTTACGCTCAGCAAGACTGCAAATAAGGACGCCAGGCCGGGAAGTGCAGGTAAGTTTAAGCAGCTAGAAATATTAAGCCATATAATATAAATAAACCAAGTTAAAACCTGCAACCAAAAGAGCCGATTTTTTTTGATTTGTAAAAATACGACGTTTATGTAATAAACAAGAAAAGGCTTTTAGCGCCCCATGCGCTAAAAGCCTTTTCTTTAAATAAGTATAAAGGTATACGTTATACGTACTAATCTTTTAAACGCGCCTGCACCTTGTTTTCAGTTTGGTTCCAGTCGGCTTTCATCTTACTCCATTTTTCCTTCGTTTTGTCGTCCCAGGTATTGCTCCGGGCATCTAATTTGGCTTCCCGTTCTTTGTATTCGGCTTTCATTTCTGCCCACTCTTCTTTCGTGGCGGTTTCGGCTTTGCCCGTTTTGTCATTTACCCAAGTAGAGAAATCATTCATCTCGTCGCCGGCTTCATTGGCGGCCTCGTTGGTTTCGTCGGCTACCTCTTCGCCAGCATCCTCCACGTCATTTTCTACTTCGTTGGCTTCGGCATTCGTTTCAGTTTGGGTTCTCTGCTCGCAGGAAAACATAAACGAACTCAGGGCCAAGCCTACACCCAGGGTATAAATTTTCAGGTTGATTTTCATCGTGTTACTTTTTGGTTTTAAAGTATTTACGAAATAATAACGAAACAGATACCTTTTGCCGGATGGAATGGTTTTGCTGCACCTATTTACTTTCCTTACTCAAGTTTGAGCGAAGCAGTAAATTAGAGGAGAAATAATAATAATAAGTTAAAAGCTTGCCGCCTTGTCAGGTGTTATCACCTGACAACATTAGATGTAAACAGTAGCTAAGCCGATGGTTTTTACGAATATATAAACTTGGCAGAATTAGAATTATAATTTTTGGAGGGTGGTAATTATTAAAGTGTCAGGTGATAACACCTGACACGGCAGAAAAGTGACTCAATGCCGCTACCATTATACATAATGGATAGTTTAGTTCTTTTCAAAATAAAACTTTTTATATTCCCATTCTTCAAGTTTTAGCGCAGCGGTAACTTGGAGGATAAATAATTAGCAAGTTTGTAACTGGCGCAATTTACAAACTGGCTCTAAAGTAGCCACAAGTTACAAACTTGCGGCATGTGGGGGCAAAATTTACTTTGCCTTATTAATAATCTTAATTAGACAAAATCTAAACTTTAAATTAAAACAAAGTAACATTTCTGAAATGCAAATTATTTTAATCAGTATTTTAAAATAACATTATTAACCAAATCTTCAATAAATTCTAATGCCTTACTTTTAGGCAGTTTAATAGTTGAAGGATGTGCATATGAGTTTCGAATACCGAGCTTAGTATCTAATATTTTTCTCACGTCATTTGATATTATATTTCCACCTCTACAAGCTTCAATAAATATACTTTCTTTTAAATCTCCGAAATCATCTTTGGAGTGAATACTTTTGGGATTATTCATCTTTCTTAATGCTTGAATAAAGTCTTGTAATTTATTTGCTAAAATATATTCATATAAATGGTCTAATGTTAATAGCCAAACTAAAATAATTGAAGCTCTGTATGCTTCAACCTCAAAAGTTTTAATTGCTTCTTCTAAAAAATCTCTTTCACTTGGACTTCCAAGTTTACTTAATAAATCTCTTAGTGAATTATTTATGTTAACGGTTGGTAAATCTAAAATTACATTCTTACATATAGTGTCATTCCATTGCCTAGTTAAACTATAAGTGCTGCCATCTTTAATAAATTTTTGTACTTTACCCCTAACTCTTTTTGAATTATCATTTAAATAACGTGGTATATTAGAATGTGCTGGAATGTTTAGAATGGTGAAGCAATTAGTGATATCTGCTGCCTTAATTGATTTATAACCATTAAAATTTAATAAGTAATAAGAGAAATAATCAATTAGATGATTTGGTTTCAGCGAGTTGAAATCTATTACTTTTGTAATAAATTCAGGCAAACTATTCAGCATTCTTCTTTAGCATTTCATGTTCAAGAAAATTAATCCCTGATCTTGTTAGTTTTAAATCATTATAGTTTGAAGTATCAATCCATCCCTTGTTTCTACTTGTATCATTTAGAGTTGAAGGAAAACTAGGGATTTTTAAACCTAGGCTCCTATAACAACTATAAACCAAATCTTCTGAAACTTGCTCTTCTAATATATGAGTTAAATAATAAATAAAAATTAAGTTATTATCATAGTTCGTAGAAGACTTATAAATATCATAAAAGTCTTTCAATGATGTTTTACCTGGAGGTCTAAAATCAAAATCAGATAAAAAGGTTGGTCCTTTAGAGCTATTGGATTTACTTTTCTTTGTGGTGTTTTGCTTTTTAGAGTTTGTTTGAATTTCAACAGATGATTCTTGATTTTCTTCTTTTACATCGGTTTTAGGTAAATAATTATTAGAATTGACTGAAGTCTTTTCTGCTTGATTTTCAATAGGTGCTTGTACAATATCAAACTGTACTGAAAGTAAATGAAAGACCTTTAATATAGATTTTTGATCTAGATTAAAAAGTGCGTCAGTACATTGATTAAATGCTTTTTGAACTTTTTCTCTTTCAATCATTAGATTTTATTACTGTAAAAGTTTAATTGTTTTTTCTTTTCACACTAATTTTTATGTCATTAACTGCATCATTTGCAAATCTTGATGATGAATTTAATTTGGATAGGTTTTTAGAAAATAGATTACTGATTAAGTTAACTAAGGAATCCTTAAATTTTTTATTTATGCTAGGTAAATGTTTATCTTGAGTTATACAATTTCTGATGTTTTTTCGAATTTGCCTCCTGCTTTTATCGTTTATATTATCACCTATTTTGCTTTTTCGTTTATTATTTTTCTCTAAATAATCTTCTCTTTTATTTAGCATCTCATAATATTTATCACCAACTTCAATAAACGTTTTTATTACAGATGGTAAATATCTTAAGCATAAGCCAATGATAGCAATATTATTAAAATCTAAAGAATTTATTAATCGCTCAATTGAAACCTCAACGCTCCCAATCCTAAACTCTGTTATTTTAATTTGAATCCTAGGCATTTGTACATATCTAGTATACCCAATTTTACTTAACTGACCATCAATTCTATAAATCAAGTCCAGATAGCTACTTAAATCTTTAACATTTATATCCTTTTCTTTAAATGAAATTATCAATTCGATACAATTACTTTCAGGATAAGAATCTTCGAAGAGAAGTTTTGTTAAGTCAGATCCTACTTTCTTTGGCAATGAAGATGAATATCTATCAATATTTGCCATTAACTCTTGAATTTAGATTGTGTTTTTTAAGTTTTTGAATTCGAAGGCCTTAATTTAATTTAATATAATATATTTTATATAAAAATATCAAATGTTAAATATTTATAATTTTCAGAATATATTAAAGGTATTTGTAATTTTGAATTCTTTATTTTAACTGAATCTCCCTTGCCCTACAACCCCTTCACCATCGATTTACCCGTGAGGGAAATAATCCCCAGCTTTAAATAACACCTTGCTGCCTACAACACGCTAATTGTACAAGCGCCGCCGGGTGCCGGTAAAAAGTACCTTAATGCCGCTGGCGTTTCTGAAAGAATCCTGGCTAAGCGGGCAGAAAATTAGTATGCTGGAGCCCCGACGCTTAGCCGCCCGCATCCTTTTCTCACGCCTGGCCTTTTTGCTGGCGGAGGAAGTAGGGCACACGGTGGGCTATCGCATCCGCTTTGGGATCTAATTCTTAGTTAATGAACAAAAGTGTTTAAGATATAAAAGCTAATGGCAATTATTGAACAAATATGTACAGAATACTGTACTATATTTAGTACATTTGAACACCCTTGTTGAGTAGTATTATGAAAGCAATTACCATAACCAGTTTACGTAGCCGCATTAAAGCTTACCTCGATGAGGTGATACAATCGGGCGAGACCATTATTGTGCCGCGTAATAATACCAATGATGATGCGGTAGTAATTATTTCCCTGAAAGAATATAACGCGCTCCAGGAAACCAACTATTTGCTTTCTACGCCAGCCAATCGTACCAAACTGGAAGAATCTATCTCGCAATTAAACGCGGGCAAGGTCGTGCCATTTCCTCTGGATTCTTTAGAACCAGGAAAAACCAATTAACATGAATATTACTTTTTCGGCGCAAGCCTGGGAAGAATATTTGTATTGGCAAACCACCGACCCGGCTATGGTAAAAAGAATAAACAAATTATTGAATGTAATCCGCCGGACTTCTTTTGCAGGCGTAGGCAAACCCGAAGGACTAAAGCATAATTTAAAAGGTTTTTGGTCCCGCAGGATTAATGATGAGCACCGCTTGGTTTACCGCATCTCGGGCACCAGAGGCATCGACCAGGTTTGTGAAGTAGCCCAATGCCGGTATCATTATAAATAAGTATGGCTGGTTTGTAAAATTCCTCCCCTTACCCCCTTTAAAGGGGGACAGCCAGAAGCGACCGTCATTTTTAATTGACACTTATTTAAATAATTGCGGTATATTCATAATATATAGATTATGTATTCCTGATAAGTCCCTCTTTGGAGGGGGTAGGGGGAGGACAAAACCACATGGAAGCGAATAATCACTACAACAAAAATTTAAAACCACTCGCCCGCAACCTGCGCAACGATTCTACCAAAGCCGAAATAAGGTTGTTGTGTGAGTTGTTATCGGGTAAAAGATTACGGGGTTACGGCTTCAGAAGACAGCGGCCCGTGGGAAATTACATTGCTGATTTTTTGTGTTTGGAATTAAGGTTAATTATAGAGGTGGATGGCTATTCTCATAACTTTAAAACCGAAGCGGATATAAAACGGGATGAGGTTTTAGCAGAATTGGGATTTACGGTGCTGCGGTTTTCAGATGCCGAAGTAATGCACGACTTGCCGAATGTGCAACGTACACTGGAGATTTGGATTGAGCAGAACCGAAGTAAATAAAATCCTCCCCCAACCCCCTCCCAAGGGGGACTTTCGGCTACTGGAAATATTACGGCAAATGCGTTGTAGTTGCTTCTTATGTTTATACCGTCTGGCCTTGCTTTATTTAAACGAAAATTTATCAAAACGAAAAGCAAAAGAGTTAAGAAAGACGTTAACAGCGGTAGCACCAAAAAAGCTGGCTGCCCAAGTCCCCCTTCGGAGGGGGTAAGGGGGAGGACAAATACATTTGCTAAAAGAATTACCGATATTTGCCCGGACTAAACCCTCCGGTTTCTAAATTTATTTATCCAATAAAACTTAATTCCCTTGCCCTTCAATCCCTTCACCATCGACCTCCCCGTGCGGGAAATAATCCCCAGCGTAAAAGAACACCTCGCCGCCCGCAACACGCTGATTGTACAAGCGCCGCCGGGCGCCGGTAAAAGTACCTTGTTGCCGCTGGCTTTGCTGGATGAACCCTGGTTGGCCGGGCAGAAAATAATTATGCTGGAGCCCCGGCGCTTAGCGGCCCGCACTATTGCCGAACGCCTGGCCTTTTTACTGAGCGAGGAAGTGGGGCAAACGGTGGGCTACCGCATCCGCTTCGAGAACCGCATTTCCGCGCAAACCCGCATCGAGGTGGTAACCGAAGGCATCCTGACCCTCATGCTGCATTCCGATAATAGTTTGGCCGGAGTAGGTTTGGTTATTTTCGATGAATTTCACGAGCGCAGTATCCACGCCGATGTCGCCATGGCCCTGAGCCGCGAAGCCCAGCGCGTCCGCCGCCCCGACTTACGTTTACTCGTGATGTCGGCCACGCTGGATATGCCCACGCTGTCGGGTTTACTGAACGCGCCGGTGGTGCAAAGCCAGGGGCGGCAATACCCCGTTCAAACCATTTACACCGGCGACCTCGACGAATCCCTGTTGCCCGACCTCACGGCCCGCACCGTGCAGCGCGCACTCCGCGAACAAACCGGAGACGTGCTGGTGTTTCTGCCCGGCGAAGGCGACATTAAAAAGGTAGAAAGTATTTTGCGTCGCCAAATTTCCCGCGATATTGCTATTCACCCCTTGTTTGGCATGTTGCCGCCCAACAAACAATATGCCGCCATTATGCCGGACCGGAACGGGAAACGCAAAGTAGTACTGGCTACCTCTATTGCCGAAACCAGCTTAACCATTGAGGGCGTAGCGGTGGTGGTAGATTCCGGCTTTGGCAAAACCTCCCGCTTCGATCCTAACTCCGGCTTGTCGCGCCTTGAAACCATCCGCATCAGCAAAGACGCTGCCGATCAGCGCGCCGGACGGGCCGGCCGGTTAGGTCCCGGCACCTGTTACCGCCTCTGGACCGAAGCGACCCACGCCCGCTTAGCACCGCACCGCACCCCCGAAATCCTGGAAGCCGACCTGGCCTCTTTGGTGCTGGACCTGGCTTCCTGGGGCATTCTGGATATCAACCAGCTTACCTGGCTTAGTCCGCCGCCCAAAGCCGCGTTGCTGCAAGCCACCGAAACCCTGCACCAGCTTAATGCCCTGGAACACGGCCGCATAACGGAGCACGGTAAAAAAATGCACGCCCTGCCCACACATCCGCGTATTGCACACATGCTGCTGGCCGCCGAAGAAACCGACCAAGTGGCGCTGGCAACCGATATTGCCGCCGTACTGGAAGAGCGCGACCCGCTGCCCCGCAATGCCGGAATTGATATAAACCTGCGCCTGGAGGCCCTGCGCCGCTACCGCCAGGAAAATGTAGGCGGCAAAGCTTTGCAGAAAATAGAAAAAATTGCCGCTCAGTACCGCCGCATGTTCGAGATAACGCCCAGTAACGGCCCCCTTGATCCCTACGAAACCGGCGTGCTGCTGGCCCATTGTTACCCCGAACGCATTGCTTACGCCCGCCCCGGCAACAACGCGCAGTTCCAATTAGCCAACGGCAACTACGCCCAGGCCGGCCACCGCGACGACCTGGCCCACGATCCGTGGCTGGCCGTGGCCAACCTGGACGCCCGCCAAGGCATGGGCAAAATATTCCTGGCCTCGCCGCTGAACCCCAAAGACTTGGCCCCACTCGTAAAAAAGCAGGAAATTATTACCTGGGACACCACCGACGGTGAACTGACCGCTTCTCTGGATATGCGCATCGGCTCTATTGTGCTGCAACGCAAATCCCTGCCCACCCCCGACGACAAACACCGGCCCGCCGCTATTTCGGAAGCCCTGAAACGCGAAGGTGAAAACCTGCTGAACTTTTCCGAAGCAGTTACCCAATGGCAAAACCGCGTGCTTAGCCTGCGCAAATGGCGCCCCCAGGAAACCTGGCCCGACCTGAGCACTCCTACCCTGCTCATGACCAACGCCGAATGGCTGCGGCCTTATTTAGCGGATATAGAAGTACCGGAAGATTTATTGGAGATAGATTTACTGGTGATTCTGCAAAAGTTTTTAGATACCAATCAATTAGAACGCCTAGAAGCACTGGCTCCGGCTACAATCATATTGCCCGACGGCTCTGAAATGGAACTCATGTATGCCGCCAACGGCGCTCCGCCGGTACTGGAAATCAGGTTGCAGGATGTGCTGGGCTGGATGCAACAGCCTTTCGTTGACAGCGGCGAAATGTTGGTAGAATTGCATTTACTTACCCCGGACTTAAAGCCCCTGGTGGTAGTATCGGATTTAGCTAAGTTCTGGCAGGAAGAATATCCGAAATTAAGACCGATGTTAGTGGAGAAGTTTCCGCAAGTAAAGTGGAAGTAAAGCACTGATTCCTGCCGCAAGCACGCCTTGCTCGTGCCGATTTTCTTCCGGCTTCCGGCCGCTATAAGTAGGCTATTTTATGGAGATAAGGTTTCCCCTGACCGGAGGCCAGCTGCATAGTCAGACACGAGCAAAGCGTGCTCGCGCCATTGGGGTGGTAATAAGATGCGTTTAAGCACCGATTCATCATTAGTGCTTAGCAAATACCTCACTATGGCGTCATCCTGAGCCTGTCGAAGGATCTAACGCATACCTTCGTGTTCGGTACCAGATAGATCCTTCGACAGGCTCAGGATGACCAGAAGACGATGACTAGAAGATTATAGGTTTGATTAAAATTTCAATCTGAATAGTTAAAGCCGAAATAACCAGTACATGGTAAATTCTTCAACCCGCTCATGAAGACTTTAGTGGGGGTAATGAGTTAGATTAAAAAGCGGCAATTCTGCTGGAGAATTAAATATCTTTATGATGCATCCATTTACTTTTACTCAATTATCAGATCATTCAGAAACTTTAGTTGCGGGTTTTGGGATTTAATGAGCGCTTCCTTTTTGCTCCGGTTCCAGCCTTTTAGTTGCTTTTCCCGCGCAATGGCATCCTCCGGCGTTTTAAATCTTTCGAAATAAATAAGTTTATAGCAATAATACTTACCCGCAAAAGTTTGCTGATTGCCACCATTTTCAAAATGCTCCGTTAAACGCCGGGGCAGATCGTTGGTAACACCGGTATAGTAAACAGTGCGCTTCGGATTAGTGGTAATGTATACAAAATAATTACTGTTGAACATGGTTTCTTCTGTATATCTTCCTAACTAAGCTATTTAAATAGAAGTTCATCTTAATAAACTATTAATTAACTTGTTGACATCTGTTATAATTAACCAACTTTCATTCGCTCCAGTCATCCTAAGCCTGTGAAGGATCTATTCATTACCACCTCCAGAGAGTTTCATTAATAAGCTCAGAATAAACAAAAAATGTAGAAGAAAAGCTTTTCCCTAAATTGAAACTTCAGATTAAAATAAAGCATCACCCGATTAGCTCATCTTATAAAGGTATCAGTTAGATCCTTCGGCAGGCTCAGAAAAACTATTTTGAAGGTTTGAAGCGGAACAAGTAAGCTTTTGGGTGGGCCAGCTTTTTTCGCGCAGATTAAATTTCCCAATGAAACCTGCCGGTACCGAATAAATTATATTGGGCAATCCGTCACCTAGCTAAGCTGTAAGCAGTATAACAAATTTACTTAGAAGTAAAAAGAAGGCTGGCAGTTGCGCAGTAAAATTACTTAAACTAAAAAACCATGGATAGATTAAACGGAAATGTTGCTTTGATTACCGGTTCTGATTCCGGCATTGGCCAGGCTACCGCTATTGCTTTTGCCCGCGAAGGAGCCGATGTAGTAATTTGCTACCATTCGGATAAAGAAGGCGCCGAAGAAACTTTGCGGGAAGTACAAAAACTAAACCGCAAGGGAGTAGTATTGCAGGTTGATGTAAGCGAAGAAGCAGCCGTAGAAACTTTGTTCGATCAGGCAACCGCCGAAATGGGCAAAATAGATATCCTGGTAAATAACGCGGCGGTAAACGGTTCCGGCATAATGGTAGCCGATATGGATACCAAAGTTTTTGACCGCACCATGCGAACCAATGTATACGGGCCTTTTTTCTGCTCCCGGCGATTTATCCAACACCGGCGGCAAAATGGCGGTAAAGGCAAAATCATTAATGTTACCTCGGTGCACGAAGAAATTGTATCGGCCGGTACCGCCGATTATTGTGCTTCGAAGGGCGCTTTACGCAACTTTACCCGCACGCTGGCCCTCGAACTGGCCGAAGAAGGCATCAACGTAAACAATATTGCCCCCGGGATGATTTTAACCCCGATGAACCAAAAAGCCATGGATGATAAGGAAACCCGGGACGAAGCATCCGAGCACATTCCCATGAAACGCCCCGGCAACCCCGAAGAAATAGCGCATCTCGCCGTTTTCCTGGCTTCATCTGATTCCGACTATGTGACGGGCTCCAGCTATTTTATGGATGGCGGTTTATCGCAATACATGGGACAAGGAGCATAAAAAGAGACATAGATAACCAGAAAACAGTTTTTCACTGATATCAGGCACAAGTTACAGTTAACCTGTTCAAGAAATCCATTTCTGTCCTTCAGGAGGAGACTATTTGGCTGCTTGCTAAATAGTTCCCTCCTGAAGGACAGAAGTAGGATCAAGATTGCTATGCTATAATCACTTATTTATGATTGATCTCTATAACTAACTGCTACCTAATTTAAATGATAGTTTGAAACTAGCTTAATCCTATACAATTACAACTTAACAGCAATACTAATCCACCAGAACTTGGTTCTTTTCAAATTTTAAGGGTACCGCTAAGAGCGCGCGAAACTGTTTGTAGCCGGCTTGTCCCGGATAATAAGCGTGCAGGAATAAAATTTGCTTCCCTTCCGGCCCACGGGCAACGGAAGGATGGCCGGGTGCCCACCACTCGGCTGTAGATTGGAGAAACGGTTTAGGCCTTTTCTGGTAAGGGCCCAGCGGCGAATCGGCAATAGCTACACCAATACCGTATTGATCGGTGGAGAAATCATTGCCGGCATAAAACAAATAATATTTAGATTCTTGTTGGGTTACCCACATGCCCTCCACTAAGTGCGCTTCCCATTCCAGGTCATTCTCCAGGATTTTGGTTTTATTTCCCACCAGTTGCTTTCCGTCGGCCGAAAGTAGCTGCGCAAACATGGGCGTCTTCATAAATTGCCGGACCCGCCGGATATGCGCCTGAACAGACGCCGGTTGCTTTTCCAGCAGGTTGCTTAATTGATTATAAAAATCCAAATACCTCGTAATAACCGCTTCAATGAACACCTGAATAACTTGAAACCGCTCCATGGGTTCCAGCATCCGCGCCCAGGGCCATACGGTCAGGATAAAGGATGCCGTTATTTGGTCTTCCGGCTTTACGAAGAGCTCGGAAATTAAATCAGGTTTGGCAGCCAGTAAATCGATTAGCTCACCCGGCCAAACATCGTTGTTATCTTCTTTCCAGTAGAGGTAAGCCATGCCGTCTTCCTGTACAAAAACGTGCGGATCGATGATATTGCCTCTTAAGATAGGTTCTTCTTCCGGGATAAAAGGCCCGACCGGCCGGGCCGCTTTCGCCATACCGATACAAAGTTCGCGGCTATGCTTATCACGGGCCACAAAATATACCCAAAATTCATCTTTAACTTGGTGCATTTCGGGTGCCCAGTAGTCGCTCACCAATTCGCCGTCAGCGGCCCAGACAGGTTTTTGGCCCGCCGGGAACACAAAGTTTACCAACTTCCAATCGGTCAGGTTCCGGGAACGGAGAATCGGAAAAGAATTTGGGGCATCATTGGAGGTAACCAGCAGGTAATACCAAACATCCTCGTCCGAGTTGCCCTGCACCCGGAGCACCGCCGGATCACCGTAGCCGTACAAAATACCAGGCGCCAGATTTTGGGTTAGTACTTCCTGGTAAGCTATTTTGGCTGTGAAATTCTTTTTTTGTGGCCCTCGGTTTTGGGGGAGCCGCAGCCCAAAATCCTGGGCCAGCTTTTCGTAAAAATCCAGGTAAGCAGAATGGGCCTTATCAGCTAAAGAGTAACAGCAAGTCTTTCTCAAACCCGTTACCGGATCTCTACCCGTAATTTCCAGGTGATGGCCGAAAAAGTCACTTTTATTTGCTTCCCTTATATTTACCTCAAACTTAAAAGGTACGTGTTTGGGGGAGGTTAGCCTGAGGGCAAAGTCTGATTTTGGCGCTTCTTTATTTTCCACTTACTCGCTCTTCTGGTTAGTACGCGCAATATTTTACTCTTACCAGAATCTTTAAGTTTCTAAATGCATTTCCTTTCCGGAGGATTCTTGTTTTCAAATCCAATTAGAAGTTGAAACAAGAATAAATCAAAACAGCTATTAATTCTAAAGAAAAAATAGCTGGTTACTGAAATAATCGGCAGGAAAAACATTCTTACTAACGCTACCTAATCTATTTGAAAAGAAAGCTTCGTCGCAAATAAAAGGTTTCCAAAGCAGTAAAAACCAACAAGACAAAAGCTAATATCTATAATTTGAGGCCTTAGTAGTAATGGTGGTGGTAGAAAACAATGCTTACTAATTAATTTGGAGGGTGCCAGAGATGGCGAAAACGGCTGTTGACGGACGTTTATTTATTTTTCTCCTCCCGAAATTATTGAACCTGCTTTGCCGCCGCAATAACCGGTGGTGTATGCTCTACTTTACTTAAAACCCACTCGCCCACTTGCAGGCCTTGTTTACGCCCATTTTCAATTGCGTCCATAAAATGAATACCTCCATAAAAACGGGAAATACCGGCCTCAATGGCCGCCTCCTGAAAAGAGTTGAAAGACCGGGCCGGCAAACCATATCTTTCTTCCACGGTATCGGAATATTTAAAGTTATCGCCAAAATAATAAGTTAAAATAACCGCCGAAGTTGCCGAAATAGTAGAATGCCCGCTTAAATACTCCGGGAAAGGCGGCGTTTGCAGAAAAGGTTTAAAGTTCGGATCGAGGTATTTGCGGATAGCTGTTTCAGGACGAATGCGGTTGCTGCGGTATTTCTCGTCCCAGCACGCAATAAAGCCATCCATTAGCCCCACGGAAATTAGGGTGTGGATTTTCATGGCTTTGGCAAAATCGGTTTTAGCCTGTTTACAGGCACCCCCCGTAATACCTAACCAGTGGGCACCCGGCGATATTTTCTTTTTTCCGACCTGTAAATGACCGCCATCCTGCAATGCAAAGGGGTTGCAGTCCCAGAAAGCGGCTATCGCTTGTTGCTGCGACGTTAAATTAGTAGTAGAATCATAGTTTTGCCGCAGCATTTTATAAAATTCAGAATTTTTGTTCGTAGAAAAAGCTACCGGCGGTGCTGGTTTAAACTGAATACAGGTATCCAGGGTGAAAGAGCGGACGGTATTAAAATAAGGTTCCACCGGCGCAAAATAACCCGGGGGTGTTGGGTACCAGTAGCCTTCTTTTTGTTCGGGCGTATACCGCGGGTAATTACTGATGCGGTTATATTTATCAGCTTTGGCGTAGGCCAGTATGGCTTTACTAACCTGCTGGGCATAATCAACAGAGCTGCGGATTACTTCTTCCGAAATACCCACTTGCCGGCAGGAATCAAGGAATTGTACTTGAAAAGAATCTAACAAAACACCGGAAGGCTGCATTTTTTTGGCGGTTTCCAGCATAGCCAATAAAGCACTTAATTCGGTGGAATAGCCTGTAACAGCTGGTTTGGCAATCCGGGGATATTTATTCAGCAAGCCCCGCATGCTTTTGTAAGTGCTATCGTTCTGGACGATTACTTCGTAGCCGGCCAAAGTTGCATAGGCAAAAAAACGCGCCGCTAAAGGTGGATTCGTGACATCATTAACCATTAATGTCGTCATCTGATCGATAACGTGACTGATCTGGACGGAGCTAAATTTTATCTGCTGCGTCTTCTGCTGCTCTAATGCGGTGCACCCCCACAAGAGGCCACCTACCAACATAAGCATTAATAAAATCCTCATTTTTGTACGCGGTAAGTTTTAATGGGCATCTGGTTTATACCAAACATAATTTTATCATTCACGGGCAAAATACTGCGCACATCGCCGGTGAGGCGCAACCCCGATTGATGCTGCGGCACGTAGATAAAGTTACCTTTGCCATCATTCCGCAACAGCTGACCGTAGTTGGCATCGTACTTACCAAAACGTAACCGGGCTTTATTCACGTTACCACCCAGGAGTAAATCCAGGTTGCCGTCGCGGTTATAATCCAGGGCCGAGAGGGCAAATACCGGCGAGAACTGTACTTCCAGCGGCAAGCTCATTTCTTTAAATTTACCATTAGTACCTAATTGAAAATAAGCGTTTTGCAAGTAGTTAGAAGACAAGTGTCCGGCCCCTTTAAGTTCCTCGGCGGTGAAAATATCCCTTATGGCAGCATTGGCATAACTGCTGTAATCCTGGTAGCGGGTCCGCATCATACTAATTTGTTCCAGCAATTCGTCGCGGGTAACGTAGGGATAGCTTTTGCCCTGCATGTAAAAACATAAAATCGGATCTACGGCGCCGTTATCATCAAAATCTTTGAAGTACAATTCGGCGGGCTCTTTATCCGAAGCTTTACACTGGGTATTTAATCCCTGGTTACCAATAATTAAATCGGGGCGGTTATCCTGGTTAAAATCCCCGATAATTAATTTATTCCACCAGCCGCTGTATTTTTTAGAAAAGTAAGCGTTGGTCTGTTCGCTTAATTTACCTTTCTCATTATTAAATACCGTAACGGGCATCCACTCTCCTACTACTATGAGTTCCGGCTTTTTATCGTTATTTAAATCGTGCCAGGCGGCATCGGTTACCAGACCTATTTTTTGCAGTTTGGGCGCTATAGCGGTTGTTTGATCGGTAAACCAACCTTTTCCATCGTTCATTAAAATGTAGCTGCGGGGTATTTCGGGGTAACGGCCCGGTATTACGCGGCCTCCCACAAACAAATCCTGGAAGCCATCGCCGTTAATATCCGTGGCTCGTACGCAGCTTGTACTCGTAAGCATATCCGGTAAGGCTTTTTCGCTTTTGGTAAAATTACCCTGGCCGTCGTTTAGATAAAGCCGGTCTTGCAGAGCCGCATCGTTGGGCATAAAATTATGGTAACCACCGCTGGCTACGTACAAGTCTAAAGCTTTATCATTGTTCGCATCAAAAAACAAGGCATCGGCATCTTCGCAGTTTTTATCAAGAGCAAAGGATGGGGTTGGTTTAGAAGTAAATTTACCGTTTTTACCCTGCAGGTACAGCACGCCGGCCTGCCCGGGCGCTCCGCCGGCAAATACATCTTCCAAACCATCATTGTTCACATCGCCTTTCACCAGGCAAGGTCCCGAAAACGAAACCGGGTTTATCATTAAGGGCTGCCGCTTAAAATCATTTACCAGCGTTTTCTGGTGGGCAAAAGAAATAAGCGCCGGATTTTGAGTAAATATTGGTTTGTTCGATTTAGGTGCCCGGTAAGTAGCGGTAGCATTTTTCTCTTCTAGGGTAAGTACCTGGTTTGGTTTGATTTGCGTAAGTACCTGCTGTTTGCCACTCAGCCAGACTACTCGTAAAGAATCTACGGTTTGGCTTTTGCCTAAACCAAAATGTAAAACCGGCGAAACGCTCGACTGAAAACCGCGGGTGGGCATTTGCTCCTGGTACTGTTGGGTTCCTTCAGACAGGTATAAAGTTACCTTAGCGCCTAAGCCAGCCGTATTTTTATCTGCTCCGGCTAGTTTAATTTGCAGATAATGGTGCTGTTGGTGTTTCTCGGATTGATTCTGATACACAAAAGCGGTTTGGTTCAGGTTGTTCGTAATTAAATCCAGGTCGCCATCATTATCTAAATCGGCGTAAGCAGCACCGTTGCTGTTCGAGGGTTTATTCAGGCCCCAATCGGTAGTGGAATTAGTGAATTGGAGGTTACCTTTATTTTGAAAAATATAGTTATTTACATTGGAGGAAGGCATTTTAGATAGCAAATTCATGACACTCTGGGGCGTTATTTTGCCGTTTAAATACTGGAAGTAAGCGCTGCGGAATTTAATAAAATCCATATTGGTGAAATCTTTCAGAAAACCATTGCTTACAAAAACATCTTTCCAGCCATCATTGTCGTAGTCGGCCAGCAAAGGCGCCCAACTCCAGTCGGTGTTGGAAATGCCGCTTAATTGCCCTACTTCACTAAAAGTACCGTTACCGTTATTTACCTGCAACATGTTGCGCATGTATTGGTAATGCAAACCCGAGCGGACAATCATTTCGAAGTACTCGTAATTGTCCGGGCCAAACAAGAGCTTCTGCCGTTTATTATCTTCAGGCAACATATCCAGGGTAAATATATCCAACAACCCATCGTTATTGATATCCGCAATATCATTGCCCATCGAATAAATAGACGTATGCTGGATACCTGACTTGATCTGGTCGCTAAAAGTACCGTCCTGGTTATTGATTAACAGTTTATCGGGGGCCGAATAATCGTTTGACACATATATATCAGACCAGCCATCCTGGTTTATATCGGCAATGCCGCTCCCCAAGCCATAAGACATTCCGGAAATATTAAGCCCGGCTTTATCCGATACCTCTTCAAAATGGCCCGCGTTATTGCGATATAATTTAGCGTGCATGGTCGGTTCCCGCTTCTTCAGAATCTCCTTAATGGTAATATCATCGAGGTTACTAAACTGAATGGGATTGTGATTAAGCAGGAACATATCCAGGTCATTGTCACGATCATAGTCGAAAAAAGCGGCGTGGGTACTATAAGAAGAATCGGCCAGCCCCATTTCCCTGGCCTGGTCGATAAAGGTTGGTACGCCGTTTTTACCTGGCCCCTGGTTGACGAATAACTGATTTACCCGGGCTTTACCCGGCAAATTACCCGAGTAACACTGGTATATATCTGCTAATCCATCGCCGTTTACATCGGCAATGGTAGTGCCGGTTTTCCAGGCATTGCCCATACCGGCTACCCCGGCGGCGGCCGTAATATCTTCAAACTGCATGCGGCCTTTGTTCAGGTACAGGCGGTTAGGCACTAAGTTGCCGGAGAAATATACATCCTGTAACCCATCATTATTAACATCGCCAATGGCCACCCCGCCTCCATTATAAAAATATTGGTACATGACGATATTGGCTAAAGGCGTTTCGGTTAAGGAATTATTAAAATTAATATTGGTTTGCTCGGGCGCCAAAAGGGTAAATAAAGGCGAAGCAACGGGTTTTGGCGGACTTTTTTCAACTTCTGTTTCGGAGCGTTTCTGACACCCAAAATTTAAAAATACCAACCCGGTGAAAAGCCAAAAAGAAATAAATTTAGAAAAGTGCATGGTGAAAAAATAAAAGCTTATAAAAATAAGGAATCTATTTCATATCTCCATGAAGTGCCAGTAATTGCTAAAATTTTAAGTCTTAGCACATTAACTACGGCCGTAAACTTACTTTGGATAGGAATGTTTAGCAGGGACGGGCACGATAGCTTGGTTGACTTGATATTTACAAGTAACTTATTTAGCTTTCACCTATTACTGACATACCCAAAAAACAGGATAAGTAGTCTTATATGAGCTCACTCTTGTCATCCTGAAAGGATCTATTTTGCCGTAAACCAATTAGATCCTTTTAGGATGACAGAAATGGGCTCATGAACATTGCATTAATCTAATTTTTATATTTGCGTAACATCAGATATTAGTGAGAGGTTAGGCTGGGGAGGGAAAACAATTATCTTTAAATTAAGTTATAAACTGCTCTTAATTATAAAATGAAATAAAAGTGATTATTACCGGCGCTACCGGTATGGTAGGTGAAGGTGTTATGCACGAATGTCTGTTGGACCCGGATATTGCCGAGGTTTTAGTTATAAACCGGCGGCCTAATGGTGTACAACATCCGAAGCTAAAAGAAATTATTCACGCTGATTTCCACAATTTCACCGACCTACCTATTGATTTCACCGCTTACCAAGCCTGCTTTTTTTGTTTGGGCGTTTCGTCGATGGGCATTAGCCCCGAAGAATATTACCTGCTTACTTACGAACTCACTTTGCATGTAGCCCGTATCCTGGCCACTCAGAATCCCGAAATAATTTTCTGCTACGTCTCCGGAGCTGGCACCGATACTTCCGAAAAGGGCCTTTTTTACTGGGCACGAGTAAAGAGCAAAACCGAAAACGACTTAATGAAACTCTCTTTTAAAAAGGCTTATATGTTTCGACCCGGCTTCCTGAGTCCTACCCTAGGTTTGAAAAACACGAAATTTTATTACAAATACTTTAATTGGCTGGAGCCTGCTTTAAATATATTCTTTTCTAATCAAATGTCTACGCTACGGGAATTAGGTCGGGCGATGATCAACACCGTGAAAAAAGGATACCCGAAGCAAATTTTGGAAATTAAGGATATTAAAATTTTAGCAAAAGCATAGGCTAAAATTCTGCTTGGGAGATAAAACCTGTTTAGGTTTTAATTATTGGTAAAGCAACTATTCTTTTTAGAGGAAGGGATGTACCCATTTTTAAGAGTTATTCAATTTATTTAAACAATCCCCCTGCCCCCTTCAAAGCTAATCCGGTCGGGGAAAATATTGCTTTCAGCATAGCTACTTTGCTAAACAAAAAGAAAAGTTGTTGGTATAAATTAAGCCTTAGCTACGGGGAACTGCCCCCTTGAGGGGACCGCAGGGGTGTAATGACTGCAGCAATTAAGAATAGCTTTTAGTTCTGGGTTATCAACCCAACTATACACCCCTCTTTATCTCCCCTCAAGGGGAGAGTTTGCTGCGTAGCCGACTGCCTGGGGTATAAAGCTTTATTTCACCCCAACAAGATTAACCACAAAGAGGGAATTAGCATACTTATAAAAGCCTAAAAATTAAGGTTCCCGTACTCCGGGGAATATTTAAATTCCCGCAATCGCAAGTAAGTAAGTAACAAGACAAATTAAATTATACATTTAGAAATATGCCGAAAGCTCCCCTCCTGTTTTAGGAGGGGCAGGGGTGGTAATATTCACCGAAGACTTTTATATAATTATTACTGTCCTGTCGCTTATATCTATCCTGAGGAGCCTTTTAAACGAAATATTATTATTAGCTTTCTTCCCAATTGCCCAGAAGCCTTCTTAGCACCACAATCTCGCCTAAGTGGTAGGCATTATGTTCGGCTACCAGCATGGCTTCCCGCAAGAGGTTCTGGCCATCACCGTGGGCAAAAGGTTTAAAAAGGTCCTGGGCCGGATCTTGGATTAATTTTATCATAGCCTCCAAACCTGCCAAAATAGATTGGATGCTTTTATCGAGGGCTTCCTGGTTAGCGGGTTTATCTTCTTGCGGCCAGTACCCAGCCGGCCATTGCGGTGATTTATAATCGGGATTACGGCTAAAATCCAGGATATCGTACAAAGCGATACGCAAATGCTCTATCAGCTGCCAAAGCGTGTAGGGCACATCTGCTATTCTTTTCTCGGCAACGGCGGCCGATATGCCTTGCAATACTTCTGGAAGGGACTTAAAAGCCTGGCCACTCCTGATAAGTTTCGTCAGCTGATCGCGTATTTGTTGGTCTGGTACCATAAAGTTTGTCTTTTTATTTTGCTTAACTGATTTAAGAGAAATTTAGAGACGCAGGAGATTAGATAATAAAAAAGGCAGTTTCCTCCGGAAAGAACTGCCTTTTTTATTATCTAAAATATTTATTTAGGTTCCGGTGCATTGGCAGCAATCAGTTTTTCCTTTTTTAACTCTGCCCAAAAAGCGGCCGGAATTTTAGCTTTCATGGATGCCACATTGTCTTTGGCCTGAACCGGGGAACGGGTGCCGGGAATAACGGCCGAAACAACCGCTGGAGCAGCAGAAAACTGCAAGGCCGCCGTGCGCAGGTCGGTGCCATGTTTTTGCGCAATTTTACTGATGCGTTCCCTTTTTTCTTTAAAGCCGGCCGGTATTTTGTCTCCGTAGTCATAACGGTCTATTCCGGCCAGGAAACCGGCATTTAATGGCGCGCCAATTACTAACGAAACCCCTTTTTTTTCACAGGCCGGAAACAAGCGGTTCAGGGCATCTTCGTGTTTCATCAATGAATATTGCGTGGCCGAAAGAAAAATATCCGGATCAGCCACTTCCAAAGTGCGCAGGATGGGCTCAATCGTATTTACGCCTAAACCCCAGCCTTTAATTAAGCCTTCTTCCCGCATGCGGGTCAGCTCCGGCATCGCACCGTTCTGGGCAGTTTTAAAGTATTCGGTCCATTTATCTTTCATATCACCATTATCCGGAGAAAGGTCATGAATAAATACAATGTCTAAACTTTCTATCCCCAAACGCTGCAGACTATCTTCTACGGAGCGGCGGACACCAGCGGCGCTGTAGTCATATTCATATGTAAAAGGCGAAGGCTCTTTCCATATCGTTTTCGGAATATTTTTTGATGGTTTAAGTAAGCGCCCGATTTTGGTGGATAGCACATAATCATCCCGTTTTTTGTCGTGGAGAAATTGCCCGAAGCGGCGCTCGCTCAAACCTAAGCCGTACCACGGAGAGGTATCAAAATACCGGACACCGGCTGCCCAGGCACCTTCCATTGCCTCCTGGGCCTGTTCATCGGTAGTAGGCCGGAAAGCGTTACCGATTGCGACCCCACCCAAACCAAAGCGCTGGGAGGGCCGGAAGCGATCTTTGGCCGACGCATTATTATTTGGAGCTGAATCCATTTTGTCCTCTTTAAAAATATTGTTTGACATTGTACTAAAAGCCGGGATAATCGGGGCTAATGCTGCGGCCGTGGCTCCTTTCATTCCCGCCGTTATAAAATTTCGTCGTGTAAACATACGTGTATTCAGAAAACGTAAATGAATAATCTTTAACCCGAAGTTCTTTGATATTGTTTCAGGTTGAAGAATATCTAAAACTTCTTCTCTATTCTTGCTTCTAAATCTGGATTCAGAATAAAAACATAATACCCGGATGTAATTAATTTAGATTACCAGGAAAATATAAGTAAGAAGGCCAGATTTAATTTTGTTTAACAATTTGTCGAAAGTTGTAACTAGTTTACTGTTTATCAATAAGCTATTAAAATATATTATTGATACTAATAGCTTGATCCTTGTGTCTGTTTACTTACTTTTCGAGTTTAAAGAATAATTGGGAAATGGGAATAAGCATAATACCCGCCAAGGCAAAAGCAATGAAAGAAACTTTCAGGTTAAAGGCATGCGCCAGGTAACCAATCATGGGTGGCCCCAGCAACATACCCACAATACCGAAAGTGGCAATAAGCGAAATAGCCATACCGGGCGAATACGTTTTGGAGGCACCCGCCAAGGTATAGGTCATGGGTATTACGGAAGCGGTTCCAAAGCCCACCAGGGAAAAGCCGATCATGGCGGGCCAGAAGTTAGGCAGTAAAATAGCCAATAAAATACCGGTAAAAATAAAGGAGGCACTCATGATATAAGTAGCCGGCATGCCCATTTTATGAATAATCCGGTCGGATAAAAAACGGGAAAGCGCCATAAATGCCATAAATATCAGATAACCAGTGGTAAATACGTCTTCTTTTACCACTTGCTGAAAGTAAATACCACTCCAATCGAACATGCCGCCTTCGCAGATCGCGGCAAAAAACACCATTAAGCCTAAGTATAAAATATAAGGATCGGGTTTTCCCAAGGCCAGTTTATTACCGGTAGCAGATCGGTCGTTACGGAGTAAAAATTGAAAAGCAATTAAAATGGCCATAATAGCTAATCCCGAAACAATAAGTAAATGCGGCACAATGGTAACCCCGACCGAAATAAGTAAAGTGGTAAAGCCTACCCCCACAATACCGCCAGTACTCCACAACCCGTGAAAAGAGCCATTAATTTTCTTATCGAATTGTTTTTGCAATGTAATTGCCTGGGTATTAACGGCTATGTTAAACATGCGTAAACTAAACGAATACAGAAAAAGAGTAATAACCAAAGCTAGGGTAGTTTGGGCCAATCCGATAAAGGACAAACAAATGGCATTTACCAGGAACCCGGCCGTTAACGGTATCCGGGTTTCGTATTTAGAAACCAGCCAGCCCGATATGGGCAATCCGATCATGGAACTGATCGGCATAATCAGGAGAACCGAACCTAATTCGGCTTCGTTTAAATCTAAAGCGGCTTTTATGGTAGGAATCCGGGATGCCCAACTGGAAAAAGTAAATCCGGACAGAAAAAAATAAGAGCTAAGCGCAATTCGCTGTTTATTGATTAACTGCATTATTTTAAAATAAAGGTGCAAATATGCTGATTAAATTTTTTGTTTCGTGCTGGTTATCTTTCTTATCTTTTCCTGATTTTGGCTAGCTAAGTAAACGGACACCAGTATTAAGATATAAGTAGTAAAACTGAATTTGAATGAATTATTAATTTTTATGAGGTTAAAATAACTATCTAAGTGGCTGATCAGCAAATCCACTTTTGTTTATTTATTTAAAATGAATAATAAAGAGAAGTTGAAAAAATAATGAGCCGGACTCGGGTATACCTCGTGTTCTCTACTTGATAGGTAGACCACAATTTTCTATGCGGGTGGGTAAATTTTCTGGCAAAGATTAAGCTTTTATGGTGTTTTATTTTATTACCTCCAAAAAATTCAGTCAGCACTTTTTTGCCCATCAAAACGTAAAATATTGCTGCTGGTTTAAATAAAGGCATAATCTTTAACTTTAAGCCACGGGCCACCTTGGTATTCCCATAAACTAAGGCCAATACCTTCGGCAGTGAATGGCTGAAAAGAAGCGGAAAGTTCGTGGTATAAACTATTAGCAACAGCTACCTCTACTTTGTTCTGAACGGTAATATGCGGATTAAATTTTTGTTGATCCTGGGGCTTAAGCCACGCTATCCATTCTTTTTTAAGATTATCCTGTAACCAAATCAACTCCTCGCTTTTTAGTTTGTAGGCTATGCCCCGACCCAACTTCATTATTCCGGCCACTTCCAGATTTATCTTTTTTTGTTTAGCCGCTACTGTCTCTAACAATTGGTTTACCGCGGGTACGGGTGGCAGCTGATGAAATAAAGTTAAGTGGGCATCCAGGTAATTTATCCGGGGTGGAAAATGCTTCTTTCTTAAAGCGTTAAAAAATGCAAAAGCATCGGGATTTATTTGTAGGGTTAAAATTAGTGGAGCTGGTTCGGAAATCATAATAGTTTAGTAAATAGACCTGTTTCAGTTTTGTACGAATTTATTAACTTATGTTTCGTAACTCGTTTTTGCTAATGAACAGAAAAGATTGGTTTTAGAAGCAGCAGATTTTCCTGGCTTTGCTCCTGTCGTAGCCGTTGATAATACAACATCAATCGCGGCTACCCTGACTTAAGTAATTACTTTTAAAGAACAACCAACAGTTGTAACTGAGCCTGTTCTTAAGAGAAATAAAAAATGTTGCTGAATAATTACGGATTACCCTAATTGCAAACAAAAAGCCCGGCTTAAATATTTTAAGCCGGGCTTTTTCTTACATTATTAGCAGAGAGGATGGGATTCGAACCCACGATACCCTTTTGAGGTATACACACTTTCCAGGCGTGCTCCTTCAACCACTCGGACACCTCTCTGTTTCGTACTGCAAATTACGATATAAAATCAGCAGAAAACAAATGTTTCCAATTAACCTGCCGATTTTTCCGTTCTCTAAAGTGGTTCTTCGGATATTTCTCCCCGGATATCTCTTTCTAATAAACTCCGGGTTTGGTCTGGCGGCAACCCTAATCCCAATACAAACATTAACTTGGTTACGGCAGCTTCACTCGTAATATCGGCCCCGCCAATAACCCCCATTTTTTGCAGGTATTTACTTGTCTGATACTGACCTTGTTCTACCCGACCACCGTCGCACTGGCTGACATTATAAATAAAAGTACCCCGATCAATAGCTTCCTGCATGGCTTTTAAAAACCAGGGAGCGGTAGGCGCATTGCCGGAGCCGTAGCTTTCCAGCACTACTCCTTTTAAGCCTTCGGTTGATAATAAGCTGCGGATTACCCGTTCGGCTAAACCCGGAAAAAGCTTTAACCGCACAATGTTCCGTTCCAGTTGCTGATGCGCTTTAAAAAGCCCTGACGGTAAGCGCCGCAGGTACATGGAGTGGTATTCTATATTTACACCCGCATGGGCCAGTACCGGGTAATTAACAGATTTAAAGGCATTGAAATGACTACTTTCAACTTTTTTAGATCGGTTGCCCCGCAACAACAAATCACCAAAATATATACATACTTCCGGCACAATGCACCGCCCCTGCCGGGTAGAAACCGCTATTTCCAAGGCGGTAATCAAGTTTTCGCGCGCATCGGTCCGCATTTTACCAATTGGAACCTGGGCACCCGTAAAAATAACCGGCTTTTGCAAATTCTCGAGCAAATAACTAAGTGCCGAGGCGGTATAAGCCATGGTATCGGTGCCGTGCAGAACGACAAATCCATCGTACTCTTCGTAATTGTCCCGGATAATAGCCGCCAGCCGGATCCAGTCCTCATCGGTAACATCCGACGAATCGATAGGTGAAGTATAGCTGATTAAGGATAGAGAAATGTTTAGTTGGCGCAATTCCGGCATGCGCTGCAATATTTCTTCGAAATTAAAGGGCACTAAATGGCCGGCACGTTTATCGTACACCATGCCAATAGTACCCCCCGTATAAATAACCAAGACCGAACCTTCGGGCTCGAGGGTTGTGGCGGTATTGAGATGTACTTTCTTCTCTTCCATGCTACAAATTAAATAGTTTTTGCGTGTTTGCCGATGTTTTTTGCGCTATGTTCGTTAAATTATCTTTTTTTATTTCTGCAATCCGCTGCGCAATAATGGGTAAATAAGCGGGTTCATTCCGTTTACCCCGGTAAGGTACCGGCGCCAGATACGGGCAATCTGTTTCTAACAACACATGATCCAGAGAAATATCCGGTATAATTTTATCTAAGCCGCCGTTTTTAAAAGTGACTACCCCGCCTATTCCCATATAGAAGCCTAATCTTATCACTTTTTCGGCTTCTGCGGGCGTGCCCGAAAAACAATGAAAAACACCGGTCAAGGTTCCGTCTTGCTCTTGCTCGATAATATCGTATACTTCGGCAAAAGCATCGCGGGTATGCAGCACAATAGGAATTTGGTATTGCTTGGCCCAGCGCACCTGGATACGTAAAGCTTCCTGTTGCTGCGCTAAGAATGTTTTGTCCCAGTATAAATCTATGCCCGTTTCGCCGATGGCAATAAATGGGCGTTTGCTCAACCAATTTTCCAATTCGTATAGTTGCTGCTCAAAATGTTTCTGCACCGAACAGGGATGCAGGCCCATCATGGCCAGGCAAGTTTCCGGATGATCCTGCTCGGTACGTAACATCACATCGATTGAAGTATGATCGATATTCGGCATTAAAATTTGCTTAACCCCGGACTCTTTTGCTTTTTGGATAGCTTCGTTCCGGTTAGGGGCAAAGGCTTCGGCATAGATATGGGCATGCGAATCGATATAGGAAATTTCTGACATAATAAGTACCTGAACGTAATAAATGAGCTTAATATTTTCGCTCTTTCCACCGCACTTTAAAGGGCAGCAGGAAAAAAAGAATGCTGGATAACGACATGAAGATGACATAAAGTTCAAAAACAAATAAATACCACGTGGGCATGCGAATCTGCAAACGTTGTAAACACTTGTAATTAAACCAGGTTTGTAATATAAATTTCGCCAAGAAGATGCCCCACACGACGGCTACCGATGAATGGACCCGAAAAGGAAAACAAAACATGTAAAAAGAAGCATAAATAATTAAAACCACGGACATGTACCAGGGCAAGTACCGGATACCCTGCATCCATCGTTTTCGCTGGTTCAGCAAAACCGACCAGTTGCGGGCCGGCGCCGAAAAGGTTAATACCCCGGGATGGTAAATATTCAGAAAGCCATGTCCGTTTTTAATTACTTCCCTAAACAACTGGATATCCTCGGTTATGGAAAAAGGCATATTTTCGTAACCTCCGGTTTCTTCGTAAGCTTGGCGCGTAATGAGCATATTATTGCCCATGGTACTAACGGGCCAGTTTAGATCCGACACAATTTGCATCAAGCCCAGGGCGTTTATCCAATCTAAAGCCTGCATCCGGTAAAAGAATTTATCTCCGGCAATAGTGGTCATACCGGTAACAATGGCAGTATTATTTTTTATTCCCCCTAACATGTTCTGCACCCAATTGGGGGGTACCGCAATATCGGCATCAGTAATAAAAAAATAATTACTGCTCGCTTTTTTGGTAAGGTGAGCCAGCACATTGCCTTTGCCGCGGGCCTGACCTAGTTTTTCCCGGATGGGTATATAGGTAAACTGGGGCTTGTCCCGGATAAAATCCTGTATCAGGGCATACGTATTATCGGTAGAAGCATCATCGCCAATGAGAACTTCTAATTTTTGCGTTGGGTAATTAAGTTCGGCAATAGATTGGAGGCAGCGGATAATATTATGTTCTTCGTTTCGGACTGCGATGAGGATGCTCACCAAAGGCTGAGCGGTATCCGGCTCGGGCGGATCTACCTGGTTTACCGCCTGCAAGACCAGCACCACCAGGAAAATGCCAAAAAAAAGAATAAAGTAAATAATAGATACAATCATAAGGTCTTAAACTGGTAACCCAAACCGGAAAAATGGGCCAAGTAACGGGGCAATACGTATTGCAGGTTCCGGCGCGCTTTCAGGCTATCGTGGAAGACAACAATTGAACCCTTACTTGTGTTTTGGATAGCTGCCTGTAAACACTTTTCCGCAGTTAGATTCGCATCAAAATCATAAGTCAGCACGTCCCACATAATCAGGTTATAGTTTACCTTTAATTGGTGGTATTGTTGCGGGGTACACCTACCGTGCGGGGGACGAAATAATTTTACCTTTAAATCCGGACAAAGTTTTTCCAGTTCTTTCTGGCATTTTTGGGTGTTCTGCCAATAAAGTTCGGCAGAAGTTTTCCATCCTTGCAGGTGGTTATAGGTATGATTGCCCAACCGGTGCCCTCCGGCTATTACTTTCCGGGCAATGGCGGGATGTTTGCGGAGATTTTCTCCTACACAAAAAAAAGTAGCCAGGGCCTGATATTTATGCAGTTCCGTGAGTACAAATTCGGTAACTTCCGGAATGGGGCCATCATCAAAAGTGAGGTAAATAATATTGTCCGTAACAATTTGCCGCCAGGTTAAACCGGGTAATAAAGCTGAAACGACACGCGGCGTTTTAAAAAACCTCAATTTATTGATGCAAAACAAAATTTTGAATCATACAGAACCTTTTAGGGGTGAAAGGGCCAACCAAATCGATATCTTGGAACAAGGCAGAAGCTCCGTTATTGAATAAATAATGCCGTATAATAAAGCAAATTTATCTTCTCGCTTCCGATACTTATTTAAACCGGCAGGATAACAAGGTTATATCGTCCTGAAATGAAGTACTGCCCTGGTTATGGTTTTTAATTTCTTCCAGTAACTGCTCGTGCATTTTGTTGAGGTTCATATAACGCGAGTTTTGCAGGAATTTAATCGTATTTTCCAGGCCGTATTCATCTTCTTCCAGGTTAAATACTTCGGTGAGCCCATCGGTATAACTCAACATCATGGATTTACGGGGTACTTCCAAGGTGGTAACCGAAATAAAAGGCAGTTCCTCAAAAATACCTAACATGGTGCAGCCCTCGGTCAGGAGTTTATACGAGTTGTCTTCATAAAGCAAAACCGGGGCATTGTGGCCGGCATTCACAAACTTTAATTCGCGGGTTTTGCGGTTATAACAAGCCAAAAAAGAAGTAATAAATTTCTCGGCAATCGCATTGTTGTAAATCAGGTAATTGAGCTCCGTAACTACTTTTTCCAGGTCGCCGGTTTGGCGTACAATGGTGCGTAAACCCGCCTGGAAGTTAGACATCAGCAAAGAAGCCGGCACGCCTTTGCCCGATACGTCGGCCACACAAACCAAAAACTGATCCTGATCTATCTCGACGAAATCGTAATAATCGCCGCCAATAGACGAATGCGGAATGTAGCTGGCATGCACGGCTACTTCGGTATCGTTGGGTAGGCTTTTAGGAAATAGCATAGTTTGCACTTCTCGCGCAATTTTAATTTCGTTGCGGATGGCTTCTTCGGCTAAACGCTGGCGGGCCAGTTTGCGGTTTTGCATGGCCACAATAATAATATTACTAATGGTTTGCACAAACGACAAAGCCGCAATATTGGAATAATAAGCGTGTGAATTCCCGATCAGGACAAAAGCAAGTACTTTATTATTTTGAAAAACCGGGATCACAATTTCAAATTCACTCCAGCGGCCGTCTAAATCCAGCTCACTGATATAAGTAGTTTCAGATAAATTAGTGATAACCGGCGGCAACGCTTCCAGCTTATTAAAGTTAAAGCTGGTACCAAAACAAACTTTACATTCCCATTCATCGTCCAGTACAAACAAGGTAAGGCGATTGATATGCAACTGCGCCAATAAAGTAAAATGGTATATTTTATACAGCGCGTACTCCGATAAATTGTTATTGATGGCCTGCGTAATTTCCAATAAAGCTGAGAGCTCTAATTTTTTTAAATTAAGCTCTTTTTTTACATTAGCTGTATCAACTTCCGGCATCGGTAAAGATGATTTTAGGGTCATAAGCATCACGTAGCCCGTTGCCGAGCAAATTAAATGATAAAACCAGTAGGCTTATACAAGCACTGGGTAGTAAGATTAAAAATAAACCGGCCCGGGCGCCAACCAGCTGAAAGCCTTCGTTTACCATCATTCCCCAGGAGGGTGCGGGTGGCTGAACCCCTAAACCCAAAAAGCTTAATCCGGCTTCCATTAAAATAGCCGAAGCAAAATTAGCGGTAGCTATAACAATAAGCGGCCCAATCATGTTGGGCAAAATATGATTGATTATAATCCGGTACCGGGGCAAACCCAGTACTTTTGCTGCCTCAATATACGTCTTTTCTTTTAAACTTAAAAATTGGCCCCGTACAACCCGAGCTACATCTACCCACATAGTAAGTCCTACGGCTACAAAAGAAACCCAGATACCTTTGCTATTCAGGGCCAGCGAAATGGCAATAACCAGCATGATACCTGGTACCGACCAAATCACCGTCATAAAAAACAGCATTAATTTATCTACCCAGCCCCCAAAATAGCCCGCCAGGGCCCCAACCGCAATACCAATTACCACCGATATCAGCACGGCCACTAAACCAATGCCCAAAGAAATACGGGTACCCAGTATTAACCTGCTCAGTACATCCCGCCCGGCATTATCCGTACCGAGCCAGAAAGTTTTGGTATATAAATTATCTTGTTTTAACCGGGCTAAGGCCTTGGGATGGTTTTTTTCTCCGGTAATTTGGCTGATACTAAAAACCCGGTTTTCCTGCGGCAAAGCCGGGTTTATTTCAAAAGGCGTCAGGCTGATGAAATCGCCTTTAACCGTATAAGTGCGGTAAGGATATTCGGTAAAACTTTGCCGCACCCCAAACAGCATTCTGGATAAGAAATTCTGAGAAGTTGCCGGCACCTCCAAATCGGGAACTTTAAACACGGGCACGGTAAAACCGGGCGTTTTTTTTTGCAGTTGCACAATGGTATTATTGGCATTAGCCGTATTATCCGGCATAATTAAATACCCCAGCAAGGCGATAAGCGTAGCCACCAAGATTATAAATAAGCCCACCATAGCGGGCTTATTACGCAAAAGACGGCGCCGGATGGTTTGACCAGGCGTAAGAACAGAAGGTTTAACTTCTTGCTTTACTAACATTTACCGGGAATTATGCGCTAATAATCCTTCTTTGGTGGCCAGAAAATAATAGTTGCGGCAATTTTGAAAAAACTCTTCCGCTTTGTACTCTATTTCGGAATCGGGATCGGGATAAAAACAGTTAATATATTGCTTTTGCACCAAATCTTCCAGATTGGCACTCAGTTCGGTTTCGGGTATATCTAACTTGCCGGCCAGATCGCGAAATGGGGTTACAAAATATAATTCGTTTATAATGTCGTATTCTAAATCGTTCATGTTGTATAAAATTAAGTTTTAAATTATAAATGCTGCTTGCACCTAAGTAGCCCTAAAACGTAAGAAACTTGCGGTGGTTAAGTTTTAAGGTTTCTACCTTTCCAATTATAAGTACCTTTTAAGGCGGTTAAAGCGGTTATTACCACGTAAGGCACATAAATAAACTGAAGCGGTACAATGTAAACCCAATACCTATGTTTTTGAAAAAAAGATAAAACCGGTTTCAAAAACCAAATATCCAGCAGGCATTTAGCCCCGAAAGCTAAAGCAAAGGTAAGCCCGGAAGCATAGCCCAGAATAAATAAACCTAAAAATAACAGAATAAAAAAATTTACACTGAAAACCAGCACCGCGAGCAGCTTGGTTTTAATATCGGTATAGGCCGGCCATTTACTGGCCCATCTTACGCGTTGGGCAAAAAAAACGGCTACTTGTTTTTGGGCAGAAGTATACACGACGGCTTCCGGCGATTTCAACGTAAACACGGCTTCGGGGTAAAGCTTAAAAACTTTATGCATCAAAAATTCATCATCGCCGGATGGAATGTGTTCGTTGCCGGCAAAGCCATTTACTTCGTTAAAAACTTGCCTGGTGTACGCAATATTAGCGCCATTACACATGTTAGGTCTTTTCAGCGCCAGCGAACCGGCTCCTACTCCTATTAAAGAAGCAAATTCTACTAATTGTATTTTCTCGAAAACCGAGGCAGATTCAGTAAAGCACACCAGTCCGGAAATAAATTTTGCCTGTTGCTGGCGGTACAGGTATTCGATGTGCCGCAACCAACCGGGTTGCACCCGGCAATCGCCGTCCGTTAAAACCATTAATTCTCCGGTTGCCTGCGCAACGCCTATTTCCACCGCGGCCTTTTTACCGGTTTTAGAAGTATATTTTTTTAGTTTCTTATAGTGTACCGGGAATATTGACGTTTGCGCAAATCTCAATACCTCAGCACCCGTCTTATCTTCCGAATAATCATCAATAACAAGAACTTCTATCAACTCGGGATCATAGGTTTGGGCTTTCAAGTCCGATAGCAAAGCGCCAATATTCGCCTCTTCGTTCCGCACCGGTACAATTACCGACAGTAAGGTTTGCGGGACATCCCCTTCGGGCACTTTCAGTAGCGGTATTTTTTGCCAGGCCCATAAGCGCTCCAGAATAACGTAGCCATACAGGAAAACGCAACTAAACCCAATAATTTGTATGAAAAAAATAAAGTAAACCAAAGGATGCAGTTATGTTAAACGGCAAGAACATAATTACTCTAACCAATAATAATCCGGAGAGCAAAAAAAGAAAAAATAAATGAAAAGCTTATTTATAAGTTTGATTCTGCCTTATTTTCTCCCTGGCTCATCCTGAAATATTATATTCTGGAATATGATATTCTGGAATATTAGTTAAGCAAAAGATTTTTGGTTTTTAAACGCCATACAAATACCAAACCGCCCAGGCAGGGCAAAGCAATATTTAAAAACCACAAACTTAAACTGGCGCTCATTACGGCTACTTTATTTTGCTGCAAAAGGGAGAAAAAATACATAGCCGACAATTCGCGCATGCCTAAATCGGTAAAGGCGGTAAACGATGGTACTACCGATTTTAATAAAAAAGTACTGGCGATGCCCATACCCATTTGCCACCCACTAACCTGAACGCCAAAGGCGTGCAGTAACAAGCCAAACTGTAAAACAAATACCAGATAGCGCAACCCGGATAAACCCAGTAACATACTTATTTCGGATTTGGTATAAAAGCCCACAATAGAAACAAAGCGCTTAAATTGGTTTAAAACTGGTAAAGCTGCTACCACATTAATAATAATGCGCGGATGAAATAACACAATGCCTAAACAAATATTAACCAGCAGGAAACTTATGGTTAAACCTAAACCAAACCAGGAATAATGCCCTTGGAATATAAAAACAAAGTACAACAAACCCAAACTGCCGCCGGCTACTGTCCAGAATAACTGGCAAAACCGACCTAAAAAAATAGCCCCAAACGTTTGTAAACGCTGCCGGGTACGGAGCTCTATTATGCGGCCCGCGTAATCACCAATGCGGTTAGGCGTTACAAAGCCCAGGCAAATGCCCACTAATACCGCGCGGTAAGCTTCCCAAAAAGTAATTTCTTCTACTTTAGCCGCTAATTTTTTCCATTTCTGGGCTTCTAATCCCCAGTTAAAAATAATAAGTCCGAAAGCACTGGTAATTGGCCAAATGGCTCCCTTTTTAAAAGCTTGCCATAAATCGCGTAACCAAACTTCTGCTTTCAATCCTTCTCCAAAAACAGCTTGGTACAAGAAATAAAAAATACTTCCGGCTACCAGTAATTTAGAGAAGAGAAGGATATATTTTTTTAAACTTCTTTTAGAAGTGCGCATGCAAAAATAAAGGTAAATAGCGGGCAAAGATAGCAGTTTCTGCTAGGTTATGCTTTGCCTATCGTATAAACGTAACAACTGCGGCTATCTTCAAAATTTTTGATTAACCGCAATAATATGGACTAGCAACTGGTATATTGTAATATTATTTTTCAGAAGCTTTACTTTCGCTTTCAGCAATTGCTCCCATATAATTTTTTTTCAAATTGGATAGTGTTCAGTAAAGCAAAATAGAATGATGGAAATAACTTATTCTGAACTGAAGATATCAGAACTTATATAAAGCATAAAAGCCTGACCAGTCATCCGATGATGACGCAGTCAGGCTTTTAAAATCCTTTAAAACCTTGCCAAGCAATACCCTTGGGTAAGGGTAATATCTTTCGATCTTAAAGAACAAGTTTTGTCTCAATACAGACCTAAATCTGTATTAAAACTGAACACCATTTGAAGGTTCAACATTGTTCAGGCTTGACAAAATTTGTTTGGGACTAGACATTTATACCTCCTTTCTTTAAATTCGACATCTCTTCCGGGGTTCACCAAATACCTTATGGTTAGTGGCCAAAAGCCGTAGCACTCACTACTAAGTACTAAAGTAATTTTTAATCCGGAAGGTTCCAAAACAATTGCACTTTATTTTATCTTTTTTTTCCCAGAATAGAGTTCTGAAGGCGCAGAACGGGCTTTTAGAAGATAAAATCACACCTAAAAATAGCATTAAATTAATTAAAAGCACTGATAAACAAAGCCTTATAATTAATTCTTATTTACTTTAACTATATAGATTATCCAGGCTGCTAACAGTAGTAATTCGGCTACAGCATCAATTAAATAAGTATTCCATATTACATCACGCGTAGCAAAATAAATATCAATAAAGGCCATACCGGTGGTACTGCCTACCGCCAAAACCCCTAAGTAAGTTTGGTATTCGCCGGTTAGCGCCGCCGTAATAAAAACCGCACTAATAACCAATAATAATACCGCCACCGTTTGCACCAGCCATAAATCGGTTTTGGGACCCGTAACTGCTAAAAAACTGGGCATGTGTATTAAAGGCCAAATACTAGGTAAGGCAAAATATAGCCCGTGCAGCCAAAGCAAAAAAATTGGTTTTTTCGGTACCATTTTTATAAAATACGATTAGATAAAAAGCATAAAAGATAAAGCAAAGCAAGTTTTATAAAAACAAATTGTTCTTTATACTGGTATTTGATATATTTCGAGAAGATTTATTTTAAATAAACCGGCAAATGATGAAGAAACAAGTATTTTACTTATTATTGATTTCCATTATTACGTTAACTTCTCTTACCCAAAAACCAGCCCTAACCCCCGTTGGTACCTGGACCAATGCGGATAAAGAAGCTAAGTTTGAAATTTTTGAATGTGGTGCGAAGCTTTGCGGTAAAATTGCCTGGATAAAAAATCCAAACCAAGATGACAAACCTAAATTAGATGTTAATAATCCGGATAGTAAATTAAGAAACCGGCCTATTTTGGGAATGGTTTTTATGAAAGATTTTGCTTTCGATGAAAATGGTAAATGGGATAATGGTACTATTTACGATCCGAAGAGTGGCAAAACGTATTCGTGCTACATCCGGGTTTTAGATAAAAATAAAATTGAGGTGAAAGGATATATTGGCGTATCCCTGATCGGACGCAGCCAAATATGGACCAGGGCATAATGTGTAATGGAAGGAAAAAAAGAAAGCCGGCTTTAACAAGTCGGCTTTCTTTTTTTCAGCCTTCGTTAAAAAATAGCTTCAATGCGGTAATTAGTATTGCGGAAACTAAAATCTTCGCCTACGTTTTTATTTACCATGGCTTTAAATAAAGGCGACATGGCCGAGATGGCAAAATACTTTTCTCCTTCTACAGTAATTTCCCCTAAACTCACCGATATAAAAAACTTCTGTGTATTGGTAATAATAACGCTGCCCAACATAATAATTTTGTTTTCTTTGGTGGCATTAATGCGTTTCAGAATAGATAAAGTGGTAATTGCTTCATCCAGTTGTTTCGCAAACATATCGCGCTGTATCTGGCAAGCCTCCCGAAAAGATTCAAACTTATCTTCCATAGCTCCCTGGTGCTCATTAGCACTTTCCTGTGCTTCATCCATGGCACTTTTAGCCGTCTGAATTTGCAAGTTCTGAATACGAAGACATTCGTTAAGCAGCCTTTGTTTTAAAGCTAAGTTAGTTAAAGTTGAAGTTGGTAGGTCGTAGGTCATATGTGCGTGCGTATTTATTCTAAAAATTTCTTTTATTCGATAAAAACTCAAAAAAGTTACTTACTCAGATAAAAATAATACACTAAATTGTTTAGCTATTACTTACCCATTATCTAAATATTGCGGTAATAACCAGCATAAGTAAAAAAGGTTTTATTTGAAATACCAATTAACATGCTAAAATACTCTTTAACAAGAGCCTTAATTTAAGAATATATTGTATAATTTTAATTCCTATTAAAAGGTTATAATAGTCGCTTGCGCATATACTTATTATGAAATACGTTTATCTGATAATTTTATTTTTCTGTTTTCTACTACCGGCCCGGGCAACGCATATCGTAGGCGGCGAATTTCAATTAACATACCTGAACGGCTCATCGTACGAGCTTATTCTTAATTTGTATGTCGACAAACGGAATGGTAATCCGGACGCAGTAGATAATTCGATCTTGGTTAGTCTATTTACAAAAGACACCAACTTACGGGTGCTTAATTTAACCATGCCCTTAGTCCGCCGATTACCGGTAAATTATTCTTATATTGCTTGTACCAATCCGGAGTTAAGTACCGAAAAAGTAGTTTACCGCCAGATATTAGATTTGCCCGCCAATACTTATAATAATCCCGGAGGGTATTATGTCGTGCACGAAAGGTGTTGCCGCAATAACAGTATTGATAATATTATCAGACCCGAAGATGCCGGGCAAACGTTTTATTTAGAATTTCCGCCCGTTGTGCAAAACGCAACCCGATTCATCAACTCTTCCCCGGAACTTTTTCCTCCGCTCAGCGACTATGCATGTGTAAACGATTTATTTTACTACGATTTCGGGGGCGTAGATCCGGACGGTGATTCTTTGGTTTACGAAATGACCACTCCTTTTAATGGCTACAGTGCTCCCACGCCTAATGATAGAGTTGCGCCTATTGCTTCAGCGGCACCTTATCCGTTGATAAACTGGATTACTGGTTTAAGCACGGCCAATCAGATTCCGGGGGACCCCGTAGCTACCATCAACCGGGCAACCGGACGCTTTACCGTAAAACCTACCCTTACGGGGCTTTTTGTTTTTGCCGTTAAATGTTCGGAGTACCGAAATCGTAAAAAAATAGGCGAAGTAAGAAGAGATTTTCAATTGCTGGTTTTAAACTGTCCCCAAAATGGTTCGCCGGCTATTCAGATAAGGCAACCAGGTCAACAAACATTTTACCAGGAAGGAGACATTATAAAAATTAGCAGCAACCAAGCGCGCTGCCTCGAAATATTTTCATCCGATACAGATCCGGACGAAGTTTTAACTATAGAAGCCAAGCCGGTTAATTTTAATTTAACGGATCAGATTGTTGCTTTGAGCACGGGTAAAGTAAACCGCAACGGCAATACTGATTCGATTAAGACGACTGCCTGTTTTCCGGCGTGCCTGAACTCGGAAGGAAAAGTTTATTTACTCGATTTAATTGTGCGGGATGACGGGTGCAGTTTACCCAAAAGAGATACGGTGCGGGTTTCTTTCCAGATAGAACCTGCACCAAATGTAAATCCGGAAATTACCACTACTGCCAGTACAATCTCGTTCCGGCCCAAATTAGGCGATGTGCTGGCTTTTGATGTTATTGGTACCGATGCGGATAAGGATTTAGTTTCTTTATCGGTTTCGGGGGTAGATTTTAACGTGAACACCCAGCCCATCACGTTTCCGGCTAATGCTGCTGCGGGACAGGTTACGTCGCCTTTCACCTGGCTAATAGATTGTAAGGCTACGAGCCAGGCACTGTATACTTTAAAGTTTACCGCTACTACCTTAGTATGCGGAAAAGCCATCACCAAAGATACTTTTATCGAAGTCCGGCCCGACTACCTGAATAATGAACCCACGATTACCGCCGCCCTGGCGGGTAAAAACATCGATATATTATTTGGCACTACCTTCACCGACACCATTTTTGGCACCGATCCCGACCTGGATTTAATTGCCTTGGCGGCGGAAGGCGAAGGTTTTAACCTGGCCGATGTAGGTATGAAATTTACGCCCGGTAGCGGCAACGGCAACGTTAAAGCTTTATTTACCTGGCAACCAGCTTGCGAAGTAATCTCGAAAAACCAATACCGGGTAAATTTTATATTAAACGAAAGTACCTGTCAGCCTTTTCCACCCCGAACCATTTCCGTTACGTTTAATATTACGTACGAAGCCCCGCCTACTTTTATTCCGGCCAATATTTTTACTCCCAACAACGACGGAAAAAACGATGCTTTTGAGCTGCCTACGCTCCCGCCCGATTTTTGCTCCAGTGTATTTTCCCGAATTAGAATTTACAACCGGTGGGGCAGCCTGGTATACGAAAGTGAAGATCGAAATTTTGCCTGGCGGGGCAAAGACGTAACCGACGGTGTCTATTTTTACCACATTTACTATACCGATAAAAAATATACTGGTACGGTAACTTTAGTGCGCTAAAAAATCAGAATGCACCCCAAAATCTCTCTCCTCAATGACAGAGACTCTGTTTACCCCTGAGTTTACTTCCTTCTACTTAGGACTTGGGGTGAAGATGAGGTAAATGCTTTTGATCCAAAACAGTTACTGAAAAAAACAACCCGCTTAAATTAAGCCAATGATTATAAAATAAAAGTGACCTTTAAACAGGTTGTTACTTTTCTATAATATTAGAACTACTCTAAAAAACAGGTTAACTTTTCATGGTAAACAAAAATACCAGGTATATAAAAATCCACAGCCCGTCCATAAAATGCCAGTAAATACCCAGCATTTTAATTTGTTGTTGAACAAAAGGGTTGCGGATATATACTAAGGTCCGGATAGGATCGCTGGCGGCGCGTTGGGTTTTCACGAATAAAAAAGCCAGAAAAATAAAGCCGCCAATTAAGTGCACGGCGTGTAAAGCAGATATTAAATAAATGTAGGTACCAGTAGCTAATCCGCTAAAGCTTATGCCACTGGCCGATATTTCGTACCAGCCGCTCAGTTGCGAAAGCACAAACGCTATTCCCAGTAGTAAGGTGTATAAAATGTATTTTTTAAGTTTTACCAGGTTATCTTTTTTGTAAAACCGATTAGTCTTGCTAATGGTGTAAGCACTTAGAAGCAACAAAATGGTACTGATATTAAAAAAACGGGGAAAGGTAAACTTTGCCGCACTGGTGTCGAAAGAACTGGATTGCACATAAGCAATGGTTAACATTAGAAAAAGAATGCCAATCCCCATCATACTCAGGTAAAGCATCATCATAAAAGGGTGCATTTTTTCAATTCTCGCAAATGCGGAGTCCCTTGATGTACCTACCTTATTCTTTTTTTCAAAATCCATGTTAATCTCCGGATATTTAATCTTTACTAAAATGCTTCAACCCATTTGCAGGAAGGCTTATTTTATATTTTTATACTTATTAACCCTTGGTTTGTTCTTTGGTTTATTTACTAATCTAAATATTTTTACAATAAGATCAAAAAAACGGGTTGCATCTGCCCTAGTCCTTAAATTGCTTAACCTGTCCAGGGAGAAGAACCTGGGTAACAGAAGCTTTCTCTTTTAGTTAAGCGCGCATTTTCTTTGTACTAGCACAACGATTATGAGTTGATTTGGTGTATATTTGTTATGAATAAATGTACTAATTATGAAACAAGTTTTAATAATACTTTTGTTCATGAGCACGTTAGTTTTAAGCGCTTAGGCTCAGAAAAAAAATCTTCCTACTGTTTTAGGGAAGAATTTTAAGACCGAAAATGTTATTCCGGCAACTGAATTACCGAAACTATTAGGCACCCAAGATTCGGTGGCAGTTAAAGTTACCGGGCAGGTACAACAGGTATGCCAGGCCAAAGGCTGCTGGATGGACGTAAAACTAGCGGACAATTCGGTAATGAAAGTGCGCTTCAAAGACTATGGCTTTTTTGTACCCAAAGATTTAGCGGGCAAATCGGTTACCATTAATGGTATGGCTTACAATAAATCCGTTTCGGTAGCCGAACAGCAGCATTATGCGCAGGACGCCGGCAAATCCATTACCGAGATAAAAGCTATTATGCAACTTAAACAAAGCGTTACATTTGTTGCTGACGGGGTGGTAATTAAATAAATTTTCATCCAAGTAATGTTGTTAATGTTTAAAGATTTTCTTGGACCAAAGCGCATGAGTTAAATAGTTTTATAAGAGCATTTCTCTTACCTCCATTAACTTGCCCTTATTTAAGTAGTAAATTTTAGAATTTTGACGAAAAAGGTTACCGCTATTGGTAGCCTTTTTTATTTGGTAAGAAACTTAAAGGCTATATTTTAAAATGCTTTCTAAATAACTATTCCTCAAAATTTATAGATATTTTTACCGCCACAACTTTTGCTTTAAAAATGACCGAACAAGAAGCTGCTGCCCGCATGCAAGCATTAAGCAACCGTATCCACCACCTTAACCACGAATATTATCAAAACAGTGTATCCGAAATTTCTGATTACGAGTTTGATATGTTGTTGGAAGAATTAATCCAACTCGAAAAAGATTACGGGCATTTGCGTTTACCCAATTCGCCTACGCAGCGGGTGGGCGGCACCATTACCAAAAATTTCAGCACCGTTATTCATAAATACCCCATGCTCTCGCTGGGGAATACCTATTCCGAAGAAGACTTGCGGGAATTTGACCAGCGCGTGCAAAAAGTGCTGGAAGGTGATTTTGAGTACGTATGCGAGCAAAAGTTCGACGGTGTAGCCATTAGCCTGACCTACGAAAATGGTCAGCTCACCCGCGGCGTTACCCGCGGCGATGGCACTCGTGGCGATGATATAACCCACAATGTGCGCACCATTAAAAGCATTCCGCTTTATTTGCCGCCCGGCGAATATCCGGCGGAGTTTGAAGTGCGGGGAGAAGTTTTTATGCCTTTTTCGGTTTTCGAAGAACTGAATGCCGAGCGGGAAGATATTGGCGAAGTATTACTGGCCAATCCCCGTAATGCGACTTCCGGCACCCTGAAACTGCAAGACTCCAGCCAGGTAGCCAAGCGCAAACTCAGTTGTTTTGTTTACTCTTTTTTGAGCACTCCCCTACCCTTCGACTCCCATGCGCAAGCCCTGGAAATGTTGCAGCGCTGGGGCTTTCCGGTTTCGGATACCTATCGCAAATGCCGGAACATTACCGAAGCTCTAGCTTATATAAACGAATGGGAAAACAAACGTTCTAAATTGCCCATTGCCACCGATGGGATTGTTATCAAAGTAAATGATTTTAACCAGCAGGAAGAACTAGGCTATACCGCCAAAAGCCCGCGCTGGGCCATTGCCTATAAATATAAGGCCATGAGTGCAGCTACGCGCTTAAAACAAATTCAGTACCAGGTAGGGCGAACCGGGGCCGTTACTCCGGTAGCTTTGCTGCAGCCGGTACTACTGGCCGGCACCACGGTAAAAAGAGCTTCTTTGCACAACGCAAACGAAATCTTACGGCTGGACATTCACGAAGAAGATGTGGTATTTGTAGAAAAAGGCGGCGAAATTATACCCAAAATTACCGGCGTAGATAAAACCCAACGATTGCCCGGAAGTTTGCCCGTGCAGTACCTCGACCATTGTCCCGCCTGCGGTACCGCGCTAGTCCGGACCGAAGGCGAAGCGCATCATTACTGCCCCAACGAAAAAAGTTGTCCTCCGCAAATCAAAGGCAAATTAGAGCACTTTATCAGCCGCGATGCCTTAAATATAATGAGTTTGGGCGAAGGTAAAATTGAATTACTGTTCGATAAAGGCCTGGTGCGTACTCCTGACCAGTTTTACGATTTAAGCTACGATAAACTATACGGACTGGAGAAAGTATTTATAGACGAAAATACCGGTAGAACCCGCAAAGTAAGTTTCCAAGCTAAAACAGTTGAAAATATTCTGAATGCCATTGAAAAATCAAAAGAAGCGCCTTTCGATCGGGTTATTTTTGCCTTGGGTATCCGGTTTGTGGGCAGCACAGTAGCGCGCAAATTGGCTAACCATTTCGCCACTATTGCGGCCTTGCAAAACGCCGCTTACGAAGAATTAATTCTGGTACCGGAAATTGGCGATCGGATTGCGTTGTCGCTTTTAAATTATTTCCAGGACCCTGATAACCTTTTAATTATTGAGCGGTTGCAAGCAGCGGGTTTAAACTTTACCGCCGATGAGGCGGCAAAGCCCATCCGGAACAGCAACAAACTAGAAAATTTAACTTTTGTTATTTCGGGCGTTTTTGCCCAGCATAGCCGCGAAGAGCTGCAGGATCTAATTTCCAGCCACGGCGGTAAACTGGTTTCCTCCATATCTAAAAAGCTTTCTTATTTAGTTGCCGGCGATAAAATGGGTCCCGCTAAGCTGGAAAAAGCCAATGAATTAGGTATTAAAATTATTTCGGAAACCGAACTGCTGCAATTGGTAAGCCCGGAATAAATTGTTTATAAAAACAGATACTTGTACTTTTACCGACCAAAAAAATTTATTTACTTATAAAGTTTACTTTCCGGACATGGAAATATTAAGAGGTACGGGTGTGGCGTTAGTAACTCCATTTACAAATAATTTCGAAGTTGATTATGAAGGAATAGCTAAACTGCTGCATTTCAATATTTCGGAAGGCGTAAATTACCTGGTTGTAAATGGCACCACCGCCGAATCGGCTACCACTACGGTTAAAGAAAAAGCCGAAATTTCAGCTTTTATCAAAGAAAAAGTAAATGGTGCCGTGCCGATTGTTTACGGATTAGGCGGCAATAACACCCAACAGTTACTGGATCAAATAAAACAAATTGATTTAAGCGGTATTACAGCCATTTTATCGGTATCACCTTTTTACAACAAACCCACCCAGCAAGGCCTGTACCAACATTATGTGCATATTGCCGATGCCTCGCCGGTGCCCATAATATTATATAATGTCCCGGGCCGAACGGCCAGTAACATAAGCGCCGAAACAACTTTACGCCTGGCGCAGCACCCCAATATTATTGGTATAAAAGAAGCATCCGGCAACATTGAACAATGCATGCAAATTGCCAAACAAAAGCCCGCTGATTTTATGCTCATCAGTGGCGATGACCTCCTGGCATTACCCATGATAACCTTTGGCGCCGAAGGTGTAATTTCGGTTTTAGCCAATGCTTTTCCGGGCAAATACAGCAAAATGGTACAACTGGGATTGGAAAACAAATTCAAAGAAGCCCAAGCGCTTTTATTCCAACTATTAGACCTGAACCCATTGATGTACGAAGAAAGCAATCCGGTGGGTGTAAAAGCTGTTCTGGAGATATTTGGTATTTGCGGCCCGGCTGTGCGTTTACCCCTCATCGAAGCCAGTGCTTCTTTAAAAGACAAATTACAAAAGCTTTTATAAATTTCTTAGCCCCTAATATACTTAACTTATTTCAAGCTTTTGTAAAAACCTTAGAATCAATACTGATATGATTTTAATTTATGATTATTTTGCTATTTACATCTACAACTTAGGTACTATTAGCGGTTGGTTTAGAAAACAGCCTATCTATAAACAAAAAACCCGGCCGAGATAAAATCTTCTTCCGGGTTTTAATATTTAAGTCAGCATACTGTTTAGTCTTTGTAATTGCTTATATCACCCGTGTGAGGCAAATTAGATAATTTATAAAGCAAAATAGCATAAGCAAATACTTGGGTTTGTACTAAGTGCTAAATACCTTGGGCCAACACATCGGCCAGATGCATCACTTTCATTTTTTTGTTATTTTTCTTCATATAAGCTTCTAAGTGCATCAAACAACTGGTATCGGTAGACACAATATACTCGGCGCCGGTAGCCTGGGCATTTTCAACTTTTTGTTCGGCCATAGCCGCTGATATGGCTTCAAACTTAACTGCGAAAGTACCGCCAAAACCACAGCAGGTTTCGGTTTCTTCCATTTCAATTAACTCCACGCCCGGTACATTTTGTAAAAGCAAGCGGGGTCCGGCTTTAATGCCGCATTCCCGCAGGGCGCTGCACGAATCGTGATAAGTGATTTTGCCGGAAAAACGCGCTCCCGGTACTTTGGTAACTTTTAATACTTTAATGAGAAATTCACTAAACTCAAATACTTTCTTTTCCATACTCCGGAAATTAGTAAACTCCGAAGAAGCTACAAATATATCCGGATAGGCATTGCGTACCATGCCCACACACGAGGCCGAAGGACTCACAATGTAATCAGATGCTTCGTTGGTAAAATCCTGCAAAAACTTATGCGCTACCCGCCGACTTTCTTCTATAAAACCCGCATTAAATGCCGGTTGCCCGCAACAACTTTGGTTAGGGTTATAGCGCACTTCACAACCTAATTTTTCCAAAACCCGCACCATATTCATTCCGGTTTCGGGAAAAAGCTGATCTATAAAACAAGGAATAAATATATCTACAATTGGTTTTTTCATTCTGAAAGGAAATAAGGCCCCTGCTTCATTTATATATTCGGGCGGGCCTTCTTATCTACGTTCAAAGGTAAATCAATATTTTCAAAACGAGTGTTTAATTTTTTTTGTATACCATATTCTAAATACATATTTCCAGGGCTTGCAATGCCAAAAAGTTTTGTGTTCTGCTTGTAAGAGCCTCGCTTATCAGGCCTAACCTAATAACCGGCTGAAGGTAAATAGTAATTTAACATTCGTTCCCAATCAGTAAAAAGCGATATACGAAAAAAGTAATTACTACCGGAACAAAGAACCAAATTTTAATTTTTATAATATTTTTTAACAATCCTGTTATCTTTGGCAATATTTTACCCTTTAAATATAAATTTTAACGATTGAAATTAGCGGCTATTGATATTGGATCTAACGCAGTAAGGTGTCAGATTTCCAATGTATTGATTTATAACTCCAAACCTATTTTTAAGCGCGTAGAATACATCCGGTATCCCATGAAATTTGGCGACGATGTGTTTACGACCGGTTTAATTTCGGAAGAGAAAGAAGCTAAATTTATTAAATTTCTGCATTCTCTTAAACTGTTAATGGAAGTACATGAGGTGCAGCATTACATGATCTGCGCAACTTCTGCCATGCGTTCCGCTACCAATGCCTCCGAAATAATTCAGCGGATTTACGATCAGTTAGGTATGCAAATTCAGGTTATCGACGGCGAAACCGAAGCTGAATTAATAAATAAAGTTATCTATAACCTCCTCGACGAAAAAAACTACCTGCATATTGACGTGGGGGGCGGCAGCACCGAGTTTAACGTCTATGTCGATCAGAAAAAAGTAGCTTCCCAATCCTTTGAGATGGGTTCTATCCGGTACCAGACCGGTGATGCCAATGATTTAATCTGGTCGACGATGAAGGCCTGGGTAAAAGAAAACGCGCGTAAAAACCATGTTACGCGGGCGGTTGGTACGGGGGGCAACATGAATAAAATTTACGAGATGGCCGGAAAAGTGGAAGGAAAGCCCATTTTCCGGAAACAAATTGAAGAAATAGTGGAGCAGTTGGCAGGTATGAGCCTGGAAGAAAAGCTCAGTGTGCTTTTATTGAACCCCGACCGGGCCGATGTAATTGTACCGGCCGCCCGCATTTATTTATCAGCCATGAAATGGGCCCGGGTAGAAAGTATGTTGGTGCCCGCCGTAGGATTAAAAGACGGTATTCTACAGGCACTTTATGAAAAATACGCTTGATTCTGCAAAGTGCAGAATCAAGCCGTTTAAATTAAAGCAATAGGCTCTTCTTCGGGTACGTGCAGGTTGTAAAACTCCCGGTGGATATTAAAAGCGTTGTCGGCCGGTTCGCGCTTTTTAATGTAAGCACCATCTTCCCGCATAATATAGGTATTCTGGTTATCTCGCAGATTATATTTCAAAATCTGGATTGCTTCCCGTTTAATCTCTTCATTTACAATTAAAAAGAGCGCTTCTATACGCCGGTCAAAGCTGCGTACCATCATATCGGCACTGCCGCCGTATACCTTCGGATCGCCGTTGTTATGGAAATAAAACATGCGGGTGTGCTCCAGGTATTCGCCCACAATAGAAATAACCATTATATTTTCGCTTAGCCCTTTCCGGGCCGGACGCAAGCAGCAAATGCCCCGGATAATCAGTTTAATCGTAACCCCAGCCTTCGAGGCTTTGTAGAGCTCATCTATAATTTCCTTGTCTTCCAGCGAATTCATCTTCATCACAATACCGCTGGGCAATCCTTTTTTCGCGTTACGAGCTTCGGTTTTAATCAACTCAATTATTTGCTGCCGCATATCTTTGGGCGCCGTAATCAGGTATTCATAATTATTAGGGAAGGAATGTCCCGTTATAACATTAAAGAATTCGGATACATCATGGGCATACGTTTCGTCGGTAGTCAGTAAACTAATGTCGGTGTACTGGCGGCTGGTTTGTTCGTTGTAATTACCGCTGCCAATGTGCACGTAACGGGTTACTTTTTCGCCTTCTTCTTTCCGGATGATCATCAACATTTTAGTATGGGTTTTATACTTGTTGATGCCGTATATAACAAAACAACCGGCTTTCTCCAGCTTCTCTCCTTCCTTTATATTTCGTTCTTCGTCAAAGCGCGCTTTTACTTCAAACAAAACCGACACGTGCTTGCCGTTTTCGGCGGCCCGCAGCAAAGCGGCCGTTACCCGCGATTCATCAGCTAAGCGGTATATAGTTTGCTTTATACCCAGTACGTTGGGGTCTTCGGCGGCCCGTTCGAGTAAACGTACCACCGGCTCAATACTGTTGTAAGGATGGTGTAACAACACATCGCGCGTTTTCAGGTAATCAAAAAGATCTTCCTGTTCTAAGTCGGGTAAACTCAGCGGTGGCACGGGCGCAGGTTGCCGGGTTAAGTTATTCCGGAATTGCGGATGTTTCAGAATTTGCCATACTCCTTTTAAATCAATTATATTTTCCGGAGTGATTACAAAGAAGTTGGCATTATCCAGCCCCCAGCGTTCCTTTAAAGCCCTCACCATAAAGGGAGAAGCATTTTTCTCAATCTCTACCCGTACTACCCGGCCTTTTTTCCGGGTTTTTAATTTTAATTTGATTTCCTGGATAAAGTCGGCGTCAATATCATCGCTTTCTTCCAGGGTAAAATCGCCGTTACGGGTAATCCGGAAAAGGCTCACGGCTACAATTTCCACATTCCGGAAAAGCTTATCGATTTGCCACCGGATAATTTCTTCGATGGGTACAAAGAGTAATTTATCTTTATGCTGGATTTCGAAAAAACGCCCTAAATTTTGTGGTATCTGAATAAAGGTAAGGCGGTTCTGCGCTTTAAATTCGTCGGTTTTGGTGACCACTCCGAAAATTAAACCCTGATTCATCAGTAACGGAAAACCATGGTAATTATCATACACCATGGGGGTAAGCATCGGGTAAACAGTGTCTTTGAAGTAGTTACTGGCTTTGCGCTGCTCTACTTCGGTTAAATCATTTATCTGGCAGATTTTAAATCCGTTCTTTTCAAAAAGTGGTTGTATTTCGTGCTGGTAAGTCAAATATATATCGTTTACCAGCCGATGGGCAAATTCGTACAGTTTACGCCGGAAAGGTAACTCCCGTAAACCGGAGTAATCGATGCGTTCTTTGCCGTAATCAATGTAATTATACAAGCTTCCTACCCGGATCATGAAAAATTCATCGAGGTTGGAAGCCGTAATGGCAATAAATTTTAACCGGTCGAATAAGCTGCGGGAAGTATCTTTAGCCTGATCCAGTACCCGGTAATTAAATCGGATCCAACTTAAATCGCGGCTAATGTATTTACTTTTTCTAATCTGATCAGATATCTTATTCGGTTGCATGGTTCGTTTCTTTCGCTTATTTCTTCTGTGCTGGCTTTAAAGTACTATTTACGGAAATTTAAAGATGTAAATTAACTTTTATTACCTTAAAATGCTTTTTCTTTTAAGATAAAAAAAAGCCCGACCAGCAGGCTTTTTTTTTAAAATTATTCAGGTAAATCTATTCAGATAAAACAATTACCTGATGGCAATAATCTTTATATCAAATATCGATGTTGGCATATTTCGCATTACGCTCAATGAAATCGCGGCGCGGCGCTACTTCATCGCCCATTAACATCGAGAACAGGTGGTCGGCTTCGGCCGCCGATTCGATGGAAACTTGTTTTAAACTGCGGGTTTCCGGGCGCATGGTAGTGGTCCAAAGCTGTTCCGGGTTCATCTCACCTAAACCTTTATAACGCTGCACGCCCACCGAATCTTCTTTGCCTCCTTTTGCTAATTCTTTAATAGCTTCGGCACGCTCGGTTTCGGTCCAGCAATAACGTTCTTCTTTGCCTTTCTTAACCAGGTAAAGTGGTGGTAAAGCAATATAGATATAGCCGTTATCAATCATATCTTTCATATACCGGAAGAAAAAAGTCAGGATCAGCGTCCGAATGTGCGAGCCATCAATATCCGCATCTGTCATAATGATTACCCGATGATAGCGCAGCTTATCCATATTTAAGGCTTTATGGTCTTCGGCCGTCCCAAAACTTACGCCTAACGCGGTAATCATATTTTTGATTTCCTCATTTTCGTAAATACGATGTTCCTGGGCTTTTTCTACGTTTAAAATTTTACCCCGTAAAGGCAGAATTGCTTGGAACTTGCGGTCGCGGCCTTGCTTCGCCGAACCACCCGCTGAATCGCCCTCAACCAGGTAAATTTCGCATTGGGCCGGATCAGATTCGGAGCAGTCGGCTAATTTACCCGGTAAACCGGTTCCGGACAAAATGCTCTTACGCTGCACCATTTCGCGGGCTTTACGGGCCGCCTGACGGGCCTGAGCGGCCAATATTACTTTCTGGATGATAATCTTGGCTTCCCGCGGATTTTCTTCCAGGAAGTTGGCCAGCATTTCGCCTACGGCAATGTCCACGGCGCCCATTACATCGGAGTTACCCAGTTTGGTTTTCGTTTGGCCTTCAAACTGGGGTTCCTGTACCTTTACCGAAATAACGGCGGTTAAACCTTCCCGAAAATCGTCGCCTTGTATTTCTACTTTGGCTTTCTCGAGTAAACCGGAACGTTCGGCGTAACCTTTTAACGTACGGGTAAGCGCCCGCCGAAAACCAGCTACGTGCGTGCCGCCTTCAATAGTATTAATGTTATTAACGTACGAGAAAATATTCTCGGTGTACGATGAATTATATTGCAGGGCAATTTCTATCGGAATGCCGTTCTTTTCATTTTCGATGTAAATAGGTTCCGGAATCAGGTTTTCGCGGGTTTCTTCCAGGTAAGCCACAAATTCCCGTAAACCACCTTCCGAAAAGAAAGATTCTTTTAAAACCGTACCATCTTCTTTAACTTCGCGCAAATCCTGGAGGTTAATCCGGATGCCTTTGTTCAGAAAGGACAACTCGCGTAAGCGGCCGGCCACGGTATCGTATTTGTATTCGGTAGTAGTAAAGATTGAATCGTCGGGTTTAAACTGAACGGTAGTACCGTGTTCTTCGGTTTCGCCAATCTGCCGAACCGGATATTGCGGAATACCAATTTTGTAACCCTGTTCGAATATTCTACCATTGCGCCGAACGGTAACGGTTAAATCGGTGGAAAGCGCATTAACGCAGGAAACCCCCACGCCGTGCAAACCACCGGAAACTTTATAAGAATCTTTATCGAATTTACCGCCAGCGTGTAAAACGGTCATTACTACTTCCAAAGCCGACCGGCCTTCTTTCTGGTGAAAATCGGTGGGAATACCCCGGCCGTTATCGGAAACTGTTACGGAATTATCTGTATTGATGGAAACATCGATGGTATCGCAATGTCCGGCTAAAGCTTCGTCGATAGAATTATCAACTACTTCCCACACCAGGTGGTGCAAACCTTTAATGCCGATATCACCGATGTACATGGCCGGACGTTTCCGAACCGCTTCTAAACCCTCTAAAACTTGTATACTATCTGCTGAATAACTATTTACTCTTTGTTCTTGTAGGTCGTTCATGAATATGCACTAATCTCGGTTTTTTAATCTGGTAAAGATACACATTTTTTAGCGTTTTACCATATATTATAACGCCATAACCATAATGTTCTTACTCTTTTTCAGAATAAATTCTCTTTTTTATTGCCAAATTTCAAACAGCTAAATTGTCGTGACTAATTATTATTTTAACTACCAGCTTCGCAGATTAAAACAGATAAAAATGATTGCTTAGAGTAAACTGCGTAGCTTTTCGGCCGCCCATTCCGGCGTGATGTCGCGTTGCGGGTTGCCCAGCATTTCGTAGCCTACCATAAATTTCTTAACGGTAGCCGAACGGAGCAGTGGCGGGTAAAAGTGCATGTGAAAATGCCACGCCGGATGTTCTTCTCCGTCGGTAGGGCTTTGGTGCAGCCCCGAAGAATACGGGAAAGATACCTGGAATAACTTATCGTAAATACCGGTTAGCATTTTTATAATCCAGGCAAAATCGTCTTTTTCCTCGTCAGTAAGTTGCAGTATATTCTGGAAATGCCTTTTGGGTATAATAATGGTTTCGAAAGGCCATACGGCCCAGAAAGGCACTAAGGCTACAAAATCATTAGTTTCAACTACCAACCGTTGTTTTTCTTCCAGTTCCAATTTCAGGTAATCTGCCAATAAACTGCTGCCGTGCTCCTGGTAATACGCGAGTTGCTGTTTTGTTTCTTTGGCCGGCTCTACCGGTATAGAGCTTTGGGCCCAGATCTGTCCGTGCGGATGGGGATTGCTACTGCCCATTACAGCACCCTTGTTCTCAAAAATTTGCACATAATTAATATAATCAAGGTTACCCAACTCTCTGAATTCTTGTTGCCAGACCTCAATTACCCGGCTGATTTCGGTAACGGGCATGTCAGCTAAAGACAAATCGTGGCGGGGCGAAAAACAGATAACCCGGGCAATACCTCTTTCGCTTTCGGCTTTTAACAAATTGCCTTTGGTAAAACTACCGCCGGGTACCTGCGACTGTAAGGCACCAAAATCATTATCAAAAACAAAGGTTTCTTTATAATCCGGGTTCATCTCGTTATTAGCTCTTTTATTTCCCGGGCATAAGTAACAGGTTGGGTCGTAAGCTGGCCTTTCCTCCTGTTGTACCGTTTCTTGCTGTCCTTGCCAGGGCCGTTTGGACCGGTGTGGAGATACCAGTATCCATTCGCCGGTGAGGGCATTATAACGGCGGTGCGGGTGTTCGGCTAAATCAAATGTATTCATAGTTTTAGTTTTAGGGCAAAGTAGTAAAATTTCGGGTAATTCGTTTATCAAGAATTAAACCTCATTTGGTCTGCTGTTTATCTTACTTCATTTGCTTAGGCTCCTTTTGGTATTTTTATACGCAATTTAATCGCTAAGTTGATATATAAACTTTTTTGATCTACTTTTTAAATCTGCGTGAACGTATTACTGCCGGGGAACTTTGCTATTTAGGCCAGTAAAGTGGTTTTGTTTTCTAGCAGACTTATTATGTGATATTACAGAAAAGCTGACTTAGTGCTTAAGTGCACTATGCTGCTAGCACTTTATTGTACCTATAAATAGCTTTGATATTTGTATACAGCTGGTAAATTTACCGGAGAAGTTATTATTGATTTAGATAATTAAGTTAAAAAAATTAAGATCAATAAAAAAGCCCTGACCATAGCCAGGGCTTTATAAATTTAAAAACAATACGTTCTTATAAAAAGCCTAGGCGGCCATTTTTGCTTCGGTGTATAAATTATTTAATACGTCCAGCATATCTTTTTTGCTAATCTTACCGGCTTTATTCGCCCGGGATTGTACCAGTTGATAATACACTGTTATGGAAGCAATTAGATCAGCTCGTTCGGCTGGGTTAGGCACTTCTACAATATCAATAGCCGCTTTTTTTAAGGTTTTACCTTCGTAACTTGAAGTGTCCAGGGCAATTATTTGACAATAACCAAAATTAGAGCTGGCACACTTTACATTAAAGTCATACTCTTCGGTAGCCCTGTTTAATAAAACTTTTACCTTATCTAAATGATCAGACAATGGTTTGCTTATAATAACTCTGGTTTCCATAATACTATCCCTCAATTTTAAGTTAAGCTTTACTGTAATAAGAATTGCACCAATTAAGCTGCGGTATTAAAAAATAATTATATTTACTTCTTGTTTTTTCTGCAAAGCTGCTGGCCGATTCACCTAACAGCTTCTGGTTTTTAGTTCAATAATCACCACTCTTAATTACTCCGCTCTCCTATTGCACTATCAACGTAATAAAAGTACTACTGGGTTACAGGTTAAACAAGGACAATATACCCATTTTTGTAACATCACTTTTAAATGGTTTTATAATAAATAATAACCTTAAAATCATTTAAAAGCCTTTTTTAAGGATAATTAAGGCGAATTTTTAATTATTTTGTAACATATAAAACTATTATAGTATTTAATAATATACTTTATGTTTTTACACCTTAGAAGTATTATTACAGCTGGAAATACATTTATATAGCTTATTTTGTATTTATTATAATAATGCAAATCAATTAATTACAATTTTGTTCGCCTCCATTATTTCAAGGTTTACACTTTTACACGTAAGCTTAGTATAGTTATGCTGGAGGGAATTACAGGTAAGCCAAACGCAAATTTCACGTTGCATAAACCGTCGATTTTTATAGCCGGGAGTTAAACAGTAAGCTCATAAGTTGTTGCTTCTAAATCCAAATTTCTTACTTGTGCTTCAACTTAAAAGGTTATACAAGAACAAACCTTTTGGCAAATAATGTATAAATTGCGCAACAATTGGCACCTCTTGGGAGCGTATCATGTTAGTATAGAATTAGACAATAGTTGCAATAGAACAGAACCTATTTAATGGCCAAACGCAGATCGAGCAATAGTACGGAACTAAGTCCGGAAGATAAAAAACCGCTAACCAAAGAAAGTTTTAAAAACGGTCGTCGTATTTTCCGCTTCGTTCTCCCTTACAAAATTAAATTCTTTATCGGATTGGTTTTCCTGGCTTTGTCCAGCAGTACCTTTATGATCTTTCCGGCCCTAACGGGCCAATTAGTGGACAGTGCTACCGGACAAGCTTCCGAATTGCTACAAGATATTGACCTGATTTCTTTGGGTTTATTCGGGGTGATTTTGCTGCAGGGCATTTTCTCTTTTTTCCGGATTTACTTTTTTGCGCAGGTAAGCGAAAACACAGTAGCTGATATCCGGCGGGCGCTTTACGCTAAGTTTGTGGTGTTGCCTATTCCTTTTTTCGAACAGAAACGGGTAGGCGAAATTACCAGCCGTATTACTTTTGATGTTGCGCAATTACAAGATACGCTTTCTATTACCTTAGCCGAGTTTTTTCGTCAGGTAATTACTTTAATAGTAGGCGTCATTATTATAATGGTTACGTCGGTAAAGCTGTCTTTATTTATGCTGGCCACTTTCCCGGTATTAATAATATTGGCCATTGTATTCGGTAAAAAAATTAAAAAGCTATCGAAAGCTACGCAGGAAGAAATTGCCAAAACCAACGTAATTGTAGAAGAAACGCTGCAAGCTATAAATGTGGTTAAAACCTTTACGAACGAGCTTTTTGAGATTGGCCGGTACAACCGTTCCTTATCTAAGGCGGTGCAGAATGCTTTAAAAGCTTCTTATTACCGCGGCGCTTTTGTTTCCTTTATTATTGTGGGCTTGTTTGGGGGTATTATTGCTGTATTGTGGTACGGCGCTTCTTTGGTAGAAAGCGGCGAATTAACCATTGGCGACCTGATACAGTTTATTATTTATACTACGTTTATTGGCGCCTCGGTAGGTGGTTTAGGTGATATGTACGGCAAAGTACAGGTTTCTCTAGGTGCTTCCGAACGCATCCTGGAAATTCTGGACGAACCGGTAGAACCAACGAACCAAACCACGGTCAATCAAAAACCATTGTCAGTAATCGGAAATATTGCTTACGAACACGTGGCTTTTTCTTACCCTACCCGGAAAGATATTGCGGTACTGAAAGATATCTCGTTCCAGATTAAAGCCGGGGAAAAAATTGCTTTGGTGGGGCCCAGCGGTGCCGGAAAATCCACGATTGTACAGTTATTGATGCGGTTCTATGACCTTAGTTCGGGCCAGATTCTAATTGATAACCAAAATATAAACCACCTTAACTTAACGCAACTGCGCCAGAATATCGGCATTGTGCCCCAGGAAGTATTGCTTTTTGGCGGAACTATCCGGGAAAATATTGCTTATGGCCGGCCCAATGCCACTCCCGAACAAATTATTTCGGCCGCCAAAAAAGCCAATGCCTATAATTTTATCCAGACTTTCCCGGAGGGCCTGGATACCTTGGTGGGCGAACGCGGCATTAAACTGTCGGGTGGCCAACGCCAGCGCATTGCCATTGCGCGGGCCATTCTCAAGAACCCGGCTATTTTGATATTGGACGAAGCCACTAGTTCCCTGGATTCGGAATCGGAAAAACTGGTGCAGGAAGCCATGGATGAACTCATGAAAGACCGCACCAGTATTATTATTGCCCATCGCTTATCTACCATTCGGAAAGCCGATAAAATTTTAGTGATAGAAAACGGGCAAATTGTGGAACAAGGCACCCACGAAGATTTATCTTTAAACGAAAATGGCTTGTACGCTAATTTATTGAAGCTGCAGTTTGAACTGAGTTAACCTTATAACACTTGATGCATTAAAAAAAGCCCGGCTATGAACGATAGCCGGGCTTTTATTTTGTTCCAAGTAAATTTTTGTCGGGATAAATATCCCTATTGCACCAACTGGGCATGGAGCCGATCCAGGAGTTCGCCAGCATCGACACACAAGCCGGGGTGAACCGGCGACGTTTGTACTACCGTGCTGCGGGCAGCGGTAAGCCAGCGAAAACGCGAAGCTATCGGCATTTGACCAATAGTGCCACCTTCCCGGCGACCGGCACAAATACGCTCAAATGCGCGTAGCCGTTCCTGCAGTTCCGGTATATCCAGGTCTTTCGAAAATGCGCGCAATCGTTCTTCTTTTAACTCGAATATGGTTTGCAGGAAATTTTGGGCAGGACAATACATAATAACCCCCACATTCATAAATTCTTCGCGCTCTACGCGGGGCACTACGCGGATAACGGCAAATTCAAATAAGTGCTTTTCTGGCATTTTGCGCTTCTTTTACAAAAATGTCGGTATGGGCTAATCGGGTAGTTAAAAACTGCGTGTAAACTTCTCGGTTCTCCTCCACCGTTGCTTCGGGAGAATCATTCTTTAGCCAATCGTCCGGAATAACCGATACAATGGCCTGAATGCGTTCAGTTGTTAATATAGTGCGGAATTCAGTATCTACGGTATCCAATTCCGAAGCCTGGGGCAACAATACATGGTCTTTAATTGGTGCGAATGGTCGCCGGGCCTGTTCTGTGGGGTTTTGCTGGGCATGATGAAAGTAGAATGCTGCTCCGTGATCGATGAGCCATAATTCTTTGTGCCAGATCAGCATGTTGGTGTTGCGGGGAGTCCGGTCTACATTCGTGATCAGGCAATCCAGCCAAACAATCTGCGAAGCCAGTTTAGCATCTACGGTGTTCACCAAGGCATCGAAAGTAATAGCCCCGGAAAGATAATGCAAGCCCAGGTTTAAACCTTCGCTAAAACGCAGCAAGTCCTGTATTTCCTCATCAGGTTCCGAGCGACCAAAAGCAACATCAAGCTGGGCAAATACCAGTTCCGGCACCCGTAAACCCAAGGCCCGCGCTATTTCACCAGCCACCAACTCCGAGATCAGCGCTTTAACACCTTGCCCCGCACCCCGAAACTTGAGCACGTACAAAAAGCCATCATCCGCTTCCACTATAGCCGGCAGGGAACCGCCTTCGCGTAACGGCGTAACATACCGGGTCACCTGAACGGTTCTGAGCTGGGGTTGTATTTCCTTCATGCTTGCTTACATTTTTTTCTGCCGACGAAATTATAAATAGAAATGCTTTTCTCGTATTCCGGAAGTAAATATAACCCTTCTTTTACTGGCGATAAATTTATAAAAAGTAGTTTTTTATAAAAGGCAGTCCATAAAGCTTTCAATCTACTTATCTTTAAAATCATCCATACTGCTGCCCACGCCGAAGTAGCGGATATTATAGGTAAAGGAGAGCATAAAATAACGTTGCAGCACATTGGTTTGTACATCTTCTACATAAGCATCCGAGATATTCCGCCAGATGCTGTTGTTTTGCTTCAGCAGGTCGTACACATTCAGGTTAATTTCACCGCGCTGATTTTGGAATACTTTTTTGCCCAGGCTCATGTTCCAAAGTAAAATATTGCTACCCACCGGCGACAATCCGCCGTAGGCCTGGTGGTTCAGGTCGGTACGGTACACCAAACCTTTCCAGAAAATATGACTGTAGCGCAAACGGGTAGTCTGAACAAAGTAATTGTTATCTATTTCGGGGCGTAACGTATTTTTTACAATAGTATAGCCGGAGTTGGTAGAAATATTAAAATCAATATTCTCACTAATATTGCTGCTTAAGGATAAACCCAACCGGAAATTACTGGAAACCGCCTGATTAACCTCGTTATTGATTAAACCAGGACGGTTGGTATGGTTGATAGAACCATTCAGGTTTACGTTAGAAGAAATAAAATTAACCGGTTTCCCGTAAGAGAAATAAGACCGGATATCCCAATAACCATCCAGGTTTACGGGCCGGATGAGCTGGGCTCCTTTACGCAAAATTATTTGTTCGCTCAACAAAGTATCCTGCTTTATATTCAGGGTACTATTGGTAATATAATCCTGTTCGAAGCTACCCGATAACGAAGCGTAAAAAGACTGGTTATTGTCAGGGTTATGCGCTTGATATTGCACCCGCGCCCAGTTCCGGTAAGCTTGGTTTAAGTTCTGGTTGCCCCTTCTTACCTGTAAGGTATTAGAATAATCAATTACATCCTGCAACTGTCCCACGGAAGGGGCATTGGTGTTAGCCCGGTAGTGAAACTGTACGTTACGGGATTCGGAAAATTTATATTCGAAGCGGGCAAATGGCAAAATGCTGATAAAGCGACGATTAAAATTGCGTGATTCCGGAAAGACCTGGTTGTTTTGTAGAGACGCCAACTGGTAAGAAGCTTCTACCTGGAAACGCAGTTTATTGTGGTTGTATCTATAACCAGCCTCGGCTTCCTGCGTCAGGTAATCGTTTTTAAAAGTATTGCTGAGCGGGATATTCAGCAAAGAGTAATTTTCAGCTTGGTCGGTGTAATCGTAGGTACGTTTGTCGGAGTCGTTGGCCCGGTTCCCGATTTCGTATTCCAGTTCTATCTGGCCGTACTTGCCAATGGGCTCAGCATAGGAAATTTCACCTTCCCAGTTAAGGCCGGTTCTATCCAGGTTCGTGTATTGGTTTAAGATGCGGGTGCTGTCCGCCTGCCCATACGATATATCATTGGCTAAGCGGTAACTAATGGCGTCGTCTACGTGGTAGCTATTGCTCCACCGCAGGGTTATGCTGCGTCCCGGTTTTAAAAAACGGTGACTGTATAATATATTATTGTTATAATCGGCGTTGATGTTATTCCCGTTGCTGTTGTTTTCGGTTTGGTTCAGCGGGCCTAAATCGTTTACTGTACGGCCCCGGAAATAAGAATCGAAATCATAATGCTGCACATACAGGCTGGGCGTAAACAAGATCCGGTTCCGGTCGTTAATTTTATAATCCAGGCGCAGCCAGGCGCGGTGGTTCGCATCGGTATTCGTAGAACGGTTACTTTCGGTGTATACCTGGCCCGAATCGTTGGGCAGCACAAAATCGCGGTATTTTTCCTGACTGTTTATGTTCCGGCGATTATTGTAAAAATAGCTGCCCGACACTTCTATTTTCTCGCCCCAATTTTCGCTGTAATTTAAACCCAGGGCTTGGGTAGTAATAATGCCATTGGTAGGACGATCGCCGGAGTTGTTGGGGTCGGCAGAAAAGTTTAAGGTATTTATGTTGTTGCTTAATCCTGTAACGGTTACCCGGCGGTCGTCGCTAAAAAAGTTTACGCTGGCACCCAGTAAATAACGGTCGTCGGTGCCGTAACCAGCCGACGTTTTGCCAAACCGGCCTACTTTCCGATTGGGCTTCGTTACGATATTGATGGTTTTAATTCGTTCGCCATCGTCGAAACCACTTAGTTCTGCTTTATCACTTTTTTTATCAAATACCTGGATGTTGGCAATAACGCTGGCGGGCAAATTCTGCAATGCCGCATCTACATCGGTGCCAAAAAAAGGCTTACCATCAATTAATATCTGCTGCACCGCCTCTCCTTGTACCTCCAGCTGTCCATTCTGCACCACCACGCCCGGCATTTTCTGCACTAAATCCTGAGCGTTCGCATCGGGAGCGGTCTTAAATGCCTCGGCATTAAATTGAGCGGTATCGCCTTTTTGTTCGCCGGGCGGTATCCGGCCAATAATTTGCACTTCGCCCAAAGCTGTTGCTTCTTCCTGTAAGGTTATTACGCCCAGGTTTAAAGCAGTTTCCTTTATTTCAACAGCTTTGGTGAAGGGAGCAAAACCCAGGTACTGAACCTTAAGAGTATACTGTCCAGGCGCAACCTGTTCTAGCCGGAACCTGCCTTCCAGATCGGTGGTTGTTCCGGTAATAGCAGCAGCATCCGATATTTTAGTTATAACTACCGTAGCCCCGATCAGGGTACTTTTATCGGCGGCACTTTGTACCGAACCAGTTACGGACACTTGTTGGGCATAAGAAGATATAAAGGTAAAAAGGCAGAATAAGAGAAGTAAATTTTTTAGCATAGTAAGCAACAACAGTTTATAAGATTTAAGTGGATATAAAGTATCTTTTAACTTCTAATCAGGTAAAAGTAATAACCAAACCTGTGGTAAATCTGAATATTATCCTTGGTGGCTGTTTTTCATATATTAATACGAAAAGAAAATAAGCAGGAATGATGCTTAATATATTATTAATTGCCCAAAATAAAATTAATCATAGCTGCTTAACTGATTTAAATGTTTAGCACCTAATGATCTATATTTTAAACCTTCCTTAACTTTACAAAACTGATTTATGAAAACACCCCGCGTAGAAATAATATACTGCACCCAATGCCGTTGGCTTTTACGGGCAGCCTGGATGATGCAGGAATTACTAACCACTTTTGAAACCGAATTAGGCGAAGTAGCTTTAATTCCCGGCACCGGCGGTATATTTGAAGTACGGGTGAATGAGAAACTTCTTTTTTCACGGAAAGATGCCGGACGTTTCCCGGAATCGAAAGAACTGAAACAATTAATCAGGGACCAGATAGCACCGGATAAACCTTTAGGCCATAGTGATCGTCCCGTTACCCTTTAAAGTAAGTATCAGAACAGATTGGCTGTAATAATTTCTGTCGGCTTACTATAATTTGGTTTAGAGTTAATTACTAGGCCAATTAAAGTTAGAACCGAAAGTAAAAATTATTATTCTGTAAACTGCCACTGCTAAAAACCATTTATATTATGATTCCGGAGAAAGTTAATTTAGAGCAAAAATTTTCGCTATTTACTGATTACTGGCATCCCCGCGTGGCCGGAGAACTTAACGGGCAGCACGTAAAATTAGCTAAACTCAAAGGCGAATTTATCTGGCACCAGCACGACCAGGAAGACGAACTGTTTTTTGTAGTAGCTGGTGAGTTAAAAATAGAAATGCGCAACAAAACCGTATTATTGCAACCCGGAGAATTTATTATTATTCCGCGCGGCATTGAACACCGCCCGGTAGCCGAAAATGAAGTGCAGGTACTGTTGTTTGAACCCGCCTCTACTTTAAATACCGGAGACCAGCGCTCAGATTTAACCCGGGATACTTTAGAAAATATTTAAATTATTATGTTAATCAGATTTAGAGATTATTCCTTATTTCTGCCCCGATAAAACAATAAATAAATTTGAGTTCTTTATTGGTAAACCAGGCATTTACTTTAAATTAAATAAACAAAAATTAACGCCACTCGCCTCTATATTGCCACAAACCTTTTACATTAGCAATCAATATACCGGTACTCATTCGCTTTTCTAAATTACGTTATACTAAATGCCAATTTTGCTGAATACATTACGTAAGCCTCTCCTATTCTTTCTGCTATCTGTTTTAACCCGGCTAAGCCAGGCACAAGCTCCCGAAAAACCTAACGCGGCCAAAATTTTGTTGGATCTGCAAAAATTAAACGTAGTGGGAAGTGCCTTGTACGTAGCCGCTCACCCCGACGATGAAAACACGGCTTTAATTGCCTGGCTGGCCAATGAGAAATTAGTAAATACCGGTTATTTATCGCTTACCCGGGGCGATGGTGGTCAAAATTTGATTGGTCCGGAAATACGGGAACGGCTGGGCCTGATACGGACACAAGAATTGTTGCAGGCCCGTCGCCTGGACGGCGGCAAACAATTTTTTAGCCGGGCGAATGATTTCGGCTTTTCGAAAGACTACCAGGAAACCCTGCGCATCTGGGAGAAAGAAAAAGTTTTGGCCGATATGGTCTGGACCATTCGTAAGTTTCGGCCCGATGTGATGATTACCCGCTTTTCGCCGGTACCCGGCGGCACCCACGGCCATCATACCACCTCTGCTATTTTGGCGGGCGAAGCTTTCGAAGCCGCCGCCGATCCGAAACGTTTCCCCGAACAGCTTACCCAGGTACAGGTTTGGCAAGCCAAGCGCCTGCTCTGGAATACTTCGTCTTTCTTCTATGGACCCGACCGCAAGTTCGACCCAACCGGAAAAATAGCTATCAAAGTAAGTACTTTTAATCCGTTACTGGGCAGATCTTACACCGAAATTGCGGCTTCCAGCCGGAGCATGCACAAAAGCCAGGGTTTTGGCAGTGGCAATAATTACGGCGAAGTAATCGATTACCTGGAGCATACCAAAGGCGATCGCGCGGCAAAAGACTTGTTCGAAGGCATTAACTTAACCTGGAGCCGGATTAACGGAGGCGATAAAGTTGGCAAACTGCTGCAAAAAGCCATTCAGCAGTATAATACGCAAAACCCGGCGGCTACCGTGCCGGCTTTGCTGCAGATTAAAAAGGCGCTGACCCAAATGCCGGACAACCCTTATAAAGAAACTAAATTAAACGACGTGCAGGCGTTGGTAAAAGCTTGCCTGGGTTTATTCCTGGAAACCACCGCGGCCCAAAGTACAGCTACACCTCAGGAAACAATATCTTTATCGGTAGTGGGCGTAAGCCGGGCACCAACACCGGTAAAACTTTTACAGGTAAAATTATTACCAACCGGGCAGGAAATACCGATAAACAAGAGCCTGACCCAAGACCTCGTTACTACTCCAGCCACGCTTACTATACCGGCAGATGCGCCTTATTCTCAACCTTACTGGCTCCGCGAAACCGGCACGCTAGGCATGTACACGGTTAATGACCAGCAATTGATTGGTTTACCGGAAAACTTACCGGCTTTATCCGTGGAGTATAAAATTATAGTTAATCAGGAGTTATTTACTTTTACCTTGCCGGTTGTATATAAACGGGTAGATCCGGTAGAAGGAGAAATTTATAAACCATTTTCTATAACGCCTCCTGTATTCCTGAACGTGGCCGAACCCGTGTATGTGTTTGCCGATGCTGCCCCGAAAGTGGTGCCGGTAAATGTTAAAGCCGGGCGCGAAAACCAAAATGGCACCGTGCAGTTACAAGTACCAATGGGTTGGCGCACCGAACCGGCCTCCCTCCCATTTAACCTTAAACTAAAAGACGAAGAAGAAACATTGGTTTTCCGTTTATATCCGAGTACGGGCCAGAGCGAAGGCAACGTAAAAGCAATTGCTACACTTAATGATCATACCAACAGTAAAAGCCTGGTCAGTATTAATTACAACCATATTCCGCAACAACTTTTATTTCCGGAAGCAACGGCCAAAGTGGCGCGATTGGAGTTAAAGAAAAAAGGAAACCAAATAGGCTATATAATGGGGGCCGGCGACGAAGTACCCGTAAGTTTACGCCAGATTGGTTACCAGGTAACTTTTTTAGATCCGGCTGCTTTAACGCTTGATAATTTAAAGCAGTACGATGCCGTAGTTATTGGCGTGCGGGCTTTTAATACCGTAGAAGCCCTTAAGTTTAGCCAGGCGGCGTTGTTCGATTACGTTAAAAATGGCGGCACGGTCGTTACGCAGTACAATGTAAGTTCCCGTTTGGTATCGGATAAACTAGGGCCCTATCCATTAAAAATTTCTTCGGGTCGCATCACGGTAGAAGAAGCGCCGATCCAGTTTTTAAAACCGGAGCATCCGGTTTTAAATACACCTAATAAAATTACCGCGGCAGATTTTAATGGTTGGGTACAGGAACGGGGGCTTTATTTTCCGAGTGAATGGGATACCCAATACGATGCGATTTTAGCAGCCCAGGATCCAGGTGAAAAACTCCAGAATGGTGGTTTACTCGTAGCTAAATACGGTAAAGGCTATTACATTTATACCGGCTATGCTTTTTTCCGGCAGTTACCGGCCGGGGTTCCGGGCGCTTACCGGCTTTTCACAAACCTGATTTCGATTGGCAAATAAAATATGACGGAGCATAACACGCTACATCCGGATGATAAACCGCCTATATTTAAGAACTGGCGCACGCTGTACTGGTTGGTTATGGAGGCTTTGGTGGTGCAGATAGTCCTGTTTTATGGTATAACAACTTATTTCGAATGAGTTTACTGGATTGGTGCGTACTGCTGGGTACCATCTTTTTTATTACTGCTTACGGTATCTGGAAAACCCGGGGTAGTCAGGATATTGAAGGGTATTTAAAAGGAAATAATGCGGAGAAATGGTGGACCATCTGCTTATCGGTGATGGCTACCCAGGCCAGTGCCATTACTTTTTTATCTACGCCGGGGCAAGCCTACGAAGACGGGATGCGGTTTCTGCAATTTTACTTCGGTTTGCCCTTGGCCATGGTTATTATTTCCATCACGTTTGTTCCTATTTTCTACCGGCTTAAAGTTTATACCGCTTACGAATACCTGGAGAACCGTTTTGATTTAAAAACCCGTTCCCTAGGCGCTTTACTTTTTTTAATTCAGCGGGGCTTAGCCGCCGGTATTACCATTTATGCACCCGCTATTATTTTATCTACTATCCTGGGCTGGAATATCAACTTAACCAATATTTGTATAGGCCTGGTGGTAATTCTTTATACGGTATCGGGCGGTACCCGGGCAGTAAGTGTTACGCAAAAGCAGCAAATGGCCGTTATGATGGGTGGTATGCTGGTGGCTGCTGTGGTGGTAGTTTACATGTTACCGCCCGAAGTAACATTTGGCGAAGCCGTGCACGTGGCCGGGAAAATGGGAAAACTAAACCTCGTCAATTTTTCTTTGGATCTGAACGACCGGTATAATGTCTGGTCGGGTATTACGGGCGGCGTGTTTTTATTCATGGCTTATTTTGGTACCGATCAGTCGCAGGTTGCGCGTTACTTGTCGGGCAAATCTATTACCGAGAGCCGTTTGGGCTTGTTATTTAATGGCCTGCTCAAAATCCCGATGCAGTTTGTTATTTTGTTTGTAGGCGTAATGGTATATGTTTTTTATCAGTTTGTAGAGCCGCCGGTTTTTTTTAACAAATTAGAAAAAGAAAAGCTGTACGAAACCCAATTTGCCCCCGACCTGATCCAACTGGAAACCCAGCACCACTTAAACTTCCAGGATAAAAGAGAGCAGGTACAAGCCATGGTACAAGGCCTGCAAGCGGGTGATGAGGTTGCCGTAGAAACCGCCCGCACTAATCTCTCCGCCATTGAAACAAAAGGCAAAGCCATTCGGGGAGAAGTAAAAGATTTATTTAAGCGCGCCAATCCCAAAACTGAGGTAAAAGATACGGATTACGTATTTATTACCTTTGTGATGCAATACATGCCGGTAGGTATGGTCGGCCTGTTATTAGCCGTAATATTTTGTGCCTCCATGTCCTCATCAGCCTCCGAGTTAAATGCCCTGGCTTCCACCACGGTGATCGATATCTACAAACGATCAGTGAATGCAACTGCTTCCGATGCGCATTATTTAAAGATGTCTAAAGTATTTACCATAGTTTGGGGAATATTGGCCATTACTTTTGCCACTTTAGCTTCCCGGCTCGATAATCTTATTCAGGCGGTCAATATCCTGGGTTCGCTATTTTACGGGACAATTTTAGGTATTTTTGTAGTAGCATTTTATATAAAATACATTAAAGCCAATGCTGTTTTCTGGTCCGCTATTTTAGCCGAATTAATCGTTATCTTGATTTATATCCGCACGGATCTCGGATTTCTTTGGCTGAATCCCATCGGTTGTTTATTGGTAATTATTTTCAGTATGCTCCTGCAAGTAACCCAAAAGCAAACCAACAGCAAATAAAGAAGCGGCTAAAATTTACCTGAATCGTAACCGGTTATAATTACCTGAAGCTTACCGCTAGCCCTGATATGAATAATCTTTTTCTGCCCAAAAACAGTTGGTTGTATTTTATCTGGTTGGTTAGTATCGTTTTATTAATAGGCGAACTGCTGAACCACCGGTTTGCGATGCACGACCTGGAAGTATATTACCGCACCGCGCACCGCATGGTACACCACGCAGCTTTATACCGCATTCAATCCGATGGCCATTATGTTTACAAATACGCCCCTACTGCCGCCACTTATTTTATTCCTTTGCTAATACTGCCTTTTACAGCGGCCAAAGTAATATACTGGTTTCTGTTAACGGGAATCACGGCGTATATTTTGCACCTTCTTTTTGCCATGCTAGCTGAGGAACCCGGTTTAGAAGCATCCAAGCTCTGGAATAAGGTACTTTTACTTTCTTTTCTGGCTGGTGCGGCTCATTTTCACCGGGAGTGGCATTTAGGGCAGGTTAACTTAATTTTACTTTTTTCATACGTACTTATTACCCGGAGTTTAATAAAAAACCAACCAGTAATGGGTGGCTTTTTGCTGGGATTTAGTTTATACCTTAAACCTTTCGGCTTAATTTTTTTACCTTATTTTATCTTCCGCAATAAATATAAACACCTGCTTTACTCACTTGTATTTTTGTTTGTATTCGGACTCATTCCGTTCATCTTTTATCCGTCGGGGCCGGCCTTTAAACAACTTTATCTGGGTTGGTTTAATGAATTAGCCATCGAAATGAAAATGAAACAGGACTTATTAGCCGCCGGGAATCATACTATTTTTTCGGTTTTAGCCCGTTACTCCCCCTTAAAGCTAATGTTGACCAATGCCCAGGCAATCAAAATATACCAGTTAATAGTATTAGGCATCATTGCCGGTTCATTTCTATTGTTCATAAAATTAAGCCGAAAGAGATTGCCTAATTACTATGTAGCCGAAATGGCTTTTTTAACCGCTTTCATTCCAATGCTGGCCTTTACCAGCTATAATGCCTTTCTGTTTGCGACCCCTTGCATGGTGATTTTGCTGTATAATGCCCGGCATTTTTCTGGTGGTGAGAAGATACTGTTAACGCTGGCTTTAATATTAATAGGCGGTAATATACGGGATTTGGTGGGAGCTAAAAACTTTGCTTTATTAGATGGATATTCGGTGTATACCTTCGGAAGCATCCTGCTGCTGTTATTACTCTTTAGCTTAAGAAAAAAGCAGTTACGGCACCGAGAACAAATCCAAATCGCTCCGTCAGAAACATCGGTATAGATTTTTTTTTGTTTGTTTTAAATTACCGGCATTCCTGATTGTCCCGGAAAAAGGTTTTAATATGAGGTAATAAAAGTAATAACCAGCTAAAACAAAAAAGCCACCTTTCGGTGGCTTTTTTGTTTTGCAGAGATCAGAAAATCAACTTATTATTTAGCGGTTTTCCATTCCGAAATAACTTTTTCGTTCATACGAACATAATCCTGGTTTTTAGCTTCTTTTGCTAAGGCAATAGATTTTTCGGCCGAAGCAATTGCGCCTTTGTAATCTTTGTTTTTCGCCTGAATTTTAGCTTGGGTATGCATGTTCCAGAACTTAGGATCTTTTTCGTTGGCCTTTTTAATCCAATCTAAAGCTAATTTTTGGTCTTTATTATTCTCAAAATAGTAAACCGCAGCGGCAGCATATAAATCCGGTGATACGTTCTGTCCGGCGACAACTTTCTCCTGAATTTGCGCCATTACTTTGCTATCTACCTCGGTTACAATTTTAAATTTCGCCGATGTATTTTCCCATAAAATTTCCAGATTAGCGGTAGCTGGCGTTAAATCGGTAAAGTTAATAGTCAGGGTTTCGGTTTTAATGGCTGTTTTGGTGGGCTTTACTTTGAAACGGGCCACATCATCGGCTTCTTTATAGTCTTGCGTATTACCGCCCAATTTGGTGTTTTTGTTTAAGATTACCGTCCATTCATTTTCGGTCGGGATAGTATAAAGGGCATATTCGCCTTTAGGTACTTTATTACCCTCAACCGTTACATCATCCTCAAACTTAATGGTAGTGGAATTATTAGCACCCGCTCTCCAGGGCGTGCCGTAGGGCAATGTTTCGCCAAATATTTTGCGACTTTTTACACTGGGACGGGAATATTTAACGGTAATATCAGTAAGACCAACCCGCTGCATAACAGTTGCTGCCGGACTAGGAGCAGGCATACTAATCTGGGCAAGCACGTTACTGGTATTTAATACCACCAGGGCCAGAAACAAAAATAAACTACTCTTCAATTTTTTCATTTCAATGTTTTTAATTGATTACTTAGTAAACCTAAATTCAGGGTAATATTACTAAAACTGCGGAAATTTTCTAAACATATATGCGCTAACTGGTTAAGAAATTTTATGAATGCTTAAGTTGCAACCTCTTGCCAAATCAGGTTCCCGGGTTAGAAGAAGGAAGATGCTTATCCGAAAGAATCATATCTTTTATCTAAATAACTTAAGTAAACGGACACAAGTATTAATATATAAGTATCAAGTTAAATTTGAAGAAACATTGATTTATAAAAGAATTAATGCAAATGATTGATCAATCTATATATAAATCTAATTCGGTTTAATTATATATAAATACCAACTAATTAATAAATATTTCTTCTTGATACTTGTGTCTATTTAAATTTAGATAAGCGGAAACTAAAATGAAAGAAGTGAGCAAAGAAGAATTTGAGCAATTTACCAATGGGTATTATGGTGGGTATAAATCTAAAATAGATACGAATGAAGATCCATTTGTAGAGTATTTTTACCCTAAAACCGATGAAAAATGGCGGGGAAATAATCACGTAGCCAAAATTATTTACGAAGAGAAAAATAACCGGTATTATATCTCTTCTTAATTTAAAAAGCTGAATAGCAGTAATTGCATGTATACTTTGGGTTAATCTCTTCAAGCTGAAGCTTATAATTGGCCGGAGGAGAAGTAATAAGTTAGGTTTTATTTATGCGCCTTATTCTCTTATCGGTTTTAATCTGAAACTCTTACCGGATAAGAATGTAATTTATTTGTGCCCGTTATTAGCTTGTATAATTAATTTGCAGCAGCTAATATTGAGCTGTATTGTTTAAAGATATGTCAAAAAGATTAATACTAGTAGTTGTTGCTTTAATCGTAAACTTAGTTTTAGCCGGTATTGTAAATTATGTAAGAAATGGTACGCTGGGTATGGATGCGGTTTCTATCGCTTATCTCTTTGGTCGCGGTATTATTTATTGGCTACGTCCTTTTCTGTTTGTGGCCCTGGTACGTTTCTATTATATAGTAACGAACAGGAAATTTACCCAAAATATAGCTTTAGGTACTTATGGTGGCGCCTGGCTAATTTTGTTGCTTGGTATGTTTTACAATTATTATTAGAAGCGTAAGTTGTTTCTAATTGCCATAAGTACCGATCTGCTTGTCTATAGAACTCCTGTAATTTACTTCTAAATATTGGCTTTAAAATGAAGCTTTCTGCCATTGAACAACTGAAATCTAAGCTTTAAATAATTTAATTATAAAGAAAAGGCACACAGCATTACGCCAGTATGTCAGATGCTTTTAAATCTTTTTGCCACCGGAAAGAACATCAAAAAATCCCGGATAGTTAAAGTAGCTAATGGCTTTAACTGATTTAAGGGTGGAAAAAAAGCAGGATCAGAATAAACTTTTTGTAAAGAACAAAAGCGCACTTGTCCGCTTGCGGCTATATTAGTCAGCAATAACTCGCCATAGTGGTTTAGTTGCATTATCCTGGACAATGGAAGCAATTTTGAGGAAAAAGGAATTTGCCAACCTTTTGGTTTTACCTGCAATTCGAAAAATGTACGACTTTGCTGCTCCGCCCGGTACAAATGTGAGCCATCCGGCAGTCTGGTAACGTTAAATTGTGCCAACTCTTTTGGAATAGCCCAATTTTCCCGGGCATTCCATAAGCTATCGTAACTGGAAACGTATATTTTGAATATCGAAAAAGTTAATTCCTCGCCTAAATCAAATAAGCCCGGTATATAAAGTAACTCGTAATAAGGCCCTACGTCCGATGAGTTATAATCTACTAACATCACCGCCCCGATCCAGCCTTTGTACCCTTTCTGCTGGTAATCCTGCATAAAACCAAACTGTTGGTTAAAAAGAGCCGGAAAATGATATAATAAAACAAAACCAATTCCGGTCAGAGACCAGGGTGCCGGAGCTATACGGTTTGGTTGCATGGGCATTAAGTTACATATTGATGGATGAGAATGTAAAATATTACTTATGATTAGATTAACTTGTACTTACATAGTATTAAGTATATGCAGTACTTCAATAAAACTAAACGCAGCCCTATCTAAAAATTACATTTATATAAGAATCTAATTGTTAAAAGCCTATCAAAAAAGTTTACTTAATACTTGTGTCCTGATACTGATATCTGTTTACTTACGTACTACCTATTTATCTTAATCGGATACTCTTTGCTTACGCGCAAGTAGTACTATTTTTTCGGCAATTTCTTTCCATTGTTCTTCCTGCAGCAAATGCTTAGCCTTAAATTGGAATACTTCCGGCAAAGAGGCCGCTTCTTTTATCTCCAAACCGTACCGTTCATATTTTAAACCGTCATCTTCGGCGCCCCAAATTGCTTGCACCGGGTAAAGCACTTGCTGCACGGCTCGTAGGCACAGCTCCCGATAAGCTTCCGACTGATCAAAATTGCGCATTATTTTCAGGAATGCCGCCCCGTTGTCTTCGCGTTTCAACAGATCTACGTAAGCATAAATTTCTTCTTTAATAATACCTTCCGCATCCACAACGCCCATATTATTAAACATCCAGTACCAGCTGGGGTGCTGAATGGCCATTAGCTCTGCTTCGCCCAATACGGGCTTTTCGAAAGGTCGCATTGGTAGTGGTTTCTGAAAGTTTACCACGTCTATCCAGGTGTTCAGAATAGTAAGCGATAAAATTCTTTCTTTGTTTTCGGCAGCTAAAGCAAAACCAATGGGTCCGCCAATATCGTGTACTACCAAATGATATTTCTCAATACCTAATTCAGCGGCTGCCTGGGCTAAAAAGCGGGCAAAGTTGGGAAAAGAATAATCAAAATCGGTTGGTCTTTCAGTAAGGCCCAGACCTGGTAAATCAACACAAATACCTCTAAAACTTTTGGCAGCTAATTCCTGCAGCACCTTCCGGTATAGAAACGAAGAAGTAGGAACCCCATGAATACAAAATACAGCTTCGCCGCTTCCGTAATCCAAGGCAAATGTTCTGATGTTATTTACCATTAAGAATTTACCCGCAGATTTATGTTTTTCTATAATTTCCTCAACCGTTACCTGTTCCATAAGATTAGTTTTTATTTAATGTATATCGTATACGCACCAAAAAGATTTTCAGCACCAATCCTGCTGAAGCTTTTGTTTTTGCATACAGCTTTTAATTAAAACAACTCTTTTAATATTAAATACGCGGATATAATTAGTTTATGTTTTTTTAACTTGTTCTTCTACAGGGTTCACCGAATTCTAAGCAAGACAGACAAAATAAGTTTTTATTGCTTCATCCTAATTTGTTTTAAAACCTAAGCCGGGTTGCTGAAGTATTCCAGCTAGATTACTTCATTTAAGAGAACACTATGCTATTTTCTTCGCTTTTTTGTTCGGAGAAAATTCAATTGTAGGTTCAAAATTTAATTAAGACCGGGCGAGATAATATTTCAGGTTATTTCTCCTCCAGAACAAAGAAATTATTAACATGTACAAAACAACTTATCGCGCGGCTCAGACGGTAGCAAAAGTGGCCGCCGAACATTTTGCGCAGCATTTAGCCGCAGCTCGTTTGCGGGGTGAGCAGGATCTCGCACCAGACCCATATGCCCAAACCATTGCGCACATTATAGATGTAACTTTCTGGGCCAGCCTTCGGCGCGAGGAAGGCCATTCACCCAAAATCTCCCTGGCTTTCTTACCCCCCGAATCGGCCGGCCAGCCACTTCTTTTCGAGCACAAACTCGCGTTTAAACCCAGTATTTTAACCAAGCTGGCACCGGCCGTGGAACGACCGGGTATTCACCTAGGGATCTGGTATGATAACGACCAACTGCACGTGTGGGGCACCACCCGGGAAATACCTTCTTATTGTTTTGTTTTAGAAGTGATAGAACCCGGATTGCTGGTTATTAAACATCGTCGGCAGGACAGCTACGGAAAATTTATAAATGTAGCGGTGCTTAAAGGTAACGAAGTAAAGATTGTGGATGAAACAAGCGCTACTTTATCCGATTGTCCGGCATTGGTTACGTCGCTGCTCGGTTTTATTTCGCCCTCTTCTCAGCACGAAACGGTAGATGTGCTGGTGCAACTGGCTACTTCTATGCGGGCACACGGTCGCGGAGGCTCCTTGTTAGTAGTGCCGGCCGGAACCCAGGCCTGGCGCGAATCGATCATGCACCCCATACAGTATTCCGTTGCACCGGCTTATTCTGAACTTACCCGACTCATGCAGCAGGAAATAAGTGAACCAGATCGCAACCGCTGGCAGGTATCCGTGCAACGGGCTATAGACAGCGTGGCCGGCCTTACTGCTGTAGACGGGGCTATGGTTATCAGCGACCAACACGAACTACTAGCTTTTGGTGCTAAAATAAAACGCCCGGATGGTAATAGCATGGTTGAAAAAATGATAATAACGGAACCTATAAAAGGTAAAGGTGCTAGGGTGGTTTCACCGGCCCAGAGTGGCGGCACCCGGCACCTCTCTGCGGCCCAATTTGTATATGATCAGCGCGATGCCTTAGCCCTGGTAGCCTCCCAAGACGGGCGTTTTACTATATTTACCTGGTCACCTTGCGAGCACATGGTTCACGCCCACCGGGTAGATGCTTTATTGCTGTAAGAATAACTAAAAAGAAAATCCGAATAAAATTTAAAAAAATTTATATATACAAACTTGCTAAAATAATTTTTGTTTTTGTACATTTATAAGATCAATCAAAAAGCAACAAAACCTGAAAAACATCTTATAAATATATAATTATTCTATGAAAAAGTTAATCCGTAAAGCTATTCAACCTTTTCTGCCTACTTACGAAGTTATTTGTACAAACTACCAGATTATACCGGGTCAGCCGGTAAATAAAAATGAATCGCAACATGCTTTTGAAAAAGGAGCATCGCAGGAGGCAAATGCCTTTTATGCTAAAGTAATTTCTTCTGATTTAACGAAAAACATGGCTCCTATTGAAGTACACCTGAAAAAAAGAGGCAAGATTATTAAGAAAACAGAAATCGGCCCCGTTGCTGAACTCAAGAAATTTCGGATGGCAGCACAGTTTTAACCCTTTTAATTAATTGCTGTACCGAACCCTTCTGAGATTTTCAGAAGGGTTTTTTTATGCCGAAAACATATTTACACGGAAGCAGATTATATATTTATAATTAATCTTATTTACTTATAAACCAATTAAAAATATACAAACACCGACCTACTTAACTGTTTATATAACGTTATAAATAAGTCAATAATTTTCAAAGCATTCGCTTTATATTAAAATATCTATACAAAATTTAAAATCACAGCTTACAGCTATCTTTTTCGTATTTAAATTGATACCCATCAAAATTATTACTACGGTAATGAAAGGTAAATCTGAAGCTTAACAGTTAGCGTTTATATTCGTTTAAACTCTTACCCGAATCAGGTTATTGGCAGGTATTTCTAAAAGATGTTCAGCATTAATTTCCTAACAAAAACCTTAACCAACGGTTTAAATAATAAACTTAAAATATTTCTTTCAGATTGAGAATATGGATAATACAAACCAACAAGATAAGCAGTATGAATTAGCTACTTTCGCCGGCGGTTGTTTCTGGTGCATGGTTAAACCATTTGATCAGTGGCCCGGAGTAAAACAAGTTGTTTCGGGATACACCGGCGGGGATTTACCTAATCCAACCTATGAGCAGGTATGTTCCGATAGAACCGGGCACTACGAAGCCGTGCAGATTACGTTCGATCCGGCTATTATAAGTTACGAAGAAATATTAACAGTATTTTGGCAATCAATAGATCCGACCGATGCCGGAGGACAGTTTGGCGACCGAGGCTCTTCTTACCAAACGGCTATATTTTATCATAACGATGCGCAAAAAGCTTTAGCGGAGCAATCAAAAAAAGAATTACAGGCAAATGGCCCTTTTGGCGGACGACCAATTGTTACGCCCATTCTGCCGGCTAAACCTTTTTACCCAGCTGAAACCTACCACCAGGATTACTACAAGAAAAATCCGCTGCATTATCAACGCTACAGCGTTGGTTCGGGCCGGGCCGGTTTTCTGGAAAGAACCTGGCAATAAGCCTGAATTAAGAATAATTTTTAATGCTTTAGCAGAGGCTTTATATTTTTCGGTTTAATTACTTCTGTATTGTTCTGCTGGATAAGAGATTAATTTATAATTCGAAAATAATCTTACAAAAGTAAAGCACTAAGGTTTTTGGTTTCTCACCATAATCTCAGTGCTTTACTTTTTAATTCTGTTTATCTAAGCTGTTGCTGGTTTCAAATGAGGTGTTCTGTTTTGGCTGATTAATACAACAGTGGCAATACAGAAACCTGCTAACGCTAAAGCAGCGCCCACCCATTGGGGAGAAGTATACCCAAAGCCAGCGGCTAAAGGCAAACCACCCAGGTAAGCCCCCAAAGCATTACTAATATTAAAAGCCCCCTGGCTTACGGCCGAAGCCAACATTTCGGCACCTTTAGCCGCATTAATCATTAGTATCTGAATGGGAGCAATCATAGCAAAAGCAATGGCGCCAGTCAAAAAGGTCATTATAACGGAGGTTACTTTATACTCGGCAGCAAAAGATACGGTCACCAGTGCCAGCACCATGGCAATTAATAACCAGCAGGTAGCTTTTATCGGTGAAAAACGGTCGGCTAGGCGCCCACCAATGGTATTACCCACCAACATACCAATTCCGGCAATAATCAGGTTCCAGGTTACATCATTATTGCTAAACCCGGTAACATGTATTAATAAAGGAGCAATATAGGAAAACCACGCAAAAAAGCCCCCGGTACCAACCATGGTAATGCCCAGAATGAGCCACAAGTCCGGGCGGGTAAAAACTTTTAGTTCTTGGGTTAGGTTTGCTTCTTTGGCCGCCGGCATACTGGGCAACCACCGTTTTATGCTCCATACGGCCAGTAAACCTACTACTGCTACCATAACAAAAGTAATGCGCCAACTAAAGTTATGCCCGATGTACGTTCCTAAAGGTACTCCGAATATATTGGCAATGGTTAAGCCGGCAAACATGGTAGATACTGCCTGGGCTTCTTTACCCGGATCAGCCAAACGCCCGGCTACTACTGCCCCTACCCCAAAAAATGCGCCGTGGGGCAAACCCGAAATAAACCGGGTGAGCATCATCAGGGCGTATCCAGGAGCAAAAGAAGATAACGTATTGCCCACGGCAAACAAAACCATTAAAGCAGCTAATGTTTTATGCGGAGGAATTTTATTGGTCAAGGCTACGAGCAAAGGCGCTCCAACAACCACTCCCAAGGCATAAGCTGAAATAAGGTGCCCGGCTGTAGGAATAGAAATACCTAAATCACGTGATACATCCGGTAAAACGCCCATTATTACGAATTCGGTCATGCCAATGCCAATCCCCCCAATGGTTAAAGGCAATAATTTTAATTTCATAAAGTATTTGTTAAAGCACCAACCAGCTATTTATATAGCCGTTGACCCAGATTTTTAGTTTGAAAATTGATTTAGAAGAAATAGTTAAAAGAGATTGCCGCAGCAGATATAAAAGCGGGAAGCTTATAAATTACTAAAATTATAACACATAAATAATCTTTTGTCGGGCAGCATAAACAGAATATTTATAACCCCCTACTTACTACACTTAAAATTTATTTTAAGCCTTGATGTTTGTGTTGCGTATTTATTTTGCAGTTGCCTACGTTACTTCAATACTATAAATATTTAGGTCAAAACTTTCAAAACCGACAAAGCCCGACATCAACATCTTACTTATTTATCTACTGCAAACGCCTTATAATTAATAAAATAATGAAAGCGGTAGAACGCAATTCATTTAAGTCATTTTTAATAAAAAGAGTTTAACGTTAAATAAAGTTTAATGTTATAACTTTTACACTAAAATTTTACAAATATTAAGCATAACTTTTTCTTCCTGTTAAGCTAAGGTTCTATTACCTATATAGCTATTGTTATATTGAAGACTGCTTGCATGTATCTGTAGGAACACGATTTACGTTTAACTTTTAAATTAATCAATAAATTAACTATCCCCCATACTATGGACTATAAAGGAATTAATTTTGGCGTAACTGAAAGTAAAGAGGAAAAGCAAGCTAATGATAAGTTTATCAATCCGTTACCCAGAACAGTACTGCGCCAGAACACTTATATGCTCCTGGATGGGGAATGGCGTTTCTCTTACGATGTAGAAGATAAAGGTTTAGCAGAAAAATGGTTTCAGGGCCACGAATATGAGGATACTGCTCAGTGGCCGGGTACCGTGGAACAACATATAGCTAAAGCCCGGGGGCAGCAACAAGCATCTTCGTGGCAAGATAAAGTTATTGTGTGGTACGAACGGGACTTTCCGTGGCCCGAATTAGCAGACGACTTTGGCGCTTCTATGTTTCAGATAACTTTTGGGGCTTGTGGTTACGAGACCCGGGTATGGCTAAACGGCCGCCCCCTGCACACCATTGAAGGCGAAGATGTCCATTACGGCGAGTATAATTCATTTTCCTACGAGTTAGACGAAAATGACCTTTATCCAGATAACCGGCTTACGGTACGCATTGGTGGTACCATGGATGCCGATATTCCCCGGGGCAAACAAGAATCGCACGTTTATAAGCGCGGCGGTATCTGGTACCAAACCAACACCGGGGCAGTACGGAGCGTATGGCTCGAAACCATTGAGCGCAATCGGTTACGTTCGCGCATTGGCGTAGACAGCAATGTGGAAGATTCACTGGTGCGATTTAATCTTACCCCCCGCATCCACGATGCCGGAACATATACCCTGAAGCTGCAGGTTTACGAAAAAGATAGAAATGCCATAGCTCCTTTGGCTACCTCCGAATTTCCTTTGTACTTAGAAGCCGGGCAAAAACAACAACGCGTGGTAATGGAAGTACCGGGCGCTAAATTATGGTCGCCGGAAGAACCTAACTTGTATCGGCTGGTAGCCCAATTAGTAGATGCGAACGGCTACGAATCAGAAATACAGGCCCATTTTGGGCTCCGGAAAATTGAGGCGCGCGGCCGCTATATTTACCTGAATAATAACCGCATTTATCTCGACGGAATATTATATCAGCCGGGTACGGCCACCTACGAAGAAATGCAACGGCACATGTACGCCATGAAAGAACTGGGTTGTAACCTCGTAAGGGTACATATTGCCGGTATAGACCCGCGTATTTATAACCTGGCCGACGAGATTGGGATGTTGCTGTGGGTAGAAGTACCCAGTCCCCATCGTTCTACGCCCCTTAGCCGGCAAAATCACCGCCGGGAACTACTCCGCATGTTAGCCCTGATTGAAACCAATCCCTCCGTTGTAATCTGGAGTTTATATAACGAAGACTGGGGCGCCGAAGATATTGCTACTAACCCGGAAACGCGGCAGTATATTATAGAAATGTACCATTATATGCACATTCATCACCCTCAATTTTTGGTGGTGGATAACGATGGTTGGCAACATATTTCGTGGGAAGGTAAACTTAAATCCGATTTGCTTACGGCCCACTTGTATACGCCGGACCTGCCGTTCTGGCAAAGCCTGCTCGAGCGTTTAACTAACGGCGAGCTTATTGGGGTAGCGGCGCATCCTTTGGTGGTTGGTGATCCGTATTTTTACCGCAAGCAGGTTCCTTTAATCGTAAGCGAATGGGGTGGCTTTGGTTTTCCGCTTTACGGCGGACCTAAAGATGATGAAGACCGGGCAGAGCGTATCCGGCAATTTAAGCAGGAATTACGTAAACGCCCGATTGCTGGTGATGTGTACACCCAAGCTACCAATATAGAAGACGAACGTAATGGTTTAATAGACAGCCTCACCGGCGTTTTAAGCGTGCCCGCCGGTTTACTGCATTCACGGGATATTCCAGTGTAAAACAAATAAAGAGTAAATCTTAAAGAAGTAGAAGCAAAACAAAAGTTAAGAAAGCTTAAAAGGGTTTGTTATGGTCTTAATTTAATATACTGACCTGTTCAATCTAATTAAGGGATATGATTAGAAAACTAAAAGGTTGATACTGTTGAGCTCTTCGTGACAATTATTATTTACCGTTTTGCACGGTCAATATCGTCATTTACGGTTTATTTTAGATGGCACAATCGGCTCAACAGGACTCAATGTTTATAATGTAAGCAATTACTTTCTGATTTTGCTTTTCAAAAATTTTGAATATTGATGATTGCGCTCGCTTAGGAAAAGTGTTTAAAGAGCGGAAAAGCTAAACGCAATAAACTTAAAATGAAGTACTAGCCGGCTAGCCGATGCGCAGCAAGTTTGATCTACCCTAATGCGCTAGAACTTCTTGGGTACGAAACGCAAGAAAAATAGAATCCTCTATAGGTTATAACTCTTTGTGATTTATTCTACCTCAATAAACATTTTTTCATCCCTAATTGAACAACACCAATACTATTTTTTTAGGTAGAACTTACAATTACTTCTTATGACACAACTATACTATACTGTAAGATGTCAAATATTTTAAAATTATAAATTATAAAGTCAGTATTTTTACTTGTATAAATATTTTACAATTTTAATTTATTATTTGTAAAATTACCGATATACAAAATTTATTTCGCTTCAAGTTGAAGCTAAGCTTAATACTAAAAAAATTCTTATCTAACCTTTTAAAACTTAGCTGTTTCAAAATATAACAAGACAATTCCAGTAACAGCTTCCTTTTATTTAAAACTTAGCCTAGTAGCATAAAAAGGGTTTGCTTCTTGATAATTAAATTTATCCCTAAAGTTCACCCGGTTGAAAGTACAGTTATATTTAAACACAAGCCAGCTCACTACATGCAAAACCATTACCTAGGTTTGGGAAAATAAATTTTTATCAGTTTGCAAAATCCTGAAAATATATTCCAAAAAATTTAAACATGATATTTATAAAAATCATATTTTTGAATGTCAATATAATTGGATTATATAAATAATATAGTTGCTTCTAAAATTATAGATTTTCATCTATATACAATAAAGTAAGTCCGGTAAAATATTATTTAACTCTTGTGAAGTAATACAGTTATTATGGCGGGCAATGCTTTAGAATATCTTAATAGTGAAGAGCTTAAGACCTACAGCATACTTAATAATAAGCTATATTTTGAATTTATAAGCAGCTGCTATTAGAAACATTAAGTTTTAAAGTTCTTTTTAATCATTAATTATTAATCAGTATGGGAAGCAATAAATTGAATTTGAAGAAAAACATTGTGTTGGTTGATGATAATGATATTTTTAATTTCATTATGAAAAAACTAATTCAAAATGTAGATGCCGAACACAACGTACATACATTTACTTACCCGGAAGAAGCCATTGATAGGCTGGCAGAAATTAAGCCGGATATTATTTTCCTGGATTTAAATATGCCCATTTTGGATGGTTGGGATTTCCTGGATGGGATGCAAGAAAGAAACTTAAATTACAAAACGTATATTCTTTCATCATCTACCAGCGAGGTAGATATTCAGCGTTCTGCAATATATAAAAACGTAACCGGCTATTTAACCAAACCAGTAGCAGAAGAAAAGTTGGCCGAAATCTTACAAAAAGATTAATTCCTGAATATTAACCTATCTAAAATTGCAGCCGTTTAGGAAATTTAATAAATCAAACCATTTTTTATAGCCCTACCACACCTCAATACATTGGCGTACTAAAACGCCTAAAAACAATCACATCCCAATGATTGTAAGCTTCATCGATATTATTCAATGAATATATAAATTATAGGCGCATTTTTATTTTCTATTCCGTTCGCCTTTTCAAAACCCAAGGAAACTAAATTCTGGCATTCCTACCGTTCCGGTTCGTTTTTACTGCTATCTGTTTAAAGAAAGTCAGACGGCAATTCAGCTATATAAACTAAATTACCGCTTACTTCAAACATGCTATAAAATGTAATCAAAAGGCGTTGTTACTAGTCCGGAAAATTTAGCCATTCGCGGCAAAGCCCGGGAACAAGGTCATGCCGCCGTCTACAAATAAAGTAACTCCATGTACATAATCCGACTCGTCAGAAGCTAACCAAGCGGCAGCTTCACCAATATCTTTGGGCTCGCCTATCCGGTTGTAAGGTATTAAGGTTAACAGCTTTTTCGCCGCTTCTTCCGTTTCCCAAGCCTCATTGTTGATGGGAGTTTTAATTGCCCCCGGGCCAATGCTGTTAATCCGGACTTTATATGGTGCTAATTCCTGGGCCATCGATTTCATGAGTAGCATAATTCCCCCTTTGGAAACCGCGTAATTTACATGACCCGCCCACGGAATAACTTCGTGTACCGAACTCATACATATAATTTTACCGGCGGCTTTAGAAATTTCGGGTTGAACTCCGCGCCGGATAAATTCTTTAGCGGCTTCGCGGGCGCACAAAAACTGACCAGTTAGGTTTACATCTAATACTTTTTGCCATTGCGCCAGGCTCATCTCCAAAAAAGGCGCATCTACTTGTATGCCGGCATTATTTACCAGAATATGCAAGGTGCCAAACTCTTTCAGAACCTGGTCGAACATCCGCAAAACCTGGTCTTCCTGGCTTACATCGGCTTGTATAGCCAAGGCTTGGCCGCCTTCCTCTTTAATAGCGTTTACCACTTTTACGGCTCCTTCTGCACTCCGGGAGTAATTTACAATTACCGTTGCCCCATCGGCCGCTAAAGCTTTAGCTACGCCAGATCCAATACCCGAACTGGCACCGGTAACTAATGCTACCTGGTTTTTTAATCTTTTCTTATCGGTTTGCGACATGGATGTTGTTTTTTTTACAAGGTAAATTTTATACCTATAAAAACTGATTATACGCAGAAATGTTACTTATTCCGGGCTTAAGCTTTTAATTAATTATGTTAAACCTGCTACTTATTTGTAGGAAAACAATTTTATGCGTGTTTATAATTTTATTTTGAAATCCTTAACTTGCCAATATATTATGTTAAAATTGGATAAAGGGTGATAGCAAATTTTTCGGGAGAAAGTTTTTTTGCTTATACATACCTCTACCTACCAGTGCATTTATTTTTATTTAAATCTAATCTTCATAAGTAAGAAGTAAAATCTTCAAAAGTATTCGTATGAGTAAAATTATTGTTATTGGAGCATCCGGACAATTGGGTAACTGCCTGCAATGGGTGGCCAAAGAAAAAAATATCAAGAACATTTACTTCTTATCGTCTGGTTCGGCCAATATCCTGGATAAAACCGGCTTACAAAATATTTTCGCCGAGTATGGACCCCAGTATTGTATAAATTGTGCCGCTTATACGGCCGTAGACAAAGCGGAAGATGAAATTGATATTGCCCGGCAGGTAAACCGGGATGGGGTAGCCAACCTGAGCCAGGTATGCGCAAATTATAACACCACCCTGATTCATATTTCCACAGATTTTGTTTTCTCCGGCCAGGAGTTTCTACCTTTAACTGAAACCAATGCTACCGCGCCGGTAAATGTATATGGCCTGACCAAGTTAGAGGGAGAACAGGCAATACCCACTTACCTACCAAATTATTTTATACTGCGTACCAGCTGGCTTTATTCGGAGTTTGGCAACAATTTCGTGAAAACCATGCTACGCTTTGGCAAAGAAAGAGACGAACTCCGGGTAATCTGGGATCAAATAGGTACGCCTACTTACGCCATTGATCTGGCTGCCTGTATTCTGCATATTATTCAAAGCCAAAACCAAGAATATGGTATTTACCATTATAGCAACGAAGGGGTAGCATCTTGGTACGATTTTGCCCAAGCAATTTTCGATCTGAGTCAAATAAAGGTAAAAGTAACACCGGTCCGCACCGCCGAATACGTAACCAAAGCCACTCGTCCGGCTTATTCGGTAATGGATAAAGCCAAAATCAAGCACAATATGCAAGTAGCAATTCCTTACTGGCGGGATAGTTTGCAAGTTTGCCTCCGCCGCTTGTAAAGGCTCTACATTTATATAAACAAAAACAGCCGTGCCCATATAAGTACGGCTGTTTTTGTTTATATAAATGTACTAATTATCTTCGGATAACTCCATGGTATCATCCAGGCATTTAACATTCAGGTAATTGGTGAAAGAAGTAAAAATAGTAGCTTTCCGATTTAATCAAACTGTCGAATACGTCTTCAAATCTCTTACTTAAATTGCGATTTGCCGGGTTCCGCAAAAACATTTCCGAAACAGGTAGGTTCTTATTAAAGTAATTAATACCTTATTATATGAAAGCAATCTGGAACAATACGGTAATAGCAGAAAGCAACGAAACCATTTTATTAGAAAACAATCATTATTTCCCCTCAGAATCGGTAAACAAAGAATTCCTGGTTTCGTCCGGTACCCATACCATTTGTTCCTGGAAAGGAGAAGCGTCTTATTATACCTTAAATATCGACGGTAAAACTAACCCGGATGCCGCTTGGTTTTATCCGGACCCCAAAGCGGCGGCAAGCCAGATTAAAAACTACATTGCCTTCTGGAAAGGCGTACACGTAAGTAAATAAATCATGAAGAAATACGATGCTATTATAATCGGCTCGGGGCAGGCCGGCACGCCATTAGCCAAAAAGCTCGCCCAGGCCGGCTGGAAAACGGCTCTGGTCGAAAAAAGATGGGTTGGTGGCACTTGTGTTAATGATG
>Ga0210040_10000119_pt1 | contig 154977 bp, 136 predicted proteins | sample CryGeyCG12114_NA_FD_185462 | JGI IMG/M metagenome (GOLD analysis project Ga0210040, IMG submission 185462) | Groundwater microbial communities from aquifer - Crystal Geyser CG19_WC_8/21/14_NA (SPAdes) (version 2) | ecosystem: Environmental > Aquatic > Deep subsurface > Groundwater | place...
TTGTCTTCTGGGGACCATGTTTCGGTCCAGGGCATCCTGTCTCAACTTGCTGTTCCTCACTGCCATAAGCAGGATGTATTTTCAGCACGGATCGCAGCATGTGTGTTTCTCCTGAACGAACCCTCGGCTGTGTGGACGCTGCCGCGTTTAGTCTCTGCTCCGGTCTCTTCTTCGGGCGGGCTATCAGTCCCAACCTGCTTGTCCTCAGTCCCTATTTCGGGGCTGTAAACAGCATCGAACAGTTCTTTTGTGGGGAGGGACATCGGCTGGGGTTAGTGCTGCTCATGGCCGTACAGGACCGTGTTAATTACGAATGGTGTACTATCGTTGACAAAACTCTGGTTGTGCTGTGAGCGTGCTTCGTGCTTTTGAAATTCCGCTATGCTACCACGGGACATGTATCGGGGGAGCGGTGTTGGCGCGGTCACAACTTAATGGTGGGAATGAAAGTCGACGAGACGCGATCGGGGGCAGAACGTTAGCTATCATTGAGAGATCGGATGCAGAAGAGGCGAAGCTGGCGGGCAACGCATGCTGTGCGGTCTGGTGTCTCTTTTAGGCAGCTCGCTCTTACTTAGTGCCCCAAAATTGGCAGTGTCGCAGTGTCGCAGTGTCGCAGTGTCGCATGGTAATCTACACGAAGTCGCAGATGACTGACCAGGCTCCCTTTGCTTGTAACAGCTTGCGGTCGGGCCCCGACATAAAGCAGGTCGGGTGCTGATGACCACGAATGGGGCATGTACCGTGGCCACTAAGCAGAGTCTGGCATGCGCGCTCGATCCACTTCATGCCTGCTCTCGTTCACGGTGGGATCCCAGTCTGATTGCAACCAATTACATTGAGACCTGTTGCCGGAAGTCTGACACTGCAGGTGGAAATAGGCGGCAGCTGAGATCGGCAGACCCACACTCCGGAAGTTCAGTAACCCAAAAGTCCCCCAAAAGTCCAGAAGTCCTTTGCAGTGACGGACCGTTTCCGATCAGGTTAACATCACCACCACCACTAGCACATTTGGCCTGATTCAAATTAATCAACCATCAGATACCTCAATCAACGACTTTGAGAAGAATTACTCGACAATCGCAATGTTATGGACCGCCACCAAAATTATCGTAACACCATGCTCGGAATGCCAAGCCGCTAATCGGCCACAAATAGGTTCTAGCGACTCAAAGTTTGCCGAGCTGGCTACCCCAGCTCTTGCGGTTCTGTCTCGTTACTCACAATAATGCCTGAGCACCACCAGATTTGTGTCAACAACACAACTCTTGCGAGCACTCCTTACACCTATACTATCTTGAAGACGACAGTTGTCTATCGTGGACAGAATACAGAATCGAAAGGATGTTCCAATCCAATGCTGTGCACGTGCCAGTCGACGGGTTTCGCGTTGCACCATCTGGTCGTTGAGAAACAGCAAGTTTTGTGGCTGCATGACAGCAATGACTGCGACTGGCACTCGAGACCCTGCAGCACAAACCAAATTAATCAAGAGCGACAATAATCCTCAATAACCAGTATAGCGGCAAGAAAGATGTTGAAACAAGTGGAAATACTCACTGATTTGTTAACGGGACTCAGGATGAGTTGTGTGACTGATAATAGTCCTTTTCGATGACGGCCAGGGCAGCGTCGACTTCATGATGGACGGTCTTGGCGCGCTGCGACGGCGATACGACTCCTGCAATGAATGGGTCATTACTGGCCGGAGTGGTAAGGTAGGTGAGGATGTGGTAATGATTCTGAGAACCCTTCTTTGGTGGAGCTGGGCACGGTCAGCTTGCTCTCCACCAAGACTACACCGGAACATTGTTGCATGCATGATGAAGGTACGAAGAAAACAGGACATGCGAACACGTACAGGCTTGAGCTGGGTTGTTCATGATGCGTGATGCTGCCTCACAGCAGCTCGGTGGGTTGGTCGAAGAACAAGTGTATCCAAGAACAGTTCAGTACGGCGTAAGGAGAGCCGAGGCCAGAGTAAAGATCAATATGGAGGAAGAGAAGAAGAACGACAGAGATTGTGCCAGACTGTGCTGCTCTTATAGCTTTTGAGGTATCAGGGGTGTACCATGAGCAGGCAAGCACAACTCTCCTGCTTGCGAGGCGGCCAACCAGTCACTCAAGGATGGAGTCCATCGAAGCTCAAAGCACGCTCGCGACGAGCTCAAGAACCAGGTAGTGAGACCCATTCAATGACAGCACTCAGCAATACATAGGGGCTTCCCTAGCGACGACATCGAGAGGCAAACGGACGAGCTCAGAGCCCACGCCAGCCCTGGACCGCCATGCCTGTACATACGTTTCCGCGACGCGTTGCGCCTCTGAGCAAAACGAAGTCAGTAGGAGTAGAAAAGATAGACAAGGTCATTAGAATATTCACCAGACAGAAGAGAGGTCATCCCCAAGAACGATGCCTAATGTTGAGAGTCTGTAGCCGAATCTCAACATCTATAGGTATGCTTACAGCACCTGAACCTGTCTCGTAAGGGCAGTAGAGACCCTGTGACCCCGCACTTTGAACGGGGTATACAGCTTACGAAGAGGCTCAGCTACTGTCCTTCACGATAGTGCCACTAATCTACTTCCCAAGTAGTTGAGCGTGCGAAGCAGCCTCGTTCAGATTGCCAAATGAGTTCTTACAAAGTCTCGTCCCATTCGTAGTCACAGAAGCAGCCGGCCAAACATATTGTCGATGTATGATATTGGAGTACATAGGTCTCAGAGGGCCGACCACCCCTGGCTCCTGAGCATCGAGTCTTCTGCTCTCCGGCTCGTTGTTGAAGGCAATAACGGACGAGTCCGGACAATGCGCTGCACTTAAAGCCTACCCTGTGCTTCGCTGCTCGCATCTGAGAGTGCGAAAGCGTCGGCGACGACTCTCGGAGCGCTAACAATATGCATAGCGTTCTTTGGGCGCGAGTGAGTTCCTAAGTCCATCTGATACGAGTACACGAATGAATAGCCAGCAAACGCAATGAAGCTATTTGCATGATTTAACGACCGCTCCTGCCTTGTTCGGCGAGGTGGTTGCTGCCCGGTTCTGGTTCTGACTCCTGATCGTTCTTCCTGAAAATTTCAGTGCCATATGTTCGAGGCAATCAAGCTGCAGCTTCCTCAACTCATGCAGCTCTTTCTGAACCACTTCGGAATGACCAGGCCAAAGTTATTGCCCTGCCTTTCGCTTTCCCCCACCCATTCTTCCATGTCACATCTTAGACCATGCTTGACAGCTCTTCCAGAGTTCCTCATGTTGTTCGTTGTGCTCAGCAGACTGATGTTCCCACCTTCTACTCTTCCGCCTCCACATCTCGTTTTGTATATTGCAAACTGTGGCCTTGCAACCTCATCGCCAAAATGTCATGCTGTCACAACTTCATGGCGAGTAGCTTGCGCCCTCTGGACGGCCCTCCCGCGCCATGGCATCACAGCACCTCATCATGTGCTTATGAACTGGGACTCTGTTCGTCCAGTAACATAACAGAACGGCAAGGACCGTCATGGACATCTTCTTGTCGGGAGCATCGCAAGATGGAGCAACGCCAACCGGTGCGTGAGTTACGTTGCAGCACCCCCAATACAGCCAATGGCAGGGCTTGGGATTCTCGGAGAAGCGCTAGGTTGCCACTCACGTCGTTGGAAATTGGCAAAGCATGCGACGTCCCTGCACCTCTCTTTGGTCTGATACAACACAAGTTGTGGGGGGTTGACGCCCTGCAGCGGTGGGCAATGGTCGCTGAAGCTGCTGATAAGTGGTAGTGATCGCACGGTGTTGAAGGATCCTTCAGTCTTCAACCACTACCATCGTCATTCCAACATCCTTCTTGATCTGTGCCTGCTGCTCAGCGGTGACATCTTGCAATCGATCTAGGCAGGAAGCAACAGTTCCGAAGTATGGCACTCCCGGCTTTTACTTCTCCACAAAAAGGTTCGTCGGTCGGTCTGTCAAGTTGTCGTTCGATGAAGTAGAAAAGACGACGGCAGTCGCTGATGCAGTATAGGCGCAACACCATCACGAGGATGGCACATACGAACCTACCTTGCCACTCCACCAAGCAATGAGCCTTTCGTTGCGGGCACTGTGTCGCCTGCTCAACGCAGAAAGACTGCATTACATGTTATCGACTCAGTCGTCGGCATCGTTCAGGAGGGCAACAGTGGGGCACGTAAGTGATTGCATGCTTCGTAAGTCAGATCTGACGGGTCGTGCCTCTTGAAGTCTAATAATGTGGATCGTTGACACCTTTGCTGCTCAGGTTGATTGCTCGTGCGGGGCACCGGTCGCATCGAGCGATATGCTGTTCTCTGTCTCTTCTTCCACAACTTTGTCGTAACTCAATAATCACGCGTTGCGTTTGATAGCTGAGTGAGTTGGGAAGATTGGTTTCATTGTCGCTTGTTAGCAAGTTCTTTTTCATGTAGTATTTAGTTTTGATAATGATGACTTGCGTCTAAGTCTTTCAAACATCAGGTCTGCGGCGTGGTGTGGATGGGTCTTGTGGTGCACTCGTGCCATCCCACTTGCAGCGCACGCGCATGCTCTGTTTTCATGACGAAGTGCTGCATAAGAAGTCTTCTGAGCAGCCTTGGCAGCTGGATGAACTCAATACATGGTGTTTAGAAGACGGTGGCGGCTCGAACGAACGCAATTGAGGTTTACAGGATCGCATGAGCTTCTTAAGAAGTATACAAGAGATTATATCTGGAATTAGGTGAACTAGGAGGTGGTTTGGCAGAAGATGGAGCAAGTACACCTGCTTCATTACGCATGGGGCCGGTTTTGACGTGTTAGCCAATGACAGCCCTACTATAGAAGTGCATACCCAATCGTTGCTCACCGGGAACGAGGCTTCTGCCAATGAGAACACTAGTGCAACTCCACTATGTGTCCGGCTTGTATCACTTTCAAGTTCCTAGCCAAGCTGTCCGTCTGCCTAGTATGCCTTACACTCACGTTCGTGGTAGCAATTTGATGGAGCGTTGCTTCTTTCCAGTCGGCTTTGGCAGCAGTGTCCCGAAGATACTATATTCCTCTTTGGTCTCGGCGCTTGGCCGCCATTGCTGCCACATGTTTGTGCGCACTTTGAGCAATACAGCTGAGTCGAGGGTTGAGGAAGACTTCGAACAGTCCATCCACGGTGCAGACCGATGTCATACTCGGTCGTGAGGCTGAAACCAGCTTGCAGATTTGGGTGGCCTGGAAGGTCAGGTCGCTTCTGAATCTCACCATACTGTAGCTATCACGCCATAACTTAGATGGAGATCGTTCAAGATGCCAACTGAACTGTGTCGACTTCTCCTGACCGGTACGAAGGTCGCTGTGGGACACTTTATAGTCGAAAACGACCTCCACAAAGTTTCCCCAACCGGTGTCGTGCCGGCTACTGCACAGGTGCCATAAGGATGGGATGAAGCACTGGGGCAAAGTGAACCGATGCATTGAGATTAGTTGACAAGACTTCCAACTGCTATGCTAAGCCATTGTGCTATCGACGTATGTACCATGATCTTGCAGTTGTGTAAAGTCCGAAGCTGAGATACGGCGTGCCATGGTGAATCATCTCTTTCAACCGGTCTAGTGACCACCACCTCCTCCTGGCTTGATGCGAGCAAGCTCAGCAGCAGCGTGATCAATGTCGACAGAGTACAAATCAACATCAGTCTCCTTGAATTTTCTGGCTGGGATGCGTCTCTCGAAAAGGACATCAAGCTCAGCGAATGTTCGGCCTTTTGGCTCAGGAATCCGGAAGAAAGCCCAGATGAAGCACAGGAAGCCGGTGCCACCCCATACAAAGCCTGTCGATATTGTTAGTAAACGCCTAGTCTGGCAGGTAATGGAAAAACTCACCAGAAGCACCCATGAGATTCCATGCAGCGGGGTTGAGCATGTATGGGATCAAGACGCCAAGCATGATACCGCAAACATTGTAGAAGTTTCGGGCGAGGACGACAGTCTTTTGTCTGAGTCTGGTCGATGGCATCTCGGCGACGAGAGAGTAGCAGACTGGACCGACGGTGAAATTGTAAATACCCGTGAAGATAAGGATCATCGAACCGCTTGCCCAGGAAATAGCAACGTTGGGGTTTTCGGAGTTTCGAGCGTTCGGAGCCAGTGACATGAAGCCGACAATGAATACCAAGCAGCAAAGCACCAGTAGACCCCAGACGTAGAGTGTTCTTCGACCGACGTATGTCATGGCCCACCACGAGACGAGGACACCAACGATACCAAGACCAAACTGTCCGAGTTGCAGGGAGTAAGCATCACTTTGAGCAAGACCAGCAGCGCTGTAGAAGTAAGAGGCAGCACCTATCGGGGTTAGCTTGAGACTCAGCAGCGGAACGACTTCACTCACCCATGAGACCTGAACCGCAGAGATTTTGGCACATCCAGACACCAACGGCAACCTCTGTTCGTCGAAGATCGACACCCTTGAAGCAGTCGAAGTAAGTCGTGCCAGAGTTGATCTCTTTCTCGAGCTCGTCGGTGTGGACCATCATAGCAATTTGCTCATCTGGTTTCACCAGGTCGGTCTTGCTTGCCAACCGAACGATGGCTTTCCTGGCGTCATCAAGACGTCCCTTGCGAACGAGCCACCATGGTGATTCTGGAGCCAAGATAACTCCAACCAAAATGGGAACTGGGAACACCCACTGCAGTGCCCACGGGATTCTGAAGGCCAGCTCACCGCTAAGAGACCCGCTCGTGCCCTTGACAACAGCTGAAGCGATAAACTGTCCTATCACCCAGCATAAATTGACATATGTCGTAAGGTACGGTCTGAGGACCACCGGGCAAACTTCTGATGCATATGTGACCGTGAGCGTCTGGAAGACGCCCAGTGGAAAGCCCATGAGGACCTCACCGATCAAGAGCATGACCACACTGGTTGAGAAGAAGAGAATGAAGATGACGCCGATGACAACTGCCAAGGCGCCGGCCATGACCTTTTTAAACCCGAATTTGTCTGCGATAATACCTGCGATGAAGAGACCACCAATCTGACCGATCAACATCGCATTACCAATGCCAGCTTGCCAACTTGGGGAAACAAGTGGTGTTCCGTCTTCCGGGTTGATAGTATTTCCGAAATAGTCTTGGAAGTTGTCGTTGGGCCAGAAGGATCCGAGGACAGTCAAGTCGTATCCTTCCATGATGATGGCTGAGGAGAAGCAGACTGACCAACCAATGGCGGCTGGGTATGACTTGATGCCTTGCCAGACCGTCATTTTCTGCTCAGCCTCTGTAGCGTTGGCAGCATCATTAATGATGCCAGCAGACGGTCGTCGGTCCTCGGAGAAGTGTCGCGATACTGACTCCTTCCGCTGGACTCCTGAGACACGAGATGCTCGTCTCTCGTTATAGGCCTGACCAACAGACATGCGTCTGTTGGTGCCAGGCATATCGATGATACCCTTCTCATCTGCCATATTGTCTGCTATTGGATTAGGAGGGAATCCTATGTCGATGTCGATATGAGGATTCTGATACAGCTTGCAGAACACAAGCGGACAGAATTAAGTAGGGAAGGTCCTAACATAAATAATCGAGCGCTCGGTCCTGCTCGGCTTATACTACCTGGCATTGTGATGTGTTTCTCTTGCTTCTCATACTCCGGATCGGCCAAGAACACCATGGGGAAATAGATCTTCTCCGCTAGTGTGGTCCGAGCTGATCGTGGCAAAGTCTTGTGCTTACGAGGTCTGTAAAGCTTTTAGCTTTGTGTCATTGGGCGCAAGAACCACTCCGTGTACACGAAGCACATCTAAGTTACCTCTGACGTTGAGGCAGGTGGATACCATGCATGTATGGTAGCCCCCTGATGGGAGACGTCGCAGTACTCGTCAGGTCCTTCACCATGATCGTGTGAAGGGCTCAGCTTCGTCTCGACTGGTACGCTTTCCTCATTGAGGCGTTAACTTTGTCAATTATTTCTGCGAGCCTTGCGCGACCGGGGATCGGACCGAAAGCCTTCTTAGTACGGTACAGCCAGTGCGCATGATACAGTCAGGCCATATTCGCAAAGGAAGGCGCCATGTTTTCGAACGGTTGTGGATTCTGTGGGTGACTACTTCAAAAGGGCCGTTTGTTCCCTCCATACTAGGGAGGATACAATAGGGTGGGATTTGTGCCGGGCTAGTAGAGCCACACAGGCTTGTTCTGCGATGAAGATCAGCAAGAGTTTTAGCGAGCGTGACGTCCCAAGAAATGATAACAAGGTAGCCAAGGTGCGGGGCTCCTTGGCGATGGCGCGGTGGAAGAATACCTCCGCAGAGGGATTGTCCTTGGCAGACAATGAAGGGCCTGCGTGGCGACGCTTCTTCACTGGTCGGAGATCTATGACGCACCAAAAACTGAGAGTGTCAGGTCTCGCATCTCATGCTCGTTCTGCTAAGAAGACTCGTCTTCATGTAGCGAGGGAGCTAGGATCCCTAGCGACGTCGAATCATCCATTGTCAGTACCGTCATTATGGTCCTTCAGCGAATAGCTATTCCAACGCCGAGAATAAGGCCGAGCCCCTGTTGGCTCGCTAAAATTGTCGGAACAGGCAAGCGGTATCCTCTGCAAATGCAGTCTCATAAGACGTCATTCTGCTCGATTGCTTTGAAAAGTAGCGTCGGAAGGTTCAGTAGACACGGCACGAGTAACTCATGTGTTTCTGCGTGGGCATGTCACCCCATTCCTTAGGTAGCTGTTTCTTAAGCCGGCGTAATTGTTGCAGAAGTTTTCGAAGAGACAGTGTCGAGACTCGCGTCTCGACCTGACCCCAAGGTGGAATCTACTGCTCGCTGGCGTCGACATGAAAGCGACAAATCAAGGTAGGTCCTTGGGTACTACCTATCAACCAGAAAATCTTAACCTTGGATTGGTCACGCGACTAATTCTCGTCGCGCGTGGCGACCTGAATGGGAAGTGGACTCTGGGAAACATGGCTAGGGGCCACTCACCGTCTTACCGTAGTACATTTTTGAGCTCAACTTGGTACAGGGCTGGTACTTGTATTTAGGTAGGTCTCTTCTCGCCACTGCTGTCGCCACCGCTAAATAGGGGTTAACAAGCAAATCAATGAGTAGGCCTAGATACTAGCTAACAGTAGATTTACACACTAATCTCTTAGGTAAGCGACAATAATTTTGCGAGGGAGTGTAAGAGATTGAGATGAACCAATACCGTAGATCACCACCGTCGCGAGAAGTGTGGATAGCTGATACCGTAGTAGTGTACATAAGCGAGAGGCGAAAAGAGACCCACCTAAATACCAGCCTGTACCAAGTAGCCGTCCAGGCTACGAGGGTTCGGAGTCAGGTTCTTACCACTGTCGCATCAGCTGCGGACAGATATAAGTCATGAGAATACCTCAAGACTCTCATGTTGTGTAACATTTGTCCAGTCACCCTCAATGCAGTCACCCATCTGTGTCAGCATTGACTGTCCTGAGGATTTCAAGTGTCTTACCACGCTCTAGCGGAGTATCGCGATTTGCCTCTTCGGTTGCATATGAGCACAGAGTACACAGGGACGCGTTGGGTGCTGTCTCCTCGTGTTGAGCAGAAACAAAGTATGAACTTGCTATGCTGACAGCGACATACGTGCAAAACAGTACTGGAGAGCCTGACAGCACGGCAGAAGGTGCACGCTGAGTGCAGCAACAGATCAGATGGCTCTAGAGATCAACACAGGCAATAGATGACCTCAGTCGACCTTCCTAGTTTACTAACTAGTGCTTGAGGCTATGTTGCTTGAGATGTTCATCCAGGATTTATTACCTAAGGTACGCCAAGGGATCTGCTTATGGGCTTTGGGGTCCTGCCAAAACAAGGTATGACTGCGAGGCATCTTCAACCGAGAAGCCGCGGCCCGAGTCTCTCAGCGAGTGCACCGGGCTTCTTCTGGCAGCTGCGACTCACACACGGACATCAAACATATTCTGGATCCATAGTTGATTGGGCAGCGAGCACTTGAATTTAGCAGATCACTATCATGTTAGACCATGTGGTCTGCTTCATGAACGCTCATTGGCTGCCGAAACAACGGCAGGGCTGGCATCAGAGGCAGTGACTGCGCCTGGTGGGCGCTTCGGAACTTTCGTCCAGTGTCCTCTACTCTTGAAACTGTCTTTCTGAGGCCTGGTAGCCTTCCAAGATTTATACTATAAGCTGTGAACACTACCTCTGGTTGGATTCTGACCGTATGACATGGGCGCAAGAAGCGGTTGAAGGCAATGGAGGGGTCGTCCGTCCGCGGCAGAAGGGGACTGCTGAAGATTTATAGTGATTTCCACAGCATTGCATGCTGGCACGGGGATTTCGCAAAGCTTGAAACCAGGTAAGGATTGTGCGGGGTGCTCTGGTGGGTGGTCGTGTCCACTTCGGCTGCTAAGATAGGCATCAAACTATACTAGATAAGTTAGTATCGCTTTCTGCATACCGGTAAGTAAGGTACTTGCGGTGCAGCAAGTTTGCCGAAACGCATCCTCTTATGAATATAAGGAATTTAGATTATGCGCGCACTACTACGCTATATTCTTACTAATCTTCGTTGTCGCGTGGAAGTAGAGATAAGGAAGATAATCTATAGCTATAAGTAGGTAGGTCTAATCACGGATCTTAGTAGTGCATACACGATCCAAATTCCGTATATTTATTAGAAGATGCGCTTCGGCAAACTTTCTGTACCCCAAGTACTTATGCAAAAAGCGATAAGCCTTCTCGCGCAGCATGGTGACGTAAAGCATATTTAATAGCACTTTCTTCCATGTCGCTTAAGAGGTGCGAGGGCTGTGCTAAGTGCTTCAGCCCATCACCTTTCGCCTACGAGATGCAATCAAGAATTAGTTGGCAATAGCTTAGCGATCTTCCTTCCTTCCCAAAGGACATAACGTTGCATGCTGAGATATAAGTATGTTCGTCCCTCGTGATTTTTCTCCGGATTCTTCAATGACATCCACCTTTGAGCTTCATCCTAACAACAGCATCTGACTTCGGCGCGTCACCTTTAAGATAACCATTGATACAGTACATCATCATGAGATACTCCGTTCACCTCAAGACCCTCGCGCTGGCTGTGCTTTTGTTTGCTTCATACACAACTGCCAATCCAGTCGCAGACCTTGCGGCACGGGAACCAGAAGCTGAAGCAGCCCCTGTCCTAGTTGGCGACGCTGGACTATCAGCTACTATAAAATTGGAGAAGCGAAAGAAGATAAAGGGCAGCTCAAGCAACAGCAACAGCACCAGCGATGCGCTCGCCTTGACACCTGAAGGCACGTTAGGCGTTGCTGCACTAGCAGTACTCGCCCTCATGGCTTGATCGCAGTATGCTCAACGATAGCTTTAGATCTGAAATGTTCTGATATGCCGCGGCTACCATGTTCGAAGTAACCTTCAGTTCTCGACGGTCACATTCGATCACGGGGATGTGGAGGATTCTTGACAGTGATGCCTAATGAATGTCATTTTGGTCCTGGGCCGTGTCGATTATGGAGCTATGGAGGAGGCTTGGAACATTTCAGCGGCATGGATCTCTCTTGCGTTTACGTATCCCAGCACGAAAACAGCACGGTACATGTTGTCTTAAGGCAGGGCCAGGATTGGTAGATGACGGCACGTTTGACAGTTTGCTAGTCTAATCGTTATTTTTATTCATGCTCGCTACTTAGCACTATGCTCGACAGCTTTTTGGGTGCTCTGTCCAGCGCGATCTTTGCCTGGGGTTATGCATACGGCTTGTAGTTGCAAACGTCATGTGTAGCAAGATTTTCTACTCACTGCTGACCCTTTGTTGCAAGGCTCAACAATTGTGCATCGCGCAAAGTTGACCTCCGTGTGGTTGTGCAATAAGCCTCACTAACGTGTTCCTGATCTCCACGATTAGAACTGCCACGGAGCACACGGACAAGATGATGCGGTGCATTATACTTCAACGAAACTATGTAATGTGTTGAAACAAGGCACGAAGGGGCCTTTACATGCCCCGGCACTCGAGCAGCCGAAATGGGGGATGGTGCGATTCCCTCCCTGATGCTAGGTAATGCAAGAGTCTCCTGAAGTAGTATAGCGTGAGTACTAGCTCTGGCCTTTCCCAATCGAGTACTAGCGTACAGTGATCAAGGTACTGGCTTTGCTCGTCGTCGGGCCCGAAAGCCTCGACGCTGTCCACGTAGTAGTCGGCCGACAGCCAGCTGGGTCGGGTCCCGACGACGTTCACATATACATGTATACATGTATATATGTATGGCCCTCGTCTACATAAGCGACCATGATCCTCATTCCTTGTGCTACAGTTCTATGTCCATGCCTAGATCTATGGCCCCGTAGATCCATAAGTCAATTCACCTACGGAGTATCTCATAGACATCAATTGAGACTTGACCTACAAGGAGCCTCACCACTGTATACACAATCCAGATACAATGTCTCAACTAAAGGTTCTCATCGTGGGCGCATCCATCGCAGGCCCGACGGCCGCCTACTGGTTCGCCAAAGCCGGAGCAAATGTCACCGTAATCGAGCGATTCTCCAAACTGCGTATCAACGGACAGAGCATCGACATCCGCACCGCCGGCGTCACTGTGATGCGGAAAATACCGGGGATGGAGGCCGCCGTGCGAGCCAAGACGACGCAGATAGAAGGCATGAGCTTCGTCAATGACAATGGCCGATCTTATGGGACCATCAGAGCTACTGGAGATCCTGATCAGCAGTCGATCGTCTCGGAGTACGAGATCTTTCGCGGCGACCTGGCACGAATTCTCTTCGACCTGACCAAGGACAACGAGAAGATCAACTATGTATTTGGCGAGCAAATCGCCTCGATACAGCAGAACGAAAAGGACGATGGGCCGGTTACGGTCGAATTCGCGAACGGCTTACCAACCTCGTCATACGACCTTGTGGTTGCCTGTGATGGCGCGACCTCGAGGACTCGCGCAATAGGCTTTGGCTGCGGAGTCCGAGACCATATCAAGTCGACGAACGCCTGGACGGCTTATTTCTCTATAGAGCAAGACCTTCTCGAAGGGAGTAAGGTGGGACAGGCATACAGCGCCGCGGGGGGCCGAACCGTTTTTGTTGGACCTGATCCTTCAGGTGTAACTCGAGTCGGCCTTATGGCCGCCCTCCCTCGTGACGATCGCGACGCCACGCTGCCGTTCCGCGAGGCCAGCAAGCAAGGAGACGATGTACTCAAGCAACATGTGGCCCAGCACTACAAGGGGGTCGGCTGGAAGACAGACGAGGCTGTCAAGGGCATGATGGAGGCAGGAGACTTCTATGCCGGCGAGATTGTCCAGGTCAAGACCCCGAGCCTGTACAAGGGACGCGTTGTCCTAGTTGGTGACGCGGGCTACGCGCCGGGTCCTACTGGTACCGGTACATCTCTCGCGATCGCCGGTGCGTACGTCTTGGCGGGTGAGGTCGGCAAGCATAGGGGCGATCCTGCAGCAGGACTCAGAGGGTACGAAGCGCAAATGAGGCCAATAATCGAGGATATGCAGAAGATTCCACCATTTGTCCTTGACATGTTTGCGCCACAGACGGCTTGGGGAATATGGCTGCGAAACAATATTTTTGCTATCATCGCTCGGTCGAGGATTCTGGAACTCGCTCAGAAATTCTTCGGATTCTTCGGCAGCGCCTTTGCCAGCTCTGACAAATACAGGCTCCCAGATTATGAATGAGCGGCGGAAGACCACGTGTCCAACCCTTCACCATCTACGATGCGGCCGTCACGGTGACTATGTGTGCAAAATCAATGACAGCCGGGTTCGGCATCGTCGCGCGAAGCAGTCATCTATGCGCGCCATTGGAGTATTGGCGCGGGTGGAACAGCGGGGGACTCCAGCAAAAGAAACCGGCGCACCTTGTCCAGAGGTCGCCCAACACGATTTCCCGGCGCTCAAAGGATGGGTGATATGAGTAGCACGATCAAATGGGGACGCCTGTCATCTGCGAGCTGTGGTCGGTCATGGAGGACAAGTTGAATAGGCATGCATACGTATCTTATTCAGCGGACACAGGATGTTATTAGCGCTCAAACCAGTATTAGAAAGCAGTCCCGCTCTGGGTATCTGGTCACTGGCGCTAACCACAGATAGTAAATTCTACCTGCCGCATGGAGCATTTAATCTTTCCCACTTCGCAGCAAATTGCCAGGTAGAACCTCTTCGGGTAATAGTGTGGCATTTGGCGAGGCACGCTTCATTTGAGCCAGTGGAATTCATTCATACTAAAGTGCGGACATGGTAAGAAAGTCCCCTAATGGGTATCCTCCGCACGCCGGTGAACTCATTCCCGACAATGACGCTATCGCGCTGGAGCGCTGTCGCACCGCCCGCAGCTCGGTTGTGACCATTCATAGGTGAAATCCCGATTTCGAACAGCTAGATGACGATGTAGAGCTACTGCGTGCGGGCACTCTAGACCTTCACCATGGCATCCTCTTGTATAAGGAGCAGATTCTCCTTGGTATCTTCCATAGCTAGAGCTCGACCATCACCAGTACCACACATCCCCTTCCGACCGTTCCCGCTGAAATTCGTCGCAAACATGGGCCACAACGTTCCGAAGCTCAACGACCCGTCCCTCCTCATCGAGAAATCCTACGTCAATGGCGAGTGGGTTGATGCTGCTTCAGGCGAGACCTTCGAAGTTGAAGACCCTAGCACTGGCAAGAAGATTGCAAGCTGTCCAGAGTTCAACAAGCAGGACACAGACAGAGCCATTGCCGCCGCAGAAGAAGCCCTGAAGTCATGGAGAAAGACTACTGGTCGAGAAAGAGCCACGTATCTACGGAAGTGGTACGATGAGGTGCAGAAGAACGCAGCTGATATTGCTACTTTGATCACGTGGGAGAACGGCAAGCCTTTGAACGACGCAAAGGGTGAGACCGCATACGCATCTAACTTCTTCCTTTGGTTCAGCGAGGAAGCTGCTCACATTCATGGTGACACTATACCAGCCAGCGTGCCAGGCAACAGGGTTCAGACCATCAAACAGCCGGTCGGTATCTGCGGCTTGATCACACCATGGAACTTCCCAGCTGCAATGATCACAAGAAAGATAGGTCCAGCTCTGGCCGCCGGTTGTACAGTCGTCGCCAAGTCACCTGGAGAAACGCCTTTCACAGCCAATGCACTCGCTGAGCTATCACGTCGCGCTGGCATCCCCAAGGGTGTCGTCAACATTGTGACGGCCTCGAAGAACACAGCTGAAGTCGGAGAGACTCTAACTACAGACACACGAATCAAGAAGATCTCATTCACGGGTAGCACAGGTGTGGGCAAGCTCCTCATGAAACAAGCCGCAGGCACAATGAAGAAGGTCAGCTGGGAGCTTGGTGGTAACGCAGCCTTCATCGTCTTTGATGACTGTGCAGACCTTGATGCAGCAGTGGCAGGTGCAATCGCATGCAAGTTCCGAAGCTCAGGACAGACGTGTGTTTGCGCGAACAGGCTGTATGTACAGGATGGCATTTATGACAAATTCGCCGAGAAATTTGCCGCCAAAGTGAAGGACTTCAAGGTTGGTTACGGTTTTGATGATGGCGTTACACACGGTCCAGTCATCCACGATCGTGCAGTCAGCAAGGTCGAGGCTCATGTTAAGGACGCTGAGAAGAAGGGTGGCAAGGTTGTAGTTGGTGGCCAGAAACTGCCAGACCTTGGCTCGAACTTCTATGCGCCAACTGTCATTACTGGTGTGACAAATGATATGCAGCTCTCTAACGAGGAGACGTTTGGTCCTGTTGCTGGCCTGTTCCGGTTCAAGACTGAAAAGGAAGTGGTCAAACTCGCCAATGACAGTCCTGTTGGCTTGGCCGGCTACTTCTACAGCAGTAATGTCAACAGAATATACAGAGTGGCCGAAGCGTTGGAAGTCGGCATGGTCGGTGTCAACACAGGGCTGATATCTGACGCTGCTGCACCATTTGGTGGTGTAAAGGAATCAGGTTTCGGCCGAGAAGGCTCGAAATATGGTATTGAAGAATACATGATCATTAAGACCATCACAATAGGTGGCATTGAAAGTGAGCTACAAGGTTGATAGCACTAGGCTCACATTATTCGTCTATAGCTCAGGAAAATGTACATTGCTGGAGCGTAGACACCACTTAGAAGGTATCCGCTGTGTCGAGAAATCGAGAGTTGTCAAAGTCAGTCAGCACGAACGAAGCTACCATGTCTTCTACCAGAGTATCCGAGCGGAGCTGCACATATGCTCGGTCCGCTTCGATGTTACCCCCATGCGCTGTCCACTGTATTCCACCATATCTCGTGTCTCTAAGCTCCTTTCTAGTACCATCTACGTGGCAGCCCTGTACTGCACAGATACTGTTACTTGTGTAATCTTCGGGACTTCGACCCAATCCTTAGTACGATATCTCAGCACATCACAGCTCGGGATATCAAGTATGGGTAATTCGTCATCGAAGTCAAGCTCTCCAAAAACAACGATCAAGGAAGGTAAGCCATGGCAGTTCCCGACACGTTCACACACATCACTGTTGCGATCCATGCTGATTGATCGTTTACATCTGCCAGCAATCGACTCTGTACAACGACAAATTAATTACCGGCCCGCAGAACAAGATACTCTATCACAAGACCTGGACTGTCTCAAGAAAGCTCAGGCTCAGCAATTCAATACTGTGACTGTGGATAGGAAGAAAGTCTGCTCCGGCAGCGTGCATTGCGAGAGGCATCAGTATAAGACATAGCTCAACCCTATTCGTCTTGGTCGTATCAGCTCCTACTAGCATGGCTGAGCTGCAGCACTTGCATTCTTTGAATAGTCTGCCGCACCCGTCATTGAGTTTGCTCTTGAAACTGTTTCGCTTTCGAGCGAGGCCTATTAGACGGCGTAGTTCATCTGACTGATGTGGCCCGACGCTAGGCCGCGTCTCCGCGCGGTCGCACCACGTCTGAACACGTCGAACTGACAATCACAAGAAATTGGTTCTGATGCACCGTTCTCGTTGTTGAGTGTGGTTTTGTGAAATGCCTCGATCCCAATCATCAGTGGCCGCAGGCTTAGTGTTACTCTACGCGCTGTCACTTCCTCTGACGATAGCGCTGGAGTAGCGCAATATGTATTTGCCTGAAGCCGATGCGCGAGAAAGTGAAAGTTATGAACCAGGGTGAAAGTGTACACTGAGCGTCAAATTTTGGCTTGACAAAATTCTCGCCCAGTTCTACAAGACAAAACATAGCAAGGATCGACTGACCATTAACAATGGACGATTTGCCGCTTTCTGATGCAGCAGACCCAGATTCTCAGCCGATTTCATCAGCATCGATCTCGCCGTTGCCTGACTCTGAGCTTCAGGCCTACATCGAGAAGTATCCTTTTGCTGCAGAACCCACTTACTTCACTCGACCAAACCGTTATTATGGACCGGCTTCTACCTGGAGGTCGTGGACAGCGAACGACAGAGCGGTAGCTGAGGACGCACTAAACAACTCACGCGCATCAGATCTCGGCGCTCACCTATACAATGCTTTTGCTCTGAAGGAGAAAGCCAATTCTGCCCGTGCTGGACGGCCTGGAGTCCGCAGCCACTCGCGAAGCAGACCCAGATCAACTGGTGACGACCACTCCGAGGTTCCGTTCGCTCCACCAGATGTATGGACAGCATGGCCGCTTCGAGCTCGAGACGTGTCACGTGAAAATGCTAGTGACGGATTTAAACGTACCCACTTAACCGTACACAACAATGACAGACCGAGCGCAGCTTTGGAGGAGACACTAGTCGCGACAATCTTACGAACTGCGAAGGAGAAATGGAGTGATAGACTATGGGAACCGGAAAAGCCACGAGTCGACCGGGCTAAGAGAGACTGGAAGGCTGAGATTGACTTGACGAAACAACAACTGCGAGAGTCCGGCCTTCTCGACGATGAAGGTGAAGATGTTAAGCTTAGTAGACATGAGATTGAGGGTCGTGACACGGAAGGCGTTGACGACGTATCTGTGGTCGATGACTCAAGTCTCGCATCGTCGCCGGAGGCGAACATTCCAACGGACGTACCAACGTTCAGCTCTCAAGCATTTGCTGCTGCTGCTGCATCTTCCTCCTCTGAGGATGAATCAGAAGCATCAGTGACAGATGATGACCGACCAGTTTTCTCGGCAGATGATGAGGAAGCACGTCGAGTTCTCCTACCATCTACGCGACATCTACTTTCGAAGGTCGATGACCTCCTTGTAGGTCTACACAAAGCAAGAGTTGCCTACGCAGTTCGAGATCATGGCTCACAGCCCCGCTCGAGGTCTGCAACGTCAGGAGCTGCGACGACAGATGATGAACGCTTTACACGCTTTGGCAGCCGAGCAGCGAGCAGGAAAAGAGGAAGAAAGAGAAAAAGATCACACTCCTCCCGAGAAGACGACTCAGGTTGCGAAACCACCAAGTCCCGGTCGCGCACACGATCAGCATTCAGGCAATTTGGCACAAAAGGAAAGGGGTATGGGCTTCGGGACTGGTCGGATGTGCTTGGCATGGCTGCCCTTACTGGCTGGAAGACCGAGACTATTGCTCGAGCGAGTGAGCGATGCGCGAAGCTTTTCGGTCAGAACATGGTTTTTCGCACGTTCTACGAAGGTGACGATGGTGCACATAACCAAGCACATCAAGAGCCATATTTCGAAGAGGAAATTGCATACGTTCCCTCAGAGGTGCATGACAAGTTGTCGACAATGGCGCACAATATCCAGTCTCCAAACAAGGACCTGCCAGATATCAGACAAGACGTCGAGTACATTCGTGCACCACCACCTTGCGACCGATGCCGTAGGCAGGGCTTACGCTGTGCGCCATCAAATTCCCTGGAAGACTTCGATAGCACGACGCCAGTGACCTGTGCTGCCTGCGAATCAGTCTGTGAACCGCAGTCACCCTGCTCTGGGATCAACATCAAGCCCCGGCCTATCAACGACCCGCTCCCCATCGCCGCATCATCGAGGACTTGTCCATACCCATCTTGCCCCCGCTATATCTCCGGCGAGCCATTTGCGAAGCGCTACCGCCTAGAGCGGCACCTCAAAACCGCACATGCACATGAGCGCTCACCCCCTGCCCCATCAGACATAGCCAGCCCAAGGGCGTTGTCCCTCAGACCGAAGACCGACCGTGAACGCACACTCTCGTGCCCGATCGAGGACTGTCCGCAACGCAACTATGTGTACGCGAGGTCAACGAGATTGTACGATCACATCAGACATGCACATCCAGAGTTTGACCTAGACGAATACAAGAAGGTTGCCGCGAAGGGCAAACGAGGGAAATACGATCGAAGCAGGAGTCGACCGAGGATCCGGAAGGACGATCAAGAGCACATAGATGAAGATGCCGGTACAGATGACGGACACAGCGAGGTTGCTCAGCAACGTAATGACTCCGACGATGAGCCTGACTCAGCGGACGAGGGATATGAGGACTAAACGGGACGCAAGTGATGCTCAGCCTTGTCGGGAGGGACAGCGCCAGGCTAGCGCACTATACTGACAACGACTGGGCCTGGGGGCATTTCCGCAATACTTTCCGCTGATTAAGCACTCGATTGCGACATTCTCTTGTGGCCGCGCGTCACTGTCAGTTTTTCTGAGTTATATTCAACAGCTTGTTCTTCCTGTGTCGCTGTGAACCACCGGGTGGTGTTTCTGAATGCACAGTTCTACCATCACAGTCGGGTCGGAGCACAACATTGACTCAGCAGGTGAGGTGAACTCCCGAGCTGCCAAGCAAGGCAACGAGAAAACAGGCAATCCGCCTCTCGACGGATGCGCGTCAGGCACGAGTCGAGACACAGCGCAAGCATTAGAAGCTAGCATATATACCAAGAACAGTCAAGGGTGGAGGAAGGTAATCATGCCGTCATGGCTCGCGGTCACAATGGGCACCGGTATTACAGCTATCGTCTCGTCCTCCATGATCTGCTATACAACAGACCATGGCTATACTGGATCTAAGTTATCGTCCTCTTTGTCACATTTCTAGCCATCTCGACAGTCCTTCCTATACATGACGATCCCTGGTCTTTCAGAGCGATGATCTCGCGTCCCGCCCAATGTCTCTTCTGTGGGTCCAGCAACGGTCATTGACATGCTAGTCCTCACTTGTAGCCCGAGCTGGTGTCAACCGGCCCGCAGTCACCCTTGCCCGGACCATACGGTGGATGGACGTAGCAATATTCCTCGCAACCAGCTTCTACGTCCGCTACGACTCGACTCATATCGCAGGACCGCGCGCCCCGTCTCATCTGGGGCCTCGGGCTCGTCTGTCTTGCTGGCTGTTCGTCGCGCTGGCGAGTAGAGTGTTTCGCAGGCAACGCTTCGTTCGATTTGGGTTCGGTTGCGGGAGCTTATGGTATGGTTCCGCTGGGCGTGTATGCCGTGCCGTTTCGACGTGATGCTCGGGGGGGTTTATGAGCGTGTTCTTAGGGGTTGGAGACTGGGCTTAGTGGTGCTTGGTTTTGGGGTAGGGTTGAGACGACGGGCGGACGCATACAGTACGGGGCAGACGGCTTTTGCGCCTTTTGTGGGCGGTGCTGGGGCATGAGGGGTGGTGGTAAGGCGATTGGTTGAGAAGGACAGCGGTGAGATTAATGTGGGAGATGGGGCATTTTGGATTGAGGTGCCAGATCGTCGACTGGCCGCCTTCCCTGCGGTCTCGATGCACCTATCTAACAGAATCAGCATGGTCAGAGAAGTAGCTCGCATCGCAACACCTTAGGAGTAGTCGTTAGGCGGTTCGGTACTACCGGATGATCAGCAGGATCGTAGTCGCATGGTGAAAAAAACGTGATTGGGGACATTCACAATACTCTACTCATGCATTCTTCAAGGTGCTAAGATATAACGAGGACAGGTCAGAAAGTTTCTAAGGCTGCAGAATACCGTTCGATTGATTCTTGGTCGGATATATACTCATCTACCATCGGAGAAAGAGCGACTCTGGAGTTTGTCCGCAATACTGTATATCAAAAAGAAGTCTGTGCAGTCTAGCCTTCCACTTCTGTGCACACCCTTCCATCACCCTGCCATGACCGCAACGACGATGCAAGAGAACGCTCAGTCCAGCCACCCTCGGCCTCTCCTCCACATGCACTCAAGACACGAATTGAAAGTTGCTACGCTCGCCATGAAGGTACAACAGCCGGATCCAAGAGGCCATGCCAGTACGACACTTTGGCTTAGAACAGCTTGTGCTCCAGCGTCATGTCGGATTCAGGCTGCAACCCAACACAAGCTCGGAATATGTTGGTGAGTGCGTTCCTCTGTTTGGTCAGAGAATTGACAACCGGTGTTCCAGGTGGTGTCATGGGCGCCTTGAGCATGTAGCTGAGGATACTCAGCACACTGTGGAAGCCTTTGTACTCGTCGGTGCCAGAAACGCGCCACTTGATCCTAGTCATCATCTCGGCGAGCACGACGAGATCGATGATGAGTGGTGAAGCTAAGAGGGAGTCCTCGCAGACATTGAAGATGCTGATGGTCTGGTGTCCGCCCATGAAGATCTCGGCATAGTACTCGTCCAGCGCTCGTTTGTTGTCGCCGACAGCGGGCATGTACTTGATTACGACGGTGTGGTCTGGGTGCTCGCCTTTCTTGTAGAGGACCGTATTGGCGGCGACCATGTCGTCGACGACGTTTGACTTGGAAATCTCTTTGGATCGGAATTGCTTCTGGGAGCTAAGATTCTTGCCGTCGTTGTTGCCGAGGTGGTTGTAGCTTGCGATTGAGGTCAGCTTGATACCGGCGTTGATCAAGAAGTCTACAAGTGCAGACTTCATCTTTGTCTGGCCGGACTTGAAGTCGTCGCCGCCGATGAATGCGTTGTGGCGCTCGGCGAGCTCAATGGCGCCGGGGACGAAGGTGTTCTGTGGTGAACCATTGATGAACGGAGTGTTTTCGAGAATGCAAGCCACTGAAAAGACGGTCGAAGGGGAAATCTCCTCGTGTCCAGTCTTGATGGATTGCAAAAGATTGTCCGCTGTGTCGTTCACGCCTGCAACTATATCGGCAAACCGTTCAGTATTTGCGGTCCACAGCACGATGACCTTGTCAAGCGAATTCGAAGACTTGAAGTCTCTGCTCGTATGTCAGTATGACACTGGTAACGACAACGAAAGGCTTACCTGATATCTTTCCGCAACTGCTCGACGTGTTGCCAGCAGGCTTTCTTGCCTGGCAAGACATTGTCGGCTCGGTCTTCCTGATTAGCAGCAATGAAGTCTGGGTAGTAGATACTCGGCAGTGGTTTCATATAGGACATCTCCTTTCGCACCAGGGACTTCAATGTTGGTTCCAAGACCTGTGCGCGGTCCATAGCATCGGCGATGCCCATGCCGCTGATGTCCCACCCGCCGATGACCAGATCATTGGGATGGACCATCGGCAGGACACTATGGAACGGGACATTGATCTCCTCAGCAGTGCTCTCGTCAGTACCAAGCTTGACAGTCGATCCCATCATAACGGAGCCATAGTAGTTCGCAGCACGTTTACCCTCCCGAGTTTCCCAGACCAGACCACGCCTGTTCGCGATGATACCAGCTGTCACAGTAGTACCGTTGTTGCCGCCCCAACCAACTAACATCATGCCAACCCTACCCACCTTCCGGTCGACCTGGAAGTCATATTTGGTCTCCTTTGGCGTGGCAACATAATTACCATTACCAGTCTTGGTGACCGAAGTAGTTCTGTAGACATACTTGCTTTTGATGTGTTCATCTGTGTAGGCGACGTCAGGAGAGCTGACAGTGAAAAGATCGTCCTTCTGCGATGCCAGTGTGTCCGTGGAATGGTTGTTGCTGTACCCGTTCATGTAGCCGACGTCTGGAACTGCGTGGGGTGCCATGTTGACTTTCACCTGGGATGTCTGCTAATTTGATAGATTCTTGACGATTGTGTCGAGAACAGACAAGTTATAGAGTGAAAGGTGAATCCGACGCTCCTGCACGAGCAGCAGAACGTCGGCTACCGTTGAACGGGTGGTGAGCGCTGTTGTGCAATCCATGTTAGCAACAATGATCCTGTTGGTGCCGAATTTGCAATATGGCCGAAGAACAACGAGGTGACCTCGACGCACACGGCCAGCTGCATGAAAGACAGTCCGAAACTTGTGTCTAGGCGGTACTTACGAGGATAGAAGATTAGAGAACGTTTTGGCGGTGTTGCGGATCACTCAAAGGTGATCCTTTGAGCTGGTGAATAGAGGATAGTTGCGCTGTGCTACAGTGTCTTTCGGGCTCTTGCTATCGATCAGTGTTGGTGAAGGAGAAAAAGATGTGTGCGTAATACTTTCGGAAGACTTTTGTATCTCGACGACTGGTGGGTCCAGGCACCGCAATTACCGCTTGCTTGGTCTGATTATGTACAGGTCCTAGCAATCCCGAAGCACGCCAACACCCACGCGGAGTCATGGTTCCTGCTGACGGCATCTCTCACGTGAAACTACTAATCGAAAGTAGCATGTTGCGTCTTAGATGGCGAGGATATTTCGACGTAATGCGTTAGTCGTGGAGTTGTGGAAGACCAACCAAGTTGAAGATATGCTAACCAACTTCCGATACGAGATACGAGAGCGTGCTTTGTTGGTTACAGCTGGGCTTTACTCGCACCTAAACAGGACCTCCCATCCTGCTGTAATGCAAACAGACGATGTCCTGCCGGAGATGCCACCAGTATCCCTCTGGAGGCAGGGAGCTCGAGTTCTCAGATGAGATATGGGAAATGGTTTCCCGCATCACAGGAGATCAGTGATACATCGTCGAATAGAAGTCCTGTTGTGACATGTGAAAGCCTAGACCCTAGCGTCATGCGCGGTACCGCTCCTGCATTGCATTTAGGCTGGATGACACGCCAATCATGCGTGTGTTGTCCCTGATCGTCGAACGTACCAAGTAGACGGAAGTCTTGGGGGAGGGCATCGGAAGGAGACACTGGATAAACTCTACTCGACAAGAGCAGGAATTGAGACTATACATTAAGAATAGGTATGTCTATATCTACACGTATACAAAGGTCGTAATCACTTTATACATGATCAGAACGACAAGTGCCAACGCTTGATACCAGCTCAAAGCCCTGCAAATGCGCTTTCTTGGTATCCAAAATAAATCGCTGAACCGCAACGGTAAGAGGTAGAGAAATAGCTCGACGTTGAGAGCATCAGAAAGTGGTCATAAGTTTCGTTAATCTTCGCTCCGGGAATTTGCCTGCTGTTAAGGCCTGCCCAGCTACCCCACTAGCCACGTATTCGCGGTTGAGTGGACTCGGTCGTGATGGTGCGGTGGTATACGGACTTCGTGCACCACTGGCCATGCGGAATGCATCTTTCTCGCAGTAGACTCGATCGCTCATCTCGAAGTAGTCGTCACTCAGCTGAATTTTGCATGTTGCGCATGTTAGACAATCTGGATGGAATTTCTTTGCGCCACTGCCGGAGACATTGGAGGTTTCGAGGTAGTGGCCTTCAATGCCCTTGCCGCAGCTATCGCAGAGGGTCTCATTGAGGACATGATAGTGGTGGGCACAATAAGGGTGGTCCTCGTGAACGTAGAAGTCTGCCGTTGCAAATGGCTCCTTGCAGGTCATGCATACGAAGCATTCTTTGTGGTATTTGCCGGTTAGTCTTCCATCTTTGCTTGAGACTGATTTTTGCCCGCTTGTAATGGGTTTCGAACATCCTCGACATATTCCCTTGATGCCGCCAGGTGTTGAAGGTCGTCGGTGCCGTAGGGACGTCACAACCTCAAATCCATCCGTTTCAGGCTCTGCCGGCAGAGCAATAGGTGGCACCGTTGGAAACCTCAGCTCCTTTTTCTCTACCTCGGGTGAAGAGAGCACTTCAGCAACCGGTGTCAGCCGTCCCGCTTGGAAATAAGAGTCGAGAGGCTCATCGTCCTCCGAAGAGTCCAGTAATGTTTCTGCTTCGTGGACCGGCGTAAGTCTGCCATACTGCAAACAAGGATCTGTGGGCGAATCAGGCACATTTGCAAGATGTTTGAACCTCATAGAAGGCGGCATCAGCAGATCTTCGCTCGAGCTCATTGTCCTCGCCGTCGAAATGCTCGATCCAATAGAATGGCCCTCAAAACCGTGAAACGACCTTGAACTCGTGGTACTGTGAGAGAACCCAACCGATCCGTACGAAGACGCTGAATCAATAGAGGCCCTCCTCAGGTCTTCCGCTTTCTCCTCGATGACAGACAGTTGAGGTGCTCCAGTCATGACCGCTAATCGTTTCTCGAAATCCTCTTCCAACTGCACGGTATCACGTTGCGAATCGTGCGCCTCGCCAAGTACGTCTTCGCCGGCGTCTTCCTGCTGCACAACTTGAGCCTGCAATGGATCGGGTATTGACTGTTCTGCTATCGTTATGCCTGTCGGTGCCTGTGGCACTTCCTGAACGCCATGAACAGCTGGACTAAACGCCATCTCCGTGTTGATAGAGCTATGAGAAGAACGGACTGCTCGAGGTACATCCTGCGGATCAGGATCTGGCGACAACGCAATGAAACGCGGGCCATCAGCAGCCGGGAGCTTCGATCCGCTTTTCTTTGAGCTGGTCGACGGTCCTCTCTTTTTGCTAAAGAAACTCGTTAGGGTGCGAGCAATCGTACTGCTTGGAGTTGGTGGTGTCTGCAGGCTCGGACTTGGTTGGGCATTGGCTAGCGATGGTTGCTCAAGGCTATTCGTGGGCATGTTGACTATTGGTGGCGGACGTTTCGACTTATAGAATGGTTCCCGAGACTGTGAATCTGCCATAGGCGAAGGTGAAGTAGAGGTGTTCTCGGTGCTGGTCGTCCGTGGGGAGGTGGCCGCCGAGGGTACTTCACTTTCGTTGCTGCTAATCGTAGTGGACTCTGGGAGGGGCGGTCTCTTCTCTGATCCAGCACCGCGTGACTGCATTGCGCCTAGTGGCCGAGGCCAGGTGCTGTCTTGCTCTGAGGCCCCTGATGACACGCCGGGATCCGACGAAGGCGTCGATACGGTTGGCTGTAGGGCTGGTAAAGGCGGCACCACATTCAGACTGCCTTGTCTACTTCCGGCTCGACTACTCAGTGACGGCTGTCGACTACTGCTTGCTGTGGACGGCCGTGAAGAGTCCTCAGTGCCTGGGCGCATCATCGTTCTAGATGCGCCCACAGAAGCAGAGCGCTTCCTCTCATGCCCGAATGACCTGAGGCTATGTACTTCTGAGGTCCGACTTTTAACGTTGTTCTTTGATGACTCTTTCTTCTTCGCTTTGCTCGATGGGAAAGGTGGAAACGCGCAGTCTTGACTCAACAGCTCGGGCGAAGGTGGCCGTCTTACAGCCGTTGTGGGCACTTTGCGCGGTGGATGAAAAGAATGGGCTCTCTTACCCGAGCCGGGGCTGATAGGTGATGCTGCTGCACTGCCAGGACGGCTGCTTGCTGGTGTAAGCTCACCTTGCGCTGTCATCCTGCTGGCTGCGAAAGGATCGATTCGAGGTACGAAAGGTTTTGAGGGTTTGCGCGATCTCGGCTGTACTGACATGGACTCGATGCTCGGCACCGGTGTCTGCTCAGGCTCCTCTATGGTTGGAGTTGCAGACACTTCTAGTTGTTAGCGGAAGCAGATTGGTGCATTCATATGTCTCACCTTTGGTGCAGACGTGCTCTGCTAGGAGGTGTATCAAAACCTCATCGTCGCATGTGGAGCATTTGATGCTCGGTGTGAAACTTGCTTGCTGCTGTGGAAGCTCCATGCTGACGCTCGTTACGGTCCGATCAATTTTGTGTGTGCGACAGCGTTTGGCTTTAGGTCAAGCCGTCGAGAGTGTCCGACGTCGAGAAAGATGTGGACGTACATGAGATGAGCACAAGGTCGAGGTCGGTCGGGCGACCAGCACTTGATACGGAGGAAGCGATAACACGATTAGTACTAGGCTTAGGCAAGACTGGGAAGCATCACAACGACTAGCACGGTGCGCATGTTGCTTTGCGAAATCGAGAATCGTTAGCACTTGCAGTCCCCAGCATTGCAATTTGCAAGGCGTTCGACGGTGAGATGTGTTTGGCCGAGATGGAGCTGTGGCAGAGGTTGGTCTGAGGGCTAACTTCGATGAGATTGGCGTCAACAATTGACCCCTTGCTTAGTGGTAGATCTCTGGATCCATATTTCGCCCACTTCGACAAGGTCATAAGTACAGCCAATCAGAGCATCAAGACCTTGTCTTCTGCTCGTGCTCTGGTCGCATGGCCAACAAAATGGTTGTTAGTAGTGAGATCGAATTCTGGAATGTGAAGTTCCGCGACTCAACTTGCCATAGCTTTCGATGGCCTTGTGGCACTAGCCACATGCAACTCTCAGCCTTTTACTTCGACTGCAAAGCAGTTCGTGTTGCTGTCACTTCTCGTCATTGTAGCAGAAAGCTATATCGCCCAGTGGGAGCCTGGTCGACGCTTCTAAGCTAGCTGTATGGAGCTTGCATTCCGTCTGTCATGCCGTTACGACACGAAATTGCCCATGTTCACGAAGCTGCGGATCGAGTAGAAATCACAAGGATTGCTCCCATGGTTGTTGACCAGCCCTGCAACATTTATTGTTCTTAGACTTCTCGAGGTACCCGTCAAGTCCTTAGATTTGATGCGGGATGATAGCAGTACACTCCACTCCAGCGACAGTGCTTGACAGAGTATTACAGTAGTCTGCGGAACGCAGCGCAAGACCATGTTATCGACCGGAGAATTGATGAGGCTGCAGGCACCGTCTTGAACACCATCGAGAGAAGCGAAGAACCTCCACTTCTCCTGAGGCTGTGCTGTTAGCCTGCGCCCAAGCATCAATGGCCCTCTTTGCAAGATTGTACTGATGATGATTGCTCCGTATCCTTACTAGTAGCAGCTGCTTGACGTATGTCTTCGCAGCTTATTGCTGCCTGACGAGCAGGAGTGACAGCAGCTTGTAGAATGATGTCGAGTGGTGCTGACCTCCAAACCTCGATCGGTTTATGATTCTAGACTTCCGGTGAAGCGATCAAGAAGGTCCAGACGTCTGGGAATTGGATGACTTGTGTGGGTACCATCCACAAAATGGGCCTTATCTGTTCAGCCAAGGCTCAATAGTGCATCCCTGACTGATGCCATCAATTGCAGCTCTGGCACCCGAGACCACCGTAGTTGGTACGGCGCCGAGGGAGCGTCGGATGTGAATTCCTTTCTGCACTGACGTTGTGTCTTTAGTAATGCTCGACGGCATTGATGGGACTGACAATGAAACACTTAAGTTATCAACGTGGTAAAGAATTTGTGACTCTGCTCAATGCGTATTCTTGGCTGTGACAAGCTTTGGCCTTACTAACATCTGCTTCCTTCAATGAAAGGTCGTCTCCAGCGTCTTTGAAGCACTGATTCATGCTCAGGCCACTGACTACGAGGGCCACAGTTGTTAGTCCGAGGCTTCAGCAGCTTCGATACATAATGGCGGAAGCAAAAACCGATCAGCGACCTCGACAGTCGACAGTGGCGGAGCATCTTGCAGGCACTAAAGACTCGTGGCACGGCACTATATCTAACGACGGACCGTTCAAGCCTGAGAAGGACCGCTACCATATGTACATCGGTCTCTTCTGCCCCTTCGCTCATCGTGCCAATCTGGTCCGGCGTATGAAAGGCCTGGAGGATGTAGTTCCTATGTCCATCGTAAGACCATACCCAAAAGGCGATGAGAATGGTTGGCCAGGCTGGAGGTTCCCAGAGGATGACAATGCTTACCCCGCTGCTACAGTTGACAAGTTATTTGGCAGTGACTATTTACATCAGGTCTACTTCAAAGCAGATCCTGCGTATAAAGGTCGCTACAGTGTGCCAGCTCTGTGGGACACCAAAACCAGCACAATGGTAAACAATGAAAGCGCAGATCTTCTCCGCAATTTCCAAACTGCATTCGATGATCTCTTGACCCAAGAAGGCAAAGCCAAGGAAGCATCCATTCACCTCTATCCTGAGCATCTACGAGAGAAGATTGACAGCATATGCGAATGGATGGGGGATAACCTCAACAGTGGCGTTTACAAAGCTGGTTTTGCCCCAGACCAGGAAACATACGACAAGAATGTGATACCAGTGTTTGCGGCATTGAACAAGCTCGAGAAGATCGTAAAAGACCATGGCGGCCCTTTTGCGCTAGGCTCGGAGCTTACAGAAGTCGATATCAGGCTATTCCCCACGTTGATCAGATTCGACACGGTCTATGTGCAGCATTTCAAGTGCAACCTCGGAACGATCCGCCATGACTACCCAGTGCTGAACAATTACATGAAGGGAATGTACTGGGGTGAAAATGAGGTTGTGCTCGGAGATGGGAGCAGGCAAAAGGTTACCGCTTTTGGATCGGATACCGTGGACTTCAAACATATCAAGGAGAATTACACGAAGTCGCACTATGATGTGAACCCAAAAGCTATCACACCAAGGGGCCCGTGGCCTGATATCGAGAAGGGCTTTGAGAAGGACTGGAGCAGACTGGTCGCTGGTGAAGTGGATATGCCTGAGGTCCTTGAGCAAGAACGGCAATTGCCTAAGTGACGATGCGCGACATTCTAGCGTTGCAAAGCAGAACCATGAGCATCTCCCGGAGCGTCATCCTAAACGACCCTGTTCAGATCGTCGGGTACGCACCACTTGCGAATAGCTGCAGGAGCTTATCGTCTGTTTGGAAAACCCTTTCCCGTCCGTCCACAACGTCGATACCATGAAAACCACGAGCCCGCAAGTACTCTTACCCTAGACAACGTAACTGACCCGTAACTAGAAGCATGGCCCATTCTGCGATCTTATGGATTGCCTCTTCGCGTCTTCTTCTCTGTCAGCCTGGCAATGACCGCCCGAGACTAGATGGCCTCTTCTGCCGGCGACACGAATAAAAAGGATCGAAGGCCCACGAAGCGATTCAGGGCGAACAAGGCCAAACGCGATCAGAAAGTGTCAGTCGATTCAAGAACGAAGTTATCGGTGGAGACATGAATAATGGGACGGCCCAGGACAGTAACCAGCCTGGAAGCTGTACACCTCACCTGACAGGATCGGATGCAGTAATAGACACCAGCAACGTAGCTGTTCAGACTCTAATTAGCCTCTCATTACAAGATCACTGCGCGAAGGATTATCCTCAAATGCAACCGAGGGTTTTGCCGATACCCCATTTCTGGTTCCTCGGTTCGATTCGGACCAGAGTCTTGCTTGCATCAGAGACCCGGTTGGATGATATGCGGCTAGGAAGAGCTGTGGGATGTCTGGCCTATGAAGGCGTGTCCGTAGTTCCTATATAATACCACTTCTCACATACCGTTGCTGGCTTATGTTTCCCACAGAAACGTAAGCACGCAAGTATGGTGGTCGGTGGATTGACCAGGTAGTCCTCCCTCCTCACGTGGTGGTCAGCGCGCCTCCACGGAAGTGAAGCGAGCAAGCGAGAAGTAGATGCGCGCGTGGTGCACAAGGCTTGTAATGCATCGTGTCTTGTTGGGTTTGATCGTCGAGCAGAATCTCCAGAGATGGTCGAGTTTGATTAGACTACCAATATACGCGTAATTAGTGATTGATTTGGCTCAAGGCACAGGTGCATTCGTATCGACTGCGTGAAGGAAAAGGCCATCCCAGCTCAACCCTAGTTCTAGACTCTGACGGTGATCAGATCGTGGAGCTCATCGTTTCCCTCCGTGGTTGTGGCTTTTGGCGAGGCGTGAGTCTGCCTTCCAGATCACTGCAACCGTGTTGATGGCCACTAGCTTAGTAGTGCTCCATCAGCCGCACGACGTCATTGCTCGACTCTAGTACGCGATCGTTCCTGCATCAAATCAAAACCATCTGGCGTGATGCCAGCCGTAACTCGACTGCTTCTTTGCGCTATCGCAGTTCTGTATCACTCACCATTCACTGCTACAACACAGAACGCCAGCACCATGATCAGACGGAGATTCTGCACATCCCTACGGCAGCTGCGCGCGCCCTCACGCTGCCTTCACGCAAATCCAAATGCTACACCACGACCACACCCCCAAATGCCCAGCAACAGCACCATACAGCAGCATCCAACAATACACATACGCTCACGCCCCTTCTCCACCACCCCTCTCTTACAAGCCCAGCCCCCCACCGCCGACGCCCTAATGGACACCCTGACAGACCTGTACAGCACGGCCAAAGACGAATTCGAGATCGCCGCCGAAGAAACAGAGAAGAAGACGGTGTATGCGGCTGATGACCGGGAGGCGGCGAAGGAGGCGCTGGCGGTGCTGAAGGAGGCGTATGAGAGGGCCGTGAGGGAGAGTGATCCGAGTACCGGGGCGGAGGTGCAGAGGAGGACGGGGCCGAGGATTAGGGAGTTGGAGAATGCGTTGGTTGCGGTTGAGGAGATGGCGATGGAGGATTAGGTGGGGATATACTGGGAGGGCGGATGAAGAGGTGGGTTGTGAGCTTCAGAAGGATTGTGGTTATGCGGCTGTGGTGATGGACGGGAGCTGCTAGAGGTGAGGTCTCTGCCTTCGCTTTCGGACATGAAAGACGGGATGAAGCAGGGCGCAAGGGACTAAGGCTACGTGTTACGGCAGAGCACGACGTGGAAGCATGGGGCAACCGTAAAGAATAAGCTGCTCGCAAGATGAGACTGTACAGTGTACGTGACGGGCGATCTGAAGCATGGCCCAGCCTAACGGATCGAGAGCACTCCAAGCGGCTTAAGAGAATCACGACGAGGAATTTGTGTGAATATGGAACTTGGGCATTGGAGAACAAAGCAGCAGCATTGCCGAGCTGCCCAGTGTATATCAAGGCTTTCTGATCGTTGCCTCCACGACCAGCATTTTAATGCGCAACATTCTTCAAGATATCATCATGCACCCTCATTCATGTCTTGTTCTCCCTCTAGTATCTCTTGCCCTCTCTCAAAACATCACCAAACTCCTCCAGCGGCGATCTCGTGAGCTTGTTCTCCTTCCACAGGTTGGGTGTCAGGAAACCATATGTGTTGCCGACAGCCACGAAGGTAGCCTTCAATGTGTTCTCGAGTGTCTTGGTTGAACCAGCAGATGATGTGTACGCATCCTGCACACCGGCAAGCTGCAACAGTCTCTTGACGGCAGGCGAAGCAACAAGACCGGTACCTCGTGGGGCGGGAATGAGTCTCACTGTGACGGAACCGCACTTGCCGGACTCCTTGGTTGGCAGGGAGTGTGGCTCACCGAGGTTGGTACCCCAGTAGCCTCGTCGGATGGGCAGAACGGACAGTTTGGCGATGATGATGGCTGCTCGAATGGCGGTTGCGACTTCCTTGGAGGTCTTGATGCCGAGACCGACGTGGCCCTCGGAGTCTCCAATGACAACGATTGCCTTGAATCGAGTTCGTTGACCGGCACGAGTTTGCTTCTGGACAGGCTTGATCTGTCACCGTATGTTAGCATCTTACCGCCACCTCCGGTCGTCTGTCTGCCATACCTTCATGACCTCGTCCTTCAGCTTGGGCAAGAAGAAATCCACAATCTGGTACTCCTTGATGGGGAGGGAATGCAGGTAGATCTGCTCCATGCTCTGAATCTTGCCGGCCTTGACGAGTCGACCGAGCTTGGTGACTGGCTGCCACTCCTTCTCTTCCTTGTTGCCTCCTCTTCGTGCACCTCGTCGACCGCCTCGTCCGCCGCGACCTCTGTCTCCTCGGCCTCTGTCGCCGAAGCCGCCTCGGCCACGGTCACCGCCACCGCCTCCTCGTGGTGCGTCAGCCATAATATGTGTAGTGTTTGTGAAGGTCCGTGAGTATATGGGGTGGTGACACTACTCTTGCGACGACGAGTAGTTGTGTGGTTGAATGCGACAATGGTCAATGGTTAGCAGCAGCGTGGTGTGGATTCCGAAAATCAATGCCAAGGCCAAATGTTTCGTGCGGCGGAAGGAACGAGGCTGGACAAGGCAACGGCTACGATAAGATAAGGCATGGCTGTCTCGATTTAGAAGGCCAGCCGCAGAATTTCAGGCTGGGGTGACGTAAGTTAGAGGCTCAGGAGCCAAAAGATAGCTACCTAGTTTGGTGCCAGATCAACAATCACACCGCGTCGGTGCTGGTCTTCCTCTTAAGATGGTCAAGTGAACACCTTGTCAGTTGCTTACAACGGAAGATCCCTCAGCATGCTACGGTGGTATCAAGCAAGGCTCGCCTCGCGTCCTCTCCTTACTCAAGCAGCCACAACAGCAGTGCTCTTCGGCGCAGGAGACGCATTGGCCCAACATGCGGTTGAGAAGAGAGGATGGACAAACCACAGTTTGGAGCGTACAGCGCGCATGGTAGGCTACGGTGGCCGTATGTGATTCCTAATATCTGGGCATTCCGTTACACACATTGACTTGCGCAGTTGTCTTCGGCCCAGCAGCAACAAAGTGGTACCAGTTCCTATCGAGAAAGGTCGTCCTCCAGTCTAAGACCGCGACCACGGTAGCAAGAGTTCTCGCAGACCAGTCGATATTCGCGACAACGAACATGGCATTCTTCTTGTCGACGATGGCATACTTTGAGGGTTCAAGTCCGAAGGAGAAGCTGAAGAAAGCCTACGTACCCGGTCTGAAGGCCAATTGGGCCTTGTGGCCGGCTGTGCAAGTTGTCAACTTTACTTATGTGCCGCTTCAGTACCAAGTGTTGGTAGTGAATGTTGTGAGTTTGGGCTGGAATTGTTTCCTGTCATACTTGAACTCGGGTTCCGCGCTAGAGCAGGCGAGCAGAATGCGGTAAACTCGAGGGCAACCCACTGCCGACCACGCGACGGTGTGCAACGAGCTTGACTAGCTAGCTAGCCCAGAAGGAGCCATACAACCTTAACGACAGGTGAAAGCAGTGCTTGAAGCAGCGTCTCCGCTTCTTACTCATCATGGTACTACGAGGAGCACAGGCTGGAAGAAGTGGAAACTCTGGAGGCACATAACAAGGACAATTTTAGCACTCACGTAGCCTTTGGTGGCGTGTCTGCCAGACAATCTATGAGGGGTGCATGTTAAGCAAGATAGTATGAGCACAACAACCAGTAGCCGTAAAATTGGAAACACTTCTTTGGGTAAACAGGAAAGGTCAGCAACAGATCAGATAGCTTCCATCGTGTGCTTAATGGTGACCGTAGTACGGTGAGTAACGAGCTACTAGAATGCTGGTAGGAATCTCGCCGCAACTTCCTCGACTCGAGAACTTTAGTCTCTCACAGTCTCGCCTGCATATCGACGTTTGTAACTGTTTGCGCCTGTCGCACCATAACAAAATTGAATCGTCTCTCAGTCTTTCGTCTTCGCAACCTGCACCTAACTGACGACTCCAACCCACAGTCACACCAGCTCTCTTCGCGCACAGTCTTAGCAGAAGAAATACTACCATACCACCAATATCACAACCACAACCACAACCAGCACCAGAATCATGGCGGACGTAGCAGTTCAACAACCAGCAGCGGTTCCTACACCGAACGACGAGAACTCGTCTCCTACCACTGATGATCAAATTAAGACCGTTTTCCACGATGTCAACAACTTCAACGTCAAACACCCTCTCATGAATCAGTGGTCTCTTTGGTTCACCAAGCCTCCCTCCGGCAAAGGTGATAACTGGAACGATCTGCTGAAGGAAGTCGTCTCATTCGACTCTGTTGAGGAGTTCTGGGGTGTCTATGTACGTCCTTCAGCCATCTCCTCTGTCTAAAGTCTTGTGCTAATGCATTCCTAGAACAACATCACAGCCTGCTCCGATCTAGCAATCAAATCTGATTACCACCTCTTCAAGAAAGGCGTCAGACCTGAATGGGAGGACCAGCAGAACAAACACGGCGGTAAATGGGCCTATCAGTTCAAGGACAAGAAACTCGTCAACATCAATGAGCTCTGGCTACATACTCAACTCGCGGCCATTGGTGAGACGCTTGAGGATGAAGGTGACAACGAGATCATGGGTGTCGTTATTAACGTTCGGAAGGGCTTCTACAGAATCGGCCTCTGGACACGAACAACCGGCAAGGGTGGTAACAAGGACACTCTGATGAAGATCGGCACCAGGTTCAAGGAGGTCTTGCAACTGCCGCCAACTGAGTTGTTGGAATTTTCTGGTCACACTGATGCTGCTCATGCTGGCAGTACGAGGGCCAAGGCTAAGCACACTGTCTAAGCGTGCAGAAGCATCGGGGGCATGTCTGGGACGACCAAAAGCATGGTTGAAACGCATGGATAGGGCTATGAAGAGCAGTCATTGCGGAGGAGTCGAGGCGTTATCGTGGTACAATTGCATGAGCTGATATGAGTCTAGATACCCAAATGCTTGAGCAGACGGAGAAGTCTTCCAAGCGCTGTGCGGACATGATAAGTGTACAGGTTGTCCGCAATCGAGCTGCACAACGTGGAACATGCGAATAAAGATGCTTTCTCACGTCTTTTTCCGCACACAGTCTTTCATGCCTTTCTGACACTTGCTGTGCTATAGCTATCGCACTTCACCTAAAAAATGTTGCAACTTCAGAGCTACTTTACCAATTCATACACGTGTGAGCCAGATGACGCGTGTGCAATCTCTCAGAAGTTCGCTCCAAGCCACAGGATCGGTTTGAGAAGTCACAGCGCCAACGTCACCTGTGAGAACAACACAACCCTTCGACATGATCTTTCCCATCTCCAGCAGCGATGGCCATCAGCGACGGCGACTCTGCCCCCCGACCTCCGCCTGTATTCTGTTCAAAGACACTGCCACTTGTTTCCATCTCACATGGCTCGCAAACGTCTCTTCTGCCTCACCATCTATTCACATAGCATTCACAGACGCAGCAGCGGTTATTCCCGGCATGTCATGGTCTCCGCCGTCTTCTTCTACATGAGCACCCGGCTCAGCGGCATAGGACAACACAGGGGGAGGCAGAGCAACTGGGAGGTGTTGGTCGATAACGCGGTGAAAAAGCTACTAACTGGCCGACACAGTGTCGATTTCACGAAATCGGCATTTGAGGAACCCGTTGGCAACTTGGAAACCGTAGCGTCTGAGCCTGCTCTTGGCCTGGACATAGCACGACTTGCGACTCACGTATATCGCAGGCGGAATCAGATCTGCCACTCAAGCTGCGTGCATTTTGTAGCGCGAGGAGGCTGGTCGGGCCTAGCTCGTCAATCCTACCGTAACTTGGATCCTTTGCACGACATTCTTCCTGATGGTCTGATCCGACACGAGTGGCGCCGGATCATTACTTAGCACGGAGACAGGCACGTCCAGCGTACCAGCAGGGGTGGGCGGATTCCTATTTCGAAAGGCCCAGCTGCTTCGAAGGTCACTGTCACCACTCTAAGCCCATTCGTTCTACATGCAATCTCCCCGCGAACCGCAACGTAAATTCCGCTTTCGGCAGGCTAATTTCCGAGATCATGGGCCTGGATCGAGGTGGGCATGCGTTCTACTCCGACAACATCGAGCCGATACTGTAGAGACCAGTGCAGCTCAAAGACCACTCACTGTTCATGGTCGTTGTCGTGGTCACGAGGTGTCAGGAGAAACATGCCATCCATTCGCGGCTCGCAACACCTGAAGGGTTTTGATGTGACTGCCTAGCAATACCCTGGGCCGAGCCTGCAAGCTCAAAGACATGGCTCGTCACGGCGTATTCTATCGAACCAACCATGCCACGTCGAGCCTGCGGACGCAACAGTCACGCTATGACCGTTGTCACAGATCCGTCCCTGGCGTACGTACGTCCCGGCAGGCGCTTTCTCCTGCGACTACAGTGTTGCCGGACCAGAAGTGGGTTGATGGTGAAAGATCTGTTCAGTTTGAATGTTCAATACTCCTTTGTTCCCCTCGCTGGCCGATATCAGACGGCTTTGTCAATAAGCGCATGCGAGCGAGTTACCTTGGCTGTTGGTTGCATCATATCATTGTCGTCGCATGAACGCAAACCTGATATTCTAGACGTATCAGAACCATGGGGATATGGTACGTACGTGCAATTATAAGTGTGATATGATCTGGAGTGGATGAGGTCTTGAATCTCGTTGCTTCACCGTTTATGATGGAGCCGGTCCTTCACGTCAAACGCTGTGAGGTGTACAGTTTGACATCATGGGGCTGACCATTATCCAGATCTGCAGTAATGTGGGCTAGAACGGCTTAGTCTCGACCTAACTTACCTCACGTACAAAGTTTGCGGCACGGCCTTGAAGGATACAGATCAAGCTAGGGTCGTAGGGGCGATCGATCTATCAATGCACTGCCTGTATGAGTCCTTGGGCAGAACTTGAGGATATGGTATATGGAGCCAAAGGGCCATGGTGGCAGGGCTGTGCAAGTCTTGGAACGCTACCGAAACACAGCCTGTGTAAGAAGCCTCCGTGCACAAGGATTGGCGTAGAAGAGGTCGACCTCACGTGTGTCTCGGCAATCGTGCTTCATCCTTTGACGGACAAGCCAGAGCTGGCGAGGAAACGGCAGAGATGTGGCGTTCGCGAGCGTGCGATGACACAATCGTCTATGGTTGGCTTGCTGTTTGGTGAAGCGGGATTTGAATGCTGGACAGATTTAAGCCGGTAGCTCGCCGTTGCTGTCGTCCCTAGCGACTGATGGAAGACAATATCTCCGGGAAGTCAGGGGATCAGCGAAAGAAGCCGCAGAAATCAACGCTCAGGAGCCTTATCGAGCGAGGTTGGCCAGAAGACGAAGATCACGGTACATACTGCGACAAATTCGGTATCGAACAATCGCTCCGGAACGACCGGCTGCGTGAGCGATGTGAAGAGAGGAACGGCGACTCACTGCGGTTCTGGAAGGGTTTTCAAGACAAAGCAAGGCAAGAGGAGATGGCTGAGACGCGAAGAAAAAGCCATGGCGACAGGCCAAAGCACGTCGCTCAGCAGCTAGTTGGTGGGACCAGGGGCCCTCCGGTGTTCGAATTGGAATCACCTGGTGGAGGCTCACAGCCTTCGGAGTCCTTGCGGCTGCGTAGGAGAGAGGACGCGGTTAAGGATGGAAGCAATATCAATTGGTCCTGCTCGCTGCCATTCCATAGCAGGCCCGAACGAAGAGAAGAGGGATAATGTTATGCTTGATGCGTGGTGGTCGCAGCAAGAGGGTCTTGCATCGTTTGGCTTGTAGTGAGCATGTACAAAGCTAGGGCCTCGTGGCATCTTTCACTGACATGGAAACGACATGGAAGGTCAGTAATGATGTGTCATGCCACTCGATGGTCGTCCGACGATCTGTTCATTCTGAGCAAGCAGTTCACCCCGTGTTGTAAACGACAGTCTGTTGGTTCTTCATCTTTGTTGGTTGGCCACCAGAGGCATCACGAGGGCCAGCAGCAAACGAGTAGACCAGGTATAAGATGATTGGGAAGGCGCACCATGGAGCTATGCTGAAGAGCAAGTACTGAGCTTTCAGATGAGGTTGATTTTGTGATTCGTCATGTTGCCGGACGAGACAGACCATGGATATTTCCCAGGGGACCGCAAGGGTCCACTGCTTCAACGAACGCTAGCGAAAACAAGGTTGAAGGAATTCGAGGAAGAGAGATTCTTAGGCCGAGACGAAAATGCCGAAGGCGAACAATGCACAAGTGTGCAAGCAGCGAGGGACAGACCTAGACTAGATCATTTCTCGAGCGGCTTCGAAATACAGCTTGCCAAGAACAGGAGAATAAGCGCGAATACTTCGAGGAAAACCCAAATGAGTTCGGAGGCCTTCGAGAGACATGGGTGAGAAACGAACGTGCGGACCTGAAGACGAGAAGTGTAAGAGACGGCGTCCACTATAGTGGAAAGGTGCAACAACCATGGCGCATACTTGTCAACCCAGATGATAAGAGGTTTGCGACCTCAGCTCTTGGTTGCACAGGGAGTTGGAGGGTCTGGAATCAGGCGATGAAGATGAGTACACCTAGAGCATCGGAACGTTCAAGGTGTGGCTGGACAGAGACTCGGATGCCGGCAATGCGAACCATTGAAGGGTTCGTTGAAGGTACGACTGGGATGAGGAAGTGATCAGCCGAGTGAATTCTGGAAAGCCAGAGATTGTTATAAGTTAGAAACAGTGGTCGGGGCAGGTATCACACATATCCCATGACTTCCGACTGCCGACAGAGCCTTAGCAAGAACGTGTTGTGTTCGAAGCCGTTATAAGATTGTCGGAAATGTTGCGAAAGCTCGGATTTGCTCAGTCCCATAACCTGATTATACCATCAAGTCCACCAGTAGCAACCTTACTTGTCTCTTGGCCATGCCAGGCAACACTTGTGACCGCACCACCCACACCACCCTCCTTGCCACCACCAGCCTGGATCTTATGCCACATTTTGCCAGTCTTCCAATCCCAGAAGCAGACGTACCCTCCGCTATCACCCGAGGCAACAATTCCACCATCAGGTGATATGGCTACATCAATTGCATAACCACTCGTGTTCATGCCTCTGAAACCCTTCTTTCTATTCTGTCTAAATTTCTCACCTGCAGCATAGACCACGATCTGGTTATCTGCTGATTGATATGCCACGTACTTGCCCGATGGATGTGGTGCGGCCTTGGTGAGGGCAAACATGGATGGATCAGCGATGAACTTGATGGGTACTGGAATGCCGTATTCCCAGGCTCGTAGCGATTTGTCGTCTGATGTGGACATGAAGCGTCTGTTTTCGTCTACAAAGGTCAAAGTGTTGATTGGACCCAGATGGTGATCGTACTCCTGAACTAGCTCTCCTGATCTCGTGTCATACTGTATGATCTTCTTGTCGTTCATGCCTGCAATAAACTCTACGCCTCCATTCGAAGGCTGAAACCGTAGTGTGTGCGGTGTCTTGCCCGTCGTAAACCTTGATATGCATTTTCCAGTTTCGGTATCCCACAGTTTCATGTAACGATCGTAGCTTGCTGATAAGAACTGCTTGCCATCCGGTGACCAGTCTGTGTCTGTGATGGATTTTGTGTGGCCAGAGAACGTGCGCAGGAGATCCCGGTCGTGGTGTGCATCCCACAGTGCCAGTTTCGTGTCTGCTGCGGAGGAGAGCAGAAGGTGGGAAGAGTGAGGGATGAATTTGAGAGAGGTGATTGGTTTCGTGTGGTACTTGTACTGGTGCACCAACTTCTTGGGGACGTAGCACTGCTGACTGCCTTGGTCCTTTCCGAGGTCGACGTCCAAATCTTGGGGAACATGCATGTACGTTCGACCTTGGTAATCCAGTTGTTGCGATCCCTTGAACTCAGTAGTCTCTGTGATGGAGGCATCGGAGCTGTTGTAGTCGGTTGCGAGCTTGGAAGGAGCGGGTAAGGGCGCAACAACACCCTCTTCGACCCATTCTTCATCAGAAGCTAGCTCTTGACCCGCCATGGCCTCGGCCTCCTCGTAGGCCACATCGTCGCCCTGATACTTCGCCCATGGACCTAGATATGCGCCATCACCGTCAACGATGCCACTGTCGCCCTTCTTCTGCCTCTTTGACCGTATAGCGTCGCTTTCAGCTTTCGAATGGCGCAACTGAACCACATCTTTGCCGCCGTATCTCTGCATGGCGGATTGGCTGCCAACGAGAGCGCCATTCTGAGTAGGATTTTTCGTGTAGCCCAAGCTCTGATATGTCCTGTGCTGAGCATTGAAGGTGGTATCGGATATGCTCGTCTCCTCAGCGTGACCAGTAGGCACATTCTTCCTCTTCAGCGCATTGCCATTCGAGGCTTTGAATGGGTTAGAAGGACCCTGGCTCGGTCGAGCTAGATTGTCGTATGTGACGTTGTAGGTGAGCGCATTGCTGGTCGGGTTGGCTAAGGCTATTTGCAATTCTCGATTACCCTGCTGAGTATTAGTTTGGTGCTCTTGACCACGGAGCAGAAGCGACCCAACCTCTAGCGATATCTCTGGTGCTGCTGAAACGGTGCGCGACGGAGGCACTGGCTTTGATTGGGGGGTGTCATCGTCACTGGACTCATATCCATTGCCCAAAAGAGTTGCCATGGTTGGACTTGTACACAGTGGCATATGCTATAAGAACGAGAAGTATGCGACAAAAAGTACCTACTTTAGAAGTTGTGGCCTGAGGCACCAAGTTTGTCGGCATTTGACGTAGTTGGACTAGGCTTGAACACAGCAGTCGTGCTTGACTCGGAGAGAACCAGGGTCTTCGATATGTAACGTCTATACTGGTGAGCCTTGAACGGTCTCCCCATATGCCACCCCCCCAAGCACTTCAACATGTGATCCAAGGATCGATACTGCAACAGTACAACAGGCTAACCATTCTCGAACTTCTGCGCTGCCCAAGGTCGCCTTCAATCACGAACAAGCCTCTCGAGGCTATCATGCCATACGCTCAGAGATGACGCTCACCGAACCAAAAATCTGCCAAACCCACGCTCGGTATGGCGCTTGCTCGCGTAAATCATATTTCTCATCTCGGCCTGCCGAGTAACTGGTCTATCGTCGCTATCATTGCATCACGAGTATTGTCCGCCGTGCATGACTTGAGAAACGCCATCCCGTAGTCAGTTCGTTTCGTCCCGGATCAGAGCAACGATCATGCTGTAGAGGTAGAAGAAGAACATCAGCAGGTGGAAGCCAAGCTTGATGAACGATTCCTGACGGCCAAGTTAGACGTGAAGATAACTACTTATTACTCATTCTCACCTTCTTATGCACATTGAGCTTCCGGAAGATCTCGGTGGCATCAAGCAAATGCTGGTTGTCGAAGATTCTGGCCAGGGTCAGCCGTCTCCTCCTAACGTTTGTGTCTTTGTACTCACTTCTTCGCATTGAACGCGACTAGAGGCAAGTTGAGCAACAGTGCCAGCCAGTATCCATTTATCAAGAACAAGAAAGTCAAGAATCCATGCACAGCAGCCTCAGGGACGATATATGTGTTCAATCGGTTGCAGAGGTCAATAGGGTTGATGTAATCACTGCTGGTGTTAGTCATACGTGCTCGTGCGACATAGACCTCTTGCTCACCATTCCAGATCGCTGTACATAATGGTGAAGAAGACTTGGAGAAACAGGTTGACGGCATTTATCAGCACCGCGAGCAGGTATAACCACGCCTCGCCCGACATCTTGCTTGGAAGATTCCTCTGTATGAACGGTGGATATTGGACGTGAGAGGTCAAGGTCGTGTATCCTCCCTTAGACTCGCCGATAACGATTTGCAGCTTTGGTGAGCAGGTGAGCACGACTCGATATTTCTGGCGCTGAACGGCTCGAAACTGGATGGACTCCCTCGAAAGAAGCAGCAAAAGACTTTTGTTCACTTTCTCAACTCGCTGAAAGGACAATCTGGCAGTTGCGACTCGTTGTGACGAATGTGGGCTGATACAGGCAGGTACTAATGGCGTTAACACACGACATCGCAACTGCACCCGCAACTGCCAGAGTGGGGAGCAAAATTGTTGGCATCCCAAGACGTCACATGCCACTGCAGTCAATACCCGCAATAGAGGACCTGCCGCTTTCACACGCGCCGAGACTTGTAGCAAAGAACCAAACTGGAAAATTCAGGAATTAATGTATCGCCTCGTGGCAGCTTGATGCATCGCATCTGCGGATCAGCCATGATCTCATCCGTAAGTTTCATATCCTCGCGTCGCTGCGAGAGCGGGCATAGCGTCTAAACTGCCTCCCAAGATGCCGGCCAGCACACGAAAGTACATACAACAGCCGGTAGCAGATCACGCCGCCCCCCGACTGAGACAGCCGTTCAGATACTCACTGGGATTCTCGTGGTTGGTATGTACATGTCAGTACTGTCGTCCTCCGTGGATGTAGTATTGTGTGGGTCGGCCACTGCCCTGTTCTAGAAAATGGCTCAACTCATATATCCTGTTGCGAATCGCTAACAACCGTGGAGCGAGGCTATCAATACGAGCTGATATATGCGTAGCTGACAGTGCTCGATTTTAGCATCACCGCTCTTTGCTTCAGAACGTGAATGAGGACAACCACATCACAGACACCACCTCCCTAAAAATAACCAGATGTTGCAGCGGACCCGCGCCGCAAACGATATCGATTCCTATATCTGGCGACAACCGCGAGAAGCGGATTCTACACAACAGTCCAGTTCAACCCCAAACTCCAAACTCCGCCAATGGCCCCTCCTCAAAAGTGCTCACCGAGCCTGAGAATAAGGGGCCATGATCCGCTCATATGCCTTCACCTCTCCCATGTTGACATTCTAGTGCTGATGCAACTCCTCACATACCACAAGCTGGACGACACCATCGCACCAGTCAGTCTCTGCGACTGCATGATCCTTGTCATCGTATAGATAGCTTTTAGCGTCAAAAAGCTCGCCTAGATCTAAGTGTCCACCATTTCGTGTCGCGGCACCTGCGCTTGACCAACTGTACCTTAAGCATATGACGCTTTCGTGGTATTCAGGAATGTACCGAGTATTCTGCAGAAGGATCTTGCGACATCGACGACTGGGACCTTCGCTGACGTTCTTGACATATACGCAGGCGTCACCGATCCCGAGTATCGGTTTCCCCCCGAACATCGGTCGGCCGTTTGGTGCATTCATTGAGATGAAGAGGTGTGGGTTTCTGCAGATATGCCAAGGTACATTGGCACTGTTTTCTATAACACGCCAGAGACCCTGGTCACTGGTGTCTGGCCAATCAGCCTCGTGCTCGTTTCTTTGTCTTTCAAGAAACGAAACCATGTCTTCTGAGTAGAGGCTCGACGGTTCTCTGTGCTGTTCGTGTGCTTCAAGTCGATGTTGGTTCGGTGCCCTGCGTGAGTACTCAGCTCTTCGTGGGCGATTCCAGGTATAGAGTATGCTAATGCCAGAGCGGAGACCCATGTTCAAATACCTACTTTGGCGATTACACCAACGTTGGGCGATTACACCAACTCAGACATGAACGCTGGTACTTTGAGGACATATCCAGCCACCAAACAGTTCCTCGTAGTTGGCATGTTGTTGTGTCTCTCTGCTTTGTCTCTTCCACGATGGTGAGAGCATGTATGGTTCAGACCTAACAAGCACTGGAAAATCACTTTGAGATCATCACTGACCTTGTCGTGCGATGACCGCTCGTTGTCAAGGGTCTATCGAGACCGAACTGCATGGGGAGGCCGCCGCGCTACTATTACAAAGCGGCTGGAACCACGGTCCGAGACATCTCCAGTCAAACAATCACCACGCGGCTCGGTATGCCGATGGGATGCGAAGGACACTTCTACCCTAAACCTCAATACCAAAGACGGTATCCGGGCAACACCCGAGACCTATCCGTGAGCCTGCTACTGGTGTCGCGAGAGACATGATCGCTTCTATGCTGTATTCTGGCGACACACATGAAATTCGTCAATACATTGTTTTGTGAGCCTAGAGGGTGGCAATATGTCCTATTTACCGCTGTTCGACATGGTCTATGCCCACCCACAAGAACCCGGACCCTGGTCATCTATGTACTTTTTCTCCCCACTATCCCATCAAGAGATGAATATCTCAATTCCAACCTCATTACCATATCCAGCTTCAAGCTCAAGATCATCCCAAGCCCCCTCCGTATCAACCTCCACCATCCCCACCTTCCCACTGACCTCGCCCTCCCCTCTCGCAGGAGGCGTAGTCAAACCCTCCGTTCGAATCCCCACTCGTCCCTGCGGTATGACCTTCCCCCGCATCAGCACCAACAAATCATCCTCCACCGTGACCTCCTTCTCCGAACCCGCAATCTGGAACCAAACACCAAGCACACCAAGCGCCTTGATCTGCACCTCGATCTTCAAGCGCCGCTCCACATCCCTCTGCGCCTCATTCCACACCTGCTCATCCGCGCCCGGCGGCCCCGTGACAGCAAAACTCGACCCAACAAGCGCGCACGCCCCCGTCATCTTCCCCAGCAACCCCATAACCGCAACCTGTAGACTCCGTCCCCCCGTCTCGCCAGCGCCAGCACCAGCACCAGCACCCATCTCGAATGTCCCGTGCACAGGCACCGCAGACCAAATATCGTACCCCCTAACCGGCAAGTTCGCCTGCACAAGCATCCCCCCGCCAACCGGCAACATGGGCGTAATCGGCCCCGTGACCCGCCCACTCATATGGCTCCTCACAACCCAGCTCTTCCTCTTCTCCGCGGGCGTCTCGGCATCATTCATCGACACGCCCGGGATGCGCGTCACAGGCAACATGAAATTAATGTCCTGCTCCGCGATATTGAACACGGCCATGATGCCCGATCCGACGTCGGCGCGGCCGTCGTACGTGCCCACGCGCAGCACGGCGCCGCTCTCGTACCCATCGTAGACGTCGAGCGTCTTGCCGACGTTGCTGGGCCGCAGGATGACGGTTTCGCCGCGCGGGTTGCGCGCCGTCATGGCCTTGATGAGCCCGATGTCGCTGTGGCCGGGGTAGTCCGTGATGTAGATGGGGCCGCCGCAGACGCAGCGGGCCGCGGCGTGGAAGCCCGAGTAGGCGTGGCTGGTCTGGAACATGTCCCAGTCGGGCAGGACGTTGAGGTGCTGGACGAAGAGGGCGGTGTGGGCGTTGGCGAAGACGTGCCAGGGGTGCGAGGTGGGCACGTCGGGGAAGAAGTCGTCGCTGTTGCGGAGCATGATGCGCGGCGTGTTGGTGGGGAGGAAGCTGTGGTGCAGGATTTGGGGGATCTGCGACATGCACGAGATGGCTTTGCCGGAGAGGTGGCGGAGGTGCGACTGCGTCCAGGCGGATTGGTAGGGGGTGATGAGGGCGCGGCGGGCCGCTGTGGAGGCGAGTTCGTCGAGGTAGAATTGCACGTCGGTTTTGACGGCCGTGATGCCGGCGTTGGAGAGGAAGGTGTAGAAGTCGTTGTAGAATTTGTGGATGTCGTCGGGGTGGATTGTGTGTTTGTTGCCCGCGGCTGGGGTGCCTTCTTTAAGCGTTATGGGCAGGAGTTTGTAGTCGTCTTTTAGGTGGCCTTCTGTGGGGGATATGCAGCCCCAGTAGCCCATTAGGGCGTGCCAGACGGCTATGTCGCGGATGTGAGGGAATTTCTGGCGTATTTGGGTGATGCCGGCTTTGAGGCCGTCGGGGAAGGCGTGGGGTGTTGCTTCGAAGGCGGTCATTGTGCGGGAGAATTGGTTGTCGACGCCTTGGGTGCCGGTTATGGATTGCCAGTTGTCGTCGATTATCATGTTTGCTATGTGGATGTCGTTGTCCTGGAAGTGCTGTAGTGCGGCTATTATCTTTTCGAGGTTGAGATCTTGGCCGAGGGAGTTCCAGGTACAGTAGGCGAGGCTGTCATACCAGCTTGCTAACCACTGTGGAGCGGGCGAGTCGTCGTTGGCTGGGTCCCGCTTGTCGTGCATGTTAGACACTATCACAGTATCGGCTTCGCTGTCTAGAGATTCGTGACGAATATGGGTTGGGAGTGATTGGGCTGTCTCTTGGTATGCGGATGACTGACGGACAAGCTTGCGCATTTCGTACATCACGGCTGCATTGGCGACTTCGAACTTATAGGCGGTCGCGGCGAGAACCTTGAATTTGCGATCGTGCCCTGTATCGTTGCGGGCTGCTACAACTATGTTTCCGTCATCGTCGGATTTGAAGGTCGTGAGGACATCATCGATACCGTTGACGGCTAGGAGGACGACGTTGAGGCCATCGGAACGGAGGAAGGAGATGAGGACCGCTGGTTCGGGGAGGTGTAGTTTCCTGTCTCCATGCCGAGGTGCGAGCCATGGCGACCATATCCTGGTAAGGGCAAACCATTTATGAGGCATATGGACTTTCCCGAGGATCTTGGGTTCTTCCACAGCATCGTCCTCACTGTAGGGTATCGTTGTTGAGGATTCAAAACTGTAGAGGCGTGCTTCAGGCGCTTCGCTAGTGAGCTTCCGTATGTGCCAACCATTGTTTAGCTCAACCGGCGAGCCTCCAAGGTAATTCGGATCTAGCGGTGGTTGTAGGATAAGGACTCCATCGCCTGTGGCGAAATTGTCCTTCACCCACGTCCATGCCTCATTCGAGTTGATTCTGTAACGTACTGTAAAGGATACTTTACGGCCCTTGTATGTCTTCCCTTCGACTGGAAACGGAGTTGGCAGGTTGCCTTCGAAAGTACAACGATACAGCCTGTTCTCCCTGTTGTCATAAAGAACTGTTGGGTTGATGTCCACTTTCTGGAGTGGCAAAGCTCTCCAGTCTTCTCCGCCCGTGCCATAGCACGTCGAATGGTCATACCAGATTGCGACTTCCCATGGTTGCTCTGGGAGGGAAGTCGACGATTCAACCACAACAGTAAACTCAAATTGTTTTCTCGACGGTGGGACTATGGTTATCCGACCCAGCGGAGGAAAAGTGGTTATTTTCGCAAAGAGAGCCATTTGGCCAGGTCGCCAAAACTTAATTTGTGAAGGTCTCTGTCCACCATCAGAAGTACTATCGACAGCTGAAGTCACGGTCACAGATGCCATCAGGAAAACGATATCATGGATTGGTGGGCGTTGAAGAGAAATCAGTGACTAGCTTCGTGGCAAAATTTGGTACCTGGACAAACGCGAGCAAATTAAAAGCTAGATCCAGTAGCCACAAGATCCAACAAGGGTAGAAACATGGTTCAAAACAGACGGCCGGTGGCCCTGGGCTGCTGCTTGCGTGAAGCTGCTGATTTGGATTGGTAGAAAAGCGTTCATGGCATGGTCTGGTCATGATGGGGTGTGCGGGTTACCCGGCAGATCCACGTCTGCGATCCACGCTGCGCAACGCTAAGCCGCTAATGACGGAAGAGGTAGTGATATGAAAAGGGTAACGCTCCCGGCCCGAGAAAGCAGAGGAAGATAAGGAAACGTCGAACACAGTGGGAATAGAACTCCGGTGTTGGAAGCGCCCCGCCCAAGGCATGGCGATAGACTCCAAAAAGTCTGTCAATTACTGGTTTCAAGTGGTCGATCACGGATGTTTTTTCCTATACTTTGAACATCTGGAATAGCCAGGACTTGATGTTGTTACTACCCGTTCACTCGGAGTGAAGTCATCCATGTTGGACAATAAGTATTATGGCTATATTGGATAATGGTCCTTGAGTTCATCATCTTCGCCGCTGAGCTCAACGGCGCTGTCCACGAAGTCGACAGAACTGTCTACTTTCTCGCGTGGCAGTCGATGTACGAGAAACTCCTGGGGTGCACGGGTCTTCTTGTCCATGACTCCCTCCATGTACTTCTGTACCTCTGGCAGTGACTTAGCGCTTCTCGCAATAGCCTCAATAGTGCGATGCTGCGTAGCTTTGATGGTCATTGTGACGGGTTGGTAGTATTCGGTGTCTGCTTTCCATTCATTTGACATGGTTTGCATTTCTTCACTGGCCAGGTCCTTCGTCGAGACCAGTACGTCTGATCCTTTGCGTTCGATGAAGAAGGAACAAGTCATTTCGATGCCGCCATACTGGGTATCGAGTACTGCATGTTCAGGGAACAGCCAGCGATCGGAACTCGCGGCCTGACCGGCCGCAGACGGTGAAGTGAATTCTATAATGACATGCTTGATAGGCGCCTCTTGTCGCGGCTGTGTAGGATAAGCTGCAAATTGGGGTGTAGGGTTAAGTGGTGAGTTGCGATAAGGCGTTGGGGCAGCCAACTTTGCTTTTGCTTCTTTCTCCGCTTCCTGTTGCTTCACTATCGCATTGAACTCATCAATATGTGCTTGGAATTCTCTCAGTTGGTCAGGGGTGGCCTTTGAGGTTGCAACTACCTTCATGAGGTCTTTCAGGTGGACGTCGGTGGCAGCCCTCGAGGCGAGCATCTGAATGACGGGATCTGTTGTCTTTGCTCCTCCTGGAGGGGTGGGAGGACGATGTGAGGATGGAGGTGGTGTTGCTGGAACCGGTGAAGGCTTTGTTGCTGCAGGCGTGGCCTTGGTCGAAATAGAGCTGATGGTTGGCGCATGCACGTTTGCTTGCACACTGACGGGCGCTGGACTGGCAGAGTTTTGCTTCGGGGTCTGCTGAATGGAGGGCTTGTACATAGGCAGAGGAACGATGAGGGGATCCCTGACCACGTAGAACATAGCCTCGAACGTGTGTGGCTCGATGGTGATTGTAGCGTTTCCTAACTTCTGCATTGACTTTACATCAGGGTTGTTCGGAGGCTCCTCGACCACTTTCTTCCTCTTTACCGGCTTCGTCCAGAACTTCTTGAAGATGCCATCGGCCAGCCACTGCATGCGCGAGCGATGCAACGAGGCAGCTAGAATGGCGCTGTCGGCGAGGGATTGGAATTGCTTGTTCGCCAAGCCATCAGTCTGTTTCTCAATGGTCGCAGGGAGTGGCCTCGTGCTCGTCACTTTGGTAGGCAAGGTCTCCTCACCAATTGAGGTGGGGGTAGATGCACTTCGACCAGATGTTGACACATGCACAGTCTTGATGCGCTTCTCATACGGCTTCTTCAGCTTCGAATCATCTGTCGCGGGGTTGGCTGGCGCTGCCGGCTTCGTAGGCGGCGAGGATGCTCGTCGTGACTCTCTCCTCGAGCGTGCTGGCAGTACCCGTCTTGCTGGCGCTTCGTCCGGCATCATTCACCTCCCAAGCAAACTGTCCAGCGATTTATCCATGACTATATCAAGTGATCACCCGAACTAGAAGTTGCGACTCGGTGCTTGCTCGTTATGGCGGAGCGAGGAAGCATAACATGCAGTGCGGGACTGGCACTAGATCGCTCCGTAGCAGCATCTACTGCCAGTGATATGGACGAGGACCAGGCTTGTTGCCTGACACATCCGAAAAGATGGCACCGACATGGGTGAAGCAGTGCTTCTGGACGCTAGCAGGAACGGGCGCAGTATATGTCCTTTCTATGCTGGCATTGACCATACCAGCATTGCAACGAAATGTTACCTATGCTCATAATATCAATCCGGCACGCTGGCAGAACTTGTCGAACGTTGAGCAATTTGGTTTCCTTCACCATCAAGTCCAGCCTTTCACGATCAAGTCCACAAACAACGTGACACTCCACGCATGGCACATTCTCCCCGTGCACCTCTACCGAGAGCACAGGGAGGAGCTCATCAATCAACCGGATTTTGGGCTCAAGACTTTTGCTGCAGCTGCGGACTCGGTGGGCATGCGCCTCCTACTGAATGAGCCAAATGCGGAGGTCGTGGTCAGCTTTCATGGTAATGCTGCCCATATTGGGTCTTCACATCGGCCGGGTACATATCAGCAGCTTCTGAGCACTTCGACCACCCAGCAGCCGGTACATGTCATTGCATTCGACTATCGAGGGTTCGGTCTCAGCACAGGCACACCAAATGAGCAAGGTGTTATTGATGATGGCATTGCTATCATGTCTGCCTTATGCGGGAGTCCAGGTTCTTCGCCCAGCGCAAGCCTACATCCTTCGCAGATCATTCTCCTTGGTCAGTCCTTGGGCACTTTCATCTCGACAGCAACATACTACGAATGGACTGCCAGACTTCATCAAGCACCATTCAAGGCGTTAGTCTTGCTAGCCAGCTTTTCATCTCTGCCCAAGTTGCTGGACTCGTACTCAATCAAGGGTCTTACACCTCCTCTGCTGTCACCACTGACGCAGTATCCTTGGGCTCAGAAGTGGATCCGAGATCATATTTACGATAAGTGGGATACTGCAAGCAGGCTCCAGGCAATGCTCGGGTTAGTTGACACGAAGCTGGACCTCACTATCATGCACGCAAAGGACGACGTGGAGATACCGTATCGCGAAGGCTACATGAATTGGCTCGCTGTTCAGGAGGCGGTCAACGGCACAGGCACATTTTCTTCGACTCATGATGATGTGTACCACCCGGAGTTTACCAAGTCATGGGTCAGCGATGATGGCATGAAGAGGGTGAGATGGGATAAGGTGCGACATGGCGGTCATAATCGCTTGCCGACGAGTGAGCACATTAAAGTGATACTGTACGATATCTTAGAGCGTGATTGAAAAGCATTGCATAACTTAGATGTCCTGTCCTCAGGAGACTCGCGTTAGTCATGTAGCCATTTGTATGCTAGAAGCTAGAAACTGACAGGGATCTCGAGGGGTGCAGTGGAGCCTCATAAGCGGCGGCATACCACCTAGAACCGGCTCCGGAAACACCAACACAAGGCAAGCCAGTAACTTCATAGCTGGAGACCGTCGGATATACACTGCTTGCACCTCGCTATTTCTGAGCACAATCTGGTCGTGCTTCAAAAGGCACAGGTCGACGCCACTGGACAAAACACCGACTGCAAAGAAGGATATCATAGACCAAATCGCGGAGATTGAGTGAGCGAGGGATTGAGGGATTAGTAATTGAGGGATTGAGTGAGCATGTCGGCGGCATCCGACTCTCAACGGCCGCGACTGCGATAGCACTGGCACCGCCACCTCCCCATGTGCAGCAGGGCATGTCAACCTCCAATGGTGTCTACGTACCCAGCACGGCGCTTCCTACGTTCAAGTCTAGTCGTGACCCACCCAATCGCCAATCCAGCTATGTCGAGTCAAGCAACGCCAGTTCGAGCCGGACAAGAAGCCAGGCACGAAGCGATGGGGGATCAGATATAGGAAAAAGCACAGCACGGCAGGAAAATGCAGGCCCCACTACAAACGGCACCGTCAGAAGGTCCAAACGGTCATCCGGTGGTTTCCTGCTCGACTCCTCCCCGAGCTCCTCCTACCTATCGAGGTCCCTGCTCTCAGGAAAGGGCGCCAAAGGCAAAGAGAAACCGGACAACGGTACGATAACAGTGCACAAGACGCGTGGGCAGCTTGATGGTCACGACTTCCACGAGTCCACACGAGGCTCACCACTCTCCTCCGAGATCAGATCCAGTCCGCTAGCCCGCGACCATGCTTACCAAAGGGGCACCTCTAGTCAGCATGGCCATAGCTCGTTGACAAGCCATGGCAGCGCTTCCTCGAGGCAAAACACTTCCTCCTATGGCTTTGATAGCGATCCTGCCCAGATCGTCGACATGGCCCTGCGCCTTAATGAGGCTAGGCGGAGACAAGCTTCCATCAGGCGCAACGTGTCATCGACGACACAAGGTAGAAGGATCGTCTCAGCCGCCACTTCTATTCCGGCGAGATCGTCCCCACCTAGACAGCCCAGTCGGCAACATGGAAGCCTACGTCAACCCACCAAGCGGAACCCATCCGACACAGAGCCTGTCACCCCCCAGAAACAGACTGAAGACATCTCCGAAGCTGCCGACATCAGCCCCACGCTTGTACGCGAGTCTCGCCCCGAGCAGAACCCCGATAGCCCCGAAGACGGCATGCAAATCTCGCGTGCTACTCAGAACCGAGTCGCCAAGGCGAAGCAATACTTCGAACTCGCATACGAGCACAGGAGACTACTTCCACACCTTCCGCCGCTGAGAAGGCCTGATGACAAGATCGATCCAGAACAGCCAGGCTATGACAGCAAGGCCTACAATCCTCTACAGTATGCCCGCAATCGGAAGTTGAGATTTCGAGAAAGGAACCCTATCATGGCCGAGGAGGACGGCTGGCATGACATAGAGAAGGTCCGAGCTTGGGTCGATGCCATCGTCAAGAGCCACGTGGAAACGAGGCATGATCCTCTCGAGTGTGTTCGCCTACCGCAATTGGCACTGTCAGAAGAAGATAAGCAAAACGCTGATAACGATTCTGATCCCAACCCTCGAAGAGCCGCTCAGGCTGGCAAGCCCCGCAGACCCAAATCCGACTGGGTCACCCATCCCGGTGATCAGATCGCCGATGCTTTCTGGACCGAACAGGGCCTTAACAAACAGAAGATATACAATCGCGACAATGAATTAATATATCCTCCAGGTACCAAGTTCCACTTCTCTGGTTGGCGTAACAAAACCCCTGTAAAGGTGCCTGACGCGCTGAAGCACGACCCCTCTTCACCAGAGCCCTCATCGTCTGTGAAAAGGGGACAAGCTGTTGCTGCCCCTCCGACCCTGCCAACGTTTGAGTCTGCGAACCAAGATCGCTGGGCCAAAACCAGATCAAAGTTCACTCAAGCTCTTAGGAAGGCACCTAAAATGGGGAAGAAGGACGGCGATGGTATCTTCGACACTAGCAGTGAATCTTCCGACTCGAGCGACAGCACTGAGCAGACGAAGGAGGATAGAGGTCGTCGTCGTCGTCGTCGTCATTCGAAACAAAGGCACAAATTTGACCTGCCTGATGGAGATCCATTTGCACCAGCAGTTCGGGGCTCGGATCATGCCGAAACCCAGAGCCCCCACCGAGCAGCTATCTCAAAAGAGCGACCGGCAAGGGAGTCAATCGAGCATGCAATTCTCCTTAAGCATTTGCGTCGTCAGAGCATGTCTCACAGTGTGCACGATGAAGAAGCCGAAAAACAAAAATCGAGCAAGCGGCGCAATTTCCTAAACAGCATCAAACTCGACTCTGATGACAGAGGACGAAGCTCTGTCGAGTATGATTCCACAGCCCCCGGCACGCCTGCCAGTTACGGCTTCCCCAGCATTGCCATCAACTTGTCTCCTCCCGACAGCAGGGATGCATCTCCCACCAGAAAGGTTAGGAGTTCCATCTTTAGCTCAGCCAAGGACAAGATCCAGTCTCAGAAAGACCATATCGAGAGAACCGACTTTGCACAACAAGCCAGCTCCAATGAGTCCTCCAAACCTGGTTCTCTTGGTCGGGAGCTAGATGTTTCCCAATATTCGTCAAGGGGTCCGAGTCCGATGAGTCGAGGTACCAGTCCCTTCACAAAACATTTGGATGAACCCTCTGTGACCGACAGCGCAAGCTTCCCACCCGAGCATCGCGGTAGCACCGCCAGTAAGGTTAGCTCCAAAACCACAGATTCCAAAACTACAGATTCAGGCATACATCGCTCACACCGTGTTCGAGGGATGTTTAAAGGGGGCCGAATAGCCCAATTAGTGGGCAATGAGGTCTCGAGAGTGGGCGACTTTATCTGGAAGCGTGATCCTCCACGTGGTGCCGCAACCGATGAAGAGTCCATATCTGATCACGACTCGGATTCAGACGAAATGGAAGATTACCAGGACAGCTCCGCAAGGACGTCAGGCCGTTCCGGACGACTCCGTCCAAACCATTCTCAGGTAAGCGAGGTCAGCCCATCCTCCGCAGCCACCAAGTCCTCGCCGAACGAAGCTCCTCAGTTTCATTTCCAGGGCTTACCAAGCTTCACCTCGCCCTTCCAGCGAGATCGTGACAATAAGGAGAAGACAACACGTGACCAAAGCCCTGGCGGCACCTCTCAAAAGGCGCAGGCTGAAGAGTACGATGATGACCCTGTGTCCACTGCTGCAAGAGCACGTCGAGCGGCAGGCAAATCGCCACGTCTGGACCGTCTCGCTCCTCCTAAGCTGGATATTAGATCCGCGACACCTGATGGCCGCCATAGTAGCTACGGGTTCGGCACTGCGCTCGATCTGCACCGGACGAGGTCGGCATCGCAAGTGTTCAACAGTGCTATTAACAATCAGCCGAGATCGCCCACCACCGGTAAAAGGCCTAGCTCTGCAGCATATCGCCACTCTTCTAACAATCTGAGGCGAAGCCTCTCCCGTGAAGATCGGTCACCTGCTCAACCACCCAGTATTACGATGCACGACTTCTTCCGAACGCGGGCTCTTCTACTTGCGAGCGCCGTCAAAAGCACGAACATATCAGCATACTGTGACGAGATACCGCTGCCGCAGTCCGCATTCCTCTTGTCTGCCTTTCACGCAACAGGGGCTCCTAGCTCCGAGATCAACAAACAGCTGCCCGCTCGTCGCAGGGAAGAGCATGTCATTGCTGCCAGGCATTTAATCGAACATCAGCACAAGCAGTCTGGCGAGTTTAACGAAACCCTTTCAATGTTCACCAAGACCACAACCGTTAACCTGCATCGCGAGATCCAGATCCTAGAAGACAAGGTCGAGTCAAGTCTTTTCCCACGATTGCAGAAACTGTCAGATCAGGCTGGGCAGCTAGCCCAGAAACTCACAACCACGAGTACATTGGCTGTGAAGGGCGTGAACGACGACGTCGGTGATGCGATGAGGATGAAGCGACGAGGTCCATATAAACTTGGCAGACTGCTTGGCTACAAGCTCATGGAGTGGGCAGTGGTCAGTGTACTGTGGCTGATCTGGTTCGTGGTCACAGTCGTTAGGTTTGGGCTTGGCGGCATGAGGGCGCTTCGAGCTGTTCTTGCTTGGCTATGCTGGTTACGGTGATCTTGGGTTGGGAGGGCAAAATGCTGTTCATCACACAATTCTTCATTGGAAAAGTTGGCGTTATGGTTTTTCAGGAATACCCCTCCGGCTGTGTTGACCACGCGACCCTTTGTGGCTCGCGTGTTGTAATTGGTGGTTGCGCTTGATTTAGCTTAACCAAATGTATTACTTCCTCCAGAGTATACTATAATACAGAAACATACTTTCTCTTAGCCGTGCTGCACGATGTTGGGCAGGCGCGACCCACTTGTCATTTCAAGACTTCGCACATACAACACCAATACTATTCGTTGCCCTCTGATCCCTGTCCTTGCGCTACAACGAGCTTACTCCTGACAGTACCGCCAACGAACAGGAAAGCACAGTAAATGCAGATCGAAAAGTAGCATTTGTCATCTCAAACGTTCTCGACATCTGATGTACCAAGGCAACCTCTAGCATCTGTCTTTGTTCCGATGGCTCTATATCAGAAGTGTGGTGCACAAGTCTTGGAATATCTGGACAAAGGCTCGCACCTACCAAGTATAGCACACAATGTTGTCCATTGTCTCGAGTTCAACGCACTGCCGCTGGGAGATAATACTCTCATAAATGCGTCAAGGAAGCTAACGCGCACGAAGACGTTCTTAGGAAACCACTTATCAACAACACAAGGATTTACCCATAACATTGAAGAACTCGTGAATGTGAGGACCGGGTTTACCATTGAATGATAAGTAGCCCTATTGAGACACGTCCGAAGCAGTAACTACTAATCTCTATAACATGGATCAGAATGGCCGTCACAGCGGTCACAGTGGTCACAGAGGCTCTGAACACCCGCAGAGACGAGGAACGTCGCAGCAGCAGCAAACACGCCAACGTTCTCCTCAAGATTTCAGACCGCGAACGAGTGCTGGTAATCAAGGAGGGAGATGGTCTCCGCCGCCCCAGAGACCTCGCCAACATCACGGAAGACAGGAGCACGCATATCACAACTCACGACCACCGCAAATGTCAAGATCCACACATACCCCTCCCGCACCTCCTTCATCGACCCAGTATAAATCGAAGGGCACACACTCTCCTAGGCCATGCAGGTACTACCAACAAGGTCGATGCCGCCAAGGAAGCTCGTGTGCTTTCTCCCACGCCGGCCCAACCCCTCAACCAACGAACGCCACGCCTCGTCCCCCACAAGCCCAAGACCCATATAACGCCGACGACGAGTTGACCGACGAAACCGCGCCACCACCACCTTTCCCACCACCCCAACCACCCTCCCACACCGCCCCACCCCCAATCAACCCCCTCCCAACCCCAACGCTCCTCCAACGCGCCCAAGACCACGCCACCAACGACACAGCCTTCCGCCAACGTCATCCCACTCTAACGCCTCCCCGCTGGTACCTCTGCACGCTCTGCGCCTCCCAAAACCCCCATACCCCCGCCCACATCATCTCCAACCCCTACCTCTTCACCTCGCTCCGCCTCAAAGACGACGCAACTCTCCTCCAAGACGACATCAACGGCGCCTACATATGGGCCATCGGCGACGCGCGCCTGCCTATCCAATGTAAGCTCGTCGACGCGGCGGGTCCGTACTATACGTGTGAGTACCTGCTGTTGCATGACGCGCTGTACATGCCTGACCACGGCGTGCGTGAGATGGAGATGGGGATGCCGCAGGGCGTCAACACGTTGTGTCTGGCGGCGTTGGAACGCGATGGGATCGCGGGCCATGTGTATGTGTTTGGGGGTGTTGTTTTTGTCGAGTTTGGCTTTAGTGGGGCTGTGATGTGGGGCGTTGAGAGGCGTGTGAGGGACGAGAGTGTCTGGGAGGTTGTGCTTTGCAGGAGGGGAGATGCGGATAGGGAAGGGGGGCATGTGTGTGGGGTTGGGCGCGAGGGGAATAGGATGAGGGTTGGTGGTGGAGGCGAGGGTGAGGGTAGTAGGAGGGGAGAGAGCCGTAATGAGATAGGTATGGAAATGGATATGAATGGGAGAAATGGCGGGTGGAAGCCGAAGAGCAGATATGGTAAGCATGTGCAACTTGAAGGTCGGTATCGAGGTAGGTCGAGGGGTAGCTATTCACTGGACAATTGGGCCAGTAGTAGGACCAGGAGTAGGAGCAGGCATAGGAATCAGTAATACGTACGCGAAGAGGTAAGTGGGGTAATTGCTTGGTGTGTTGTTCGCTGTCAAACTGCTTCGGTAAGTCGTATTGCATTTCCTCCCTCTTCGTCTCGTGGATCTGCAAACCGGAGCGTGACTTGAGGATCGAGCTAGAGAAAGGTGTAGCTAGCTGTAGTATCTAGACAGCTTCACAAATGCGTGGAACGTATCCTGGATAGTACCCTATCAGAATCTTAGCTAAGCCTCCCGTCTACGCCAATTCCTGAGCCGAGCGTAGTTCCATCTCATCAACTACCATTCGACGCTGCCTCTCTCCTCTTCTGGATACGTTCGATAGCCCTCAAAAGATACGGTAACACCGCGCTCGGATTCTCCGTGAGCGGAAAATGGCCCAACCCCTTCATCGCCTCAAACTCAGCGCCCGGGATCATCGCAGCCGTCTCCTCGCTCGCCTCGGTCGTACACGAATAGTCGTACTCACCGGTCAGCATGTACACGGGACAGAACCCCGTGTCGACGTTGCCCAGCCTGTCCCTGCCGTCCCACCCCTTGAAGTAGAACTTTAGATCGCCGGCGAACACGTTCGTGCCCTGACTCGAGTACTGCCACCAGATCTGGCGCTTGTAGTACTCGGGCGACGTGGGCGCGATCATGCCGCAGACGCGTTCGGGGTCTAGGATCGCGCTGTCGCTGCCTTTCATTTCGTAGATGGGTTGGGAGAAGGGGAGGTGGGCGGTGCCTTCGCAGGGGATGACGCCGCGGACGTTGAGGGTGCGGGCGTGGATTGCGGCGGCGAGACAGACGTGGCCGGCCATTGAGGCGCCGCAGAGGATGAGGTTGTTTGAGGCTGCGAGGCGGAGTTTGGTGATGACGAGGGAGATGGATTCGAGGTAGGACTTTTCGGTCAGGGCGTAGGATTCGGGGATTTGGCGGGTGCCGAGGCTTGAGCGGCCGTGGGCTGGGAGATCGAAGGCGTACATTGTGCAGGTTTTTCGGAGGGTGGGGTTCTCCATTAGGCTGTGGTGCTGGCGCGAGTCTGAGCCGGCGGTGTGGAGGAAGAGGATGATTTGTGGGCCGGAACCTGAGGTTTCGTAGAAGAGCTTCACTTTTCCGTATTCTGAGTGGTTGATCCAGGTGTACTTTCCCACGGTGGACACGTCTTCAGCCTCCTCGTCGTCGGGGAGGGATGCTTCGAGAGTGCTTTGGGGTGATTCCTTCCTATTCACGACGTCCCGCATGCGATCAAGCGCTATGCGCCAGACCCTGTTATGTCTGGCGAAGGCGGAGGTATCGCCAGCGATGCGGACTTCTTTGTGCAGAGGCCCAAGCACCCTGAGCATACCCCAGTACGACTGATACGGCCGTACAAGCTGGTCCTTCGGGGCAAAGAATGCTTTCCAATCTGCAAGTCGAGCATGTAAGACGAAGTCGGCGTCACTTTCACCTCCCATGCCAAGCTTGCTTTGGACGTCGCCGTTTACGCCGACTGTTATGCTCAGTACGATACACTCCTTGCTTGGATCGTTGGCGTCAGAAGAGACTATGCCAAAGGTGACTGAGTCATTTCGCCCACCCGGTACAGATGCCCTGGCTGCCGCTGCTAATTCTTGGTCATCGTTAAGGTTGCTGGAGAGCCCTTCGAAAAGTGGTTCGAGTGCTTCACGGATATTGAAAGACATGCTGAATGGTTATTGCGTTCCGGAAGAAGCCTCTGCTATCGATTCCTATCCCCTTCAAGGCTCGATGTTAGTGTATTGGGCACAAGCAGTATGTGTGTATTCAGGGCGATGTTTCACGTTAGTAGCAACGGCATATCCAGCGTCAGTAGACACAGAGCATCAGCAGCAACAGCCTGGCCGAGATGAACATGACTGCAAGCAGTTCTCCGCACGCAATGGGAGTCCTGAGCATAGAGCTACCGAGAATAATAGATGAAGTTACGCTCCCAAATCTATCTCCAATTCGTCGCGTTCTCTTGGGCACGTGACCGTGAAGCTCTTCGACGGAAGGCTCGAGACCTTGTCCTGATTCTCTGCACTTTCTTGCCGAACAACTGCGCTTTTCATAGTCTAGATTGTAGCTGTCGTAAATGAGTCGGTTTATGTGCGTCAAGGTTTGAAGCTGGTGTTTGGTCTCAACTGCAACATTGAACGGCCCGAATATGGGTTATTTGGTGAATGGGGAATATTGATACAAAATTGTTACACTGCCCTCTCTTGAGGGCCCCGCCGATGCCCCATTCTTGCGCCCGTGACCTGACCGAAGCCTCCAAACCGCTTGGTCGAGTTTTGACGTCGTCTCTGCTCCGAGATCTTTGCTTTTTCCTGGCCTTCTTGGCGGTACGACTCCTCGCCTGCAAGATCCGCCTTGACCATTGCATCTGCTGGGCTTTCGGTTTCCTCCTTCCATCCAGGACAGGTCAATCCCTTTGCTTCATATTCTTCGTCAGGCACAATTCGTACGAACTTCTTTTTCCATTTGCCAGTGCGTAGGACGAGAAGCTCGCCATCGATGAGCAACGGCTCGGTAGCACTCCACTTTGGATCTTTGACCGGAACGTAGTTGACATGGCCATCTATAGGGACATATTCATTGTCCTTACCTACCTGCCCAGCGATGTAAACGCCTTTGTTGTTGATAAGGCGCTGTGCTTCGCTCCGAGAAGCTGCCAAGCCTGCCGACCAGAGAATACGACTGAGAGGCTGCTGCCACACCAGTGACTTGGGCAACTGTATGTTGATGTCATAGCTAGCGTCTTGAGTCAAGGGTTGAGCGCGCTTGTTCAACGAAGGATGGATATCATCAGGTCGAATGTCGGGATTGGTGGAGCTAGGAGTTCTGGTTTGTGCTTTGATGTCTTGTACTGTCAGAGTGGTGGAAAACGCTTGCCTATGTTGTTGTTCTGCCTGTTGAGCTGCTGGGCGGCCGTGCACCAACTCTACAAACTCGGAAGCAAGTTTGTGTTGGGCGACTCGTTGAGATTCGTCCGAGGCATGCTCCCCCATGGTTTGTTGTATCTCCTCCATAGGCATGAAGGTCAGTAACTTCATGTACTTCTCGACGTCAGCATCGGAAGATCTGAGGAAGAACTGGTAAAGGTCGAAACTGTTCATGAGTTGCTGATCAAGCCAGACGGCGTTGCCGGCACTCTTCCCGAACTTCTCGCCCGATGCCGTGGTGAGCAAAGGTACTGTAAAGCCCATAGGATCAGCAGAAGCATCCACACCCTTTCGATCAGCTTCGTGTTTCTGCAGGAAGGCCTTGTCATCCTGCATGGCAGCCTTGACAGCCTCTGCACCGGCGAGAATGTTGCCGTACTGGTCAGCACCGCCGATTTGGAGCTGGGTGCCGCCTTGGTAGAGATGCCACCAATCCCAGCCTTGAATGAGCGGGTATGAGAATTCGGCATAGGACATGCCATCTCCGTTTTGCATTCGGTTCTTGACCGAATCTCGACCAAGCATTGGCCCGATGCGCATGTACTTGCCGAGGCGCTTCAAGTAGTCGGAGACAGTGACCTTGCGCCACCATTCCTGATTGTTCTTGACCGCTCTTCTCCAGGCCCATTCACGATGGTAGCCTTTGCGCTCAGCGTACTTCTCGATGTTGGTGGACAGCCTCACCAGCTGCTCAAACATGTTCAGGGCATTCTGACTGCGTTCGCTTTTCGATTTCTCTGCGCGGGCCTGCAGGCGGTCTGTTGGATCGCCAATAGAGGCAGTGAAGCCACCTAACTAGTAACAGTCAGCACAGCCATTGCTTGGTCGAGGTTCGTCATGATTCGACTCACCAAGAAGGTAGATGAGTAGCCATGGATGTACATCCAGCCCAGCGCCATGAAGGGCACCATATGGCCAACATGGAGTGAAGCAGCGGTCGGGTCGACACCACAGTAAACGCCGACTCTTGACTCGACTAGAACCCTGTTGAGTGCCTCTCGGGTGCCGACTATTTGATTGACCAGACCGCGTTCTTCCAGCCTGTCTAATATCGACTTGGCTGAACCTGTCTCGACGGCATCTTTGCGCTCTTCCCATTCCCGCGCTGCGATGTTGATCTTACGGAGGTGGTTCTGCGTTATATCTCGGCGTTGTTGCTTCAAAGCTACTTCTGTGACCCATTTTCGACAGTCGGAGCAGATGAATGTTTTCCTTCGAAATGCCTTTGAAAGACGGTATGTGGTGGACATAGCACGACTTATCAATCGTGTTGACTACTGAGGTGCGCATGAACTGGCGCGATTTTAGAAAACGGGTCGGAGGTGAAGCTTGCCGACCGCCGGCCGAGCGTCTCCCTCGTCCGTAACTCCGCGTAACCACGCGTAACCACAAGCGCTTCCGTCTCCAACATCACCGTGTCGTCCACGTCGATATGTTGTCTGGGCCGTACTGTCGTCAATTCTTTCCGACATCTGCAGCAGAATGCATATAGGCTGTGAACGGTGTTTGTAGCGTCGAAGGAGATATGGCTTTCATTCATCCGGTCATGTCTAAGCATGCCCGTGCTCAAAACGGACTACAATAACCCGTTCAGATTTAGTCCATGCCGAGCGAGCATTCGTCCGCTGAGCTTTGATGTAGGTGTGAGATATAACACGGCAGGATGTCCAGTGCTAAGGTAGGACCAAAGTCATCCACAGCTATTGAAACGAACAACAAGAGAAAGACCCGGAAGCAGTAACAGTATCAAATCAACCACAGGTCCATCTGCTTGAGCGCACAGCACCCAACATGTCTGCACTGAGGAGAATACTTGTCACAGGAGCCACAGGCAAGCAAGGTGGAGCTCTGATAAAAGCATTGTCCGCCTCATCACCGCACGCCTTCGAGCTCGTCGCCCTCACACGCAACCTCGACTCGCCCTATGCACAGAAGCTAGGCAAACAACCAAATGTGAAACTACTTCAGGGTGACCTCGACGATGTGTCGGCCATCTTCCGTCAGGCGGGCTCCCCATTCTACGGTGTCTTCAGCGTCCAGACTCCCCTTGACCACGTGAAGGAAGAAGCGCAAGGAATAGCTTTAGCTGAGGCTGCTGCCAAGAACGGTGTCAAGCACTTCATTTACACATCAGCCGAACGTGGCGGACCGGAGCGATCAGATGACTATGCAACGCCAATCCCTCATTTCATCTCAAAGTTCAATGTCGAGCAACGTCTCAAGTCGGTGGCCGCGGAGAGCAAAGGCACCTTGAAGTGGACCATCATTCGCCCAGTTGCCTTTATGGAAAATCTTACCCCCGACTTCTTTGGCAAAGTGTTCGGCTCGACCTGGCGATTGAACAAGCGCAAGATGCAAATCGTCTCTACAGACAGCATTGGCATTCTAGCAGCGGACGCTTTCAATCATCCTGACCGATTTGCTTCAAAGTCCATCTCTTTTGCTACAGACAGCTTATCTTATGAAGAAGCAAATGCAATTTTTAGAAACAAGTTTGGTCGTGACATGCCAGTGACTTGGGACTGGCTTTGCTGGCTCGTGCATCTGGCTGCTTGGAAGCAACTCGGTATCATGTTTAAGTGGATCCGGGAAGACGGCTTCAACGCTGACCCTGGAGAATTTATCAACCAATATCCTGGCATGCAGAATTTCGAACAGTGGCTGGAACAGTCGAGCAAATTCACCAAGTAGGTCTTTGGGCTGAATGGTGAAGGGAAAGGCAGGTGCTTCTGCCGGGACGTGGCTACCCTTCTGGTGTGTTGAGCAGACCGCTCTAAAGCGGGGGCCATGGTGCCAAAACATAGATTTGGTTTCACAGACACAATTGACTATTGACTTCTGACTTAGCTCAGGTTCGCACCCACTATGCAGGTACGATCGGCCTGGCTTCTTCGTGTGAATCAGACATAGTGCCTTCCTGTGCATCTCTAAACCGCGATTACGAACTGAACTTGAGTACTATTGCCCCAGTGACGCGCTCGGGGAACTTTTACCTTTTCAGCACCTTCCAGGTCTCCAATTTCTGCAAGTACTTTCGTCTGTCGCACAACTATGAAACGAATTTCTTTTAGGCGTGAACAAGCATAGGATTACAACGAGATTGCAGGTTGTATATTCATTGTGCTAAGCGAGAATGGTCTCGAAACTCCTTCCCGAGCACTCGCGATCCCCATGCCCTTTTGTTGTTGCCGCTGATCGCTCCATTATCCCCTCAGCACCAGCCACCGAGATCCGGTTCTACGTCAAAACTGACGGGTCATCCGTATCACTGGCATGCTTCGGGGGGTTCGACATGGGTTGTCAGTTGACGGTGCGTTCCTGACCGTACCAAAAGCATGGTCTTGTCGGCATCATTGAACCGAATCCTCGCGAAAAGAAGTGGCTGATTGGCAGCTTCGTCGACCCCCTACCTGTTCCATGTCTTTCGTACCATCGCGTTCCTGGAGCTCGTGGCACTAGCTCCGTGTGGGTTGCAGTAGGAGTGTCGAGCATTTCGCCAAATATGCTTCTGTCTTCCTCGTGGCATCTGATGCCGCTCGTCCTTCCTCACCGTCGCAAACCTTAAGCTCGCTGCACCACGACTGAACGCACTTTGAGGCTTCCACCCACCCTCAGGGCCAACAAAAAGACGACCTACAAAAATGCTGGACCATAGTCTATCCTATGGCCCCACCTAATACCTATCCGGGATATTTTGATGCCACTGCCCGTCAGTAAATAGAGTTTCGAATTGCTTTGGATATCTCTGACTTTAGCAATAGTCATATCCGTTATTTGTGCCGCTCTAGCTAGCTACAATGCCTTCGAACTCAGCCTGCTTATATTCACAACATTTCATAAGTACCACGGCCTCTACTTCTGGTCGATGGTCACCGCAACATGCGGGATTTTCCCATACGTTATCGGCATGGAGATAATGTACTTCGATCAGACCTTTGCTGCAAACTTGCCCGCGCTTATCATCAACAATCTTGGGTGGATCAGCATGGTCACGGCGCAGAGCATGGTGCTGTATTCAAGGCTGGGTATAGTCCTTGGAGACCAGAATTCTCGCATTCTGGTGTTCACGAGATGGATGATCATAATTGATTCGTTCGTCTTCTATACCCTCGCTACGACTATCGTGTTCGGCATGCATTACTCGAATGACGACACCTTCGACAAGGGCTACATATATATCGAGAGGCTTCAGATGACTGGGTTTTGTATCCAGGAGTTCATCATCTCAGGGCTCTACATCTGGAAGACACTGGACATTTTGCAAGCGGGTGAGAAGAAGCAGGCGCATCGGACGCTCTGGCAGCTCTTCGTTATCAACGTTGTCATAGTGGCCTTGGATGTCGCTCTTCTGGTACTCGAGTACCTCGGCCTTGCAAGCATCCAAATTGCATTCAAGGCTCTGGCGTACGCTGTAAAGCTGAAGATGGAATTCGCTATCTTGTCCAAGCTGGTGGAATCGTCGAGCCTAGCACAACGCAACCTTTCCATGTCGTTGAGCAACGCTATTGCTCTTGATGACGATCATCCAGCAGGCAGCAAGGGTGCAACACCGTCATCGCCGCAGTTTGTAGCATCTGCTCTGTCGCAGTGGCATCGGAACGAGAAAGTCCACCGTGCCGATTCTGCCGAGCATCACAGTCATGACTCTCTCAGGACGATGTCACATCAGACGGACAGTTCCGAAGGACATCTCTTTGGGCCAGCTTTGACGATGGTACGGTCAACTACATCAGGGAGAGTGGGCTCCGACCCATACCACGACATGATGAGGATAATGCCCTCGGGTCGAGCTTGATACTGCAAGCGTTACGGAGCACTGGGGTTGGATATATGATACCCAATTACGATTTAAAAAGTCAGAGTAGCAACATTTTGTACGAATAGCGCCTCTTTTGGTTGCGAGCTTGATAGGGAATACATGGTGTGCGGTCATGTAGAAGTATCGCTGAATCCCTGAAATGATCGAAAAGATGGTCCATTGACTGGTCCCTGATTGACTGTGGCTAAATATCTGCTTAGCTGATCATGCTTAAACTTTGCTCTGCCATTGGACAACTTGAAGGCGGAGGGTGATTGCTCCGGCGCCAAGGACACTGGGCTGTGCTCGTATCATCAATGCGACTCGAAGACCCTTGGCGGGATTGAGCTTGGTGCCATGGACACTCCTGGATCCGCTGTCTGTGACATCTGCTTTACCTCAGACAGCTATATGCTTGCACTTTTTTACAGTTAGATCTGCGATAACATGAAGGCCACTCAAGCGGAGAGAGATGCTTACAAACTCATGCGGAGAGGCACTCGCGCTTGCCGTGAATGTACGACGTCTTTCTGCCTGGAGGCCTTGGCTAGAGACCTAACTAAACAGTAACAGGTCGCCGAAGAAAGATCAAATGCATTTACGACGATGACAACGACGATGTTTGTCAAGAGTGCAACGCTCACAATCGCGAGTGTATCAAGCAAGGCGCTGTTCGGGGCAGCAGCAACCCTCAGTCCGCTCGAAGCGTCAAGGTCCAGGTGACCCGTTTCGAGTCAGCTGTTGAGAAGCTTGCTCAGGAGCAATCCCAGATCGGTGCGACAGGTCCAGTAGGAGCTGCATCTGCGTCGCCCGGCGCATTCGATGGCAAGAAGGCAGACGACGACTCACCAGCGCAACAGCACAAAAAGAGAAGTCCAATCTTTTCCTTGTTCGACAACGAAATTGTAGGTCTTGGGCTTTCCCCTACGACAAACGCTGTGACTGACACCACACAGCTCCATCAGACTGGTGCCCTCGAGGCATATGACAATGAATTCTCGAGCCAGATAAAGTTCCCAAGCTCGAATCTATCTGATAGAGACAAGCTACTCAGTACGGTTGTGAACGTGCCTGATGTTCTAAACGTCTTGCATTTTGCTAGTGACTGGTAAGTCGATGTATCTACCGTCGAAGATCTCAATTGACAACCCGTCCTTTTCTAGGTGGGTATCATGGCGAGAGCAAAACTTCGCGCTGAGAAAGACCGCTGGTGACAGTACCTTACATGATTTTGTTCAGACCAAACTGAGTTCCGAAAAGCCAGCTCTAGTCGCTCTCGGCCTCATGGCAATAGCTATGGCGCTTGGACAGATTCGCCCCGGTGTCGACGACCTGAATTTTAACCTTCCGGTCCCAGCAAATCACATCATGAACTACATTCTCGCCGCTATCGATCATGTCATCTGCGATTCCGAAATGTACTTGACACAGCCAGATTCAATCTTGCTGTTCATGATGCGGGCAAAAAATCACACCGAGAACAATCAGCTGCGCAAATCATGGCTACGAATACGTCAGGGCATCCGATGCGCTCAGGCAATAGGGTTTGGAGCTCCTAGCCCGCTGATCAATGCGGCAATCACAGAAGAAGCGGCGGAACAGCAGCGGTTCATTGCCGCAATCTTCGAGATCGATCACCTGATATCAATGGTCCTTGGCTTCCCATACGCCAAAGATCCGCATTTCACAGACGCAAGAGCATTCTCTGTTCTTCTCAACCCTTCAATTACGGACGAATCCCTGAACATGCGGGCTCTGAGGCGGATTATCGCGGTCACTGCAGCAAACATCAACGATCGGAATGCGGGTATCATAAACTGCGGTAACTTCGCTGAAGACACCCAGACCACGCTTGAAATGGCTGCGAACTGCATGCCTACAGGCTGGTGGGACCTGATTACTCAGCCGTTGTCAGGTCTAGCGGCGCACCGATATGAGTCAATCATGGTGCAGCTCTGGTTCTGGATTGTCCAAAGCTATCTACATATGCCCTGCCTGATCAGCCCGAGTGATATCGAGCCTTCACCGCGACATCGGCAGTTGTGCATAGCGGGAGTACGCAACCTTCTAAGATCCTTCATTTACCTTCGGACCGAGCCTGCAGTCTCTGTGTATATGTGCAACTGTGATGATTTCCAGGCGCTCATCGGCTCCTGTATCCTCACTGTCGGTGTACTCCAAGATGCGTCAAAGTTAGAGGCAGTACAACAATCGTTCGACATCAACTCGAGCATCAATGATGATTTGGCACTAATTGAGGAAGTCAAAGATATCTTCAGATACAGGATGCACGAACAAGGAGGCGGTATCAGCAAACAAGGACTGGCCGTTCTTGAAGAGCTCACATGCTTCTTCTATGATGACGAGGAGCAGACCAGCTTTGCGCAGAGCAATCGAAACCTCTCGGAGATGAATATCAACATCAACAGGCATGAGAAAACGATAATGCTTCCATATTTCGGCACGATCAAAGTCGAGCTAACGAGGAAATTCCCAAAACGAAAGTCAACAGGATATCAGCAGCATTCACAGCTTACACCACCCCGAAGCTGTGACGGATCTTCGGGTGACAACAACTCGCCAATACTGTCGCTGAACCAAGAGTTCGCACCCATCACCATTTGTGATGACACGAATCCTTTGTTTGGTACGACGCATGCCATGTCCGGTGCTAGACCCGAGAGTCACTACGAGGCCAGGGACAATCCATACTCGCTGCTCCAGCAGACTCCTGTTGAGATGCCGGCCGACTATTCAACGGAGAGCTATTTCAGTCAGCCGATCCCTTGGGGTCAGTGGGAAAACTACATGTTCGATCAGGAGCTCGATCGGGACTGGAATCCTGGGCTCCAGTGGAATGATGGCTTGTTTGCGACCTAAACACGTTGAATGTGGCATCGTCCTGGACAAATCTCACTCTTCTCAATTATTCACATAAGTCCTTCTTGTTGTAGTTTCAACCAATCAGGCACTATGTTATTAAGTGATAGCACATCTCTGTTTCCACGCTTAGCTTATCACCTTGAATGCAGTCTTCTGTCAAGGAGAACAAGAACTTCGATCAAGTCCGCATCAGGCAAGACTATCGCCCTACTCTACTCCGAGCTAAGTGGTGTACCTTCTCGGAGAGGTATTGACGCGATTCAGCACAACACGCCGGCCAGAGCAATCTTTTTCGACATCCTGGGCACATGCCTGAACTGGCACCAACCCGTCGTCAAAGCCTTATCTGCCTCCACGCCAAAGATGTGCGCCCTAATTTGCTCTTCGGTGGCGTCAAACTCTCTACAATCGCACCGCCGCACGACATTCTTCGGGCGAGGCTTCTGACGACATTGACGCAACCTCGTATCAGTTCTTGCTAAAGACTGTGGAAGAGACGGCGTACGAGGGTTTGATCACGCCCTGGGACGTTCGTTCGGCCTAGCTCACCTCCCAGCCAAGCATGGCACCATATGACAGCTCGGCCCGACGTCCCTACTGCGCAAAAAGCACTTCGCACTGCAGGACTCGAGCTGTTCGTATTAGCCTGCAGCTCGATCTTGTAAGATCTGCTGGTCTCGGAGGCATGTACGACATGTTATTCTCATCCCAGCTGCTAAGCGTCTACAAACCTGGCGCGGCGGCCTGTCTCAGGGCATTGGAGCCTGTTGGGTGTTGGCCAGAGGAGGCGATCATGGTTGCCTGCAATGCTTACAATCTTCGAGCTGCTAGGGACATTGGTATGAAGGCTATATATGTGAGGTAATGGACGGACGATGTCAATGAAAATATGGATGCTGTCAAGACCGAGAACCAGGGCTCGTTTCTGGACAACGGGTTTGACCGCTTATTGGTAACAATGCAGCAGACTGATGCTTACGTGGCGCGCATAAGACGCTCAATCTCGACCATCGTCAGCAGGAATGTCACAGCTCGGCCCCAGAACGAGCCCGTTGTAGTCACAGCAGGCTGGATAGTTTAGCAGAAGGCTGGATGCGCGCGACAAGCTTCGAGATGCCTCGGTATCCCACGTCATCATGCAGGCTGCTTGTCTTCGCGTCAGGTTCCGAGATCAACAATACATGACAACATTTCATGTGCTACTACGAGCGTATCAAATAGAGACCATCTTCTTGTTCATCGATCTGTAGTAGAGGCTTCTCACCTAAATTGGTTCTATCAGCAAGTTTTGGGTTGATATACAATGGCTGGTGCGTTAGTTGACCCTTGGTGCGGAGCTCTTGGCTGACTCGTTGAGGCGTCGCAGTAGTCCCAGCTGCTATCGCAACAGCTGCGGCCGGAGCATACCTCAATGCCAAATTCAAGATATCCAACGACTTTACCTTCTTGAGTGGCTTTGCTACAGCACAAAGAAGGTTCGAAAAGAGGAGACAAGCTAACAGGGCGAACATCTTCTACACGCTCGAGGAGCATGTCCACAATCCCAAGATCGCGAACGAGACCTTCCTCATCTACGAGGGGAAGAGCTGGACCTTCAAGCAATACTATGACACTGTCCTACGCTATGCAGGCTGGCTGCATAAGACGCACAATGTCGTCTCCGGCGAGATCGTCGCTCTGGACTTCATGAACTGTCCAGCTTTCCTCTTTCTCACTCTGGCCATCTGGTCGCTTGGAGCATCGCCAGCCTTCATCAATTACAATCTCACTTCCACCCCTCTGATCCATAGTGTCAAAGTCTCGACCGCCCGATTATGCATCTTCGATCCCGATCTGGTATCCAAAGCCTTGACCGATGAAACCAAAGACGCCTTCCTAGCCCCCAACTTTCGCAACGATGCCTTCCCCCTCGAGATCGTCGTCCTCGCCGAAGGTCTCCAAAAGTCGCTCGATTACTTCCCTCCCTACCGAGCCCCGGACGCTACGCGCAATATTGACAACCCAACGAGCTTAGCAGCACTGATGTACACATCTGGCACCACAGGTCTACCCAAAGCTGCCATTGTACCATGGACAAGAATGGCAATAGGAGGGGATATGTGCGCCAGGCTTCTCGGCCTGCGATCAGTCACACATAAGAAGCCCGACCGCTTCTACACCGTCATGCCGCTATATCACACTACAGCCTTCACCCTCGGTTTCAACCCATGTCTACAGTCAGCCACGACTATAGTCATCGGGAGGAAATTCTCAGTCTCCAAGTTTTGGACCGAGGTCAAGAGCTCCAACGTCACCGTCATCCAATACGTAGGGGAGACTCTGCGTTACCTCATGGCTGCACCTCCTTCGGCAGAAGACAGAAACCATAGGGTGCGTATGGGTTTCGGGAATGGCCTTCGCTCAGATGTGTGGAAACAATTCAAGTCACGCTTCGGTGTCGAAACAATTATGGAGGTCTATGGTGCCACCGAGGGCGTCTCAGCAACGTGGAACCTGAACAGAAATGACTTCACCGATGGTGCCATTGGCTCATACGGCAAGATTACAGAGTTCATGACACGGAAGATGCAGGCGATTGTGGAAGTAGACTGGGATGCTGAGAAACCCTGGCGGGATCCTAAGACAGGACTCTGTCATGCGGTGCCGAGGGGCGAGGTTGGTGAACTGCTCTTCGCACTGGATCCGGCGGAGATAGAGAGTAAATTTACCGGTTATTTCAACAACAAAGACGCATCCAACAGCAAGATCGTGAGGGACGTGCTGAAGAAGGGCGATGCCTACTTCAGGACCGGAGACGTTGTCCGTTTCGACAAGGATGGAAGGTTGTGGTTCAGTGATCGTATTGGCGACACGTTCCGATGGAAAAGCGAGAACGTGTCTACTGCCGAAGTCGGCGACGTGATGGGTCACCATCGTGCCGTGCAGGAGGCAAATGTCTACGGTGTAAAGGTGCCGGGCCACGAGGGAAGGGCTGGCTGCGTGGCGATAACCCTACATGACAGCGCGCTGGCTGACGGCAGTGGTGGGGTTATTATTAAGCCTGAGGTGCTGGAGAGTTTGGCAACCCATGCGACAAATTCGTTGCCGAAGTATGCAGTGCCGCTATTTCTGAGGACGGTGAGGGAGCTGACGATCACCGGAAACAACAAACAGCAGAAGACTGGCTTGAGAAACCAGGGTATTGACTTACATGCCATAAAAGAGGCGCGGAGTGCGGACAAGATTTACTGGTTGAAGCCTAGGAGCAATCGGTATGTTGAGTTTAGACAGGAGGATCTGGCCGCGTTAGACGCGGGTAAGGTCAGCCTCTGAGCTCGAAGGCTGCAGATGGGGGTATTCGAGCATATGAAGGCAAGTCGCGTTATCGCACTGCAGCAATGAGGTTGCGGGAGCCGTGAACCGTGAACCGTCTGCTGATTGCAGATCCATGGCTTGGCAGGCAGCATGGAATGTTGAGTAACATGCCAGACTCCTTACGATGTCACGCTCACTAATACCAAGCGGTCTTTGAAGCGGGGTATCACACCCTGGGCTGATTGGGCTCGACCTTCATATCGACCTCCTACCTGAGTCCGCAATCTGGAGCTGGATTGACCCAGCTACGGAGCGTATACAAGCCTGTCGCCACGTATACAGCAACTACCATCTCCGGTCGTGGCCCGGCACCGTGAGGTTGGTTCGACGACTGCGATCGGGCCTCAAACGCACTATGGGTGCATACACGCGACCTACCAGGCCTGGCAGGAATCACGCGGCTACTTCGTTTCCACCAAACAAGTACCGACTCTTTCTAAGAGACGATCGAAAGTAGCTGGGGCACGAAAGAAGATCCCACAGAGCTGAACTGCGCGCTCGGGACGAAGATTACTGTCGATGAGGGCTAGAGGAGGTGGTGACATAGTGGGTCCGCCAAATAAAAACCTCAGTAGGAGTAAGGGAGTCAATAAAGCCAGTACATATCAGGCAGAATAGCGCAGGAGAGACTGAGAAAGGAGAAGCATACTTCCAACGGGGACTATTCATTTCGCTAAGGACAGGCATGGGAGTGGGGCAAGGCTTGCGTCTGGTAAAGGTCTGGGTACTACGACATTGTCTGCGTCCATATAGACATGGTCTGGAGTCTCAACGATGGTGTCCAGTAGGTGATCATCGTGTGCCAGAAAGTGAGACCAGTAAATCCGTCCCTTAACAAAGAGTCCGAGATCCCAGTGGTCAATCTTGCTTTACCAAGTAGACAGTACTTGTTGCTTTGTGGCAAGCAAGCACAATGCATAACTTATAGCTGCGAGCATGGGGCAACTCCGGTATTGAGTGCGCTTCTTGACCGGCAGGTAGTTGTGTTTCTGCCACGGTGAATATCTAAGCCCACAGCCGGTGAGGAGGCAGAACCGGGTCTTTCACTACGTACCCTACCTCTGGAGGAACGCATGAGGATTCTTTCGCTTCTCGCTCCGCCGAGTGCCGAAGCCAACGATCACAACAACCCTATGGGTCCTTGCGTGTTGACAAGCTCGAGCTGGTGCACATGCCGTAGAACGCTACAAAACATGGTCTTTTGCAAAAGTGATTAGCCGATAAATATCTTGGTAAACCTCTTCGTCCTCATCGATCCTCCGAGGACCAAATGTTTGGTTCGCACACACACCATTAGATCTTTCTAGGGCGGCTATTAGGTGTTCGACTTTAGTAGGATAATGATAATTCTCTAACTATACTAAGGTTTAAGGATTAAGAAGGAATATTTAGCTACCAAATATTCCGTCGTTTTAAGGACGGTGAGGACGAAGAGGTTTACCAACATATCTGTCGGCTAATAATTACTTTTGCAAAAGATGATAGCCCGTGAATCATCGGATCTAGAGGCTTGCTCTCAAACCGCCTCGAACCACAGTTGTTCATGTAGCTTGGAAAACACGACGTCAAGAGCCTCTATGAAACAATCGTCCCATACGGATGCCACCTTCACTTGAGAAATGCAGTTTGCCAACAAAGCCATAGCCTCTTCGGTTCTGTATTGAAGCGATCTCACTATTGCAAAGATTGTGGTGATGGCCGCTTGCACGTGGTCGGCTGTCTTAGGCTTCTCCGCCATCATTCCTGCTTCATCATGCGGCGGATACTCCTGGTCCTTGCACAAACATTGAGTACAAAGGCCCCGCAAGTGACTATACTTCAGCTCATGAGGAAAAAGCTCCTCGTCTCCCAATTCACCTGGAACTGCTGCGCGCAGATATGCTTCGACCATGCTACTCACCTCGTAGTTTCGCTGGAAGAGTAAAATCTTGTCCCAAATTTTGATCGCGAGACGAGTATCTTGATGTTGTGGGCCAACAACGATAATCATTATCGTGGCGACTAGAAATCCAAGGCGTTCGGTCACTTCGTCCAATTGAGTATATCCCCTTATACCGCTTTGTTTTGCAATAATCAGGGCCAGTACTGCGACGGTTTTCAATGTGACTGGGCTCTCGTCGCCGCATTCCATCCTCATGGTCTCGATGCAGTGGAACTGCAACGCTTCCGCCTCTGCAAAATGCTGTCGGCAAAGCATCAATAACGTAAGGTGGAACGTACTCGCGAGTGTGATTGGATGCTTTTCACCGTTCTCCACCTTGCTGATGTCCAGAGCTTCCTCGATTGCTGCCTCCGCTTCCGCTTCACTGTGTATTCCTAAGGGGAGAGCTTCAATGGCGTGAGAGGCTTGAAGCAGTAAACGCATTCTTTGCCGACGCGCGGCGTGCGAATATGGTGATTTCAGCACATGTTGAGCGTGTGTCAACCAGTGAGCGAACGTATTTCCGTACATCGCCTCGGAGAACACCTCATTGATACGAGCCATGACTAATGTGGTCCAATGCTCGAGTTCCTTTGCGTTCCTAAGCCAGTTCTGCGTTGCCAACTGAACAAGGCGATGCAGAGACAGCATCCTAACCTCAGGTTTCCAGGGTTTATATGTTTTTATCGTGCTTACTGTGACGAAGGAATATGAGGAAAGAACTGCAATCGCTTCAAGTGTCTCCTTTTTGGTCGCAGCAGGAAGCAGCAAATCTAGAACATTGTTTGCGTCCAAGCACGACATATGTGCTAGGTAATCCACCGCCAATGGGTGTTTCAGCCTGATTTGTTCGAAAGATATCAACCAGGTTGTTGCTATTGGGTTTTTAGTATCACTATACCGTCCCTCGTCTTCAAAGTCTTCACTTAGAAGGGCGATCATTTGTTCTTCTGTCTCTTCCATGAGTGAGAGATACTCTGATACTGTTACCTGATTCGACTTGATGTAGGCTGTAGCTTGGGTGATGGCAAGTGGTAGATATGTGAGTCGCTGGAGCAGTATTCCAACCGCATTTGAATCTCCAGACGACGGTAAGGAGTACAGATTTTTCTTAAGAAGGTCTTTCGCGTCTTCCTTACTGAGCTCTCCAACCTGCATTGGATCCTTCGTAGGGGTCATCTTGAGGGCGGCTTGTCGACTTCGTGTCGTGAAAAGTATCGAACCCTTGTTGCTCTTTGGCAGGCATTCTATCATGGAGACCTTGTGCGACCGTTCCTCGTCCTTTTGAAACCATATATCACTGTCGTCTGCATTGTCTACGATCAACAACCACTTTCTGCTTGCACGGCTTAGCTCTTTCCTTACAAACGCCTTCGCCTCGAAGCCCCCAGCTGACTCAGTGGGCATACCTAGTAGTTCGCCGATATCGAGGAAAGCCTGCTCCACTCTGGCCAAAGTGATTGACGGAATCCAGAAAACTGAGCAGTCGTGATATTTGTCTCGTATGCGGTATGCAAACTCATTAACGATTTGTGTCTTGCCAACACCACCCAAGCCGAAGACTGATAACTTGCTAAACTTCCCCTCGACGAGTAGATTGTCGCCCAGATACTTGAGCTGCTGCTCGCGACCCACGAATGCGTCATTTCTTTCGAATGGGACACTAAAATGCACCTTTAGTGCTGGAGCCTGTCAGCGAGCGAACTACCAAGAGTACTTGCATTGCAGCTCTGAGGCTGCAAGATAGATCGAAACGAATATTCGACGGTTCATATCTGTATTGAACGTTCAGGAACTACTTACGCGCTTCCGTCTTGTCAGGGAGGGCATCATCAGCAACCGTCCATTGCATCAAGAACGCTTTCATGCAAGCTGCCGCACTAGCAGCTGCGAAGTCTTGCCATTCTTTGTTTTTGTGACTGTCCGCGTAATCGCAGACTGCTTTGATGACCACAGTTGGGAAGTTGTCCCATGCTCCAGCTCCTTCCATTTCAAACGCGATGATATCGTGCGTTTCCGCAAGCTTATCTCGATCAAAGCCAGACTTCAAAACGGAGTTCCCTGATCCATAAGTCCCAAAATGGATTTCGGGCATTCGTATCGTCATCTGAGGTTCATCAACTACTAAAGAATCTCTCCGAGGGTTTCGTTGGACTGCCTTCATTCTGTCACACTGCAGCTCTTCGCAGGACTTTTTTTCCGAAGCGGTACAAACCCGAGCGTTTTTCACCTCGTCCATGAGCTTCTGGGGCTCAGTCCGACTGTTGCTGGAACTTTTCGCTTTTTCGAGCTCACCTTCTGCCTCGTTGCATTTTATATAGTCGTCGTCATCCCGCTGTGGTTGCTGATGCTTATGACGATAGGTTCGTTCATATAAAATGTCTTTGTCAGCCCCAGGAAACCGAGAAGACGCAAAGATATCCTTGCTACAGAGAATGGTAAGGTATTTCAGACTTTGTTTTTTTAGTGTCTCTCGATCGCGTTTGCCTTCCATGGTCACCAGGAAACTTCGAATCTCCTTGTTCTGTCTCCCATAGCTGTCTGCGAGCGTGTCTTTAATCTCGTGTTTGTTGTCGTACTTTCGGCCATAGGTGAAGTCCACGATATGCTTGCTGATAATCACGTCACCCATCAGAATATCTCCGCTGGGTGTCCTGGTAGGAACGCCTCCGCAGATACCGACCACCAGACCCAATCTGATGTCTAGGAAGCTGGACCGGAAGCTAGCAGCCGTGCTGGCTGATGCTTCTATTGCCATGTTGGGCAATTGTGCTACGACGACGTTGTGGGAACCAATCCGCCCAAACCTGTAGGTGTTGGTATCTGCGGGTGCTTTCCCGTACGCACTATGATCCCAAGTCTGATCGAGCATTTCCATGACGGCGTCTCTTTCGCGCGTCAGAGCACATATGATTGCAATCTTGAAACCAGACCGAGTTGCGGGTTGCCTAAAGTCCGCCATTGGCACTGTTTCGATTATGCTGGAACGCGTTGTGTAACCGCAAATAGCTTTTTTACTTTATAAATGCATGAGGATATGAAGCAGCGAGAACGAAGCCTGTGATGACAAGTAGAAGGGAAAGGAGGAGGTACCGCGGCGGGATTGCAAGACGCACCCTGATATATCCATCGCGAAAATGAAGCTGGCGCGGTGATTGGTGTACGAGTACTGCCACATCGAATCCCTGCTTTGTGTTAAGTGAAGCATCTCAGCTAGAAGCAACAGATACGGGATCAGAAGACATCTCAATAGTGGGTGCCCGGTCTTGTGGGGGGCGACGAGTTGTCAGTCAGTCATTCGTCGTTTGGCCATGCACCATGCTTGTTGAGCTCGACCACATGCAATGAGAATGGAGGATCATTCTCGAGGTCTCTGATTGGAGGGAGCAGCCCGCGTTGTGTTACACAGCGTTGAAGTGTTGAACTTGTGGCTTGGACTATGCAAGGGCTTGGGCGCAGCCTTATGCAACACTCGTACTTCATGGCAGAAATTGAACAATGGAAAACGTAGAGTTCAAGCCATATAGCCAGCCTGCACGAGACAGCAGGCTCAGTCTATAACTCACTACATTTCGCAAGTTGGCAGGGTCGCGAGTGTACGTATTTTCAAGGCGTGCCCAAGAAGTACTTGGAACTCTCAGGAAGTGTTCGTATGCATTGGTGTTTTGGCGCTTATGAGCCGATTAGACTCTTAACGAGCGAGCAGTAGCTGGCTCCATCCACTAATGCATACGAACACCTCCTGAGGGTTCCAATACTCATAGCGAAGTAGGCCGGCTGGGGTAGATAACGCCAACGCATGTGCAAAGACCATGACTTCGGCCAGGAAGTGTCCTTTTAGGTCGGACCGCTGCTAGAGGATGCAGGGCACCGGCGCACCTGACCAATGACATCAAAAGCAAAAGCGGATTGCACCCATAGACCGGTTTAGACAGCGAATCCCAGGTCTGTACAGCTTCGAGGCTGTACACGCCAAGGTCTTTGTCTCACTGCACCGCACTGGAGACCACCATGACATGTCATATCTGGTGCATCGATTCGGACACAACAGTCGTGAGCCCGTCCTGCTCTGTGCATGAACATGCAGTCCAATCGCCGTAAAGAGCTAGCTGGTAGGCTTGCTCCGCTGCCCTGGCCTGGCCGTCAATTGACCCCGTTCCGTTGCTGAATCCAGCCAACCCCACTGAGAACACCATACGTCCTTTCGTCTCCTGCTTAGGCCGTTTCGCCGGTCTCTCGCTCTCCGCTCCGCACAGCGCAGCGAATCAAGCAGTCAATCAATCCCTCTAACAACCTTGCCGCGTCGCGCCGCGCTGGTGTCCCACCGCGCCCATCCCGCTTCTACCCCTTCACTAGCACCCTGTGCTCAAATCAGACACACCTCGCACCCCTCACAAGCATAGACCTTCCCATTCGCCACCGCTTTGATCTCGCGCCGGGGTGCGCCGGGGTAAGCGAGTTGGATCAGGGCTGCGATGAGCAAGATGAGGAGCGCAAGGAGTTCGAGAAGCGAGATGATGTCGATGGTTATTGTGCGGCGTTGGTGAGAACCGGTGGTGGTTGGGGTTGTGGACATTTTGAAATGGGGTTGTGGTGTGTGTGGTGTGGTGTGGGGTTAAGTTGGTTTGGTTTGGTTGGTGTGGTGGGTTAGGGAAGGCACTTGAGTTGGATTTGTTTAGAACTCAGTGCTGGAGTTGGGAGTGGTTGAAGTGGGATATGTGACAGAAAGCGAGGCTTGGAGGGCATGCAGTGTGGTGCGGTGTTGAAAGAGGGAGGATATATCTATATGTGTCGCACAACGCTGCAGAGTCACGGTGCGAACAGACGGAACAGAATTTAGCGATGCGGTGTCGAGTCATAGTCGCGGTTTGATTTCTGTTGCGTGTGGTTGTCACGGCGTCTATTTGAGCCACGACTAGCCGGACTGGACCGAACGACGACGAGCTGTAGCGATCGCAGCTGCTGTGTGAGACACCGATACTGGTATTTTCAGAGCTCAGACTTGGTAGATTGATGGGTCAGACGATGTCAATGGCATGTCAGTGGTCACCAATACCAGCCGGGCTTTCAACCCGTCGCTATCCCGCCTTCGACCCCGGCAGCCGAACCGCGCAAAATTGTCCTTCTCACCTGAAACGCATCCAGAATGACCTGCTTCTGCTCAGCCGTAGTAAACTTGATGTCCACTTCCCCCACACGTCCGGCTCGTACCTCTTCTGCCGCAGCCCAAACATGATTCTGATGCTCGTTCGGATCAAGTCTCACCTTGACCGGGCTCTCGTTCGCTTTCGCATCAGCGTCAGTCGTAACCAGGAAATTGTATTTACACACTACCTTCCCACTCCGCGTCGCAAATACATAGCCCCCACCTACCAGTGGTCCAATACTCACAGCCCGCAATCCGGCTTCCTCCTCGAGTTCGCGCGCTAGGCTGTGGAGAATAGTCGGGTCGTCTTCGTCACAGCCACCGCCGGGAATCTCCCAGAGGTGAGGCATGGAGTCTGTGCTTGCGCGTTGGATGAGGAGAATGCGGGAATGGGAGTCGAATGTCAAGGCACCGACGGCGATGAAGCGCGGTGTGAGAAGGGAAGGGGAGCTAGGGATGTCGTTGGGGAGAGTGGAAAGGTAGGTTTTAGGGGGAAGTTGGAAGGCGCTCAGGGAGGGGTCGATGGTGAACGTAGGATACTGGGTTGAGGGTTGGCTTGGGATAACGGTCGACATCATCAGGTTTCTTGGTGTTGATACCTGGGAAGTCCAGTGATATTATTGAATACAATCGAGGAGTATGTACGATATAGGGGAATGGGTTGCAGCTCCGGACTTGGCGCCTTCCATGCGATTTATGAATCGTGGAGGACCAATATCTTCTGATGTGGGTTTGTTTTCGATCTTGACTCGCTGCTTCAGGGCCACAGTGTTTCTGTATTGATGTTGTGACTCCAGACTACGTTGAAACGTGTATGATGATTGATGATTAGAAGCCAGCCCGCGGTGCCTAGTCCAAGGTCGAGCCACAAGCGCGCTACTACCGATCCGGCCTGGCGTCATTTGCTCCACAGGTGTTGTATACTCCTGGGAACAGAGCCACGTTGTTTCGCAACGGGTATAGAGCAATCTCGCAGAAAAATGAGTAGGTATCCTCAAAGTTGCTTTGGGACTTGTGTCTCGACAGTCTGGCGCGAACTCTGGCGCAATGTTGTGGTGGTAAGGGGATGCACAATGCGGGACTCACAGGCGAACCTGATGTGCAAACACATGGCCTGCTATGGATGGCTGTGTAGTCGGGATGAGCCTGAAACTGAGTACTGCAAGTATCGTAACCGAGAGTATACTACGCATTGGAGAAGCTGATAGCCTGCGCAACGAAGCACACCAGAATTCTCATGAGCGTATTACTCTTGTCGGTGAGTTGCGCCATCGCCAAGCTGGCCGGTCAAGTCCATGATTCTGACCAACTACAAGCCTCACTGAACTTTCTTCACTCGTCCTGCCCGACTCCCACCCTCCACCCCATTAATCCTTCCATACAACCATTTCAAAGTCACAGTTGACAGCGTCATGACAACGGCACTTCCTACAAACAGCCCTACCCGTTGCGTCTGGTCCAACATGGCAAACAACGGATAAGGATAGAATCCATTCTTGTTGTAACACAGCTCAATCCAGAACCAATAGCCGAACGCTATAGCGCCACTGAGTCCCAGCGCAGGAATCACACTGATTGTCCAGGGTGGACTCAGCAACAACAGGTCGATCAACAGCATGACTGTTGGCACGAGGTGGAAAGACAGATCGGTCTCAACCGGCAACTCGAGTTCCTTCGGGACGACAAGCTCAGGGTCGATGGCACGGAGACCCCAGTAGAGTGTGCTGATAAGAGTCTCCATCGGAGCAGAGCAGCAAGAGAGAACGTTCTTGGCTAGGAAGAGAGGGCGAGAGAGTGTGGCGTCGGCAAGGAGGCCAAGTGTGAACGTGGCTGTGGCGAGGGAAAGGCCGATGATGGTAAGGTACTGGAAGTGCCATCCGTAAGACTGATTGCTGCAATGGACAGTGGTTGGTAAGGAACCTCTAATAACATCCGCTGGCGTGCCCTAAGTGCATCGACGCGGAGTAGGGTACTGCAGGACTTACATATGGTTAGGATGAGCTGTGAGACTGTTTGATGATGTCAGTTTTTTGTAGCAACTCGGTGTCCCTAGAGCGGCTCTGCTTGTGCCTTCCTAGTACTGGATGACCTACTAGTGATATGAGTATGCAAAGCTTGCCAGCCCAATCGTCTATTACCGGGACATAGCCATTAGCATTCTGCCTTAGGACTGCAAGCTGACCACGTTTCACAGGAAGAGATCTGCTTACATGCACAATAGCTGATATGCTCCGTGAAGGCGACTCTAGCCGCTGTAATGGATGCCTTTGGACTAAGTCGTCCAATGCTGGAGATCTTGTTTTCTCTAATTTGGTTGACATTACGAGGTACTTCTTGGTGAAAAGCTTGAGGATCTATCTCGACAACGGCCTGTGATGTCGATAGCGTGCCAAAGGTGATTGTATTAATACGACGTAGCACGTTCAAAAAATAGCAATGGATATTGGGCGTACTATGTGAGCACAAGGTCGATGTTGAAAAAGTTGAAGGATATGGTACCTAGCGGTGCCGAACTGAACGTCATGATGGCCGTGAATGGGCCCACGATGTCAGGTATCATACTAGTCGTCAGTGTGACTATTGCACAATTCATGCAAGAATTGCATCGCCAACGACTGATTGAGTTCTACACTGGAAACAGGATCCGGAAGCAGTTTCGCAAGTGTCATGTGGAATTCTTCTGACTCGAACTAAAACAGAAGGTGTCAAGAACTTAAGTCTGTGAGAGGTGGTTTACTCACAGCTTGCGAGGCATACATGCGCATGGCTAAGACGTTGATGATGACGAACAAAAATGGATCGAGGTATAGATATGCTGATATTGCTACACTGTGAGGAGATGGACGCTGACAGATGATGCTTGCTCATTCAATTCGTGCTCCTTCCGTTTGTGACATGAATTTTGTACATATGGTTGGCAGCCCTTGATCCCTCGAATGCTGGATTTCGCGCCCTTTTTCTCCACCGCATGCTTATGCACTCGTGAATCGACCTCCGGAACGGAACTGAGTCGTGATTTCAGATCAGGAGTGTCAGCAAGACGGTTTCTAAAGTTGGCACGATACATTAGGGCTTCCTAACGCCCACGATCCTTCGTCCAAACACGAGCTCAAATGCCACTGGGGTATGAGCCTTCTCTCTTCCGGTTGAAGGCTCGCTGGTCTCTCAGCCACCTCCTGTAGCCTTGTACACTTCCAATCTTCTCGCCGTAGTAGTCCGGCACGGGGTTGTTGGTGCTGGCGCCCATTGGGTTGACTCTGTGATTCCTTATTCTCTCGAAGAAGGCCTTCTCTTTGACAGTGAACTCTGGTAACCTTGATCTGTGGAACAACTTCCAGACTGTATTCCCGAAAATGGGCCCGATGAGCCAGCCCAAGAAGGTAGCAGCGAAGGTGAGAATGCCCATGCTGATGACGGGGTCCATAGGAATTAATTTTGTAACTTCATCCGCCATCTCTGGTTGGGTTGAGAGAAAGACGAAGGCGACGCCTGTCACGGCGATGGACGAAACGATTGAGCTGGCGAGGGAGTAGCGTCGGCGAGACGTTCGCAGGCTGAAGAAGGAGTTCCAGTTCAGGACTGGAGCGCCCGGTGGGTGCGCTGTAGCTTTGATGGACTCGGCCGCTGTAGAGGCATATCTAGTGCTGAGAGGCGAGGTCGTTTTCGATGGAGAGGATGCTCTTGACTGTAATATTGAGATGGATGAGATGTGTCGCGATGTAATCAGACTTGAATTTGACAGGTGTGAATTCGAAGTCAGAGTGATCGAGCTGGGTCTACCGGCACAGTGCCGCAGACCTATTCGAAAAGTAGCCAGCGACATTGTGAGGCTCGTCGATGATCGTTGTCGCTGACTGCAGTGAGTAGTGTTGGAAGAAACCTGGTTTGGTCAGCTCTACGAGGCTGCGCGACTCCGCATGTCCAGAGTCGCGGCCCGAGTGGCGCCAAGAAGCTTTGTTCCCGCGCCCCAGCTAACGTTGAACCAGGCTTCTTAGGCATCAACCCTAGCTGGATTGGACTTTGAAGCCTTCCACTCTCATCTGAGACCGCTGCGCAATTCTTCCTCTATTGACGGAGACAGTGCTCGCCTGAGCCGTGTCAGCACCAAAGACACGCTACGCGTTGCCATGCTGTCGGAAGAGGATAAGGCTAGATTAATTGCAAGCATTTCATTCGATGCATTTTCTGGAACTCACACGTCTCTCTAGCTCGGCATTCAGCTGGCCTGGCTGGCCAATGTCCTGCTTATCTCCTGACCCCATCCGGGCTGCAACTGGAGACGCGGACGATCACTCGTGGGAGACCCTGGCACCTGGACCTGGTAGCGCATGCTGCTGATCTGCGAACACTGACTGCCGTCCTGCGCTGCGTGAGTCCTTCAGCACCGGCTTCCTGCCTCATTCAGCTGAAGTCGAACGTGGACCTTCTCACTGTCCATCAGAAGGCGAAGTCGATCATCGCGACGGTCACAGCAAGTGCTCCACAAAATGTCCTATACTCAGCTGCCTTCGCTCTAAATCGCTACAAGGCGTATGTGCATGTGTTTGTACTGACTGACACCGCTGTGCGCAAATGCCCCGTCCGAAGAAGACAGGAGAGGACGGGAAAGAGGCCAAGAAACGGTCGAGGAATGGCTGCTGGTGAGCCTACCCTGTCCATGCCCATGCCCACGCCCACGCCCACGCCCATCGCTTCATGGGCAACATCTAATACACTTGCAGGCCGTGTAAGACACGCAAAGTGAAATGGTAAGTCATGCGCTGCAGATTCCGGAAGCGTTGCACGACTGAGATGTGATAGTGGAGAAGAGAAGCCAGTCTGCTCGAATTGCCAACGGCAAGGCGAAACCTGCGACTACAGCATCCGACTGAACTGGGAGGGCAGGACCAAGAAGAAAGAGAGTGGCAACGACAATAGCAATGCCGGCTTCCACACCGTGTCATTCGATACTCGACCCGTGCAGATTCCTGCGCAACCACGATCAACACAGCTGGTACCTTCCATCAACGGCGCTTCCGCTCCGAATGGCTCCCAGCAATACCTCGCTCCTGCGCCCGCTGTTGGCTCTGCCTCTACCGGCTTGACGGGAGCTGCCAAGTCAAGAAACTCGTCGAGTGGTTCATCTGAGCAGGCATTGCCGCCCATCTCAGAGATCACGAATCCTACCAATCAACCTACATTTTATCCAATTGCTCCTCCTGTACCGCCACTGTTACGAAATCCGACATGGGATCCGAGCATATCTTCCACTTCCACTTCCACTTCCACCCCCGGCCCCGGCTCAGGCCACAGCCTGGCCTCGCAGCGGAATGGCCTCAGGCAAACGTTATCCTACCCGTCACCTTCCGATTCCTCCTTCGGAAGTCCGAGCTATGCATCCACCAATTTCGCCTTCCAGGGAAGCTCATACCACATGCCACCACCAATGCCAACTTCCAACCCGACATTCGGAACCGACGCCATGCAATCGCCCTATAACGGGGCCAAGCGGATGCGCATGAGCCCAAGAGCAGACAGCTTCGGCAAACAACCACCTCTCAGCCGATCGTTGTCTAGTCCCTACGGAAATGTGGAAGACCTGCAGAGACAGTACTTTGGCCCTGCTACACCCACCTACTTCGGCTCCCACTTGCAGAACCCACTCACACCTGCCACCTCCTCCACAAGTCATCCACACGATATCGACGACCGGAGGATATCAGTCAGCTCCCTACTTTCTGAAGACCCAGCTACAGAACAGTCTTCTCGCAAGAACTCAGGAACCTCCTACCCTGTGACATGGGACCCATCCCCGCTCATTTTCGAACAGCCTCCACCAGGGACACTTAGACGCGGATCTTTGCACCAAAGGATGATCTCTTATACAGAAACAGAGACGTACGGCCACGATAGAGGTCTGCCAGATTGGGATCTTGGCCGCAACAATGATACCGTCGCTATCAATGGTGGCAGCACGCCTTCAGAACATAGCGACTTCGAATCGTGGCTGAACGATACAGACTTAGGCATACCAGAATTTGGCTTCAGTCTCCCATCGAAAGACCAAGCATTCAATCCTGGTGGCTACTATGCATCACCAGTGCCGATCAAGATCCCAAAGAAGCTTGAGCCTTTACCAAAAACATTGACCGACAATCCCATGAATTTGCTGTACTTCCATCACTTTCTCAACCATACGGCACGAATATTAGTGCCCCACGACTGTCCAGAGAACCCATTCAAAACAATATTACCGAAAATGGCCGTCGACAATCCGAATCTACTAAACCTGATGCTCGCATACTCGGCGTGCCACCGTGCCAGACTCTTGGGGCACAAGGAGCCAATCAACCGCATTGCACATTGGGTCCGAGATGTGTTTCCCAGCCTGCGAGAAACGCTGGAGGAGACACAGAACATGGAAATTTCAAATGCGAATCTGGCAACTGCGATTATGCTTGCATCTCTAGAAATAATCTCGCCCTCCAGCTTTGGCATTGCAATCCCGTGGCAGGCACACCTCGGCCTAGCGCGAGGTATTATTCGTGCCCGGGGCGGACCACACTCAGTGTCCCGCAAAGACCCAGTCATGTACTTTCTGACTAGATGGCTGGCATACCTCGACGTCTTAGGCTCGCTAAGCAACAGAGTCGCCGACGAACCCCTCTACGAGGCAAACTACTGGCAAAGCTCATATGACGGAACCTCCGCCAAAGAACTCTCACTTACCGATGACGACGGCGACGACGACGATGACTACACGATTGACTGCCTCCTCGGCTTCACAACCCGCTGCGTCTACATCCTAGCCCAGATCGCCTCTCTCGCGCGCCAAGTCGCCCCCTACCGCATCAATGCCTCAACCGGCATGATCAACGAATCCTGGAAACCTCCACCCGACATCGAAAAGCGGGCAAACAAACTCAAACTCGACCTCGAAAAAGCCCTCAAGCACGAATCCCGTCAATGCCACCATCACTCCCCCGTCCTCTCTCGAGCAACTCTAACCTACGCACCACCGCCGCCCCAATCTACATCCACGTCTGATCTCTCTGCCAAGGCCGCCGAAGAATCCCTCGCCACAAATGAAGCCTTCCACTGGACCGGCAAAGTCCACCTCCTCCGCCGCGTCTACAACACTCCCAGATCCAGCCCGGAAGTCCGCGAAGCAGTCTCGCAAATTATGAAGCAGCTCTATATCCTGCGCGAGCTGGGCTCAGCCGAAGCATGCAGCCTGTTCCCGATCTTCACGGCGGGCGTTGAGACGGACGACCCACTGCAACGGGCAGAAATACTCGCCAGACTGAAGGGGGCAGAGGACCTGGGGATGTGTCAGGTTACGAGGGCGCGAAAGATATTGGAGGAGTGCAAGAGAACGGGGGCCAACTGGGAGATGTTGGTGCAGGGTGATTTCTTTGGTTGAGGTGCGGGCCGTTCCTTATCTGCGGTCTACTGTTTCGTCTTCAGTAATGGTTGGAGCTGTGGAAATATTGGTCATATTTGCTGGGTATTGGTACATGTAAAGCGCTCTGGAAGGTTAAAACGGGATAAGCAAGGTGTTCATGGAGTCTCGTTTGCAGTGTTATATTCTCGAGCAAGCGACTGCGGTTCGGTTCCGGACGGAATCGCCTGGCGCACCTGGTCCGGTTAACTGATCTGATGGCATGATCAACATTTACGTCCCTCAGTAATAATTGAACGTGATGTGTTGGTCAACCGTTGGATACTGGGCTATAACAGAAATAGACGCACTCCCACACCCACATCCACATCAACTTCCACATTGCTCAAAGTCATAGCGGAGCAGAGCCAAATCGAAGGAGAAGGAGAGGGACGGCAGACCCGATCCGGCGGACCCCACCCAACTCAACTCAACTCAGCCCAGCGTATAATATATTGCATCGCGTCAAGGCCTCACTCATCCCATTCATTCCAAACCATCCATGCGCCCGTCTCCTCCCATCCCTGTGCAATGCAGTGCAATGCAGTGTGAACGTGATGTGAAGCGAACTCTTCCCCATCCAGACTCACTCATACATACTCTGACTCTAACTCATTCCGTCCCGCCCGGAACAGCCTGGATAGATATCACAGCACATCACAACACATCACACCGCCAGCCCAGCCCGCGATCATAGACAGACAGCCCGCACATCCGACGCAATGTCATGAGCCCAGCTGAGCCGAGCGGAGCTAAATGAACCATCGAGGTTCGCGTCTTACTGCCCGGCCTGCCAGGCCAGCGCAGGGTTAAGAGGCCTTGATGCGCGCAAGGAGGGAGGGAGCTACAGTACAGTACAGGATAGACCCACGGTAGGGGAGCTCTGTAGCCTACATTTTCGAATGTAATGCCACTTGACACGCGGGTTGATGTTGACTGCGGATGATGGTGATGGTATTAGTATTACTGAGTGTTTGAGTTTCTGAAAAGCATCGCTGGCTGGGGGCGGGGTTGCCTTGCAATACTAGTACTAGTACTGGTAGTGGGTGTTATTACGGTAGACAAGACACTGCGAGGCAGGCACGCAGGGTACATCTGATCGTCTGACTGACTGCGGATAGCCGGCTACGCTGCAACCGCAACTGCTCGGTATAGAATGTTTGTACAGTGACTGTGCGATACAGGCATGCTTCCATCGATCCGTACTGCCGGAGAGTTCGTCATTCAATCACGTCGTGCCAATGCGCTTCGAGCAACATATTACATACGATCACAGGGATAAGCTACGACAAATACTCCCTCAAATTCAACGTTTGGCCCTTCTTGTTCTTCCCCTGCACTTTCTTGCCCTTTCCGATCCCGTCACTCTGAGTTTGACCCTCTCCATCGCCCTGCGCCGCAACGGCATCAAGCGCTGCCTGCGCCTCGCCCGGCGTTGGACTTGCGCCCCACGGCGTCGTCCTCGGCGTGCTCGCGCCAGAATTCCGTCCGCTGCCTGTGAGTCGGCCGCTGCCTCGTGTGTTGAAACCCGAGATCATGACATTCGGTTTCGCGGCTTTGGGGAGGGAGGGGAAGAGGGAGTCATTATTGCGTTGGGACATGGTGGGTGGTAGGGAGGCTTTGTTGCTTTGATTGGCCATTTGGGGGTTGGGACGTGGTTGAGGCTGGATTGAGAGGTGGGTGGATGTTACTTGGGGCTGAGATCCCGACCAGTTTGGTTGAGCGTGGCCTTGTGGGCGTTGGGAGCGGGCAGAGGATAGCGCGGGGAACGCGTCGGGGTTGTTTAGGGCTCGAGCTGCGGCGCCTGAGGTTGCGGCGTTGCGGGACTGGGTGGTTGAGGACTTGAGCTTTAAGACGCGACGGCCGGAGCTGACGTTTGCGCCGAGGGTTGCGGCGAGGTTGGCGGAGGTATGGCTGTTTATTGCGCTGGAGTAGCTGCCTGGGTTGGAGGATGAGGGCATGCCGGGGAGGGTGCCGCTTGGTCCGGGTAGGGAAGGGTAGTCTTCGTTTATGCTTCGCCAGCTGTTCCATGCTTCTAGGAGGGCTTGTCGCTTCGAGTCGTCTTCGTAGAGATCGGCGAGTTCGCGAATAAGTTTGCCGAGGTCGGAGGAGGAGCAGTCGAAGAGGGAGAAGAAGGCGTCTATCAGGTCTGGCGGGGAAGTTTTGCCGGACTTGTAGGAAGAGACGTGGTCTCTGAAGGTCTTCAGCTTGGTGGGATCATTTTTCAAGAGTGTTGTAGCTCGCTTTGTGACAGCTTCGTGACGAGCTTGGCGGGCTCGTTCTTGAGGGGTCATGGTCGCCGTATCTATAGAGAGATTGTCGAAAGCAGGTACTGGCTGAGCGGGTTGCGGTCGTGGTGATGCTGCTTGTTGAGGGGGTCTGGAGGGCTGTGCTTGTTGGGTCAGCTGCCCACCAAACGTCCTGTTGCTGACGGACTGTGAGGATTGAATGGCCATTTGGCGTTGGTATGCAAGTTCTGCTCTTGATTGTGGCTGTGCTGATGACAGAGGTAAGGGCTCTGCGTTCGGGTCTCTACCCCGTCCGTTGCCGCGACCGTCTCGACCCCGGTCGCGCCCACCACCCCGCTGTGGTTGATATGGTTGTCGTAGTTGGTCGAAGCCGGAAAGGTTGATCAAGCGTGCATCTCGCCTGGCGTCTTTCGATAGGCCATTGGGATGTTCTGACAGTTGGTGGGCTTTGAGGTCCATCTCGGATTCGAAGACATTCGTCTTATTTGCTTGGCACTCTGCATCCAAGCAGACAAAGTGGTCTGATGCAAAGTGCTTTTCTAGTTCTTGGTAGTTGAGATAGTACTGCGGGTTCCTACCACCATTGCGTCGGTCGCAAATGTGACATCTTTCGTGCTTTTCTCTGCAATGAGTGTAGAGCTCGTCGTCTCCGTAGAATCTCTGTCGACAAAAACCACATTCAGGATGACCCTTGAAGCCGGACTGGTCTATGGCACCTGGGTTATCGTCTCCATATCTCTCGTGCTTCCTCAGTTCGCCAAAAGTGAATAGCTCGTGTTCGTGGGTGAAGACTTTCTTATTCCGGGTGCACAAATCGCACATGGTCTTGCCGTGCTTTGATCTGACGTGTCTGTGTAGATCTGGCCAGCCCAAACAGGCAACATCGCAGTCCTTATCAGGGCAGTTGTATCTCAACAGCAAGATTGTGTCTTCGAAGATCTCATCCTTCTCGTACTTGACGCCCAAGTTGCTGTCGATCTTGACGAAATCGTTTTGTTCAAAATCTTGAAATCGTTTGTCGGGAGAATCGGTGAAGATGACGAAAGGAGATTCGGTCTGTTTAGTGTTAGCACCTGCGCATGTTGGGGACTCAGACGACGTACTCTGCAGTGTGCACAAGCTCTGGTCTTGTACAGCGCCCTCAACCTGAGAGAGCAGATGTGACAAGTTTGGTGATTACAAGGCGCAATGGACAGATGATCTATGGGACTGGCGCAAATGAAGCAGACTTCGGAGTCTTCTGTCCCAATAGACTGTTTTCTTTCAATAGGTTGCATACCAGCGGCGGTAGCTTCGAGTTGCTGCTGAGTATCCGTATCAGTACCAGTAGCAGCACCGTCCTGGGCTTGTTGAGGGGCAGCTTCAGTCAGACGAACACCGAAGCTGCCCCCTCGTGGCCTTCCAAGATTGGTTTGAATGTTGTGGTCTTGCCCTCTTCCACGTCCGCGACCTCCTCTACCTCTGCTGCGACCTCGACCTCTGTAAGGACTGCTTGGTTGTGAGCTGCCATTGCTGTCTCTTCGGCCTCGCCCTCTGCCTCGCGCACTAGGCGACGTAGGTGTATCAACGGTGCCCTCCATGCTGCCACTTGTATAAGCTGCTGCCAATATCGCTTGCTTCTGGCCCGGTAGAGAGAATTGTACGTTGAAGTGGTCCCCGATCCTTTGTGTTATTTGGAGAATGACTTCACCGAAGTACTCAGAGATTATTGACGTGCACTGACGGCTGCACTATTTGAATGGTGGGGTGGCCGCTAGTCATAAATCCCTGGCGCCACGATTTCAGGAACACTACCAAAATGACTCTGTCAGAGACGCACGATGACTCCGACCTCATTATCACTGGCTGCAGGCCACAGCATTTCACAGCTTTGACTCATCCAGCATCGACACGCATGACGGACTAGTGAAGAGCGGCAAGAAGAAGTTCGTGATATGCCTTAGGCAGCATATGCTAAGAAAACACATTAGTCAGGAGCTACGAGAACAGGAGCTGCTTGCCCAACACGGCTGCCGTGCCAATTCTGAAAGGTTTGTATGCGTTCCAGTGCACCTGTTGCTTTCGGGTAAGCTCCTGTGCCTGCTTATGCCGAAGCGAAAGCTGATGATCCACGTCTATGCATATTCTACGCCCCAAAACCGGTCGGCATTCTTTCATTCCTCCGGGTTGTACATGTGCGTGTTCAGTATCTTTGTCATCTGAAACATCTGCACACGATCTTGCTTCAGGAGACCTCTGAGCTTTTCGTCGCAGTCAATGAACCGCTTGTCGCTTGGGTCTTGTAAATCGTTTGACTTGATGTACGCCCAAACCTGTTTCGTTACCTGTGGTCGAGATAGCTAAGGATTTGTTAGCGAAAGCCGACACTGTGAGCACCTTGCACCCTACCTGTGGCGTGCCGAAGAAGTCAGTCGCTATTGCTGATAGATTCATTGGCTTGTGGAAGCCGGTATTGCGGTTCACTTTGCGGCTTGTACCACCTTCGCCGTCTACATCAGAATCGTCCGAGCCCGTGACTTTCGTGGCGGTTTTCTTCTTGGGCGTCTTCTTCTTTTTGGAGGGAGCTGCCTTTCGGGGCGCACCTCCTCTCGTAGGGCGTGCGTTCCGGTCCTCTTCTGCTTGTAACCTGGCCGCGAAAGCTGCGTCTTCGTCCACACTAGCTTTCCTCTTCTTCTTTACGGGAGCAGTATCAACCAAGTCAGAGAGATCGCTGTCGTCGGCTTGCCGCTTCTGGCCAGCTTCTGACGTTGATACTGAGCGAGATTTGGCGTGACCATTTGTCTTTGGCAGTGGGTCAGCTTTCTCAACCGACGGCACAGGCTCGGACTCTTTGCTCTGCTTCGCATTGAATACGTCGAAGCGTTGCATTATCAGCTCTTTGATCGCGGCCTGTGGTATCAGTGCTCTTGAATCACCAACCATGACCCTTCTGCTTACCTTCTGTGGCGTAATGTCGTACTCGACCCTTTCCTGTATGCCAGTTCGTATCTTCTTTTCTGTGACTTGTGCCAAGTCCGATGTGGAAAGAATGTCATCAATGATCTCGACGTACTTGACGCGGACCTCGTTTGGTACTTCCATGGTCAGCGACACGTTTTGCCTTGCACCAATTGGATACCTACACGACATATTGTTCGAATTGCTGCAAGGGCAGGTACGCAGGGTTGATAACACTCAACGCAAGAGATGAACAACCCAGGCGCCCAAGCAGTTGTCCCTGCGAAGCAAGCTCAGGACGAGGTCAAAGTGAGACGAAGGTCAACTGATGCTGAATGGTCACAGCATAGTGGAAGCGCGCAAAGTTGTGCTGTGATGCGCTGAGCTGTGGGAACGCTACAGAAAGGCAGGAACAGCAGAGCAGTGTTTGCTCAAGCCAGACGCACACAAGGAACGAATGATGGCAGAAACAAAAGAACAATCAATAGTAGCCGGACGACCTTCAAGTTGAAGATCACGCGCAGCCAGCGCATGTTATTCGGTGCAGGGCTGCTGCCGTTCGTCTGGGGTCATGGTGATCTTCGCCAGCAGCGCGTCATTGGTTGGCGGGCGGTCTTTATTCACCGAGCTCGTCTGACCTTCTGCCTGCATCGTGAGGCAATAAGGCCGGAGCCAAGATTTCGCCCACAGGGGATTCAAGTTGCCGCTGGGTCACTTCACGCTAGCGGCATTGCGCTCGCAGGACAGGTTCAACATCGAGTGCATATCGACAATTTGTAGCCTTGTAATTTTCGCCATTTGACTCATTCGACGCAATACCAGAGTCACTACCAACCACTAAAACTGCGCCTGCCTAGCGATAGGCCGTATATCCTTTCTGCGAGGTCCCTTACCACCATTTCAACCTGCCCAGCATGGCTCCCTCATTTGATCAGATATCCGAGCAGGATTTGGCCGAGATCGAAGGCATCGACTTCAGCGACCTCGAAGAGAAATACAGAGATCTAAGGGAAGACCAAGGCTTTGACAACTTCGTGGTGATCGATGGACTGCCAGTCGTGCCCGAGGACTCCAAGACCAAATTGGTCAAGTTCTTGATGAAAAGCTTGAATAGAGTCGGCACCCCAAGAGATGGTGAAGACTCCGTGTTTATGCCAATTGGCGACAATGGAAAGTCTGAAGGGTAGGATGAAGCAACAAAGTCATGGGGGACAAGGACTAACTTGGATTAGATTTGCCTTCGTCGAATACTCCTCCCCAGAACAGGCCGTCGCTGCCACAAAGCAATTACACGGCGTACCCTTGGACAAGAGACACACGTTACAAGTCAACAAACTTACCGACATCGATCGATATGGACGAGAAGGCCGAATTGACGATGAATATCAGCCACCCTATATCGAGCCCTTCGCCGACAAGGAGCATCTGCGATCATGGCTCGGCGACCCAAATGCCCGTGATCAATTCGTCATGTTCCGAGGCGATAACGTCGGCATCTTCTGGAACAACAAGAAAGAAGAGCCAGAATCGGTGGTGGACAGAAAACATTGGACCCAGCTGTTCGTCGCCTGGTCACCACAAGGTACATTCCTGGCTAGCATACATCAGCAAGGTGTGCAGTTATGGGGTGGTCCAAACTTTACCAAGCAGAAACAATTGCCACACCCCTTCGTCAGCCTCGTCCAATTTTCTCCTCTCGAAAACTACATGGTCACTTGGTCCAATCAACCCATTGCTGTTGACCCAGATGGGAAGAGCCCACTTAGTCTCGACGAGGACGGCAAGCACATTGTTATCTGGGATCTGACGACCGGCAAACCACTAAGATCTTTCCAAGCATACGACCTTGCCCCACCGCCAGCACTCGAAGGTCTTCCTGCTCCAAAGGCCAAGGTACAGTGGCCGGCCTTCAAGTGGTCAGCAGACGAGAAATATTGCGCAAGGATGAAACCGGGCGAGCAGTTGTCTATCTATGAACTGCCATCCATGAACATGATCCGCGACGCCAACCGAGACCGCAAAGCCATGAAGGTTGAGGGCATTGTCGATTTCGAATGGGCACCAGCCATACCAGAGAGGGAAAGCATTAAACAAGACAAAAGACCAGAACAGCTTCTCGCCTACTGGACGCCCGAGATAGGCTCCAAGCCAGCCTCAGTCGCCCTGATGTCCGTTCCGAGCCGCGAAGTCGTCCGTTCCCGGAACCTTTTCAACGTTACAGATGCCAAGCTACACTGGCAATCCGAAGCAAAGTTCCTCTGCGTCAAAGTCGACCGCCACTCCAAGTCCAAGAAATCTCTGGCCACCAACCTTGAAATCTTCCGTGTTAGAGAAAAGGGTGTCCCCGTTGAGGTTGTCGACAGTCTGAAAGACACAGTAATCAACTTTGCCTGGGAACCCAAAGGCGACCGCTTCGTCGTCATTACAGCAGGTGAAGCAGTCGCTGGTTCGGGCGTGTTAGCCAAAACTGCCGTTTCCTTCTTCGCTCCAGAAAAGTCCAAGACACCCGGAGTGACCGGTTCCTTCAAGCACGTCAAGACATTCGACAAGAAGAACAGCAACGGCATCTACTGGTCGCCGAAAGGCCGATTCGTCCTAGTTGGCACAATCAGTGTCCAACAACACTGCGACCTCGATTTCTACGATATGGACTACGAGGGCGACCGGGTTGTCGAAGACGAGAAAGTCGCCGCAAACATCATGCTGATGAATAGCGAAGAGCACTACGGCGTCACAGATGTAGAATGGGACCCAACCGGCCGTTTCGTCGTGACAAGTGCATCGATGTGGACTCACCAGGTAAGTCAAGTCAAGTTCAAGCCTCCTTTCCCCTCCCTCCCATACGAACCAAAACTAACACTGCATACAGATGGAAAACGGCTACCGCCTCTGGTCCTTCTCCGGCCTAATCCTCCGCGAATCGCCCATCGAAAAGTTCAAACAACTCCACTGGCGCCCCCGCCCCCCAACCTTCCTCACCCGTGACGAACAGAAACAAGTCCGCCGCAACCTGCGCGAATACTCCCGCGAATTCGAAGAGCTCGACAAAGAGATGGAGGAAGGCGCCAACGCCGCCGTCGTCGAGAGCAGACGCCGCCTGTACAGCGAGTGGTACGCCTGGCTGGGCGCCGAGGTCGAGGACGTCAAGGCCGAGCGGGAAGATTTGGGGCTGCCAGATCCAGACGAGGAACTTGACCTGCAGAAGACGCGGAGCGCGAAGGAGGGAGAGGAGACGGTCGAGGAGGTGGTGGAGGAGGTCATCGAGGAGTCGGAGGAGTTCGCTTAGGCCACTGAATGCGAGTATCAGTCTGAGTACGAGCCTGGACCGTCCAATCTCAACCTCATTCTCCTCCACGACTGAACGCGGTGAACGCTCGATTCGATGTCCTCGTCCGTGAGGCTCACCCACCCAGTTGTTTATTAGCCGGTATGTCGCGTCCCGAGGCGATCATCGTTGTGCGTTGAAGCTGGTGGCTGTCAGTGGTCCAGCTCAGCTCTGAGGAATCTCGGTTACGCAGGATGTCGCAGCATGAGATAGACACCAGAATACCACGGGTACGAGTAGGCGGTGACCCTACAGTACGGTACGTCTAATCTATGTTCTATGTTCTCCACATAGACTCTCCGGTACTCTTAGCTTTCCGAGCTGTCGTCCTGCCATTTTCGAGCATATACAAGCCTAGCCTGCTCCAGCGCTAATATTGCCATCTGACGCCCTGCCGTGAACAAAAGGATGGTGGATGGGGGCATTCCAAACTTGGGGTTTAAATCCGTCGCCAAGCCGCAGTTAAACCCCAAGTTTGGAATGCCCCCATCCACCAGGAGTTGCAAGGCTGGAACGCGAGAACTTCTATGGTAAGGAGTAGTTTTGCAGTGTATCGTGTGTCCTGCATACGATGTCTTCTGCTCCCTACTATGCAGACTGCGCTCGAGAGTGCTAGAATATGCAATGTTCGTGCCAGCTCTATCTCAAGCGTCATCTTATGACCATTACCGTCCTTTGGTTTCACCTCTCCATCCCCAGTACGCTAGTTGCAGGCACTCAGCACTCATCCTGATGTCTTTTCGCCAAAGCTACCACAGGCACCACAATATCACTCCTCCGTCGCAGGATATCTGCCGGCACAATAGTCGTCTTCGAAGTCAAAGTCGGATCCACTAAACTCCCGATCCTCCAAGAACATTTGAAGAGCTTTGGTTGCCTCTTCGATGCTGGTGAACTCCACTATCGGGACACCGTCGTGAGTCTGACCGATATCGAGGACAAGACCCGCTTCGATCTGTCTTCTCAGCTTTCTTTTCAGAAGGGCCTCGATGTTATCAACGGGAGCGTTAATGATGAGAATACGTGTGTGGCCATGGACGTAGATGGCTTCTTCCAGCTCTTTGTTCTTTGGGTATGTTGGTTCGATGACTTGCCAGACTCGGACCGGTTTGCCGTCGATCTTGATGCCTGGGTCTTGGCCTCGCTAGTACCATGTTAGATTTGAGAGCGTGGAAAGAACGTAGGATACCTACCATGTAGAGCTTTGATGCACCAGTCTCATCAGTGTAGACAACTCGAGCTGTCACAAAATCTGTTGCATCACCAATGGGTCCATATAACTGAACGGATTCCAACGTCCCTCCTCGAATCTGAGCAAGAACGTCGCAGTATGGTGTACCAAAGGGGATGAAGTCTATCATGACCGTTCGAAAGATGTTCTCGTCCGACATCCTCGGCACTATTATCGAGTCAGCATGTACGACTTGCGGAAGAGGGCTTACTTCCCGTATCGAATGGGATGTTCTGTAAAGTGACTCTGAAACTTTGTCTCTACAGGCCGTCTTCGAAGCTCGTCCATGTGCCGACCATCAATCTTCCAGTTGATCATTGGGGAGTCTGGCATGTATACGACACGTGAAGGTGGCTTTGGATCGTTCTCGATATCCCTGGCCTTAACAGCAGAAGACACGGTCAGGCCTGCCTTGCGCGGAGTCTGGGGTGGAGGCAGTTCTCTGACTTCTGCTACTAATTTGAGGGCCTCTGGAGCATCAGCAGGCTTCTTGCCATACTTGTTCAAGAAAGCGGCTGGCAGGTCGTAGACAAAGTCTGACGATGGAGCTGTTTGCTCCGGTGTCTGAGGTCGAGCATGGTTCACAGTCACAGGTGTTTCGTCTGGCTGAGATTGGCGATCGTTGACTGATGTGCTGTTCCTTTCCATCTCGAAGACCTCGATGGGCTCCTCGCCGATATCGGGCAACAGTGGAGCCTCCTTTTTGTGAATATTCCCATTCTGCCCTGCCTCTTCCTCGTGGTCCGACGACAGCCCCATTTGTCTTCGTAGAGTGCGCTGGATATGAGCTCTGTCTGATTTGTCTTTCGAATCAGGAGTGCTGAGCAAGTCCAGGTTAATTACGGAGGTAGTCTCTTCGCCATCCGTGACCGTCTTGTGCGGCACCTTGTAGTTCGACAAGACATCATACAAGATGGAGTTGTTGGCCCCTGCGTTGTCTGCCTGCGTTACATCGAGTCTGACGGCAGAGGTCACGATTTCCTTGACTGGAGTGGTGGGCAGGTTCTCTTTCTGCGTCATGTGCTTGACAGTGCTTTGCAGCAGCTTGATGGAATTCAGAAGTCCTTTGTTGTGCTCGGCTAGTCGTCTTGTTTCTGCTTCTGCTTCGCAGCGTGCGTTGCTCTCCTGCTCGAACTGTGACTTTGTAGATCGATGAGCTTCCTGTTCGCTCTCGAGAGCTCGTAAAAGGCTGGTGTTAGTATTCGAAAAGGCTTGAATACCCTCGTCACCCATGAGACCGCTGCTACCTTCACTCAGGTACATGGAAGGCAGAGAGTCGCTCTCAGAGAAGCCGAGTATTTGTGGATGGAAGGCTTGTGCCTGAAAGAGGTCAGTGGCACAGTGGGTAGAAGAGCAGGTACCAGAGCTGGGACTCACGTTTGGTCGCATAAAGCTTTGGCTACTCCGACCGAAGCGCTTCTGTGGACTGGAAGATGCACTTTCGACTGCCGCGCGCACGGCAGCAGGTCCGAGTCGTAGTCGGGAGGTGTCGAGGGAAGGTCGGATCTTGTGGTTGAAGAAAGACGGATCGGCTGCTATGTCAGGAGAGGTGAATTGCCGATCGAAGCCGGCGTTGTGCAAGGACTCGTTGTATTGCTGAAGCAGGAGAGGATGAGGCCCAGGCTGTGGTGCATGATAGACAGCTTCGTCGACCGGCGTGAACTTGAAACTTCCCAGCTGGGCTTGGGTGAGATCTTGCCGCTCCATGCTGGGGTACTGGACGTGCACCATGACGGATTAAACAAAATGAGAGGGTAAGAAGCAAGTAATATTGGCTAGTGGGTGACAAAAGAAATCTGCAAACCTGTGAACGTGGACTTTCAAGAAAGATTCAAGCTCTTTGTGAAGGTTGACGGACGTAGACCACCCAGAAGGGGCAGCATGGAAGTCGCGATTGCTTCACCTTCCACTTCCCATGTATTCAAGTCTGGTACGCAACTGCCTCCACTGACATTTTACTGTTCGTGCCTGCTGCCAACCAAAGTACGCTGGTCACGAGGTGGTTTGTGAGCACGAATGGCTTTCCCAATACTCATTGTTCAGTAGCAAGTATCAAGATTGGCCTAGCGTGATTAAACAGCAACATTGTCATTGCCCGTAAGTCGGTTCTTCGCATTCCAGCCGCTCGTCGTCCCTATCGCATCGTGTTATCGCCGAAATCATCTCGCGCGTCTACACGGTCACTGAATCACTTCTGGACCCCGAAGTTGAGATTTCGGCAAATCTCTCTGGCTGTACTGAAGGTCCTAGATCTGAAACCGCACGTGACAGGACGTCTGTAACTTGGACCACTTCTAAGCATTATAACAATTCCGGCAGATGGGCGGAAGAAGCAAAAATTCTAGCTATCCTTTGCACGTTCAAGCGCGTCACGAGAGGAGAACCAGTCTTCACTGGTGCTCACGCTCGATGAACGACGTCGGCCAAGGCTTCCCCAGCAAATCTCCGATGTCGAATCAATAAGCTACCGGCTGAACCTTGACCCACTAAGCCTGGAGCTTGTCGTGTCTTGTGCTGTAGCCCTGTCCCCGAGCCTCCCATTCGCCAATGTGCCTTCACCTGCTTGCCAGAGAAACCCTCTAAGCTCGATGAGGAAGGCATCAGAGATGGATCGACGTGTGCGGCTTTTGATCCTGGCAAGCCACGAGTCTGGCACACACCGTGTGATGTTCATTACTCATCGTGGTCGCTCGTTCGTATTCAGGATCCCCCAGATCGCACTTCGACGTTCGAAAATACTTGCATATACCTGACAGAGTTTAGCATGTGTCCCTGACCTTTCACTTATACAGCATATTTCTGCAGCTGGTCGAGCTCGCGCCTTTCACTATTCACACTTTTCTCTATACTCTTCTGCCGATTCAAGATGGCAGAGAAGCTGACCACTGACCACATCGGCGGGTCTGGCAGTGACCACTCGCCGTCACTGAGCAAAGATGATCCTCTTGGAGTATTGCTCAAGCTACCAGATCCTGATGAAGGCCTCTCCGAGGAAGAACGGCTCAAGCTTGTGAGTGTCATTGTTTAGGTCGCCGTCTTCATTTTGTTAACGCAGCACAGGACCGAAAAGTGATGCGCAAGGTGGATTTCTGGTTGATTCCGTGGCTCTGCCTGTTGTACTTGATCTCCTTCCTGGATCGAACGAACATAGGAAACGCAAAGATCGAGGGTCTCCAGACAGATTTGAACATGACCTCTAACCAGGTGCGCTGCTGCCAACTCTGTTGCTTCTCGAGATAGTCATGCTCACTGCGCTACAGTACAATCTGACCCTGACCGTCTTCTTCATCACATACTCTCTGGTTGAGCCAGCGACACAGATCTTGCTCAAATGGCTCAAACCCTCGATTTTTCTGCCCATCATCATGATTGCGTGGGCTATCTGCATGACCTGCATGGGACTGGTAAGTCTCTGTCCCTCATTGACCTTTCATGGTCTCACCATATAACGAATGTCAACCAAAGCATGGCAACCGAGACGTATTGTACAATACATCTCGACTCGATCGGCTAGGCACTCTCTGTCCATAACCGCCCATTAGCAGACTTGTCATTGCATGGTTACTAATATCTACAAGGTCCACAACTATGCCGGCCTGCTCACAGCACGTTTGTTCCTCGGGTTAGCGGAAGCGGGGCTCTTCCCCGGCGTCCAGTTCTACCTCTCCTGCTGGTAAGTGAAGGTGAAGTATTTTTGGCTTCAGTCAGTAATTCGTTTTTAGGTACAAGCGAAGCGAGTTCGGTATCCGCTCCGCCATTTTCTTTTCTGCTGCCGCCTTGGCAGGGTCGTTCGGTGGACTTCTTGCAGCAGCCATCGCAAAGATGGATGGCGTTGGTGGAAAGCCAGGTTGGGCGTGGATTTTTATCCTGGAGGGCCTTGCTACTATCGTTGTTGGAATTGCATCATTCTGGATGGTCCAGGATTTCCCAGACGAGGCCAAGTTTCTCACCGATGATGAGCGCCGAAGGGTCCTTCGAAGGCTCGCTGCTGACAAGCAGGGTAGCTCGAAGCACGAGGACTTCAAGTCTGCGTACGTTTGGCAGGTTGTCAAGGACTGGAAGACGTATACAGGCATGATCACCTATATGGGCTGCGACGGGGTTTTGTACGCCTTCAGTCTGTTCGTGCCCACGATCATCAAGAACCTGGGCTACACTTCCACAAGGGCACAACTTCTTACTGTACCTCCTTATGCCATAGCGGCAGTGGTAACCGTGATAGTCGGCTATGTCGCAGACAGGACACAAAAGCGAGGTATGTTGATATTGTATTGAAAGGCAGTCCACACCACTTACATTCTCCAGGCATCATCAATATGATCATGTCCATGTTCGGCATAATAGGCTTCGCAATGCTAATCTCAACATCCAACCCATCAGTCCAATACGCTGGCGTCTACATTGCAGCGCTTGGCATCTATCCCTGCATTTCCAATACAATTACATGGACGGCGAACAACGTCGAGGGTGTATACGCACGAGGCGTTGCTCTCGGCTTCGTCATAGGCTGGGGTAACTTAAATGGTATCGTGTCCAGCAACATCTACCGCCAAGCCGACGCGCCACGTTTCATACCCGGCCACGCCGTCTGCATCTTATACGAGGCCTTGTTCCTGTTCGGTGGCAGTCTTGTGCAACATATCGGTCTCAGAATCGAGAACAAGCGGAAGCGCGAAGGCAAGTATGACCATCTTGTTGAAGGGAAGAGCGAGGAGGAAATTGATGCGCTCGGAGACAAGAGGCCTGATTTCATGTACACGCTATGAGTTGTGCTCACTATGGATGAGACATCTCACCACGGTTCCTGTCCGTCCGGGGGAAGACCGACAATGGCATCCTGATGATGAGCAGGTATTGTTGGCAAAATCTAGTCGATTTACACTGCACCTCCAGCTTCGCGGCATGCACTTATTTACTGCCCTCATTCCCACTGATCTCGTATACAGTGTCCCAACAATATTGCAGTGCAAGAGATCTAAAGCCCCCTCCCAGAGACAACACCACAATAGTCCCGCTGCCATTTCAATCACACACTGAAGACGCCCGCGCTGAACATCAACCCCCCACGTGTCATATTCTGCTTCACTCGTGTACAAATCCACGAATGACCCAGTCGGAGCAGAGTCCAAGATATGTTACAGTGTCGGTAACGCCGACTCTATAGTCACACCCTAACCGTTTCTCACAGGCCGGGGACGTGCTGTCGACTCAACTGTTGTCGCTATTGCCCAGCCTATACCACCAGCGCAGCGCGCACAGCAAAAGAATGTAGCGACGAAGACATCGCATGGTGGGCCCGCAAATGAGACCTTTGAAATAGCGGAACGTAATCTAGTTTGCAGCCCGGCTGCTGCGGGTATGTTTGTGTATCGCGGGATAGATTGAGGAGGAGTGTTGATGACAGAAGTATAAGATTAACCTAACCACCTTATATTCTATAGTATATAATACGATAGGCATCCTCCCTCTAAGGTTGGCCCTCTAAGTAATCTATACCTTTCTAATCTACTACTACTAGTTAAGGGTATAGTTGCGTGGACTACCTGGCTACAGGCGAGATTACGCCCCTGGCCTCTGCGCAACAGTACAAAGCACTTCCCAAGAAGTGCTTCAACTGTAGACCACTTTTCGAAACCGCTAAGCAGTCTGAAGACACCAGCTATCCTTGAGAACCCGAGTATTCCACTGCAATATCCCTGAGCTCCCAGCCTACAACTTCAGACCTTCGCCATGGACAAGATTATATTCGCTTGACATCCTCAACAAGCTCAGTCCTGGTCACTCCATCACCAGAGTCGAGCTTAGCAGTCCCATGCGCCTCCTCATCCGCAAGGATCTTCGCATCGCTGTCGATGTGTGACTGTGGGCTCCAGTGCGATCCCGGCACAAAAGTCGGGGAGTTATAGAACAAGTCATCCATATCCTCCAGATTCAGCCCTTTAGTCTCCGGCAGGAACGCCCAGAAAAAGAGCGCAGTGGTAATATTGCACACAATGAAGATGATGTAGAACCTCCAACCAATAGCCGAGATGGCGATGGGTGTGACTTGGCCGATCATGGTGTTGAAGACGAACGAAGTCATTGCACCCCATGAGACACCCTTTGTACGAAGGGCGGTACCGAAGAGTTCTGCTGGGACTGCCCACGATAGGGGGCCGCTGGTGATGAAGAAGACGAAATTGAAGATCCAGGTCATTATGATGAAACCCCAATGGGCACCGGTATTGTTGGAGGTGGCGGGGAAGACTTTGATGAGGATGGCATTGACAATGAATGTGACGCTCATGATGCTATGCCCGTAGATTTCCAGGGGTCGTCTTCCGGCGGAGTCAATGATTAGGATGCAGACTGTGGTTCCGAGGAATGCGATAATGGCGTTGACTGCTTGTAGCAAGAGTGTCGTTTGTGTAGAGATTCCGATTTGTGCGAAAATTTGAGGGCTGAAGTATTGTATCGCTGACACACCGCTCATCTGACAACTCGCTTGGATAGTCATAACGATAATGGTACGGCGGAAGTTTGGCCATCCTCTAAACAAGTCGAGGTACGTCTTGGACTTCTGGGAGTGTTCCTCTGCGATTTGTGCCTGAATCAGGTTGAATTCTGCCATGACATATGGGTCATGCACATCCCCATGAGAGTGTAAGCGTGCAAGGGTCTGGATACCTTTATCCGCCTGGTCGTGATCGCACAACCACCTCGGGCTTTCTGGTAGAGTATGGACAAGGCCGCCAAGGAAGAGGGCGGGTATGATCTGGATCGCCAAAGGGATACGCCATTCACGACTGTTGTCTGAACCATTCCAGGTTACGTAACATCCATAGCCGATCCAAGTGGCGAAGATCTGACCTAAAGCATTGAACAGCTGTTGCAAACTCGTGATCTTGCCTCTGATACGACGGTGTGATATCTCGGCTTGATAGATTGGGATGATCATCTTGGCATGTGTTAGCCGTGTACCCAGGAAAAAGAGCTCAGCAGCACTTACTGTCAAGAACCCAACACCAATACCTGCGATTAGTCGCCCTATGTAAAGCATCTCAACCACAACCCCAGCTGTCTGAAGTATGCCACCAACGACAAATATGCAGCAAGCCATCAATATCGTCCCACGTCGGCCTAGTTTGTCGGTGTACCCAGCACCGAGTGCACCCACAAAACATCCTCCTGTGAAGAGTGACACCACAGTACCAGCTTTAGAATCGGCATTTGTCTGAAGGAAGAGGCGTTTAAAGTTGCCCGAGGCAACCACCTCAGCGATGACACCAAGGTCATAGCCAAAGAGGAATGAGCCCAAGGCTGCGAAGGAGCCGATCAGGAATTGATAGACACTTGGCTTCATTGTGATGGCACAGTCGTGTAGAAAGAGACGATAGTCGAGTATGAAGTGAGCGCAGGATACTTGCTTAATATATGTCTTATTGCTGCCCAATTCTATGCGCTGTGTGCTGCTCTCAAAGCAGCTGCAGTAATGTTTTGCCGGGCGGTCACGCCTTTCTGCCACGAGAGGGCCATGTGGTACATGTTGGAGGTCGCGCAAGCTTGTGGAGAATTCTCCAGATTGTGGAGGAGGAGGACTCCCCGTGCTGTAAGGCAGTAGTGTATGTACTTGGTGGGAAGCTGGTATTTTGGTGAGTACGAACCTTAAAATTTGCCTGTATTTCCACTGTGGCGCGACGCAAACCAAGGTTCGTACTCACCAAAATACCAGTATACGACCAAGTATAATGATGTATGCTGTAAGTGGTGTGTAGGTGGTAAGTCCGTGGCAGTGGTGGATCCGGTACGTGTAATGACTGGGTAAAAACGCCACAACAAGCTTAGCAATAAGCTTAAAGTTTCCAGAAGCAAGATCTTGGCAGTGGACGACCTGTGGGAAGCACAAGTCGTCGCCGAAGAAGGTTTAGTCGCAACAGCTAGAATTGTGCACGACCGTACCTGACTTGAAAACGGACTGGGACGGCAATGACGCCGATTCCAGGAAGTTGCCGTTGTCAATATTTGCTTGACTTGTTCCAGGAAGGAGCAGTCAGAAAAGGTGATCCAGCTTCTTGGTTTGAGGTCTCCGGCCGGGTCTAATCAAATATACCAGTATGTGCAACAAGTGTCAACCTCCTGGGCCACAGCACGATTGCACGGGGACTTCATCGAAAGGAGGTATTAGAGACTACGACGCTAGTGTCGACCGCGATTCATCTCAGAGAAAGCGGGTTTGAATTCGGCTAGATGGTTTGAGTTCTGTGACTAATCTCGATAGACTACGTCATAGCAGACCCTGATTCACGCTGCTCGACCAATGAGAGCTTTCGAAACTGAAGCACAGAAACACAATAGAAATGGTTGCTAGTATTTCTAGCCGTACAATATCGTTGAGTAGGCAAGAGCTGCTCGGCCAGACAGCCGTGTCTACCAAACACGGTCAATACACGCAACAATGACCGGGGGCCACCATACTACGGGTGGATAGTTGACATTAATTGTGCAAAGAGCATCATACTCGGGGTACCTGTACTCCTCACTCCAACGTGGGTACCAGCGCTCAGGCCGCATAGTGTCTTTGTTTGAAATAAGTATTCTCACTGGGTAGTATATCTTCTCAATGGGTAGTATATCCTAGACTTCTCTGCCACATAAGCCAGACGCAAGGTAATTCGTTAGCAAGCCACCAATAACTCGATTTTCCGGCGAAACGCTCTGTTCTTCAATATTAGCAACGAGTCTAGCGACAAGAACGGCCAACACCATGAACTCAGTAAAGCAAGCCGGACAGCGCATTGTTTTCACAGGCGGAAGTGGAAAAGCAGGACGCCATGTCATCCCCTACCTCCAGTCACAAGGGCACAAGATCCTCAATCTAGATCTGATGCCATTCCCTGATCCCAGCGCCAACGTCTACACACTGAAGACGGACTTGACACAATCCGGACAGGTCTTCAATGCTCTGACCTCTCACTTTGATATGTCTGGTTATGAAAATGAGACTCTTCCATCGCCACCTGATGTTGTCATTCACTTCGGTGCCTATGCGCGCAATATGCTTGTCCCGGATAACGAGACCTTTCAGGCAAACGTCACGTCCACCTACAATGTTATTGAAGCGGGTATGTGATTCCGGTGTTCTTGGTTCCCGATAGCAGTTCTGACCCCGTTTGAACAGCAAGCAAATTGGGTGTCAAAAAGATCCTCATTGCCAGCAGTGAGACAACATATGGCGTCTGTTTTGCACAGGGAAATGCGGACTACCACTCCTTCCCTCTGGAAGAAGACTACGATGTCGATCCAGAGGACTCGTATGCTCTGAGCAAGATTTGTGGCGAGAGGACAGCCAGAACAGTAAGTACTATGCTCTACAGCTCCAAACCCCAGTTGGAACCTAATTTGGATCATGGAAACTGACTGGACTCATTATAGTTCGCCCGCCGCTACAACAGCGACATCTACGCCCTCCGCATCGGCAATGTCATCGAACCACACGAATGTTAGTATCCTCACTCTCTTGCCCTCCAATTTCTCTCATCATTTTCACTAACCTCCCGCATAGACGAGCGTGACTTCCCCGCCTACCTCGACAACCCTTCCACCCGTAAACGCAACGCCTGGTCCTACATCGACGCCCGGGACCTCGGCCAAATCTGCGATCTCATGATCCAGAAAAGCGGCCTCGGCTTCCAGATCTTTAATTGCACAAATGACACGATCACGATCCGGGATACGACCACCAAGGACTTCTTGGCTAAGGAATGTCCGAATACGAAGGTCACGAGGGAGATGGGTGAATATGAGGCCCCGCTGAGTAATCGTAAGATTCGGGAGGTGTTGGGGTATAAGGACGTGCATAATTGGAGGAACTATGTGAAGTAGAAAGTAATTACTGAATCTAGAATGGGGCCACAGCAATGTCACCTACTATAAACACGAAACCATGGACAATTCGCATACAGGTAGCTGGTTACGTGGCGGCGGAGCAGATCGCTTCGGGGGCATTCTCAGCTTTATGGACCGCTTTGCAGATGCGCCCCAATTGCTGGCTGCAGAGCTACCTACCAGTGCTGGTTTACAGAGCTGGCAAGCCCCGCGATTTTACCAACCGCGTTCTCCTGAAAACATACCTTCAGACAATCAGAATCCGTAAAGCGGACTCGTTCAACCAACCGCTTCTCCTCGTCATAGATTCCAAATGCTGCCCAGAAGTGGCAATGAGTTCACATTCCGTGAGTCGTTACGCCTGGCCCGCGTATGGGACGTGCTCACTTTCTGTGTGCGCCGAAAATGTCAATATCTCAGCCATAAACACATGGTGCACAGTCGTCGATTTCAAGGCTTCGCGTTTCGCAGCTCTGAACACTGCTGCTGTTAGGACCTATTTCTGTCCACAGTGTCAGAGGTTACCGCGGCACGACGCGCCAGCCTATGAAAGGGCAGAGTAACGCTGTTCGAAAAGCGCTTTACAAGCCCTGCATCGGTCGGACTCGAAGCACAATCAGTCAACTACCAGAGCGTTACGGTCCAGAACGAAGCGCACATTGGCAGGAAAAGCAACGACACGGTTCTACAATCCGACTTTTCCGTCAACCATATCTGTGACAGCAGCATATTGGCGACTGCTCAATGTCTGACAGTCGGGACTGCGGCTGTTTGTGTATCATACGCCATGCCGCAAGCTCTATGTTGGATTTCTTCGTTTTCGTCTTGCTGTGAAGACACACGCCTATGATCAGCATGAGTTGTTTCGGAATTCTTCCCTTGGTAGGCCAAAACTCCAGATTTCCGTGACAGCGTGGTCAAGGCATTTTAGCTATGTCCTGTCGAGCACAACTTGAGTCCTAGATTGTGTTGTCCAAGACCTTACGGGGCTCCAGCACTATTGGGACACTAATGATGCTTCGGCAGAGGTCCAATCCTGTGAGTGCTCTTTCCCAACTTTTCTCAGTCCACGTAGGATAACGATGAGCCTACGTCAATTGCAGCGTGTCTTCGGTCCGAATGGTTGATGTAGCTCTGGTCGGGCACCTCAACTACTTCTGGGATGGCGTTACAGCATATCTTTTTTTAAAGGCCGCCCATTCCGCCCGGTGGGCTTCCACCAGATCTCGGCCTTGTTGGGCCAGATCAACCTTCGAAGGATTTCCCGACTTCTCTAGGTCCCTGGCGATTTTCAGGACCAAGTTGTCGAGAGCTTCAAAGCCCTGAATGATTCCTTGCTGAAGACAGTGGTGGTCGAGCGTACCATCTTCTCGCTTGCACACTTCCTTGGGGTTGCGCTTCAATCGCTCGTGCACGGCTGAAGCGGCATCTACGCGAGTGCCACTGGTCTTCCACCTCAGGAACAAGTTAGTACCAGCCACAAGCGTTGCACCCAATGCGACGCTACGCAAGACCTTTCCAGAAATCATGACGAGTTTTGATATGGCAAACTGTGGTGTGTCTTTCAGCAGAGGGATGTAAGGGCTCGTCGACGCTATGATTATATTTGAGCAAGTGAAGTTCAGCTGGTGGACGGGATATCAAGCTGGCCGGATCTCTTCGTGCAGTAAGCACGTCAGTATACTTGGGAATTGAGAATTGTACACATAAGGATGTATCAAATTGACTCGACCTAGTGATCTGCGGCGCGTCTCTCAACGCTTTGATCTTGTCTTCCCAGGGTGTACTGGTTCCTTATATAACGTTCAGCCGTATTGATTCCATTAAGGGCAGAAGTAGTGAAGGCAGGTGGGGAGATCGCTAAGCTTCGTAAGGGACTCTCGAGTGGTCGATCTCGGCATACGTCAGTGTTCACCTTTAGAATGCAACAACATCACTTGCTTGTGCTTCTTCGATCAGAGAATGACCTATCTCAGATCTCTTTTAACACCTACAGCCGTGTGGTTAGCCGACTTGCGACCTGTTGGGTCACATACTGTAAAAAGCATTGCGTGGAACGCATTCGTAGATCCAGGTCCTTCCAACAGCTTGACAGCAAGGTTTGAGAAGTCATAGTCATATCGAGCATTTCAACGCAATCTCTCGACTGTTCCTGCAGCTTTTTGCCCTTTTTCATTGCATTGCGATTCAGACATATGTTACTACACTAACATGAGCTCACATGCAACTCCCAGCAGAATCGCTGATGTCCTCGTGCTTGGCGCAGGCTGGACATCGCAATTCCTCGCTCCACTTCTCGAGAAAGAACGCCTCTCATACACGCTGACCACACGAACAGGCGCACCTAAGGACTTCTGCGTGGGCAAATATGACCCTTCGAGGATAGTCCCTTTCGCCTTCGACCCAGACTCGGCAGACGAAGAGCCATACGCCCAGCTGCCGCCAGTACATTATGTGATCGTCACATTCAAGGTGGAAGGTGCTTCTGCAGCCCAGAAGCTGGTCGAGACATATGAGAAGACACATACTGGATCAGAAAGTCCTCGATGGATCCTGCTGGGCAGTACCGGTGCGTATGAAGGCGAAGGGTTGCACGACTACAAAAGTGATTACAAGCACACGCCTCGAACTGAGGCTGAGGATTATGTTCTTCAAAACACCCAAGGGAGGGGAGCGGTACTCTGTCTTGCTGGGCTATGGGGTGACCAGCGCATCCCCTCGGGGTGGGTCAAGCGGGTCGCATATACCAAAGAGAAATTGAGGCAGAAGACTAGCTTGCACTTGATTCATGGCGATGATGTGGCTAGGGCTTGTCTTGCCATGACTAGGATGTTCCAGCCTGGGAGGTGGATCGTGACTGATAAGCAGGTGTACGATTGGTGGGCACTCGTCGATGGATGGGCCGATGAGCTCGAGAAGCATGCTGAAGCTGGAGAGGCTGGGCAAAAGCCGGAGTATAAGAAGTGGCTTACGGAGCTGATGCAGGAAGACGGCATAACGGCTTTGCCCAGAGACGAGGAAATGCTTGGCAGAAGACTCGATAGCTCGAAGTTCTGGGATGTGATGGGTATAGAGCCGGAGACTATGCTAGAAGGCACAGGTGAGAACAGCTGACAGGCGGTCTCTGCGGTCGAGCCGAAGCTTTAGCAACAGTGTCGCATACACTCGAGGAAGGCAACATAGATGCAGGGCAAATCGATTCATCGTCCTCAACCACTACTTCATACCGCCAAAATCCAATTTACGTGCAACACCAGTGAACTTCTCATCAACGACACCGGGTTTTAGTCCTATTTCTTTCGCGACATGCTTTTCGTCAACATTTCTCTTCCTAGGCAAATGCTCCTTATCTGTCGGCCTCGGCTCAAGCTGCCACCATTCATGCTCAAGACACTGCTTCGCACTTGGTCGCCTCCTAGGGTCGAATGTCAACGTCCACATCAACAGCTCCAACCCTGTATCGTCAATATTACTGAACCACCTTCGGAATTCGCCTTTGCCAGCTGGCGCCTTGTACGGCTCCATCTCGACATAGTCCGGCAGTTTGCTCACACCAGGCCAATTGTCCTCCCTCGGCGTACCTAACGACTGGTTCAAGAGATCGAGCTGTCCAAGTACCGTCTGTCGAGTCTCTGCCGCCATGTCTTCATCCGCGAAACCGATGAAAGCCCTTCTAATCAGTAGCTCCGCCAGTATCATGCCACACGACCAAACATCGACCTGTCCGCTGTAGTGTTTCGCACCAAACATCAGCTCGGGCGGCCTGTACCACAGAGTTATGGTGGTAGCCGTCATGTTCAAATCCGGCCCCGCAAAGGACCGCGCAAGACCAAAATCTGCAATCTTCAGCTCGCCGTCTTCTGCGATGAGGAGGTTCCCGGGCTTCAAATCTCGATGTAACACAAAATTCGAGTGGCAGAAATAGATGGCGCGCCATAGCATGCCCATCCAGGCTTTGATGTCTGCGAGACCGTAGGACATCTTGCTGTGTATCATCTCTTCGAGGTTCCCACATGCAAAGTATTCGATGACCATGTTGATCGTCTCGTCTTTGGTGGCGTAGACGTCGTACATTCGCACGATGTTGTTGTGGACTAGTTCTTGTAAATACTTGATTTCACGTATCGTGTCGGGGCCAATGCCAAAGTCTCGTTTCATGTCGGGGATTATCTTAAATCTTTTGATCGCGACGATGTGGTTTGGGTCGGACTTAAGGTGGCCCTTGTAGACTACAGCGTAAGTTCCTTGGCCGAGCTCTTTGCCCTTGACATACTTGTTCTGAACATCTCGGTTCATTTGCTCAGCCATGTCGTAGTCTGGTTCAACTTTTTGACGCTTAGCCTTGTGAGAGTTCGTTTCTGACTGCTCTGGTTCGCGCTGTGCTGGTCTCTTTGGTGAAGGTTTCGCTTCCTTGATAGATGGTTTCCTCAATGGGAGTGCTTTACCGAGCGGTGACCTGACCGATGTAGTGTTTTGCATCGAAGATGAAATTGGTTTCAGCGGCGACGGCGCCGCCGCTTTAGATGGAGCCATATCGTGTGGGCTTATAGTACCAAGAAATGATCACAAAACGAAAAGCAAGTGATGAGTAGTTGTGATTGAAGCTTAGGGTACGATTAGATGTCAATCGATCCAGGTACGATATCACTTTCTTAATGCTGTTACCGGTGAGATCTCCTCAGGCAGATCTAAATAGTGTAAGGTACGTTCAGGTCGCGTGGATGGTCAAGTGTAAATTCCGGTATCGTGATCGCATCGCTCATGACTTGTCTGAAGATCGGTGGGCTCGACGATGGATTACTAGAATTTCGCTTGTATATACCTTTTATGGGTGAGTTGTCATTGTCGTCGTTGGTGAGTGTTCAAATCACGTGCCATATATTACCGCTTTGGAACTCCGCAACAATTTGTTCCTGAAGTGCTCTCTCCAAGTACGTCCGGCACGCGAGGGATAGCGCCGACGTAAGTCAATCACTCATCCAGTTTTCCCGAGTTCAGCATCTCTCAACAAATCCAGAAGTAGCCTACAGAGTGGTTAATCGATACGGGGGTCGTAACGAAGCAGTGCTTGTAGATACTGGAAATCGACAAGGAGCTGTGCTCCGCGAGCGCAAATCCCGACCTCAGCAACAAGCCAACATGGCTTCCTCAAAGTCGATATTCCCCCTCTTCGAGACTCTCCTCAGACCCTCAAGAGCGCCAGCATCCAGATACATCTGCGCACCCTGCCTACGGCAACAGCACTTCCAACAACAACGGTCACTCTCCAAATCAGCCAAACCCACCAAAAAGCTCTCCGTCCCGAAACCCACCCCCTTCGTCCCAGATGTCGAGACCTTCCTAAAGCTCATCGGCCGCGGGCTCTCCGCCCAAACCTCCAAGATTCCTTCATGGAACAAGCTCTTCACCATGTCCTCCGAAGAACTGAAAGACGCAGGCATCGAACCCGCACGCACAAGGCGCTACCTCCTGCGCTGGCGGCAGAAGTTCTGTAACGGCGAGTACGGTGTAGGCGGAGACTTCAAATACGTTCATGACGGCACGGCAGAACTACGCGTGTGTGAGATTCCGGCTACGAGTGGCGGCTCGTTCGTGAGTGCAACGCAAACGCCTGGCATCACGAAGCTGGTGCTCAATGTGCCGAAAGGGAGTACGGGTTACGCACTGGAGCTGGGCAAGAGCACGGTCGATCTGAAGAAGCCGAAGGACTACAAGCTTGTAAATGGACATGTGATTAGTGGGCCGTTCGCGCTGCCTGTGAAGGGGAGTCATGGTGGTGTGGTGCAGGTGAAGATTCAAGAGGGGATGTGGGAAGACAGGTTGGGGCAGAAGGTGTTTGGTGGTGAGAGGAGACGGGCTGAGACGTTGCATAAGTTAGGGGTCGCGGAGCATAGGAAGGCTGTTGGAACGGCTAGATAAGGAGAAGCTGAGAATGGGTGATGAAAGCCTGCTAAAGGTTCTGTGCTGTTTTGACGGGCCGTAAGACCTCGGTGACTAGATGGTCAAATGGAAAACGTATAGACTACGCGGGTTGTCGCCAGATATACTACTAGCATGTGTTCTGGCCTGCTAGGCAATGTATAAAATTTACTCTCATTTGTCCTGCGAGTCTGTGGGTCAAATTCACGCTTGCAGACAACGACCTCTACTGATGGGCAATTCGGTGTCTGGCCGAATTATATGTGCTACAGGAAGGCATCGTGGGTGATTCTGACCCATGGGCGAGTCAGCCTGACCATCTCTCCCGTGGCAGTTACAGATGAGTATTGGATGCGGCATCCGTTGGCCAGTCCCATACATGTACGCCCATAAGCTGATACTTTATCTGCACCGGGCAAAGCTGCGCTAGTGTCCACGCAAACAGGACGAGGTAGTGAGAAGCATCAACCTTGGTGGGAAGAGCTCGCGAGGAAAGACCGTTGGCCATTGCCTGTGCGCTGGCCACGACCTATGAGAACTGGCCGACTGGGCTGACGAATGCAGAATAGGGTCCCAAGAGTTTCATGATAGCACGGTGGTGAACAGGACTGGGAGATAGCTAGACTGGCACCCGGCGAGGATGAAAGCTTAAGCGGAAATAATGCAATGGTCGGACTGATATTGCCATTCGGACTGCGTGGTAATGTCATGGCTGGGTATTGTTTTGCGAGAGTCTTCGTATGCGGAAACACTATCGGGTGACAACGACAATATTGCGCCGTCAACCGGGATGAAGGTGAACACTCGATTGAAGCTCGAATCGTGGGATGTTCGCAGTGACTATGAACTGTCCCATGCCGAGACGGCCATCAGCCCACGACGAGAATGCGACCCGCGTTCCCACTCTCTTCTGGCCTTCATGTTATACTGGCTGGAACGATTTGCCCTGCAACATTGTACTCCCACAGCTTGGGGTTGCTGGTGTGTGATCGGAGCTTCTTCGATACTAGGCAATTAGCAATTCTCAACTTCAATCAGCATTTTACACTCAAGCAGAACGAGCCGCCATTGGCTCTTCGAAAGCAGACGTCCCGTCCCGCTGTTCGTAATTCCAGTAATTTTTGGAGATGCAGCAGCGGATGACCAGTGCCTTTCTGTCGTCAATGGTCCAATGATAAAGGCACTGCGTCTATACCACCGGCTGTTTCACATATCAGCCACGAGATACTAGTCTGTAATGCACGTGAGCTTGAGTCTCGATCGTCACTCTGAGATTGCAACAGGTTGGAGGCGCACGAATCCCGAGTCCGACTGAGGAAAGAAAGGGGAACGCTAAGGGGAAATAAATCCCCGAAAGGCTAAGATCGATGTTAGGACAGTGTGTCAACCACGTGAATGCAAGGCCCAGGTTGCTGCATGCTCAATTGCAGGTCGAAGTTGACCCCAGTGAAGAGCCTCCGTACCGCAGTTCGAATGAAGCTTACTGATGGTTATGAGTACGAATATCAGGACGGGAAGAGCGGTTGGCTTGTCGACCATTTTGCCAGTATTGTAGGAGTAAATGTTATGTCACAGTTGGAAAGGTCCATCAGGATCATTTGCCGCTACTAAAGCTTTCCGTGCTCCAAGCCTTGGTCGGTCATTCCCTCGGGCGAGTTGCTAAGAGCTTTTCGTCTGGTGACCATCGACGAGAACGATGCCCGATTATCTGGTCTGGACGACACCTAGTCATAGCACACGCCGTTCTCAAAGAAGAATATTGTAATATGATGAGGAGTGTCGAGCCGAACAATCACGAAGATTCTTGACTCCGAGTTAGAGCAAGTGGGGCTTGTTCAAAGGTGGAGTCCCCGAACTCTCGCGGAACACACCCGAGCACCCTGGGTTGAAGAAACTGCTGCGCACGGCGTGTGGCATTTCTCGGCCTCTCGAACAATTTGAAATCGAGGGTCAGCTGATAACGAGCTGGTGCTTTTATCAGAAACAGGAATGATAGGTCGCCAGGAATCCCAGAGGCAGATTCTAAAATTCCAGAGCATTATTGTAAGACTGATTGCCCTTTTTCTACTTGATCGGAGGGGCCTGTACGTACCGTACTCCGCGTGAGCTGCCCTCGTCTACGTCAAGCACCGGTGAGAACCCCTGCTCGAATATCACTTGGTGAAACGCTGGACCAGCAAGGACGAGAGAAGATCGCCTAATTTATCCCGAGCCAAGCGAAAATACTCTCCATGTTAGGCTCAAGGGTCAATAGATGATGTCCATTTTTCTAGGTCTAACATGGCTTGCGAAGAATTCAATGTTCTATGCTCGACCGCATTAATCTGCATGGAGTTTGTTGACGGTCACGAAGACGTGCATCTTTTGGTGATGGTTCGTTCCGGTTGATCCAATCGGTCTGGCTCATGTTGCAGAGCCTTGCATCAGCACGACCTCAAGGGTACCAAGTGGCCGTAACGACCACCGGCCGCAGTGGGGAGGCCGCAGGAACTCTGGCAGATTGCCAGGGCGTTGACGAATGACCGCGAAACATTTCGCGTTTAGCGCCTTAGCTCAGCTTCCTTCAAAGCACCGGCAGGGCACAAGGTATGCACGGCAGGGGCCATCCGAGGCATGCTCTAGGCATCAAGTAGCTAGATCTGCCACTAATCTACGCTAAGTTGGGCCATCACCAGCGCCGACTCAAACGCTGCAAGGACCATCGATAAAGTTTGCCTGATCGGTCTGATCGGTGCCTTCGGGTCGTCGAGTGCATCAGAAAAGTCCACTCCCTGGACTGCCAGCCAGCAGATTCGAGCAAGGGAGGACTCTTGCTCTTGTCCACAACCAGTTCGAGCACTTTGTTCTTGCAAGGAGCCCGAGGAAGTGATTACGCTAATATCTGCATCTAACCCTTGCAATTGTGGTGCTGGGATACTGCACGTCCACATATTTCCCGAACTGTCAGAAGACTGTCACAAGCCAGTCAACTTCAGTTCCATGTTTTCCTCACGTACGTTGTGCACCGTGCAGTCTGCGTATCGTTGATGTCGACCGTCATATTGCCCGCTGCGCGTATCAACATTGAATCGAGGGTTGCAATCCTCCAGCATTGAACCCCCAGTTGTTGATCTGGCAGCGATTTATCAGCGGCATAATCGACAGGATCGTTTAGCAACCTTGACTGAAACGGCAACTTGCAGCAACTTCCACCCACTTGCCACTCACTTGTCATACCTTCCGTCTTCCACCTGGGCACTTGGAGAGAAGGAGCGATAGAAAGCACTGAGCGTCGTTGAGAATAATTGACAGTACCCGAACAATCAGCAGGTACAAATTGTGCATGAAAGCTTAATAATTGCTTTTGCTTGTGGATGCTTGAGAAGCAGCTGCGACAAGGTTGATGCTGGGTACCTACTGAACAGATATGTCTTTACCCATCCTCTCGCGGCCGACTGCCGATCCGCCGACTTCTGCCCTTCCGCCCGTCCCCCAGTCAAGACACACGAGAAAGAGTCCAGCACAAAGGCCTTCGAAGCTCAAAACACCATCTCGACCGTCTGTCAGCCCGAGCAACCAAGGTGTATCCTCGACGCCGGAGTTGCCGACCCTGAAGACCACACAGAATGCCAGAAGCTTATCTACGCCGCAGACGGTACGCAAGGCCGTGAGTATCGGGCAGTTCCCTCAGCCGCCGCCGCATGCTATATCACGACCACCGTCTGCTGCCTCGATTGCATCACCTACCTTTCCGCGAAAGAGAGTCTCCGAAGCTAGCCGACTTAGCACTCCCGGTACCCCCAAGTTGAAAATATCGCCCAGGCACAGCGATGGCTCAAACCTCTATCGAATGTCCGACACCCCATCCCTATTGAATGCCGGCATATCGTCTTCTGCAGTCCCACTTGTCGACAACAAGCGCGCTTCAGACGGGCTGTCTAGTGTACCTTCACCTCCGCAGAGTCGCAGTTCTTCTGCTAATGGCTCCTACTCAACCAGCGCCACCACTTTCGAAGAAGGTGACGAGGATCGAGGGCGCTGCAAGGATGTCTCAGAGGAGCTCCTAGATCCTAAAGGTGTGAGAGGCAAAGAGCACAAAGGCAACGTCACAGTCAGTGTACGTGTGAGGCCCGACAGCAACGGACATGACTCGGAAACAGCAGAAGGTGAGTGGATGGTAGACGGGAGGCGCTCCCTGATCGCTTACCGTGGGAAAGAGGGAGGAGACTACCACTATGACAACGTATTTGGGACTTACGACGACAATGCCAAAGTATATGACTCTGCTGCCAAAAGACTAGTACGCCGGGTCATGGAAGGCTATCACGGAACTGTCTTTGCTTATGGCATGACCGGCACTGGAAAGACATTCTCTATGCAGGGAATAACGTCGAGTCCTGGTGTCATTCCCCTGGCTATTACCGATATCTTCTCATACATCCGAGAAACTCCACAGCGCGAATTTTTACTTCGAGTCAGCTACCTTGAGATTTACAACGAGAAAATTAATGATCTGCTCGCGACACCCGCCAACGGAAGCTCTGCGCCACAAGAGGAGATCAAGCTTCGCGAGGACAGCAGACGAGGTGTGTATGCCACGCCACTCAAGGAGGAAATTGTGCAAAGCCCGACGCAGTTGTTGAGAGTGATACACCGAGGGGACATGGCAAGACGAACTGGAAGTACGCAATGGAATGCGCGCAGCTCACGAAGTCATGCCGTTGTGCAGATTGTGGTTGAGAGCAGAGAAAGAGTCCCGAGCGGCAATTCGCACGAAAGCAAGAGAGTTGCGATGCTACCCAGTGGAGTACGGGTTTCAACCTTAAGTTTGATCGATTTGGCAGGTTCCGAGCGAGCCGCAGATGATAGGGAGCGTCAAAAGGAAGGTGCACACATTAATAAGTCTCTACTCACCCTCGGCACTGTTATCTCCAAGCTCTCGGCAAGCAAGGACAAGAATGGTGCGCCAATAGATAAGGACGGCAAACACCTGCCATATCGTGACAGCAAACTGACTAGACTGCTACAAGGCGCTCTCTCGGGTAGTTCGTTGGTTTCGATCCTATGCACGATCCAGATTGGATCCTCGACTGCTGCTACGACACATACCATGGAGACTTTGAACACGCTCAAATTTGCAGCCAGAGCGAAGAACAACATTGTCAGCCATGCTAAGAAGGCCGTCGAAGAGGTCGGCTCCGGTGTCAATGCGGGTCTACTCGAAAGGTATCGAAGTGAGATTGCTAACTTACGGAGCCAACTGGAGCATCAGAAGAGGTCTGCCGACGCCAAGGATGAGAAGACAGAAGAGGTGCAGATGGAAAGAGAAGCTGCGCATCGACACGAAGAGCAAATGTTGGAAATGCAACTTGCCCGAACAGCTTTGAAAGAACGCATCGAGCATTTGAACCGCCTGATCTTATGCTCAAAGTCGACAGGCGTAAACTCTGGCATGACTTCGGCATTAGGCATGCACGGCCGACTATCGACGGGCACCGTAGGGGATCATGGTCCACCGAGATCTGTCAGATCATCGGCCAGTCACTCCACGCTCGGCACTTTGGGTCCTACAGTTAGCCGACACCCTTCGATGACCTCTATTGGTGCGCCACCAACATTCTCGCCTGCAGCAGATGAAGAAGAAGAGCCCAGCGATCTTGGGGACGGTATGGCTTCTTTGCAAGCACAGAATCGAGCATTACAAGCAGATCTTCAAGACAAAAATAGATACATCACGACGCTTGAGAAGCGTCTACTGCAAGCACGAAGATCAAGTCATTCTCGCACATCGTTGGGGTTCAGCAGAATGGCACAGGAGGAGGGTGATGTTCAAAAACATCTCGAAGAGAAGGACGCCGTGATTGCTGATTTACAGAAGACTGTGACAGTTCTGCGTTCTGCAGTGCGCCAGCGTTCGAATGCCGACATGACACCAGAAAGCTCATTCTCGGAGTCTAGGTCGAAGAAAGACATACGTATTCTGCGAGATGGTGAAGCCAGCGAGCCCGTGAGGCCGGCAAGCCCACCAGAATCGATTGGCGCTCCTTTAATAGGAGCCACACCACTATCTTTGCTCTCGCCTCAGAAGAGTGGCGACAAGAAGCGTAAGTCGGTCGACGAGATGTCGAAGATGCTAGATGAAATGATACAGGACAAGGTCGAAAGTGGACACCTTGTCAAGGGCAAATCGGGGTCTGTCAGGGTACCACCCCGGTCCACATCCACCCAGCGACAGCACTCTAGAAGAGCGTCGAATGATCACGCGGGGCCCATGCCACCACTAAACACCACGATCTCGACTATTCGAGAACGCGACTTCGTGCAGGAACAGGTTCCTGCAACATTACCAGCCAAGTCTCTACGCTGAAGGACCAGTCACTAAGAGGACAATTCAGATTTACGACGTTATGACCATATACCTTACTTTTTACCGAGATGTTAGTATTAGCATGGAGCTATCACGGGAGGAGCATACACTGCAGGCCTTGATGGTACCAAGGACCTCGACGCTCGAACTTTGGAAACTGCTTACTGGGATTGCGTTGCATTGCAGCCTGTGGCCGCAGGACGTTTCACCTATTTGAGGGAATGGACTACTCAAGGCGACATGTTGCAAGGACCAAGGAGCATGGACTGGAAGACCACCACCGGAGTAATTTGCTGTTTTTATCGTTATCTAACGACAGGATCTGTTTAGTGATGGCATATTGAAAGCTTTAGCTATATTCTAATGCGGAACGTTTCTGTTGCCAGTGCCAAATCGGGCTTTCCTTGCCAACACTACACATGCGTACTGTTACTTGTACCTGCGGAACCGCTACTAGAGGCCGCAACGCAGGTACAAAATTTGAAGCTCGCTCATTGGATGAAGCTCCTTGGAAAGTGCGTTTCAGATATATGACCAGTACGAATGAGCGACAGCGCACCCGAAGCCAGAGAGCATCTCCGAATCCACTTTGTTTCACGACCTCCCGAGGCTTCTCCTGGACACTGCTCGGCGACGCGTTCCTCGTACTCTGCTTCGCGCCTCGACATACACTGAACTCAGTCCAAAAACTGGCTACGCAGCGTATGATGGCAGCAGATCAGACTACTGTATGATTTTGTATGCTCTACAAATCGTAATCGAAAGGATCCGGGGTTCGAGGACGCGGGCACAACCAAGATCACGCCTTGCCTAATGTGATAAGATCCCGTCAAGATCCGGCTTGCCTCGTCCCGAAACTTAGCTCATTGGCTCTGAAGGTGACTGAGTTCGGATGTCTCCAAGACTCGACCTTCTCGTGGCACAGCGTATCCCGTGTTTGTGCTGATCACACACTTTGATGTTGGACAGCGCGATGATGGTCTTTGTTGCTTGGTAGAGGACTGCGTCTTCGAACTCTTTGCTGCTGGTTATTTCGATTCACATCCCCGATATTGCATTCTAACCCAGACGTTGTTACACGGCGTTTACTCTCATTTACAACAAGCAGGGCCTGGTGCTCTCGGATACCATCTTTCTTTAGCATAGCGCTTGCCCATTCTTTGAACCTGCAAATTTAGACATGATAAGGGAAAACGAACATTGACGACCATAGCGAAACAGCATACATAGATTTAGAAAGAGCCGGTACACTCATTTCAGTCTTCTATGCCTGCGAGAAGGATGTTGTTGGCAAGCCGAGCACAACCGCCCAAACTTCTCCAGGTCCCAAAGTCTTCGACCAAGAACTCAGCTCTCAAGGAATTCCTCCTTCATAGCCCTCTTCCATCTCCAGCGTTACCCTCGATATTACCTAGACATGGCAAGAAGCCGCCGGTGCTCAACACCAGAAGGACGTTGCGGTATCTGACATGGCTGTTTATCCTCACAAGCACATTCTACCTGATATCGTGGTTCAGAAAGGCAGAGCAGAAAGTCACAGAGCAAGTCTACCGACATGCCAATGGGCATTCATACGAGATCGTGGAGGACTTTCGGTTACCAGACTACTCATCCCCATTGGCTGTGACCAATGCAGAAGGAGAATCGAGATGGACAATACACATCCCTGCTAACAGAGGCTTCCCACTGCCTGCAAAAGAGTATCAGGATATTTGCTCTCACATCGACGAGGTCGCTAAGCATGTTACTGTCACGAAGGGGAATGAGGAAGAGAGAAGACATCTGCAATACTACGACCAGGATCCGAACTACATCGACGTCGCCCAAGCACAACTAAGCGAGCTCATCCCATTCGATCCCTCTTTTACGCCAGGTGGCCAAGTCCCAGTATGCAAGTCCTCGATGATCTACGTGCTTGACGCTGCCGATGCTGGTCTGGGCGGATCTCTGCTTGGCCTGTGGCTATCTTATGGTCTTGCGCAGCGTGAGAAGCGCGCCTTTTTCATTGACGACTCTCATTTTACATACGGCAGATACTCGTCCTTATTTGAGAAGCCGCCGCCACCGAACTGCAGACCGCCGCCACCAACCCATCGAGTTCCTTGTCCGCGGATGTCGCAGCATCTAGTCGTGTCTTCAGCAACCTGGCAATGGACGTTTGGCGCAGCTTTCTATGAGAAATTCACAGATAAGCAAGTGTTTGACATGATGCGAGTAGGTTACGAGGCACTATTCAAGCTTCTCCCGCACGATCAGCTCTACGTCGCTAGCCGGATCACACAGCTGCGCAAAGAAGTAGGTGAGACCAATCTTCTTGCAGGAGTGCACATCCGCCGAGGCGATCGGCACCCGGATGAGTTCCAGTATCAGCATGGATACATCCCACCAGGCGAGTACGCTGCGGCCCTGCAGAAGCTAGTCGAAAGCACAACTACCACTTTCTTGTCAGCCACATCAAGCTCCAAGCAAAATTGTACATTTATGCTTGCCTCTGATGATGCGGATATGTATCATGATGCGGAAATGAAAGGGCTGGCAATTCGTGCGCAGGAGCGCATCTCTCTGACGTCGAACAAGCAGCTCAGCGAAGGCGGTCTAGGATGGGAAAGAGGCTTCTTCAAAGATTCTTTTTGGAGTCTGGGGTTGCCGGAGAATATGCGAAAGCAAAAGCATATGAACTCGCCACTGCCATCAAAAGACAGCAAATACGAGCAGAAGCTGCTAGGCACGGATTCAGGAGAGGTGTTCGATCGGTACAGAGACTACAAAACGAACCCTACGGCAGAAGCGCTGCAGCTTAGGAACTACATCGGTCGAGCATATCTCCTCGATCTGGCGGTGTTAGCACAAAGTGACAGGTTAGTGTGTGCAGCGTCGAGCAGAGGATGCAGGATACTCGGGGTGATGATGGGCTGGGACCAGGTCGATAAAGGATATTGGAAGAACATCGATGCGGGAGATTCTGTTGGCTGGCGACCACAGCTGTGATGTCGATGAAGATGAAAAAGAACATATTACGATCGTTCACGTATATAACTTGGCAGTTTAGCGGCATATATATTGGCATAAAAGACATAGAACCACATAGCACCTCACGGGCGTGCAGCATATCCACAAGGATGACATGAAGTCAAACATGAATGAAAGCATACATTACCTCCTGGCCATCATTTGTACTTGGTAGGGTAACAATCAAAGACATGAATCAGGTCTTGAGCTGGGAGACCATCATGAATACGGTGGTGTACAGAGGCTGATTTGGTAGCTGTGGCGTAACTGCGGCATGAGTCAAAAAGAAATCTTGGCTCGCATAGTATGGAGCGGTAGGAATGATATGTACGAGTGAAGCACATATCCGCTCTGCTCAATACTACAATCCGCGACTCGAAAACCGCTGAAACCACAAGCTTCGCTCCCTATCACTGTTCTGTCGACTGCATCAAAGGTACCCTTTATACCAAACAGCCCCTCCATCCGCCAATATGGCTACCAACGGCGATCTACCGTCTGACGACGAGCTCTCTCAACCGGGCACTCCTCCTGGCGACGAGAACGATATCGAAGACCCCGAAGAGACCAACCAACCCCCGAAATCCATCCTCAGAAACAGCGGTGTGCCTGCGACGCAACCAGAGCGGCCGATCCTGCCAGAGCAACCAGATCCAAAAGACCTGAAAGTAGACGAACTTACACCACTGTCGCCAGAGATCATAGCCAGGCAGGCCACGATAAACATCGGGACCATCGGCCATGTCGCTCACGGAAAGTCAACAGTGGTCAAGGCCATCTCCGGCGTGCAGACTGTCAGATTCAAGAACGAATTAGAACGAAACATCACCATCAAACTTGGCTATGCCAACGCAAAGATCTACAGATGCGACAACCCAGAGTGCCCCCGACCAACATGCTATCGAAGCTACAAATCGGAGAAGGAAGTTGATCCTCCCTGCGAAAGAGATGGTTGTCAGGGCACCTACAGACTGCTCAGACATATCTCGTAAGTCAACCGACTGATCCCTCAATCACCAATCACCCTGACTCTAACACTTCTCCTAGCTTCGTTGATTGCCCCGGCCACGATATTCTCATGAGCACCATGCTTTCAGGCGCCGCTGTCATGGACGCCGCTCTCCTCCTCATTGCCGGCAACGAAACCTGCCCACAGCCTCAGACCTCCGAACATCTTGCAGCCATCGAAATCATGAAACTCGAGAACATTATCATCCTCCAGAACAAGGTTGATCTCATGCGACAGAACGACGCCCAGACACATTACGAGTCGATCTTGAAGTTTATCAAGGGAACAGTCGCAGACGGGTCGCCCATCATTCCAATCTCGGCCCAGTTGCGCTACAACATCGATGCCGTCAACGAGTTCCTTGTCACAAAGATCCCCGTCCCCATAAGAGACTTCACAGCCGCCCCACACATGATCGTCATTCGATCCTTCGACGTCAACAAGCCTGGTGCTGAAATCGAAGATCTAAAGGGCGGTGTTGCCGGTGGTAGTATCCTGACTGGTGTGCTCAAGCTGAGCGACGAAATCGAAATCCGCCCAGGTATCATCAGCAAGGACAGCACTGGCGCCACCATCTGCAGACCGATCATGTCACGAATAGTCACTCTTTTCGCCGAGCACAACGATCTGAAATTCGCAGTACCTGGTGGCTTGATCGGTGTCGGGACAAGAGTCGACCCCACACTGTGCCGTGCCGATCGACTGGTCGGCCAGGTCCTCGGCCACAGAGGGAAGTTGCCGGAAATCTACATCGAGCTTGAGGTCAACTACTTCCTTCTCCGCAGGTTGTTGGGCGTGAAGACTGCAGATGGCAAGCTGAACAAGGTCGCCAAGCTCACGAAGAACGAAGTGCTGATGGTCAACATTGGTTCCACAGCTACAGGTGCAAAGGTCATGGGTGTCAAGGCCGACGCCGCTAAGTTGGCACTGACCACACCGGCGTGCACAGCAGTCGGCGAGAAGGTCGCTCTGTCGAGGAGAATCGAGAAGCACTGGCGCTTGATCGGTTGGGCGAACATCGTCGCTGGAAACACAGTCGAGCCAGAGTCGTCTTAGGAGGCCAACTCTAACGCATTGACTGGTGGGCTCCGCGAATTAGAGAAGGATATCACGATGGACTTGTGAAGAGTTGACGATCTTGTACGAGAGATGAACAGGCGGCGTCCTTCGGGACTGGCAATGCTGAATAAATCGGGTAGATAGATACTTAGGTCACATCCAGCGGCATCGCACCCTTCATATCACAGGTGAGACAAGACAATAAACCGTCCCATCCACCTGAAAACCACAATCAGAATCACAATCAGAATCAGGACCAGAACCAGTAGCGATCTCGGACCCGTACAAACCCTACCACCCACCCACTCACTCCCTCATTCTATCTTACTATATACTGGATCTCGTCCCTTACGATACAATACAATCCAATGTTCCATTCCGTCCCATTTCCTTCCATCCCAGATGCCAATGCCAATGCCGATACCCTCCCCTCCTCACCACCACCCACCCACACCGACCCCAAACCTCCAAAGCGCCATGTATCAACCGATCGATCGATCGTAAACTCGCACCTAAGGCCGTCGCGTCGAGTGGGTCGTCAAATCTCTTGAACACTGGCGGCGAGCTGTGCTTTGCTTTACTATACTTTACTTTACTATACTTTATTAACTAATATCTACCTACCTCGCTCCACTTCTACATCTGCACCGGGGCACTCACTCAACAGTCTTGCTTGCTTACCACTGGCACGAGGAAGTTCGTCTATTCTATATGATTCGGGAGGCATGGCGTGCCCCTAGGTTATTAGTGGGGGAGAAGAAACCTAAAAGATGTATGCACATACATCAACTACTAGATGCATGTGACTTGGTATATACTGTAAGGTGTGGGTTCCAGCTGGGGAATTAGAGGTGATTCAGTATTAGAGTGGTCATTTGCTCGGTCGCGGCTTGGTCTCGTTTGCTGGTGTAGGCTTGTTTTCTTGATACTGAAGGGTCAAAAGTTATCTTATTCTGGGTCACCACGACCTACTGACACTCTCCTCATCATCTAGGTCATGTGATCACATAGCTCATTCACTATTTCTTCCCACCATTTCTCACAACGACACACCCCACAACCCTCTCCCGCCGCACACACCCAGCGTGCCGTTCACAGGTGACCAGCTGAGATTGCCAACTTCGAAAGCACAATCCCACACAGCTGATGGACCCCTCTCTTGTCCTTGAGCCTGCCCACTCTGTCCTGCGGTGGCATTTGGTTGCGGCAGCCCACCAGTAGCACTGCTAACGAGATCCCAGAGCATGACACAGCAATCGTCACCTCCGGAAGCAAGCACTCCTCTCTGAGTGCTCGACCATTCGATACAATTTACACTGGCTCCATGACCTTTCAGTTCCAGAAGTGCTTGGCCAGGCTGCCTGACATCTAACACACGGATTGTATTGCTGTCCTGGGAGAAAGTTGCAAGAAGATGGGCATCATGTGGAGAAGCAGCAATGCGAAGAAGCGGTGGCGGGAATGCTAAGCTATGAGAACTGTATCCACCAGAACGAGTCGGAGAGGAGGAGAGCGCGTCTGGGCTGAGAGCTGTATAGAGAAAGATGGTCAGCGCTCGGAGGAAACAGAATTTCCATGAATGATAAAGCACGATGGAATGAACAGCTGCTTGACTTACTCTTTTCCTGCTTGTCACTGGGCTCATAGATGATAGTGCTGTGCTCCAACGATCTCAGGTCAAACATGCGGACACTGCCATCTGCGCCGCAAGAGACGAAGACGTCCACGCTGTTGGCGCAGAAGCGCACATCGAAGACTTCTTTGTCATGGGCGATGAGCTGTGTCTTTGCTGTCAGGGTTGGTATATCCCATATTGTGCAGGTGGTGTCGATTGAGGATGTGATGATCAGTGAGGGCTGAACGATGTTCCAATCTAATGAAGTGATCGGCGCTGTATGTTCTGGAGATTTCGAATTCGATAGCAGGGCAAGTGGGGAAAGCTTCTGCAGTGATTGCTCAGATTTCGGACCTTGCCTCGTAATGGTGTTTGAGGAGTATGAGGATGTCTCGCTCGGCAAAGACCATAATCTCAAGTGGTCGCCCGAGGTTGCCAGCAAGTCTGTGCTTTGCTTATTCGAGGATGGCGGCTCCCACAATATCCTTGTCACGGGGTATGCGTGGTTCGCTTCGGCTGTCTTCACGAAATCTAAACCTCTTTCTCCTTGTGGGTTCTCAGGATCTATTTGTGTCTTCTGCGCATCTAGAATCTGTATGTAGTTGTGGTTGTCCTCCAGGTAGCTCCCAATGGCTATCTTGCCCTGGCTTACATTTGTCTTGGCCGGCCATTTGCACCAGTCGACGGCGAATATTGGCCAAGGTGCAAGGTAGTTGCTGTTTGTGGGGTGTTGTACTGGCTCTTCTAAAACGGGGCCACCCTGACTCAGATGTGTTTCGGCCAGATTTGCTTCGGTGCGCGGTCTGATATCTGCTAAACCTAATGGAGAATATGACTGTGGCCCTAAGGAGGAGGATGAGGGTGCATAGGAAGCGGGAGACATGTACTTCTGGGCATCGGGAGTGTTGTTTGAGAAAGCTTTGTATTTGGGAGTGCCAGGATCCATGTTGCCCGGACTCGATTTTGAATAGCTATGGGATGTGCTAACTGTTGGTCGCGCAGATAAGGAGGAAGGAGGCTGTTGCTGCAGTTGGGTTGATATTTGAGGTAGAGGCGGTAGTTGCGGCGCTTGGCTGGGAATCCCTCTTGACTGACCTGCTTGCAATGCGCCCGGCACTGAAGCAGGTGGGTGACCGGGTGTCGGAGGCTGTATCTGCAAATTCACATCGTTGTTGCCATATGCTGGCGGTGCGCCGTAATGGTCGCTCATCGAAGGGCCTTGAAAGGTCGGTCTTCGTGAGGACAATTGTGCAGCTGGACTTGAGGGTAGGCCGGCGTGCTGTTGCTGTTGCTGTTGCGGTTGTTGGTACTGTGGAGGGGCGTACCTCAAGGACGACTGTCTGCTTATGCCTCCATTACTGTACGTATGCGAATGGTATCCGTGCCCCGGCTGTGGATATTGCTGGTGCTGGTGCTGTTGCTGTTGCTGTTGCTGGTGCTGTTGCTGGTGCTGTTGCGCAGGTGCAGCGTTGCTGTTTGCGGCCCAGGCGTTGGAGTTGGGGATGCCCGCCGACGCAAGTGTCTGCCCAGATTGGTACAATGCGTTCGCGACCGAGTAGAAGTTGTCGTGCGATCCGCCTGCACCTTGGCCTAAGTCGGATACTGAGTGCTGATGGTGAGGATGAAATGGCATAGTCTTGTACGTGGTCGAGTTCGGAATGTGTTGGCATGTGCTTACTGAAGCTGCAAGAGAACTTACACGCAACAAGTTCGCGGCTAAAGAGACGACAATTCGGAATAGTCGCCAGGGAAGGGACGCGCTGACCAGGCATCACGGCACCAATCACTGCCTTCCGCTTCACCACCTCTACTCCAAGGCATCAGCTCACCTGGGGGCTCACTCGTGAGGCCCTGCTAGAACATCTCACACCTCGGTTGTTGAGGCAGCAGTGTCCATTCACCATCGCTCGTAACAGTGCCCAAACTTCTGGTATACAGTACTCGCCTATTCTGACTCCTGCCCACTCGAAGATCATCTCCTGCTTGTGAATTGCGACTGCTACGACTTTGCTTGAGCAATCGCTGAGATGTCTACAAGGAAAGCACTCCTCTTCCTTCCTGCCCTACAACTGCCAATACCTCGTGACACACTCAGAACAGTTTATCGTGATGCCGTAGAGGCGGCACTTCGCTCGCTGCAATCTAATCACGATGCCAGTGAACAAAGCCCAACGTCCAGGCTGGACCTCGCGATATTCTTCGATGGCGGCACCGACGTGAGCAGGTCTGAGCTTTTCCCCGCCTTTCAGAGCTTGCTGGGCGAGCTCTACACACTGATATGCATCACTGCCGCAAGCCTCGGAACTGATCTAGATATCACGGGAGGCATCGATGCGCGAATCCTCGCATTAGACGCCCCTTACTCCTCCACCAGTGCAGGGAATGCCTCAGAGAGTTCTGGGGACAATGCAGCTTCATCTGGGCCTCTGTCCTCGATGGCAGCTTTCGTGGCTTCCAGGCGAGACTACAATCAGTACCTGATTTGTGTCCTCACTGACACAAGTCATGATTTTCGGAACAGAGGCTTCGGGGAATATTGGAAGGCTATCGAAGATCAACACAATCTTAGTTCACACGGGCCATCAAACTGGCATGACTCTGAAGCAATCCGCAGCACCATTACGGACAGAGCTTTGACAAAAGAGAACAGCAGAAAACACTTCAGAGTCGCTGTAGGAGGCACCTTTGACCATCTTCACATTGGCCACAAACTTCTGCTCTCGGCAACCATTTTCATTGCTCAGCCTGGCTCCGAAGGCCGTGAAATAACTGTTGGTATCACAGGTGATGAGCTCTTGGTGAACAAGAAGCACGCTTCAGTTCTCGAATCCTGGGATACTCGACAACAACGATCGGCAGAGTTCGTCGAATCGATCCTGGTATTACATCCTGATATCTCGTCCGTCCGCAACACTGAGCACTTGGATGAGCCGGGCCCGAATGGCAAGATCGTCAAAGTCACCTATGATTCCCTGGGTGCAAGTGGAAAAGTGACTATTAACTACGTCCGCATCTCTGATCCTTTTGGACCAACCATCACGGATGAAAGTATCTCTGCACTGGTAATTTCAGCTGAGACCCGCGCAGGCGGAAAGGCTGTCAATGACAGAAGAACTGAAAAGGGATGGGCACCATTGGAAGTGTTCGAAGTGGATGTACTAGACGCCGGATCTGTAGATCAGCCTACGGATCAAGATCCTACAGCTGTCAAAACCAGCTTTGAAAGCAAGATCAGCAGCACAGAAATTCGAAGGCGGCTAGCCACCGGTGAAGTGCAAGCGAAGTCTACCTGAGCCCATTGAGGCCGGATGAGTAGTCGAAAGACGGAGGAAGGGACTGCCAGTTCAGCAATGGATCCTGGTTTTAACTACAGCGCGCTACAGTAAAGACGGTTCTCAGCAATACGCATAAAGATCGTGACGAGCCAATACAGACTTGAAAAAGGCGTAGCATAAGGCTCTGGTGTCTAGAGTAGCCCAGGACCCGTAGCAAGCATCGGTTGAGGTATCTGCTACTGTCAGGGTCGACCTCAACGCGGAAGTCTCTGGGCCTTCTCATGGTGCTTGATCTGGTCTGTTGCGAGTACGCCAATCTCTGCGCATACAACTCCAACCATCCACATCAGTGTCCGCAACAGAGGCCTTCTATACCAGCAAAAATGCCGTATCCACCAACAACACAACACAAGCATCATGCACGAGGTGAAGTGCGCAGCCACATGCCTCTCAGCAACACTGACCACCGTGGTGCCAGTCGGACGACAGCTCCAGCGCGAAGTCCACTACCCCGATCGAAAGTGCTAGCAAGTCTCCAGATAATGCTACACCGCTGACCAGCCCACCAATGGTGATCCTGATCACCTCAATGGCATGTTAGACACTCTGTCTGAGCATACCTTCAAGTCAATGTTTGTGGATACTCTCAGGGGTTTCCGAGATCCCACTAGGTTGTGTGCATCATTTTCGATTAAGTATCCCCCCATTCAAAATCGAGCCATCGTCTTTGAGGACGCAACCAACGGGCCCTCAGTGAACACGGGCTCTAAGACATCAATACCCACCCCAGTTCCCCAGCGGGTATGCAACAACCGCTGCAGACTCTCAAAGGGGTAGTGAGACGAAGTCAAGCCTACGTCCCTTACTCACACTCTGCCAATGAAAGCTACGAGTACCTCAAGTCAGACAAAGCAGCTTACTACCGTAGCTTGTCCTCGATACAACTTACAGGCGGTGAAGGGAGTTCCGATAGAAGTTGGAATGATTCACACCTCGAAGGTGCATCGTTCCAAGGAGTTTGAACCCTGATTTGCTGAGTCGGCAGTGCTGGCTAACGAGGACGTCAAGGATTAGAGGAGGCAAGCTACGCAACCGGCGGGAGATGCGCTAGTGGTGACAGGTGCGTGGCTGAGTCGATGCTGCGATTTCAAGCATCGACTGGGACTAATGATGTCCTCCCAACTTGCGAGTACCCACTTCTTCAGATGTCTTCTTTGGTCCGAAATTGAGCTCCTGTTTGGTAACTGTTCCTCGACGTGGTCCCTTGTTACGAGGTACGGATGGTTCCTCTCGAGAAAGGGGGACATTTGCAGTGTGCGCACGTCGTTGTAAGCCCTCATTTCTTGCCGTCTTCGGTGTTTTCCAGCACTTTCGCCTCACTCTTAGGTGGCCTTTCGCCAAAGATGGTGCTGCCAACCCTGACCTCATCGCTTCCCTGTCTGATAGCGCTTTCGAAGTCTTCACTCATACCCATGCTCAACTCCAGCTCTTCACTGTCAACGCCGAGCTCTTTGGCGACCCAGTCTCGATTCTTACGCAGATTGACGAAGTCCTCATTCTCAGTCTCGGGTGTTGTAGCCTTGGACCTTGCAATCGCGCCGATGGTCATCAACCCCTGCAATTTGAGATTCGAACATTCGTCTCTTATCGTCTTGCACAGGTTCACCAGATCCTCAGACTTTGGCTCCACGCCGCTCTTGGACTCCTCGCCGGAGGTGTTGACTTGCACGAAGACTCGTAGCTTCTCTTCTGCGTCTGCGGCGCCATTCCCATCCTGCTCCTTCTTCAGCTCTTCGTTCCGCTGCCCTCGGCCCTTGTCAAGCAATTGTGCTTTCTTCACGCTGTCTACCGACTCGACTGCCCATAGACTGTGGACGTTCTTCGCCAGCTGTGCGCATTTGTTGCTCTGCAAGCCGCCTATGAAGTGCCATTTTATGCTTTGCGGAAGTAGCTTCGATTTCTCTAGAAGTTCTTGGACATAGTTCTCACCAAAGTGTAGCTGTGGCGGAGGAGGAGATGCTTGGTCAGCGGACAGTTGATGCAGGGCTAGGATGTCGGTTGCAGGCTTCAGCTTGCTAACAGCTACTAGGCGAGGAGCTTTGGAGATGTTGTGTGACTTGCAAGTCGACGATATTCGAGTGTGTATGGAGGAGATGTTCTGCAAGAGGGTTGAGGAACGGGCAGGGTCTATCTTAAGAGGCGGCATGTCTGAAGACTCGTTCGGATGTTCAGCCGACATCTTTGAGATGTCACTAGAATATAGCAGGGTCAAGGCATTTAGGACACCACTATCGATGCTAGTCAGTACATGGCTTCTACAAAGTGTTTTAGAGAATCGCTGTCTGATCTAAAAGCCATGACGTCAACTGAAGTCGACCACCACAGCGGCGCGCCCGGGACGCTGAGTCATCAGGACGCTCGGAACCCTACACTAGTGTCGCGGACGACGTCCCAAGGAGGTAAGAGAACTTCTCCTTTTAAGCAATTCGGTCCAATTTCATCGCCCCCTGCCCGTACCACATACCATCGTCGCTTAACTGCAACATGAAACCGCTACATTGGTCTTCAACGCGTGAATTCTGCAATCATGCTACAAGACCACGCCATATGCAGGTAGTTGTCGATCCTCCCCGGCTCACCCTTTGCCTGATAGAGTCTGGTCTAATGTCGAACCGGTCCAAAACACCTTGCTCGACATCTTTGCACCAATCTGCACGGCTCTTGCAGTCTTCTAGAGGATTGTAACTGGGCCGGAACAAAAGCCGCACGGCCACATTGCGGTACGTCCTGTGTAACCAAGACCAGGCATCTGTACGACACGAGCCTTTAACGAGCTGTCCAGCCCGCGCCACTGTGGACGGCGTAATGCTGTTGGGAATAGTAGTAATGTGCTGGTTCGCTCACCCGAAAGCGAGGCTCTGCTGATCTAAAGAGGGCTGCGTGCTTAACAACACGCGGTGATAACTGCCGTGCCAGGCAAAGGGTGGTGACATCCCCCCTCTCGTTTCGTGCCAATTGTCCTCAAAGTCTGCCTTTCTGCACATTCCAGTTATACAGCAGCTGCTATGGCTCTTTCATATCTACTATTGTCCTGCTCGTTCCTGTCTCGCGCACTCTCGGCTAACACCATAATTTTTGGGGAAGACCGCAACATAACAGAGTGGTTCTGGCAAACATCTGTGGTCGCTGGGTCACAATTGTATATTGCAGGAGGAGAATACTACAACTACTCGGGTGATAGCCCTATTGCCTACCCACTGACACAAGACATTGTCATCGACCTAAGTCAGTCATGGACCAATGATGCTATACCTTCCACGCTCGTCTCCCGTGGTTCAATCGCAGGCGTGCGTAGGCCGATGCTGTGGTTTGATGAGAGCATAAACAAGATTTACAGATACGGCGGCTGGCCATATACAGAGGACAGCACTTACTCGCAGTCATTATGGTCACTTGACATGAACGACGCAGCATCAGGTGACTGGTCGAGCATCACATCGACTGGAACAAACGGTCTCGAGAACGATAGCCGCGCACCCGGAGGGTCTGCATACACATACGCGGATTCCAGTTTCTATGCCTTGGGTGGCAGCACCCCCAATTATAAAAGTGCCGTCCAGGGATTTTTGACGTACGACGATACTGCAGGAATCTGGACAAACGACTCTTCTAAACCTGCCATATCAACTGGGTATTGGTCTTTGGCAGCCGCCGCAGCAGCACCTGGCTTCGGCTCAGCGGGATATCTGGTATTCGTGGGAGGCACTGCGACCGAAACTAGACCTGGCGCGACAACAAGCACTCAGCTGATGGATCTATCAATTATCACACTATATGATCTAGCCGCGGGAGTTTGGTACCAGCAGCCTGCGACCGGTGACATACCTCCCCCGAGGTCGGCGTTTTGCTCCGTGTCTGCTTCGACGACAGACACGTTCGAGATTTTCGTATATGGTGGCTCCATTAACCAGGCAACAGACGCAGGCAATCCCAACGATACCGGCTTTCTCAATGTGTATGCTTTGAGCTTACCCGCATTTCGATGGTTCAAATCTACAGACGCAACAGTTTCACGACGGGCAAACCACCATTGCACAGTCATTGGCGAGAGACAAATGATATCGATTGGCGGCAACAACCCGAGCGGACAGAAGTTAGGATGGCTTCCAGATCCGTGGGCGAACGGCATAGGGATATTCGACATGACCGCATTCAATTGGTCTAGCTCTTATGATGCTAACGCCACACAGTACGAAAGCCCTGATGTGGTCAAGCAGTACTACAGTTCAAGCTTCACGACTCCAAGTTGGTCAAATCCAACACTGGCCGAAGTATTTGGAGCACAAATATCTCTCTCCACGGAAGCAACCTCTTCAGCCAGCACACCCTCAAGTCCTTCGACTTCAAACCACTCAACCTCACCTTCCTCTTCAAGCACGCCTATCCTCCCCATAGCGGTCGGTGTCGCGGTAGGCTTCGTGCTCATAGTAGGAACAGCGGTGGCAGCTATCTGCCTCCGCCGCCGGCGCCGAAGCAAGCAGAAAGTTGAGAAAAATGACCAGAATTGGCTGCACGGAGAAAGCCACCGGACGGAATTGAAGGGCAGTCGGGTTTCAACTACATCCCTTCAACCACCCTCAGAGATAGACACACACCATCCACGGGCAGAGCTTCCCGCAGAGTCGCCAGCTCGCAGTCGAAGCAAGCTTCAAGAGCTCGCAGCTTGATGCTGTAGTGCACTTCAAAACTCGAATGTTGTTTCAGTTCATAGCAGATAATCGCGAATGCTTGACATTTTCTGATTGAAGTCAAGTCCAAAGTGCACGCATAGACTCGTGTCAGACTTGAAGACATCTGATTCGTTCTCCTCTGGTAGAATGGAGCTACGCTGATGGCTTTAATGCACTGACGTATAAAGGTCCGCCCTCGAGGCCTCGTGGTTTCTAATCTCTTCCTCTTAGCTCTTGCAGGATTCCTTTCGAGAGTGATGAAGTATTTTGCTTGGATTCAAAATGTCTGTCTTCGGGCTAGATAACATTGATATCGCAATGTCAAGCATATCAAGATGCCCGCTACTTTTGGCCGTGATACCTGCGTTGCATGCAATTTCACGGAGGAGTGAGTGGATGCTGGATCAAAATGAGAATCCGAAACTTTCAACAACTTCCCGTACACCGTGGTACCTGGCTCTGGAAACATACAACCATCCACATACGGTCCTCGTCGGGCCAAAAGGGCGAACCTAGAGGAATCTTTGCTTCTCAAAACCGCCGTTCAGTCCATACCGTGTAAGTAGGTATGTGCCTCTCAATTGAAGCTTCATGTTGCGCGCAAAGCACTTACCTCCCTTGAGGGAGAGTATATTATTATAAGAGTTGTCTCTCGCATTCTATCAATGTTGTGCTATATACAACAGCAGGACCTGGACATCGTGGCACGTGGATCGGGCCACCGTACATTCTTTACCTTACTCTCTGACGCTCCTTTAACATGATGTTACCTAAATCGTTCATTTGTGTACCACTTTTGACTCACTTGATCGATGCTTCAGTTCATAGTCGTTCCTTCAGGCATGCCGAGCTTCATAATACCCACGGCTCAGGCCTTGCAGCTCGACAGTCGACCGCGAGCAATGGATTGATGATACAGGGTTTTGAGTGGTATGCTAGAAAGGATGAACAGCATTGGAAAAGACTCAACGGCCAGCTGGAGAAGCTCTCCGATATTGGTGTCGACATGATATGGATCCCGCCAGCGTCGAAAGCTGCCGCGAACCCATCTACCGGCTACGATGTCTATGGTAAATTAAGTGTTGCGCTGAAATGCCTATCGATGCTAATGTTTCCTAGACCTGTGGGATCTCGGCGAATTTAACCAGAAAGGCCATATCGCAACATCATGGGGTATTAAAGCAGAGCTCTCAGCATTGTCTGCTAACGCGACCGCACACGGCATTAGACTCCTTGCAGACGGCGTCCTCAATCAGCGAGCTGGTGCCGACGCTTCTAAGACCTGTTCGGCGCACAAAGTCAACCCTACCAATCGGTTGCAGAGCATTTCCGGAACTCAGAACATTCAGGCTTGGATCGACTACGAATTCCCTGGACGGGGCACAACTTACAGTAGTAAGAAATGGAGCTGCAACGACTTCTCCGCTATAGATTACGACGACATCACGAAGCAAAGTGCCATATGGAAAATCGACGGTCAAAACAACGCCTTCGCGAAAGATGTGTCAACTGAAAATGGCAACTATGACTACCTGACTCTGGGTGACGTGGCATACGACAATCCATCTGTCCAAGAGGACGTTAAAGCATGGGGTTCGTGGGTCACCAAGCAATTGAACTTGGGTGGCTTCCGGCTCGATGCTGCAAAGCACATGTCGAAAGCATTCCTGAACAGTTGGATGTCGAGTGTGGCGTCGAGCAACTCGAACATGCTTTTCATTGCTGAATACTTGACAGGCGATGTGTCGGTTGTCCAATCATTTGCCAGCGGCTTCAGCACCGCGATCAGCGTCTTCGATACACCACTGCAGACCAAGTTTCACGACTTCAGTACAGGGGCTCAGACCGATATGGCCTCAGTTTTCGAGAATACTTGGTTGGCAAGCAAGCCTAAACAAGCCGTCATGTACGTCAACAACCACGACACCCAGATAGGGCAAGCACTGGAGGTGCTCAACGTGGCGGGCTGGTTCACACCACTGGCCTACGCCTTGATGCTGCTAAGGGACACAACTGGATACCCTTGCTTGTTCTACGGAGACATCTACGGTGTCTATGATGGTAGCGGAAGCTTCACAGCACCGCCTCATAGTACTCAGATCGCAGATCTTGCACTGGCAAGGAAGTATTTCGCTTACGGCACGCAAACCGATTACTTTGATGATGCTAGCACGATAGGCTGGACAAGACAAGGTGACACTGATCACCCTGAAGGACTTGCAGTCATTATGACCAATGCTCCGAATGGTGATAAAACCAAAAGGATGAATGTTGGAACTCAACATGCAGGTGAGGTCTGGTCATCGCTGTTTGGAGGCTCGGGAAAGGTCACTATCGGCTCAGATGGTTTTGCCACTTTCGTCGCTGGTGCGCGGACGGTCAACATGTATACTAGAGCTGATGCTTCGCAAAGAGGCGACTTTGACAGCTGGGATATCAGTATCTAGGCAAGACACCTTTGATGGGAGTCAACGCAGATACTTGCCGCGCAGAAGGGCTGAAGCCCTTGGGGTCATTGAGCTGAAAGGGCTGGTAGCTTGGCTCAGGTTGTGGTCTGGTGGCCTATCAAAGCACTGCTCCGTCTGAATGATCCCACCCGGATGTTAGCGATCGGCAAGGATCGTCCGTGGCACCTGTGGCTGTTCCTGCGCTAGCCTAAGCGTCCGGTCCCGCTGCCCCAGTTTAATTTTCCCAGCAAAGACGAACTGATGCAAGCCCACGTAATGTTTCTCCTCGTGTCTCTGGTTTGCGACTGCTTTGCTTTCTCCTCTATCAACTGTTAGCTCGTCCCCGTCCAGCTTTGCAGTCTCAACGACTGGTATTCCTCATTGTCGATGACCATCCGCCGCAACAGCAGCATGAACGGCACGAAAAGCCTTCCCGTCCGCCCGCATGACTATGAACGGAAACATTCAACACCTATGGCACCGCCATTCATGGTGTCCGCGCCAGGCAAGGTCATAGTCTTTGGTGAGCATGCTGTTGTGCACGGCAAAGCAGCTATGGCAGCAGCCATATCTCTGCGATCATACCTCCATGTCACAACACTGTCGAAGTCGCATCGAACAGTCCGACTTTGCTTCCCAGATATTGGTCTGGACCATACCTGGGATATTGACGATTTGCCCTGGGACGTGTTCGGCAAGTCGTTGAAGAAGCCGCGGTATTACGACATGGTAACAAGCCTCGACGGGAAACTGGTGGAAGCCATGCAACCATTTATTGAGGAGGTCTCAGAAACAGGACCACCAGAGAAGAGGAAGATACACCAAGCAGCAGCTTCAGCATTCCTGTACCTGTTCCTTTGCCTGCAACAGCCCACGACCCCAGCAGCAATATGGGTTCTGCGCTCCACCCTACCCATCGGCGCAGGCCTAGGCTCAAGCGCAAGCATCTGCGTCTGCATGGCCGCTGCTCTCCTCAAACAGATACACGTGCTCTCAGGCCCACACCACGACCAACCCGACGGAGAAGTCGAGACCCAGCTCGAGAGAATAAACAGGTGGGCATTCGTGGGCGAGCTGTGCATCCACGGCAACCCCTCAGGCGTAGACAACACAGTCTCCACGCGCGGCAAAGCTGTCCTCTTCAAACGAGTCGACTACACCAAACCACCACAAGCAACGCCTCTTAACGCATTCCCCGAGCTCCCGTTATTGCTAGTCAACACGAAACAACCACGATCAACAGCAACGGAAGTCGCAAAAGTAGGAGCCCTAAAGAAAAAGTATCCAGACGTGACAGAAAAGACATTAGACAGCATAGACCAAGTCACCATGTCCGCGTACAAGCTCATCACCTCGGACTCATTCGACTCGAAATCACAATCCAACATCGAGCACCTAGGCGATCTCTTCCAGATGAACCATGGCTTTCTAGTGTCGCTTGGCGTATCGCATCCAAAGCTCGAACATATCAGAGAACTGGTCGACTACGCAGACATAGGCTGGACGAAACTCACGGGCGCAGGCGGCGGTGGCTGTGCGATCACATTACTCAAGAACCACGTTAACAGTTCCCGCTTGGCGCAATTGCAGGACGAATTCGAAAAGGCTGGGTTCGAAGAGTACAAGACTACGCTTGGTGGTGATGGTGTAGGGATTTTGTATCCGGCTGTGCTGAAGAACGGAAGTAATGAGAAGGGAGGCGAGGAGATTAATCTGCAGAAATTCTTGAGAGCGGAGGGGGCGGATGATATTGAGAGGTTGGTGGGGGTGGGTGTTAGGGAGAAGAGGCCGGAATGGAAGTTTTGGAGGTTTTCCGATTCGAGTTAAGGTAGGATGGATCATAAAAGGGTGGGTAGGCTATTGTTTGATTGCTGTTCTGAGCGTTGGCGCTGGTTGTTGTTCTTGTGCAGCTGGGGACTTAAAAGGCACAGCATGCGGTCTATCAGTCGTGATGAGTATACTATTCTGAGAGTATGTAAGAATAACTAGCGAGCAACATGGCTAATTCCAAACTCTCCTGCCCAATTGTACGCTGAAGACATTCCTGAAAATACTCGAACCATTCTCACGGAGTTTTGTTGGGGACAGGAAGCTACTCATCCCCTCTGGCGCGATCAATATGAGACAACTTTTGAGGACTTTTCGATACCGAATAGCAGTCGTCTGGCTGTGTCCTCGTCTTTGACAGACGTCTGTGATTGCTCCTAACTAAGTTCAGTCTTACCCCGAGGGGTATCGATTGATTGGCAATCCAATTATTGCCTGAGTCTTCCCGGCATGTATGATTGTCGTCAAAGCTGAGATGCAGACACTGACAGTGCCAATGCTTACTGTGTCTGGCCAGAGATCGATGTTCTTAGAGGTGTTAACGACCATGCCAGCTGCCTCGACGCCGGTTTCCATGCTCGCTTTTCGTTCCTGGTTTGTAGGCGTAAATAGGCAAGGCTGAGTAAATCCCTTTGCTGAAGTGCCCCAGGGACGAACCGTAGTCCGGCGCGTCTTGCTATGCCGTCAGCGCCTCAGGATCAGTAGATGGGCTGTCCTGTGTTATTAGACTTCAAATCGTCGCGCACAGGGCACGGGAAAACAGCTGGGAGGACGTCCTTCAGGTCTATACGTAGCGAATACAGCTCATTACTGCCATGAGATTTGAGTCAATGCCTCTTCTAAGTCTTCAGCTCCTCTGGCTCTAACGGACATTAGAACGCAATCCACCTGTTTATATCCACATTCGCTTCACCTCACCTCCCAAACCCCTTCCCACCAAAGCCCCCACTCTCATCACTCGCACTCTTCTTCCCCGCCGCACCCCCAGGGAGCGTCCCCCTCTTCTGCTGCGCAGCCTCATGCTTCCTCAACTCCTCCGGCACCCGACTGATGCCACTCTTCATCAACATCTGCTTCAAATCATACAACACGTCGTTATCCTCGCCGCCCAGGAATGTGATCGCGACACCACTCTTGCCCGCTCGACCCGTCCGGCCGACTCTGTGCGTATACGACTCGATGTTGTTCGCCATGTTGAAGTTGACGACGAGACTGACGTCCGGGACGTCGATACCGCGACCGGCAAGATCGGTTGCGACGAGGACGTCTGTGGTGCCGTTGCGGACAGATAGGAGGGCGGCTTCACGCTGCTCTTGTGTTTTCGAGCCGTGCAGCGTGACGGAACTGAAACCCATGGATTTGATGTCACGGGCTACAGCGTCGCAGTTCCGCTTGATGTTCACGAAGACGATGATCGGGGCGCGGAATTCGCCGGAACGCAATATTTCTGCGAGTCGTTTCTTGCGCTTGTCTTCGCCTGAGACGAACTCGACGCGTTGCTCCACGGTTTCGACTGCTTCGCCGGCGTTGCCGATCGTTACGATGGCGGGGCGACGGAGGTATTTCCGTGCTATGCGTTCGACGGCGGCGGGCATGGTGGCGCTGTACATCATTGTTTGGCGGTACCTGTTGCTCCCGCCCAGTACCATGGTCATGGCTTTGCCGTCTTCTGCGGACTCGTCGTCGGGTTTCAGGTTGGACACGGGAAGCGCGTCGAGGATCTTGTTCACGGGCTCTTCGAAGCCGAGGTCGATCATACGGTCAGCTTCGTCCATGACGATGTAGCAGCATTGGCTGAGGACTATGATACGTCGTTCGATGCAGTCGACTAGACGGCCGGGGGTGGCGATTATGATCTCGGCGCCATTACGGAGATTGTAGGCTTGTTCTTCGATGGAGTGGCCGCCAACGATACTCACGACGGTGAAGCCGAGAGGTTCGGCGAATTTGCGGGCTTCGCTTTCGATTTGTTGGGCAAGTTCGCGGGTCGGGGCAAGGATGATGCTGTAAGGGCCATCGTTGCGGCGCCATTCGTTTTCAGAGAGATTGGGTAGGGCGGATATGTAGACTAACAGTGGAAGGAGGAAGGAAGCGGTTTTGCCGGAACCGGTGACGGCTACGCCGATTAGGTCGCGGGCTTGTAGGGCTATGGGAATGGCGGCGCGTTGGATGGGGGAGGGATCGGTATAGCCTACTTGGTCAACTAGTTCGAGAAGGCGCGAGGGGAGGCCGCTTTCTTTCCAGTTGCGCATGGGATTGGGCAGGCCGCCGCCTTTTGTGGCAATGTTGAAGTCTTCCTTGAAGATACGCCAGTCTCGTTCGCGCATTTGATCTAGGCGCTTTTCTGACCAGTGTTTGTCGATGGCTGTCCTGCTGCCGGGGCCTTCTTCCTTCCTGCGTCGCTCCATGTCGAGAATCTCTTGGGCCCTAGTGGAGCCGGTGAGTCTGTCACGGTCTGCAATGGCGGCGGCATATTTTTGAGCAGCAATGTCGGCGGCTTGATCGTCGAAGCCAGCGAGACGGCCTCGACCGAAGAAGTTGACTTCGCTTCTGTTGCGGTAGATAGGGTCATAGTCGGGGGTTGTGTCCTCTTCTGTATTCCACTCGAAGTTGAATTTCTTGTCGGTGGTGCGTTTGCGCTTCTTTTGGGCGGAGAAGGAGGAGATGTTCTGGTCTTGGCCCATATAGCGTTGACGGATATGCTCTGCTTGCGCCCTTTCAGCCTTCTCGTCTTCGTTGCCTGGTCTCTTCTGGGGGCGAGAGTCTGAGGCACCGAAGGCTATTGGTTTTGGCGCTGGAGGTGGTGAGAGGTCGTAGGGTCGTGAGCGCATTGCACTTGGACCACTGGGGGGAGCAGCATTCCGTTGATGCGATCTTGGGCCAGATGGTGCTACAGAGGGTTTGTGTAGCCTGGAGTCGTCGTAGTGGTCCAAAACCATCCTGTCTGTACCGTAGGTCGAGCCATTCTGCTGCTGCTGCTGCTGCTGCTGCTGCTTCTTCTCGGCTTCGACGTCCCTCTGCCGCTTTTCCAGGGCCAGTTTCTCCCGTTGGGCTTTGGACAAGAACTTGGGTTTGGAAGCTGCAGCGTCGGCCTCCCGCTTAGCGCGCACCAGTTCTTCGACGCTAAGTGGTTGCGACTTTGACTTCGTGGCCCAGCCGTTCTTGGTCTTCTTTGGCGCATTCAAGGACGGAGCATGTTCCTGTTCAAGATCTGCCGGAGGAGGTGGCGGCATATGATCTGAGGGTGGAGGAGGAACAGCCTCGATGGGAGGAGGCGGTGGGCTGGGAGGTCTTTGCATTGTGTCAACGGGCGGTCCAGGAAGATCTCGATCAATACCCTTTACCATTGAACTTGCCATGTTTCCAAGCACTGTGCCCTTTCAGGTCTTGGCTATTGCAATTTCCTGTGCCTTGTGCCTTGGAGACTGACTTGGGTGAGTTCTGCACGCTCGGAGGTACGCCAGCTCAGTATAACACAGTGTCAGCGAGAGTGACAGTGAAATCCAAGCCTAGAGGGGTCAGTCTTGTAGGTGGTGGCAAGGCTGCGCAAGGCTCCGCAATTGGTTCACGGCCCATGACGCCGCGCGCTCTGTTACCTGACCCCAGAAGTGTACGGGTAAGTAGTAAGTAGTAAGTACTGGATCGTGCATACCGACGCTTCAAGTTCACCATAATCCATCTTCACAGCACACATCTCAACTGCGACTCTCGAAATTGTCTGCAAATACAACCATCGACGCCACTGAATATATCGACCCCAGATCAAGCATACCGCAGAGATGGATGGCGGCGGCGATCCAGAGAGAGGCCAAGCCCTACAGCAATATAAAGACAAACTGCTTGAGTCGAGAGAATGGGAGGCCAAGCTAAAGGCTCTGCGGCTGGACATCAAAGGCCAACAGAAAGAGTTCGACACGACAGAAGAGAACATCAAAGCATTACAGAGCGTTGGCCAGATCATCGGCGAAGTGCTCAAGCAGTTAGATGAGGAAAGATGTACGGCCCATGCCCTGCCTCTCCCGTTCCCACTGATACTAACACACTGTCCACAGTCATCGTCAAGGCCTCCTCAGGGCCCCGCTACGTCGTCGGATGCCGCTCCAAAGTCGACAAAGCAAAGCTCAAGCAGGGTACCCGTGTTGCCCTCGACATGACCACCCTCACAATCATGCGCATGCTTCCCCGAGAAGTCGACCCCCTCGTCTACAACATGTCGCTCGAAGACCCTGGTCAAGTCTCCTTCGCCGGTATAGGTGGCCTCAACGAGCAAATCAGAGAATTAAGAGAAGTCATCGAACTACCTCTCAAGAACCCTGAACTCTTCCTCAGAGTCGGTATCAAACCCCCCAAAGGCGTCCTGCTCTACGGCCCTCCAGGCACAGGGAAAACCCTCCTCGCACGAGCAGTCGCAAGCAGTCTAGACACAAACTTCCTCAAAGTCGTCTCCTCCGCCATCGTAGATAAATACATCGGCGAGTCAGCCCGCCTCATCCGCGAAATGTTCGGCTACGCAAAAGAACACGAACCCTGCATCATATTCATGGACGAGATCGATGCCATCGGAGGTCGGCGTTTCAGCGAGGGCACCTCCGCTGACCGCGAGATTCAGCGGACACTCATGGAACTGCTGAACCAGCTCGATGGCTTCGACTATCTCGGCAAGACGAAGATCATCATGGCCACAAACCGTCCGGATACCCTCGACCCCGCGCTTCTTCGAGCCGGCCGTCTAGACCGCAAGATCGAGATCCCCCTCCCGAACGAAGTCGGCAGACTAGAAATCCTAAAGATTCACACCGAGAGCCTAGTAATGGAAGGCGAAATCGACTTCGAAACGGTCGTGAAGATGAGCGACCAATTGAACGGTGCTGATCTGAGGAACGTCGTCACTGAGGCCGGCTTGTTCGCGATCAAGGACTACAGAGATGCGGTGAATCAGGATGACTTCAACAAGGCGGTGCGGAAGGTGGCCGAGAGCAAGAAGTTGGAGGGCAAGCTGGAGTATCAGAAGCTGTAAGCCTACAAGTACAACGGTTGTGTGCATGTATCAGACGAGCAAGCAAGCATTAAATAGGCGTCCTGATGTGATGGGCTAGGAATAGTGAACCGCACGCTTCACGTTCAGGCGGGCCTTTGAGCACTGAATTCTACTTGTCTCCTATCTATCATATCATGTTGTCCGCCCGCATCTAGATACAACCGTGTCTTGCGTTGCGTTGCGTGCATACTCGCAACGTCCGCATGCAAATACTGTACGGTAGGCACCAGCTCATCCGGCCTGTAGCCCAGCGATTCAAGTTCTGTAGGAGCACAACTCAAGTCAAGCCAAGTCAAGTTCGACCAGCAGAGCAACCTTGCACGCTACGAGCGACATGTCATTTCAACGGGAGATATGGTGTCTGAGTTTGAGTTTAAATTTGAGTACATGACAACATTGATGTTCGAGTGGCTAACGGTACGTACTTAGCAGCACAGTACGACGCCGCTCCTCGGTTACTCTATGGGCAACCCCTGCCCTGTCCGTCGGGAAACGCCGCGCAAACTAAGTATGCAGAAACTGTATGGAACAGAACAGAACAGAACGGGATAGATGGAACTGAACGGGGCGGAGCGGAGTAAAGTAGATAATGGCATCCAGGAATGAGATATAATGTACATGTAATTGGATAGTACAAGGCCTCGAAGGACATAACGATAACGACGAAAGCCCACACAGTAAGCTAAGTTGCTTTCCTTGCTTGCGGATGGCTTGTTTAAAGGGTGAGGTAATTCGGTGTTCGACTTGACTCGGATTCGCATGCCCGAGAGCGTATGTAATGTAGCTGGCGGTGGAGGAGGGCAGCATAGCGAGGTGTCGAGCGTGGCGGCGGCGTGGCTATGGCTGCTGCTGCTGCTGCTGCTGCTGCATATGTATGATGTTCGTACCTAGACGTGGAGTGATGTGCCCTCCCGGCTTAGGGCAGAGGTCCAGATGGGCTTTCAGGATCTGTCATGGCGACCATTGGAGAGCGGCGGTTGCCGAGATCCAGTATCGCAAGCAGTCAGTAAAAGCCACCAAGTGCCGTGCTGTGTCAAGTCCAGCTGTTTGTTAATGATACGAGGTGGATGATGCTGTCTTTCGTACGTAGAGTAGTGGTATTAGGGACTCCGCGGCAGCTCTCAGCTCGAATCTGGCGTATAACACCTCCTCCTCTGATGATGTCGGTTGCGTGGCGGCGGGCTAGTAACAAAACTATTTCTCGACCTCTCGCTCGTAGAATCCTTCATTGTCGTACCAGGCGGACTCCTCGACGACCTCGTCGTCAAGCTATCCAAACTCCGTCTAGTATCCCTCGGACTAGGCGGGGACGACGAAGACGAAGCCGATACTCCAGCATCAGAGCTACTCCTGCTTTTAGTTCGATAGCAGCTCTCACAGTCACATGCCGTGTTGAGTCGGCGCTCGACAGCGTCCTTGTTTGACTCTACTTCTCGTGAGATTTCTTCTTTGAATTGCTGCTGCGAGCATATTCGTTCGATAGATTTGGATTGGAACATATTGAATTGGGTCAACGACTGTCTCCTCCGGTCAGCTATTTGAGCTTGCCAGGCTAGGTAGTTTTGGTAGTTTGCTGTGTCTGCGTCTTCGACAATTTGGGTCCCAGGGAACTCCATCATTCTAACCATGGTAGTTATGTTGTGATTGTGATTTTAGAATTCAGCCTACTCAGGTTCAATCTGGATCTGAAGTGGTTGGGTCGTAAGGATGTATTGTGAAATTGCGAGGCATGCGTGAGCGTTGATCTCGAGAGCCCCTTCGGATGTGTTGATGCTAGGTATGTGGTGCCGGTGTAGGGTGAGACAAAGCATGAGAACAGCGAGATACGAGGGGGAAAGAGTTTCTTTTGAAGGGGCAGTAGAAAACTTTCGGTTGCTGCACCAATAGCAGCGACCAAGAGCACATCAGGGAATACCTGCCGGTCACGACCTCGGTGTCTGCGGATGATCCTGGTGTTGCATCACTCAACACCGGAAAATCACAGCTGGCAGGAAACCTTACCGTAGGCGTGCCCAGGTTACGCGCAAGTGATCAGCACTTCCGAAGGCAAAACCATCGCGATCGCAAGTGCGTCCGGGCATTGGCAGACTGCCGTGTCGACCAGTGATGTAAAGTGAAGATGTCTGGGGTTGGAAAAAAAGTGCTCCTTCTGGAGACCACGACGGCATGTGGGTCCCTCTGACTTCCCGCGCGGAAAGCCTATTTGTTCATCGAACACAAAAAGCACGTCAGGCGTTTCCATGCCAATCAGATCACCGTAACGATCGCGATGCAGGGCGGATTGAACTTCCAGGCCACACGTCTTTCTGTTATGTCACCAACGGTCCAAGAGCCAGGCGGAAATCGAAATCCGCAAAAGCACGAGGTCAAACAACCAAGAATCGGTACTTGCAATTCTAGGCACGTAGAAACATACTTTCAGGGAGCGACGCGCGTTTGGCTTCGTCTATCTCTAAATTACCTGCTGCGGCTTGTTCAACAACAAGAACCTTGACCTGCAGAACGATCGTCACCTCCTGCACATCAAGTCGCTAGCTCAGTAAGTCAACCTCTGAAAAGAGCCTTTTGTTGGAAACCTTGGATGCAGAGGAAGTCTTGCTTTTGTCTAGGCCTCTTTGAGCCTCACTTTTCCCCAACTTCTCCGGATACTTACTCCTGGCTGTGTGCTTGACCTGCATGAACGCGAGATGAGGGGTTGCCAGTACTAAGGCACGCCGCTGACGCGGTAGGTTTCACTCTACTGCAAGGAACGGTGAACTGTGTGTAAAGTGTTCATTCGATGCAGAAATGATTGTCGGGTGCAGACAAATTTAGTGCAGACGACCTATCAAGAGGAGTCGAGCGACAATAAAGATATCGCACAGCCATGAAGATCGATAAGACTACTACAATAAAACCTCGTTACAACCATGCGCCTTCTGACAGCAACGACCATGCTCGTCTGCCACCTGGGCAGTGAACATTTTATCATAGCCGTAAATACGCTAAATCCTTAATTTAGGCCGCTTATATTCATGCTTACAACAGTATATTCTAGCATCGGGAAATGCTTCCCAACGGCGGTTTACTGAATTGGTGCTGCGAGAGCATTGTACGTAAGAAATATGCTTGCCATCAATCACACCCAGCGTTTTGCACCTCTTCTCGTTATAAGCAAGCGCCATAACCCAAGAGCTTGGACGGCGCCGATGGCCATGAGCAAGCCAACGAACAGTTGCACACCTAAAAAGTGTGTGCTGTCCGAATTGGTAGCTCGTAGTATTGCTCCGGCGAGTGGAGGACCTAACAAGTTCGCGATACTGGATACGCTCTGTGCCATGCCGAGTCTCGTTCCAAGCACCTTCGGATCCGGACACACTACGGGGAAGATGCTTGGTGGAAGAGGTACAAGCGGTCCTGAGAAGGCACCTATACCTTGTCAGTGTCGCACCGTCAAAAATCACGTGAAACTTACCGTATAACGCGCAGAATGTGACAAAACCACCATAGCTGTTTACCCCAATCCAAGCGAAGGACACAATACCAGAGATCAAGGCGCATCCAAACCATGCAGCCATGACACCAAAGTAGTTTGCAATGACAGCGGCAAGCATACGTCCAGGGACAGAAGCAGCCTGAGACGCGATCAAGGCATACGATGCTCTTGCCTGCGATTCACCGAGCACTGTTTGCGCATAAGAAGGCATGTAGAAGTATGGGACCAGGTAAGCCATGAATGTTGTGAAGGTAGTGCCAACATAAGACCAGAATGGAATATCTTTCAGCGCGTCTTTGTCGAACAGTTTGCGCTTTTTGCCAGAAGAGAGAGACGTGTTTTTGGCACCCAAGAGCAGCAGAGGTATAGCAACGAAGTATGAGCCCAGCATGAAGAAGCCCAGAATCCTCGTGGTCCACGCAAACCCATACTTGGGCAGGCAGGCATTGAATATGACTGTGTAGAGGATTCCACCGATCGGCGCGCCACAGGTCGTCAAGCCAACAGCGATTGCTCTCCGTTTGACGAAGGAACGACCAATCAGTGCCATGCTTGGAATGAAAAGCGCGCCGCATCCAAATCCGATGCATAAGCCTTGTGTGAGGAAGATCTGCCAATATTGAGTCGAAATTGACAGCATGAAGGCTCCGAAAGTGCTCAAGATGGATCCGAAGTATATGAGGTACATGTAATAGCCCCAATCGAAGATAGGGCCTGTCCACAATCCAGATATGATAAGGAGGAAGGACTGGATACTGCCAATCCAAGCGATAGCGGATGCAGGGGTGCCTGGCAGGTATTCACGCTCATAGAAATTCTGGAACGTGCCAAATGCAAAAGTGTATCCCCACAAGTTGAACCACAGAAAGAAGCAGCCTAATACCTGCAACCAAGCTCGCACGCCCCCATCCTGAAACTCGGCGGCGGGAACCTCGCTGACGGTCTGGGAGTGCATGGTCTCAAGTGGCACCAAGGTGGCCTCGTGGGTAGTATCGTCGCCTTCGTCTGAGTGGCGCGCATCATGCCCAACTTGGGAGAGCTTTTCCTTCTCTGACATCTCTCTGTCGTTGCTTCGGTATCACCCTGGTCGTCCACCAGAAACTTAGTATTTTCTTGATCGGAAGTCGGTTATTAGTAAGAGCCTATCATCTTCGTTGTGGGATCTTTCGACACAGCACGGCGCCAAACTTTACCGTGATGGCTTTGCAGTGAGCAGGAATGGAAGTTTGCACACCTCTTTCCATCATGAAAGATATTTCAACAGACCGCATCACTCTAGTCCGATTGTACGCTTAGCGCTGCTTCTTGCAGCGAGAGTCCTTCAAATCCTGCATCTTAAGAGGTCGAAGCGGAACACGTGCCGAGGTACGGCAATGTGGACTTCGCGTGAGGGCGTGGAGAAAGGACATGTCCGTTTGGGGCGTCGATGGTACTTTTGGAGTTGCCATTATTGTTATTGGTATCTCGCACGACCATATGTCCATGCTAGAGCTCAAGCCTAAACATGCCTTGATCACGACTGTCTAAACACAACAAGGTGGTTGCTTTTAGGAGTGGTCGGTAAATAGGACCACGGAAACCGGCGTGGGCGGTTTATTCTTGCCAGTGAGGTGCGACAAAGAAGTGCTTCCGGCGTCTTGTTTGTCCGATACCGAGACTCGGGTTTTAGTGACTGAGTCGAATTGGTCTACTGCTGGCCATGCTTAGCACCGTCCACGAAGAAGTGCTTTGCCATGCGGAATCGTGCATCGCTAAGTCAACACTGAGAGCTTCACAATCAGAGTGATGTATCATGCTCTGATACGTACTCACCACATCACGTCCCGGAAGAAGGTAGCGACCCTGAAGGCAGCGGCGAAGAAGCTCAACTGCTATGCGTTGCTGAGGTCTGGTGGTGTTCCTGGACTGATGTATGTGGAAGCTGGTGATCTGAAGGATACACAGACATGGGTAGATACAGTTCATGGGTTGAGGTACAAAGACTACCAGCTTATTGCAGCTGCGTCTGCTGCCAAAAAAGAGGTCTTGCCTGCCATGGAAAGCGGCCTTCTAGAGGAAGTCGATACCGTCAAGGATTTTGCAGCGGCGATGGAGAGCAAAGGGCTCCTGAAGTGGTGGAGGACTGCAATGGGTTACGTGCATGGGTGAAAGGAGGGCACTTCCGATGTCATGCGGTGTGTCAGGGTCAGAAATGACAGAACACTTGCCTGCATCAGGGCCAATCTTATTACCGCCATCATTACCACTTGTGCCTAGCAGATGATACCGCTGGATGACGGTGCTAAGATCTTTGTCGTGGAGATGAAAACTAAGCTAAGAAGAGAAGTCACTGGCCGACAGGTTTCTCCGTTCGTGTATCAATACAAAGCATTTTGTACATTTGTGCAGCACTCGGCTATCCATAAAGTACACACTCCGAGATACATTTCTAACTGGGTAATACGCCCGTTACACCTGACCATACATGCTGTGTCCAACCAGCGTTCAATTACTGTCTCGAACATACGAGTGCTTATTTTGGATACCGCTTCCACCCTCTGCCATTCCCTCTCATCCTCCACTCCCGAATGAGCTCAGGCATCTTCTCCATTGCATTGATTCTCTTTTGCAGCGTAACACCCATACTCCTCTCCCACTTATGGCCCTTGACATTCTCGTCTAGTCCTGTCCCCTTGACACTAGGGCCTGCTGCGCCTCTCTCGAGTAAGCGGGCTTCCTTGAAGGCACTGGATTTCCGGGAGGGAGGAAGGAGTGGTTCGACGCCGTAGTGGCGGGCCAACTTGTAAAGTTCGGCTTGCCGCCTAAGGGAGATTAAAGCACCGCGCCAGCGGCCTGATGCAGGGTTGCGGTAAGGGAGAAAAGGGTTTGGTGGTTGGTCCGCGGAATCGAATATGGGCTGAGCAGTTTCGGGATCCAAAAGAGGCTCCGGGGAAGCTGAACTGGGGGCAGATGGGATATGTGCTGAAGGCGTGTCAACGGGGAGTGTGTCCGACAGTGATGTTGTCTGTGTCTGGGTGTCTGTGGGTATCGACGTGGGAGTAGCTGTAGCTGTAGGTGATATGGACGTCGATATTGATTTGGGTGTGCTTGTCGCTGTGTTGGTCGATGCGGCTGTAATGGTTGGTGAGTCTCCTGTCTTTTTGTTTCCTTCTCTTGCGATCTTCTGTGATATGGTTGGTATTGAGGCGCCTGTGAAGTGCACGCTGTAGAGTCTCGGAGGGTACTTGGCGAAGAAGTTGACTAGGCGAGGAGGGAGGTGAACCGCTGTGGATTCTACTAGGGCGGCCATGGTGAAGACTTCGCCACGCGCAACCCGCTGGGACGAGATGTGGGATGAGGATAGCTCGAATGCTGCTGCTTGCTGCTGCTTCTTGCCCTGGAACATTTCATCCTCCATACGAGGCTGAGACCGCGCTCACGAGGCGCCGCACCTGCCATCGCTGTGGGGAAGGCAAGTTTGCCGGTCACGATCGCATCCACTCGAGTCTGCATGTGATATTCGAGACTGCGCTTCACGGGTCAGCCTTGAAGACGATCTATACCTTATAGTAGAACAGTATCTCCTATCAATCACCTATCAATCACCTAGTCGTTGAAAAGAAGGAGTGCAAGACTAGCCACCATCTTCAGTGGAATCCCACTACAAGACAACCTACAACATCAACATCCCGCCCAACCGCGTCTATATGGACGCCTATGGCGACGAGGACAGTGTCGAGCTGAAGAAGCTTCTGATCGAAGTTGTGAGTCGCCAGGCGACACTCGGCTGGCTTGCCGCAGACTGACAAGTCTACTAGGAGGATGACCCGGATAACTTTGAGGCATGGGAGAAACTCGTGAGATGCGCCGAAGGCATTGAAGGCGGCATCAACAGGAACTCGAGCTCACAGGCCATCACTTCTGTACGCAGTGTCTACGACCGCTTTCTCGCAAAGTTTCCACTGTTCTTCGGTTACTGGAAGAAATATGCAGACCTTGAGTTCTCCATAGCAGGCACTGAGGCTGCTGAACTGGTCTACGAGCGAGGCGTGTCCAGCATCACAAATTCCGTCGATTTGTGGACCAACTACTGCTCCTTCAAGACTGAGACCAGCCACGATCCAGAGGTTATTCGAGAGTGAGTATGACCCAGAAAGATGCCCAACTGAAACACAGCGAAAGCACATCGACAATATCGAAAGACTCTGCAGTCATAACAAATGATTGGTGAGGTCGTTCAATCCCTGATGATGCTCTTGTCTCATAACTTACCATCAGGCGCATTCGTCCTTGATTATGCTGAGCATGAACACCTATGCTTGTTTTGGCGGGATACGAGCATTCACAGACTTTGAGATGGAATCGATTCTTGCGCGAGATGATCATTCATGTTTGCACACCCTCATATCCACCCTGTCCTTTCCTACATGATGACCACCGCTAACACCTACCTTCACAGTCTCTTTGAGCGAGGTGCATCATGCGTCGGACTCGACTTTCTCGCCCATCCATTTTGGGACAAATACATCGAGTTCGAGGAACGCATGGAACAGCACGATAGAATCTTCGCTATCTTAAACCGCGTCATCCTCATCCCCATGCACCAGTACGCCAGGTACTTCGAAAAGTACAGGACCATGGCACAAACTCGCCCTCTGACCGCCGTCGTCCCAACTGGTGTCCTGACTAAACTTCAGATGGAGCTTGAACAGGAAGGCGCCGGCTACAAAGCCGGTCGGAGTCAGATGGAGTTTGAGAGAGATCTCCGCTCACGCATCGACAACTACCACCTTCAGTCCTTCCACCAAACACAAGCCGAGACCACAAAGCGGTGGCAGTATGAGTCGGAGATTAAGCGTCCCTACTTCCACGTTACCGACCTCGATGATGGTCAGGTCGTCAATTGGCGGAAATACCTCGACTATGAAGAAGGAGAAGGCGACTTCACCCGAATCCAGTTCCTCTACGAGCGCTGTCTCGTCACGTGCGCTCAACACGACGAGTTCTGGATGAGATATGCTCGTTGGATGTCAGCGCAACCCAACAAACAAGAAGAAGTCCGAAACATCTACCAGCGCGCGTCTTGCATCTTCGTCCCCATCGCCGTTCCCGCCGTTCGTCTCCAATACGCATATTTCGAAGAAATGCAAGGCCGCATCAGCGTGGCCAAGGATATTCACGAAGCAATTCTCCTCCAATTACCGAGCCATATCGAAACCATAATTTCGTGGGCGAATACATGCAGACGCCACGATGGCCTTGACGCAGCAATCGCAGTCTACAAAGCCCGCCTCGACTCACCTCACTGCGACAGCTCAGCCAAAGCAGCAGCCGTAGCAGAATGGGCACGCCTCGTCTACCGAACCAAGGCCTCAGCAGATGAAGCCCGACAGATCTTCAAGAAAAATCAGCAATATTATTCTGACAGCCCAATTTTCTGGACGAGTTACCTCCGCTTCGAGATCGGCCAGCCTGCTACACCGGATACGGAAAAGTCGCACCACGACACAATCAAGAAAGTGGTCGATGATGTGCTACATAGGACGAAGTTGTCTGCCGGTGTTGTACAAGAGCTCGTGACGACATACATGAGCTACTTGCTTGAACGGGGTACGAAGGAGGCGGCGAAGGAGTACGTCGAGCTGGATCGGGAGATTAACGGGCCGGCAAGTGTGCAAAAGGTGCTTAAGGGCAGGAACTCCGAACTGCAGAGTACAGGGAAGGGAACTGGACTAGTGAACGGACGGGGACGCTAGTTGCGCGCGCGGCCGGTGGGAGCGATGCTGCGCACAATGTATCAATGAGGGGTGTTCAAGTACACTGTACACAAACTGTCGAATAATGCAGAGCACTTTGCGACTCCGGGGTATCTTGATCGGCTAATCGACTCAAAACAGCTCACCTCCATGTCGGTCAGGGGTAGAGCAGAACACCCAGCAGGAAGCCTCAACGCGCACCCCACACGTCGAGCGCGGCTTAAAACACCCCCGAGGAATCGTGTTTAAAGCGCGCGTTCTGCACCTGTGTTGTGACTAAGAACCTAAATAATGTCATGTTTCCGCGAGCTGCGGTATACATATACATATATATGTCATTAGAAAGAACGAACGAAGACATTGATCCCAACGCGCTGAGTCGTCCGGTCTGTCCGTTTGTCCGTGTGTCCTGCCACCCGCTTCATCATGTGCGGTGTCTATGTTAGGACCTAAGCATCGAGTGTATTTTTTATTATTGTTAGGTAAATATTTACTGATACGGACGCTACTGCCGTGGTGTAGGGGGTAATATAGTCATAGTCATGGTTGGTGCGAAGGCCAGTGGGAGTAGAGGAGGACGGATGGTGTGCTGAGGGGGATGTAGGAGTATCGAGAGACGTGACAGGACGGATGGGCGTGGATATGAGATGAAGCTGTTCCGCGCACTGTAATATAGTATATCCTCATCACTCTACCCTGTTGAGAAAACCATCTAGCGACCGAGTATCTGTCTGTCTGTCAAAATGGTATGCGATATGCTCTATTGTCTATAGACCTTGCCCTTGAAAAGTAGTGCGCGCTCACTCACAACCAACTAGACCAGTCCGGTATTATCCGTCAGCTGTTCTGCCGAAGTAGGTAGTCCTTGGTAGATATCAGGTCACTAGTATCCATCCATCCATCCACTCACTCACTCACAGCTGGAACAAGTCCTTCACAATCCTCATCGTATCCGCCGGCCCATCAACAGAATGTCCTATCGTCCTCTTATCCTCGTAAATCTCATAGTCATTCCCGCCCTTGAACGTCTTGTCTCCGAAGAAATGGATATTCTTATACTCAATCCCACTCACGTTCTTCTCGTTCTCAACATGTCGCAGGCAAAACGTCTTATCCCAGCCATTGGGAAACACATCAAACGATATCTGGCCGCCGATCGAGTACGTCAGGCCCAAATCCGCGAATTCCTTCCTCAGGACCTCGACGAACTTCGTCCTGCAGCCAGACTGTTCGTCCCATTTGTTGAATTCGTCTCTGTCCGCTTTGCTCGCGTTCCTGCCCACGGGGGACACGTTGATCATGCCGTTTCGGAACTCGATGAATGTGCCGCGCATGGCGGGGAGGCCTTCGAGCTCCGAGATGTATCTCAGGCAGAATTTGGCGAGTTTCTGGTAGTTGGCTTCGCCGAGGTGTTGGAGGAAGGAGGTGCTGGTTAGGGGTTGGCCGAGGCGGAAGGCGGTTAGGCCGTTCTCGGGGAAGCAGAAGTCGAACAGGGTTGTGACGGGGATTGAGGGGGTGCCGAGTTGTTCTTGTTGTTTTAGGAGGTCGGAGCCGCCGACCTGAAGATGCGTGTTAATGGTGGTCTGTGAGATGTAGAGGCTGCAGCAGTAGTCAGGCTTGTGCCCGGCGACTTGGAGGTACAGGTCGCAGCGTGCGAGATGAGTGGTACATTGGGAGACTTACGTAGCCGATTGCGCATTTCTGTCTTAGCTTGACTAGCAAGTCGAGCATTTCTAGTGAGGCAGGTCGACGGGCTGGTGTGAGTGTCTCATCGACGTCGAAGAGACATATTGTGTCCTTCATGGGACGGTCTTTGAGGTCGGGGAAAGCCATCTGGGGCAGTTGTCGACGGTGTTGTGCAGCGAGATGGTTGAGGAGAGCTCGCAAGCGTAGAATTGTGGGAACAGGAGCAAGTCTTCTTGACGGGGCAGACGAGAGCTTATAGATCACACAAAAAGAGTGTGGTCGAGCTGCGATCTGTTCTTTGCCTTGCTTCACCGACACGTTTCTTTTCGTGGTAAACACCCCACGTGTCAATAAATGTGGCCGCTTTTGGGGTCACCGATCAGCTGGCTGGACCCTTGCGGGCGGTCCGAGGGTCGCTTCAGGTGCAGCTAACAGCTTTAGCTTCGGCTAACGTGTTCTGTTCCTGACTAGTTTCTGCAGGCTTCGGTAGTAATGGAGGTAGTCTCGCGACAGAAGGTAACCATGCATCATACAGTCGCGGGAAAAAAGTCTCCGCGTTTGGTGCTTTCCTCACCAAAAGTACGGATGTTTAACAGCTTCTATAGCCATAACTTAAGTGCTAATACTATATTATCTTTATATTAGCTTAAAGATCGAGACCCGAAAATCATCTACGAACAGCCTTAATATAATCATTTAAGTATTCGTAGAGAGACTTAAAGAGGAAGTTATTTAGCTAGAATAATTATGCTTAAAGTACTAACTAAGCACTATTTTTTAAGTAATCGCTTTCCATCGACTGTAATACAGATAGAAGACGGAATTACTAGAACCTTTCGCCTAGTAATATACTCGGAATCGACTAATCTATTAATGAATATAAAGAGATCATAGGTCATCTTCGCATTATTAAGTTATAAGCTGTGGCAGAAGCACGATTTTAGTGAGGAAAGCACCAAACGCGGATACTTTTTTCCCGCGACTGTACCTGAGGCGGATGTAACATCAATAGGATATAATTAACTGGTCAGTCTATCGAAATCATAAGTGACATGTCATGATTACTTTAGCCGGCCGCATTATACAGTCTAAGTGTCTAAGCAGATTCTTTCGCTCATTTAGCCTCCAACGCCTCGCTAGAAGAAACTCAAAAACGGGGAGGGCAAAGTGCTTATGCTGCAACAGCACCGGGCTTCATGCCCTTCACGCTCTTCCACTCCACAAACACAGCAGGTATCGCTGTCAGACAGCACATAGCAACAGCAATGTACCACGTCTGCGTTAGCGAGGCGTTGTATGCCATAAGCACACCCTGTACCTGGGCAGGATCGACAACCTTCTTGATTTCTGTTGCACCCACGTGCATAACGATTGATGGATTGATGCCTTGCGTATATTTGGGCAGTTCGGAAATAAGTCGGTTGTTGAACACGTTCTGTGCTGCAGAGACAAACAAGCTCCCACCAAAGTTCATGAAGAAGGCGGCCATTGCAGTCCCGACAGGAATATCTTTGAGTGGAAGAACAGCTTGCACAGTGATGATAGCTTGCTGCATACCAAAGCCGACACCAAAACCGTAGATGATCTGGTAGCCGATCCAATACCCTGTTGCAGTGTCGACTTTCCAGGTTGTGAGGAGGCCCGCGCCAATGCAAGAGAGGACGACGGACGCGTAATAAAACGGGTTGTAGTAGCCAATGACCGTGGTACCAGCACCAGTGATGGCGTTAGCGATGACAAGCGCTAGGATCATGGGCAGAGAGTAGATGCCTGACTTGAGGGCAGAAACACCCTTGACCGCCTGGAACCAGATAGGCACCCAGTAGATGAGGATGAAGAAAGCAGATCCGAGGAGGAAGGCAAACGCGCATGCTGATGCGACAGATCGTTGCGAAATGATCCTGAAGGGGACGGTGGCATTGTCTCCCAGGTACCACTGTAGACCGAGGAAAGCGATTGTAATGACACCAAAGAGGGCGAAAAGCAGGATGATCCGCCAATTACCCCAAGCGTATTTCGAGCCGCCCCATTGCAGGGCGAGAAGGATAACGACGACATCGACGATGAAAAGACCAGTGCCGGCCAGATCGAGCTGTTTCACCCGTGTCATGAAAGACACCTTCGCCTCCGCCTTTCGCGTTGGGGATTTGAAGAAGAAAAAGATGACGAGGAGGGTGATGGCGCCCAGTGGCAGATTGATCCAGAAGCACCACCGCCAGCCGGGGCCATCAGTGAAAGCGCCGCCCAAGAGCGGCCCAGCGACAGAGGCAATACCGTACATCGCTCCGATGATGCCAGTGTAGACAGGGCGTTTGGCCATGGGTACGGTATGGGCAATGATGACCAGGGCGCCGCAGAAGAGGCCAGCCGAGCCGATGCCAGCTACAGCTCGGCCAACGATCAAGGAGACAGAGGAGGGAGCTGCAGCACAAACTGCTGAACCAACTTCGAAGATACAGATTGACACGATGAA